>Ga0207684_10001645_pt1 | contig 23726 bp, 20 predicted proteins | sample KBSK5501metaG_FD_184342 | JGI IMG/M metagenome (GOLD analysis project Ga0207684, IMG submission 184342) | Corn, switchgrass and miscanthus rhizosphere microbial communities from Kellogg Biological Station, Michigan, USA - KBS K5-50-1 metaG... | ecosystem: Host-associated > Plants > Roots >...
CCAGCGCCGGGGTCGAGCCTCCCTTGATGAATGATGGCGTTTCGCGTGTAGCCGGGTTGTTACGGCCGCTCCGGGGAGACCGCGCCGCTCATGCGGAAGCGCGGGATCAGGCGGTCACGGCAGCGTGAAGGCGACCACGTGATCGCCCATCTTCGAGCGCAGCGTGGCGTGCCCGCCCGCCGCGATGACCACGAACTGCTTCCGGTCGGGGGCAAGCTGGTAGGTCATCGGCGTGGCCTGTGCGCTTGCGGGCAGCTCGGCGCTCCACAGCTCGCGGCCGGTCTCGACGTCGAAGGCGCGCAGGCGCGGATCGACCCCTGCCGCGATGAACACGAGGCCGCCGGCGGTGGTCACCGCGCCGCCGAAGTTCGGCGAGCCCCACCCGGCCGTGCCGGGAATTCCCGCGAGCTGTGGGAACATGCCCAGCGGCACCTCCCAGCGCACGGCGCCGGTGGCGAGATCCACCGCGGCCAGCGTGCCCCACGGCGGCGGATTGCACGGGGCCCCCGAGGGCGAGAGCAACGGCTCGCGATACATCGCGTACGGGGTGCCGAGCTGCGGCGCGAACTCGCCGAGCATTCCATTGGCACGCGCATTCTGCTGCATCTGCTGGTATTCGGCCCGCGGGATGAGGCGGACCATGAAGGCGAGCCGCGTGGTGTTCACGATGACGAGCCCGCGGACCGGGTCGTGGGAGGGGCTTCCCCAGTGCATGCCGCCGCCGAAGCCGGGAAAGGCGACGGTGCCTTCGAGGCTCGGCGGGGTGAAGATACCCTCCGACCGAAAGCCGGCGACGCGGCGTCGGCAGGATTCCCGGTCGGCCGGCGTCGCGCCCCACACGTCGTCGGCGGTGAGGCGCTGCGGGACGAGTGGGGCCGGCCGGACCGGGAACGGCTGGGTGGGCGAGGCCTCCTCGCCGGGAACCGTGCTGCGCGGCACCGGCCGCTCCTCGATCGGGAACAGCGGCGTCCCGGTCCGGCGGTCGAGCACGAACAGGTGCCCCATCTTGGTGGCCACCACCACCGCGGGCACCGCTTCGCCATTCCGGGTGAGCGTCAGCAGCGCGGGCTGGGCGGGGACATCGTAGTCCCACAGGTCGTGGTGGACGACCTGGAAGTGCCAGACGAGCTTGCCCGTTTCCGCGCGCAGCGCGACCACCGCGTTCGCGTAGAGGTTGGCGCCGAGGCGCTCACCGCCGTAGTGGTCGGGGCTCGGGCTGCTGGTCGGCACGAACACGAGGCCGCGCTCGGCGTCGATCGAGATCGGCGGCCAGGCGTTGGCCGCGCCGGTGAGGCGCCAGCTCTCGCTGCGCCAGGTGGCGGCCGCGGTGTCGGCTCCGTCGGTCGGGATGGGATCCCAGGTCCAGCGGAGCGCGCCGGTCCGGGCATCGTACGCGCGCACCACGCCCCGGGGCAGATCGGTCATGATGTTGTCGCCGATCGACGAGCCCACCACGATCAGCGAGCCGATGACGGCGGGCGGCGAGGTCACCTGGTAGCAGCACCGCATGTAGCTGTTCGGCCGCAGCCCTTGGGTCAGGTCGATCTGGCCGTCCCGCCCGAAGTCGGTGCAGGGCGCGCCACGGGCCGCGTCGAGGGCGATGAGCCGGGCGTCGATCGTGGCCACGTAGATGCGGCGGCGGCACGGCTCCCCGGCGGCGCGGTCGGGGTCGAGCCACGTCGAGACGCCGCGCGAGGTCACCAGCGCGTAGGTCCGCTCCCGATCGACGCGGGGATCGTAGACCCAGCGCTCGGCTCCGGTCTCCGGATCGAGCGCGATCACGCGGTTGAAGGGCGTGCTCAGGAACAGCGTGCGGTCCACCATGATCGGCGTGGCCTCGAAGGCCGACTTCTGGCGCGCCGGGCTCCGATCGTCGGCCTCGCCGGTCCGGTAGGTCCACGCCACCCGGAGGCGGCCGACATTCTCGCGGTCGATCTGGCTCAGGGGTGAGTAGCGCCCCCCGCCCGCGTCGTTGCCGTAGGCCGGCCAGTTCCCGTGGGGCTCCCGATCGCCGCGCAGGGCGGCGAGACAGCCCAGGCACAGCAGCGCGAGCACGCCGACCGTGCATCGGGTGGCGATGCGCCTCATCGCGAGGACAGCGCGTCGATCTTTGAGCACCTGGCGCTTCGACATGTCGAGGACGTTTATGGACCGGACCTCCTTCCTTTGCAAGGTAGCGGCCAGCGATGCCCCCGTCCAATGCATATCTCTTATCCCACCGATCAGCCTTTGCGATGCCCCGCGCAGATCGAGGGTTTGCAACAACTTGCCGGCCCGAAGCGCCTCAGTTCGCCTGCTCAAGTGGAGCCGATCCACCGGACCCCGTGTCTGGGCTGGCCGGTCGTTTCACATTGGAACGGATTTGTTCCGGGCCGAAACGGAGCTCATTTCCCGATCCTCAGCCTATTCGGGGGGTTGGCGTTGGCATGAACGTTGACGTAGGCGGTAGAGTTACCTGAGGAGTGTTATGCCCATGCCTATGGCATCCGCGCTGACGTTTGCGTCGGCGTTCACCCTGACGATGCAGTTCTTGATCTTTGTCTACCTGTATTCGTTCCACCGCGAGCGGTTCTTCCACTATCTGCTGCTGGCCTGGGGCCTCATGAGCCTGGCCAAAGGCCTGTACCTGGCTCGGGGCTTCGTGCCGGACCTCGAAGTCCTGTGCAATGCCACCTTCTTTGTCGCCACGCTCCTGGTGCTCGCCGGAGGCCTGGCCTTTCGCAGCGACTACCGGATCGGGCTGCGGGACGTGCTCATCGGCGTGCTGGGGGGGATTGCCGCCGCCGGGATCGGAGATCTCTCCGACGGGAGCGTCGCCGCGCAGAGCTTCGTGGGGATGCCCCCACTGAGCGTCGTGGGAGTGATCACCGGCGGAATCCTCATCGCGGCCGGGCGGCAGTTTTGGCCCCGGCGAGCGCAGACGCTGGATTACCGGGGACCCCGATTCCTGGCGGTGGCGCTCACGCTGTGGGGACTACACCGGATGGTGTCGCCCCTCATCAACGGCGGGCCCGGGACGGCTCCGTACATGATGATGCACGCCGCGTTCATGGTCTTCTACTTCCTCTGTACCTTCGCGATCATCATCGTGGTGCTGGACCGAGCCCGCAGCGAGACCGCGACGCTCAAGGAATTCAACGAGCGCCTGGTGGATGGCCTCGGCGAGGGCCTCCAGCTCGTCGACGGCGACTTCCGGATCCGCCACGCCAACCGGTGGATGCATGCGCAGCTCGGCGCGATCTCCGACCGTCGCTGTTACGAGGTGGTAGGTCACACTCATCCCTGCCCCGGTTGTCCGCTCGAGCGTCGTCAGGAGATGGGCGAGGCGGAGCGCATCGAGGTGGCCGGCGGGAATGGGCGGCGCTTCTCGCTGAGCTGCGCCCCAGTACGCCAGCCCGATGGCCAGGTATTTCTCCTCGAGCTGGTCACCGACGTGACGGAGCGCGAACGGCTGCAGGCGCGGCTCACCGAGGCAGAGCGGCTGGCCGCGGCGGGTGAGCTCGCCGCGAGCGTCGCCCACGAGATCCGCAATCCCTTGGCTGCCATCGTCAACGCGACAACGCTCCTCGGCGTGGAGGAGACTCTCACGGGCGAGGAGCGCGCCCACACGCTGGGCGTCGTGAAGAAAGAGGCGCGGCGGCTCAACCGCATCCTCTCGGACTTCCTCATCTTCGCCCGGCCACGCGAGCCCAAGCGGCTCGGGGGCGACATCCGGGAGATCATCGACCACGTCGCGGCCCTGATCCGGGAAGGTCCCGACCGGGCGCATGACGTGGAGCTCTCCGTGCGCGTCGAGCCCGCGGTGCCGTCATTTCCGTTCGACGCCGACCAGATCACTCAGGTGGTGTGGAACATTGCGCTGAACGGCGTCGAGGCGATGGATCGATGCGGGCGGCTCAGCATCGCGGTCAGCCTCCGCGAGACGCAGGTCGCCATCTCCATCAGCGATACCGGCCGCGGCATCCCGGCCGAGGAGCGGCGCCGCGTCTTCGAGCCCTTCTATTCCCGAAAGCCCGCTGGTACCGGCCTCGGCCTCACCATCGCCCGGCGGATCGTGGCGGCGCACGGCGGGCGAATCGAGATCGAGTCGACGCCCGGGCGCGGTGCCTGCTTCACCATTCTCCTCCCGATCGGCGGACCGGACGACGATGGCGACCATTCTCGTCGTCGATGACGAGCCGTCCGCGCGGACCACGCTCGGGCTCCTCCTGAGGAAGCGGAGTCACCGGGTCACCGAGGTGGAGGGCGTGGCTGCCGCCGTGAAGGCCCTCACCGACGTCGTGTTCGACGTGATCGTGACAGATCTCCGGATGCCAGACGGCGACGGTCTCGACGTCCTGCGGGCCGCCAGGACGCACTGCCCGGAGGCGGACGTGATCCTGCTCACCGCGTATGCTGGCTGGGAGTCGGCCAAGGAAGCGATCCAGCTCGGTGCCTGCGACTACTTCGAGAAGGGGCACGAGCCCGACGAATTGCTCCACCGCATCGACAAGGCGCTCGCCGAGAAGGCGCTGCGGCGCGAGAACGCCAACCTCCGCGCGCAGGTGCGAAATCGCTACGCGCTGCCCGGGTTGGTGACGGGATCGGCCCGAATGGCCCAGGTGCTCGATCTCATCCGGCGCGTGGCGCCCACGGACGCGACGGTGCTCATCCACGGCGAGTCGGGATCCGGCAAAGAAGTCGTCGCAAAGGCAATCCACCACGCGAGCCAGCGCGCGCGAGGGTCCTTCGTCGCCATCAACTGCGCGGCGCTCCCCGAGACGCTCCTCGAGTCGGAGCTCTTCGGCCACGTCAAGGGGGCCTTTACGGGCGCGGCCACGAACAAGAAGGGGCTGTTCGAGGAAGCTCATGGCGGGACGCTCTTGCTCGACGAGATCGGCGAGATGCCGCCGAGCCTGCAGGCCAAGCTCCTGCGCACGCTCCAGAGCGGCGAGGTCCGGCCCGTCGGCTCGACGCAGGCCATCACCATCGACGCGCGTGTGGTCGCCGCCACGAACCGCGATCTCGCGCAGATGATCCACCAGGGCGGCTTCCGCGAAGATCTCTTCTATCGCCTCAACGTGATTCCGGTGACGCTGCCACCGCTCCGTGAGCGTCGCGAGGACATTCCGCTCCTGGCCGAGCACTTCCTTACCCGGTTCGCGAAGCGACAGGGCCGCGTCTTGCGGCTGAGCCCCGCCTCCATGGAGCGCCTCCTCCGCTACCCGTGGCCCGGGAATGTCCGGGAGCTCGAAAATGCGATGGAGCGCGGCGCCATCCTCGCCCAGGCCGACACTATCGAGCCGGGCGACCTGCCTCCCCACGTTACCGCGGGCCTGACGCTCGGTCCCGCGCCGAGCCTCGAATCTCCTCAGACCCTGGCCGAGACCGAGCGGATCCTCATCATGCAGACGCTCGAGCGCTCGGGCTGGAATCACTCTCGGACGGCCGAGTCCCTCGGGATCGGGCGCACCACCCTCTGGCGCAAGCTGAAGGAGTACGGGATCGAGAAGTAGTCGCCCCTTCTGCCAAGGCAGTTCAAAACGGAACTCGGGCGTCCCATCCTGGAACACGGCCTCCTCGGCACTGGCCTCCCAAGCTGCTGATTTCCAGACTTCGGCACTGGCACCGAATGTGAACCCTCTGGACGTATGGCCGCCATCCTGGTCGTGGACGACGAGTACTCTGCGCGTACGACCCTCGCACTCTTGCTGAGGCATCGCGGCCATCTCGTCCGGGAGGCCGACAGCGTCACCGCGGCCGTCCGCGAGCTCCGCGCCGAGGCCTTCGACGTGATCGTCACCGACCTGCGCATGCCGGATGGTGTCGGCCTCGATGTTTTGCACACGGCGAAGGTGCACTGCCCCGATGCGAACGTGATCTTGCTCACGGCCTACCCGGCCTGGGAGTCGGCCAAGGAGGCAATGCGGCTCGGCGCGTTCGACTATTTCGAGAAGGGACAGGAGCCCGATGGACTCTTCCGGAGGATTGACAGCGCGCTCGAGGAGCAGGCCTCGCGCCGGCGCATCGGACTCGCCCCCCCCCGGACACATCCCGCACCACCGGCATCGCCCGAGGGCGAGCATCGCTATCTCACCGTCCTGTTCGCGGACATGCGCGGCTCGACCGAGCTGCTCTCGGACCTGGACCTCGACGAGGCGAGACAGATCCTCGACGGCGTGATCGAGCGATTGATGGCGGCCGCGCACGAGGTCGGCGGCACCGTGAACCAGGTGATGGGTGACGGCATCATGGCGATGTTCGGTGCGCCCGTCGCCCGGCCCGATCACGCCGCCCGGGCCTGCCGGGCCGCGCTTCTCATGCAGGAGACGGTGGCGGCCTACGCGCGCACGTTGCACGGCAGCCATCGCGCCGAGGTGCAGATCCGGGTCGGCATCAACTCCGGCGAGGTGATCGTCCGCTCCGTGGCCAGCGATCTGCGCTGGGACTATACCGCGGTGGGGATGCCGACCCATGTCGCGGCCCGGATGGAACAGCTCGCGGCACCCGGCTCGATCGTGATCACCGCGGAAACCCTGGCCCAGATCGAGGCCCGGGTCGACGTGCGTCCGCTCGGCCGTGTGGTGGTGAAGGGGCTAACCGACGGCGTGGAGGCCTACGAGGTGCTTGGCTGGCCCGCAATCACCGAAATCGACCCACCTAGGCTTCGAGGTGGAGTGCCTGAAGGCCTAATCTGCACAACCCGAAGGAGAGAGCCATGAGAGCGAACGCTCGCCGCTTCCTGCTTGCCGTCGTGCTGGCCGCCGCTTGGCTCGGACTCAACGTCGCGTTTCCCGACCTCGGGCCCACCGGCATTCCCGCGGCCGTCACGCGCCTCACCATCCACGGGATCATCCTGGTCGGGCTTTGGCTCGGCCTCTCGCGCACCGATTTTACCCGCGGGGCGCGGGTCAACCTCTGGCTCGCCATTGCCGTCCCGTTCACGCTGTGGCTGGCCCTTGTCTGGCGGCTCGCCGTGAACGGGTTCTTCCGGGCGATCCCGGGCGTCATCCGCGTCCCGCCGCCGCTGCCCGTTGCGATATTCGTCCCCGTCCTCGTCGGCCTTGTTCTCTTGATGCGCTCCAACCGCATCGCCTCCCTGCTCGATGCCATGCCGCTATCCTGGCTGATCGGCCTTCAGCTCTATCGCATCCTCGGCGGGATCTTCCTGGTGAATTGGGCGCAGGGCGCCATTCCCGGTGTGTTTGCTCTCCCGGCCGGCATCGGGGACACGACGGTCGGCTTGCTGGCCCTGCCTGCGGCGCGGTGGGCGTCCTCCGGGAGTCCAGCCGGACGGAGGGTTGGCATGTCGTGGAATCTGCTGGGCCTGGCGGACTTCGCGGTCGCGATCGCGATGGGCCTCTTGAGTTCGCCGGGGCCCCTCCAGGTGTTCGCGATCGACCACCCGAATGTGCAAGTCGGCACGTACCCGACCGTGATGATCCCGGCCTTTGGGGTCCCGACCTCGATCATCCTGCACGGGCTCTCTCTCTGGCAATTGAGACGCCGGGCCCGACAGACGGCGCGCCACACCCAGACAGATTGGAAGCCTGATCTCAGGGGCTCTACCATCTGAGGCCAATAGGCAGCCGAGATGGAAGGCACTACCCGCTGCCGAGGCCCCACCTGGAGCGCGATGTGGCGCTCGATGCGGGAGTAAGATAGTTCGGTCGCCACCACATTCTATCCGGAGGCCCGCCATGCAGAAGCCCGAGTTCAGGCAGTCGCTGCTCGTCAAGCACTACGAGGACACGACGTTCGAGGCGCTGGAGGCGAACAACGGCGCGCCACGGCCGCAGTTCCTCTACCGGCGGCTCGGCGTCGAGGAGGCCACCGGCGGCGCGTACGACGCGCACGTGATCAAGGGTGTGCCGGGCTCGAAGCCGCCGATCGCCGAGCACAAGCACACCGAGCTCGACTTCCTCTTCGTCTATGTCCTCAAGGGCTGGATGAGCTTCCACTACCATGGCCACGGCGAGCACCGGCTGAAGGCCGGCGACTGCCACATCATCCCGCCGGGGCTGTCGCACACGGTGACCGGCTGGTCGGAGGACGTCGAGCTCCTCGAGATCACCGCGCCCGGCCACTACAAGACGATCGACACGGTGCAGGGCGTGGAGGTCGCGCCAGCAACCGCCTGACCGCAACCGTCCCGAGAGCGGGTCAAAGAGCAGGTCGTCGTCCGGGTCCAGAGGCCACCCTCAACACGGAGCTATACGCCTGAGGGACAACCCCATCCTTTCTCTCTGAGACCGGAGCCTACCGATGTTCACGTGTGGGGCGCAACGCCAGCAACACGGAGCCGGCCAGGTTCGTCGTGGTGCTGCTGAAGGCCAAGGGGGGCCCCGTCCTTACCCCGGCGAAAGAATGATGCTCGGGGAGGTTCACGCTGCCTGTGCGATCGAGCGCGGGCGCGAGGGCAACCGCGGAAGGAACAGCCCAATCGCGGCGGCGCCGAGGCCGACGGCGAACGAGCCGATATAGAGCCAGCCGTATGCGCCGAAGTGGTCGAACACCCAACCGCCCATCGCCGGCCCGAGAGCCATGCCGAGGCTCGAGACCAGGGTGGCGGCCCCGAACACCGTGCCCATGATGTGCATCGGGAAATACCCGCGCGCGATCACGGCGTAGAGCGGCATCACGCCGGCGTAGGTCATGCCGAACACGGCGGCCACTGCATAGAATTCGCCGACCTGGCGGGCGAAGAAATAGGCGCCGGCGGCTACCGCCTGGATCAGCAACCCCGTCACCAGGGCCCGTTTGGGGCCGAACCGGTCGCCCGCCAGGCCGAAGATCAGCCGGCCGACCAGGCCCGCAAAGCCCTCCATGCTGTAGATCGTTACCGCGACGCCGGGCGCCAGGCCGCAGGCGATCGCGTAGCTGATGGTGTGGAAGATCGGACCGGAATGCATAGCGCAGCAAGAGAAGAAGGTCGCCGACAGCACGAGGAACTGCGGAGAGCGTAGCGCCTGTCCGACCGTCATGGCGTTCGCTCCGCTGGCCGACATCGGGCCGGGTCCGCCGCCGGTGGCCTGCGGCGCGCGGCGCACCAGGAGCGCCGTCGGGATCAGCAGCACCCAGGCCAGCACCCCGATCGTGAGCTGGGCGGTACGCCAGTCGTAGTGCGACAACAGCCAGCGCGCGAAGGGCGAGATCGTCATCGGCGCGATGCCCATGCCGGCCGAGACCAGGGAGACCGCGAGGCTGCGGTGCTTGTCGAACCAGCCGGTCACGGTGACCATCATGGGCGCGAACACCGATCCGGCGGCCGCGCCGACCAGGATGCCGTAGACGACCTGAAACTCGATCAGGCTGGTGGCCCGGCTGGCGAGCGCCAGGCCGGCGCCCAGCAGCACCGCGCCCGACAGCACGACGATCCTGGGGCCGAAACGATCGGTGAGGGCGCCCCAGAAGAAGCCGCCGATGCCCATGTTGATGAACACGAGCGTCATGGCGAGCGACACGCCGGTGCGCGACCAGCCCGTCGCTTCGGACATCGGTTGCAGGAACACCGCGAGCGAGAACGTCGAGCCCATGGCGACGCAGCCCAACAGGGCACCAGCCGCGACCACGACCCAGCCGTATTGGAGCTTCATGGTCAAGGGCCTCCGAGCCAATGTGCTGAATAGCCAAACCAGAAGTTCATGGCGCTCACCCTGTCACGGGCCCTGATCATACTCGTCCCCTCTCGTTCCTTGACCCTGCCTTCTCCAGATTCACCTGGTAGTCGAACCGGCGGGCCCGGAATCGACACGTCGGTCCGGCCAGACCTTTGGTTGGCGGGGGCGTCCCCAGGTGGCCGGACGGGACAGCGCCACCGGGCCGCCGTGCATGCCCGCGCGGGGCCCTCGCTCTTAGCCCTCGCTCGGTGGCCGGCTAGAACTCCCGCAGGTGCTCCCGCAGCGTCGTGCCCGTGTACTCGCTGCGCACGGCGCCCCGCTGCTGGAGCAGCGGGATGACCTTGTCCACGAAGGGCCCGACGTAGCCCGGCCAGACGCCCCGCCGGATGGCGAAGCCGTCGCCTCCCACCGCGTCGATGGTACGCGCCAGCTCGTCCACTCGTAGCCGGTCGTCCGGGGACCCGCCCAGCCGTCGAGCCCGCACCCCGCATGCGGGCTGAAGGCGCAGAACCACCAGGTGCATTCTCGCCATCGCCGGGCTCGCCCTCCGCCTTGCTCAGGTTGGGATCGCTCCATCACCTGCGGCGCAAACTACCACCCGGGCATCTCTCGATTCAACCCGCGTTGGAGGCGACAGTAGGACGGGTGTTTTCTCCTGAAGGAACGGCGCCTCCATGATCAACCTTCACGGTGTGGTCACTAACGAGCGGGGCGATCGGTACACCGAAAACCCACGGCCGGTCCCGGGCCGCACCGCGATCGAGAGCGCGCGCGCCGTGAACTCGGTCTTCTCCGTCTTACGGGTTCAGGTGACGCTGGAGAAATGCCAGCGTGTCGGCGGTGGATTTCGTCCGGGTGGTCCCGTCGAATGCTACCGTGTAGCCCGGCCCCGCGGCGACGCACGCGGCGATCGCATCTGGGTCGAGCGGCTGCGCACGCCCGTCCACGAGCACGGTGGCCGCCCGGCGGCCGAACAGGATGAACGGGCACTTCCGCGTGCTCACGAACTGCGCGTCGAAGCGCGGGGCGCCCAGGGTGGGCACCGTCCAGGCGTGGAACGCGCCGGGATAGACCACCGTCGTGATCGGCGCCGGATGGCCCGCTCCGCTCGCGTACGCGAGATAGTCTTCGACCTTCCCCACCGGCAGGTCGTCGTCCTTCTCTCCGAGCAGCATCAGGATCGGAGCGCCGGTATACGCATCTGCCTCCGCCCGAGCACCGTAGCTGCCGCCCGGATACGTCGCAACGTGAGCCGCGAACCGCGACGAGCCCGCCGCCATCGCGGCGCGGAGCGTCTGGAATGCGGTCAGGTGCGCCACCTCGCCGCCGAACGAGAAGCCGACGATGCCGATGCCGTCGGCGGCGATCCGCGGGTGCCCGGCCAGGAACTGCAGCGCGGCGAACGCATCGGCCACCCCGGAGGCCAGCGGCGGGCCGGTGCGGGAGCCGATGACCGCGGACTGGCTCAGGCCCCGCGCGCTGAAGCTGTCGTAGGTCAGCGTCGCGAACCCGCCCCGGCGGAGCTCCGCCGCCAGCCAGCCCTCGTTGGCCTCCCGGAAGCCGCCGATCGTGTGGACCACCACTACCGCCGGATACCGCTCCCGCGGCTCATCGGGAAAGTGGAGCGTCGCGGGGACCGATACATCGGTCGGCGTCTCCCGCACGAAGACCTGACGGAAGTCGGCATAGGAGCCCGAGCGGAGCGTCACCCGCTCGATCGGGCCCGCATCTCGGACTTGACCGTATACGAGCGCCGTCCCGACCGCGACCGCGGCGACCACCACCCCCAGCGCCCGCGCGGCCACCCGTCGCATCATCGCCGACCTAGACCGCCAGTGCTGGTGTGCGCCCGAAGCGCGAGAGGAGCGTCGCGCCGGCCGAGACGGCGGCCGCGAGGACCAGCGCGACGGTACCGATCCACGGGATCAGGCCCACGAGGACGAAGACGGCGCCTCCCAGGGCGACCGTCTTGACGGGTGTCTTCTCTTGAAGGAACGGCAGCCTCTCGCCGAGCCATCCGGCCGACACCGTGAACCCGAACAGGAAGAGGGCGACGAGCAGCAGCACCGCCACCGGGATCAGCGGGAGGCCGATGATCGTCACGGCCAGCAGGACGCAGAGGGGCACGAAGCCCAGGAGGATCGCGACGCCGCCGAGCGCCGAGAGCCCGGGTCGATCGACGAGATACGCCCCGACGCGTGTCAAGGCGCCGGGGAAGGCCACCGCGATGAGCACCGCGATGACCAACAGCAGCACGGCGCGCGTCAGCCGCGAGGCGAACCTGAACATCGAGAACATGTGCGGCCCGCCGACCACCCAGCGGGTCATCGAGCCCACCGTCGTCGGGATCGCCCCGCCGAGACTCACGTTGTCGCCCTCGAGCGTGGCGCCCTCCGCGACCGACACCGCCCCGCCGATCGCGACCGAGTCGCCGCCGACACTGGCGCCCGGCAGGAGCGTGATCGACCCGCCGATCGCCACCGCATCGGATCGCACGTGACCGGCGACCGTGATGGAGCCGCCGATGGCCACGGCCTTGTCCACGGTCTCGTCGGCGCCGATCGTCAGGGATCGGCCGAAGACCACGCGCTCGGACCCGTGGCGCCCGCGCCGCTCCCGCCGTCGCTCGCGCCATGAATCCGCGGACTTCGCGCTGTCATCCGCGCGAACGCGGAGGACGCCGTCGGCGAACGAGGCCCGGAGCGCGCCGGCATCGAGCACCAGAGCGAGCACCTCGCCGGCGGGGCGCTTCGAGACCTGGAGGCTGAGCGGGCGGGCGGTCGCGCTCTCCGGCGCGGTGACCACCAGCGTCCAGCCCGTCTGCTTGGCGATCGCGCTCAGCGCGTCGAGGACCGTCCCTCGGGGCTGGGCGAGGGAGACCACGGGAGCGTCGCCCGGAAGCTGACCCTCCACCCGACGGCTGTCCGAAGTGGCCGCCCCGGCGAGGCCGAGCAGACTCATGACAGCGACGGCGAGCACGATGATCAGCTTGGGTGCGCGCATGTCCGATCTCCCTTCACCCGGGAGTACGGTCGAGCGGGCCGCTTATTTCACGAGCCCGAGCGAGCGCGCCCGCGCGACGAAGACCAGTGACAGGACGGCCGCAATCGAGGCGAGCGCCGCCGAGGTCCAGACGGCGAGCGGGATGAGCGCAAGGACGACCCCGGCCCCGGCGGTCCATCTGGCAAGGCCGGCCGCGACGTCCGCGAGCGACGCGAGAAGAGCGGCCGGCTCGAGGGTCGGACCGAGCAGCATCGCGACCACCGCCAGGCCGACGAGCGCGGCCCCGAGTCCCGTGAGGACCTGACGCCGTTCGCGCGCCGCGATCGCCTCGAGATAGCGCCGCCGCGCGCCGGCGAGAAACTCGGCCGGTGGCTCCGGCCCACGCAGCGCCTGGAGCAGGCTGGTAAGCCGCCCGGTCTCGTCGGGGCGCGGGGTCATGTGACGGATGCGCTGTCCAGCGCCCGCCTGAGCTGGGCGCGGCCTCGATGGAGCCACGTCATCACCGTACCCATCGGCACCTCGAGGGCCGCGGCGATGTCCCGGTACGACAGCTCCTCGATGTGGAACAGGACGATGGCCCCTCTCGGCCCCTCGTCCAGATCGTCGAGCGCGCGCTCGAGGCGTGCCAGCTGCTCCCGCCGCGAGGCCTCCCCCTCGGGGCTGGGCGCCGAGGGACCGGTGCCCGGCAGCGTCTCCGCCCTGGCCATCACCGTCCGCCGCCGGAGCCGGTCCAGACAGAGCCGCCGGGCGATGGCGATGAGCCAGGGCAAGACCGGGCGCTCCGGATCGAACCGCTCGAAGTGGACGAAGGCGCGCACGAACGTGTCCTGGGCGAGATCCTCCGCCTCGGGCGATCGGAGCAGTCGCCAGCAGAAGCGGTAGACGGGCCGGTGAAAGCGCTGCACCAGCGCGCCGAAGGCCGCCGCATCGCCGCGGCGGGCGCGACGCGCAAGCTCAAGCTCTGCTCGCCGGTCTTCCGCATCCGCGCCCGGGGTTGCATGGCCGGTCTCTATGACCGCACACTCCTCGCCGCCTCACAAGAGAGTACGGACGATGCCCAGGTTTATTTCAGGCACCGGAGCGTAGCGGACGCCAGCACCCTTCTGGCGGCGATCGCCCCGCCCGTGGGCTCCATTCCCGTGACGTGTTCTGCAAGACTTGGACACCGGCCGCCCCGGAGCCGCTGCCACAGTGCGCATCAGCGGTCTCCTCCCGGGTCGAGCGGGGACCTCCCCGCCTGGAGAGTAGGCCGCGCGATACGCCCGGCTGGATTTGCAGAATACTCGTCCTACGCCACGGGCCACCCGGCTACCGAAGACTGGCCGACGCCCGGTGTCAGCCGGTCAGGGGGACCCGGGTTTCGCGGTCGACAGATCCGCGGATAGTTGGCTGAGATCCGCGTGATCGTCGCGGGAGATCAGCCGATCAGTATCGCCCGCCGAGCTTGCGGTGGTCCCAGCTGACCACTTTCTCCGGGAGGATCTTGAGCACCACGCGCTTCGGCGCGCTGGCCAGCGCTCCCGGCTGGACCGGCGACGCACTCGCCTGTGCCCCCGCCCGCGCCTCGAACGCCGCCCTGACGCTGGTTTCGTCCTCGAGGATCTCGCAGCGCCCCCGGATCAGAACACCCCGCAGTTCGGCGTACTCATCGCCGGCCTCGATCATCAACGCCACCTTCGGATTGCGACGGATGTTGACGACCTTCTGCGCCTTCCCGTACGAGGTCATGTAGAATACGCCGTCCCGCGCGAAGTAGTTCATGGCCACGACATGGGGGAAGCCGTCCTTGTCGATGGTGGCCAGGGCGGCCTTCTTGCGTTCCCGGAAGAACGCGACCTGCTCGTCGGGGCTCAGCCGGATCTGCTGTCGTCGGTCGGTCGCCATTCGTGCCTGTCTCCTCTCACGTAACGGGCAGGTATCTCGCCAGGAAGCGCTTGGCCTCGTCGAAGCTCTGCTTCGCCGCATCCTCGACATAGCCGGGGTGGGTGCGCACGGCAAAGCCGTGGCGGGCGGCGGCGTAGAACACGAAGGTGCAGACCTTGCCGAGGGCCCGCATCCGCGCCTCCATCCGACGCATGTCCGCCATGGGCGCCCGCTCGTCCTCCGTACCGTGCAGGACCAGCATGGGGACGTTCACGCCCCCGGCGAGGTCGTAGGGCTCGGCACCTGGCTGAGCCCCCACCGGCCGGAAGGCGAAGCCGTGGAAGACGACGACCACGCGGATCTCCGCGTGCGCTCGGGCCGCCATGAGCGCGTGCACCCCACCCCGACAGAAGCCGAAGACGGCGAGCCTCTTGAGATCAGCCTTTCCGACCGATCCCAGGAAGGACATCGCTCCCTGCAGATCGGCGTACACGGGCTCGTCCGTCGGATCGGCCCCGCGAACCTTCCAGCCGTGTACCAGGGCGACATAGCCCCACTCGGCGAGTCGCCGGGCAATCTCCGTGTAACCGTCATCCGGTCCAGCCACACCCCGGAGAATCAACACGACCGGATAGCGCTCGTCGTGGTCCGGGCTGGCCAGATACGACGGGACGCGCGTCTCCCCGTCTCCGCTCGTAAACGTTACCGACTCCAGCCGCACGGTCATGACCGACCTCCTACGCTCGGCGCCTTGGGGACAATGGTGCTTGCCGTCCTCGCGTTCCTCGGGCTATCGTCGGCACACTCGGGTGACGGCGATGGGTGCGTGGGCCGCAAAAAGGGGCTTCTTCATGAAGAACTATAACCTCGTCGGGTACACGATCATCCTCGCCTATACGCTGGCCTGCATCTCTTCCGCGCCGCCCCACATCGGCCCCTGGACGGGCTTGCTGATCGGCGCAGCGTACTTCGTGATTTGCTGGTTCATCGGCGGGCTGTACCTGTCTTCCGTGATCCATATGGGGATCGCCCATCGCGCACTTGACTACAAGGAGGGGTTCGTCAAGACGCTCACGATCGTGAACAACACGTTCGGGGTTTACATCAATCCGGTCACCTGGGTCAACCGACACCGACTTCACCACAAGTTCTCCGATCACCCCGGCGATCCCAACAAGCTCTCTGCCGATGGTTTCTGGCGGACTCTCTACCTTTGCTTGATACCCTACAAATGCGAAGCCAACATGGCCACGGACGACATCTTCGAGTCCTGGTCATTTCGTCTCGTTTCGAATCCGGTGTACGCCGTGGTATCCCAGGTTCTCAACTTCGGATTGTTGTGGCTGCTCGTAGGCGACCTACGCTTTGCGGCCGTGATCTGGTTGATGTTCCGAGTCTTCGCGCTCTGGGTCAACATGATCCAGAACTACTGGACCCACGATCGGAAGTTCGGATACCGCCGCTACGACGATGAACATGATAACGCGATGAATATCGGCGAGTGGTTACCCGTGACCGCGACCTTCAGCGCCTGTTTGCAGAACAACCATCACCATTCCCCGGGCCTTCTGCGATTGAGCCACGAGGAATCGGAATACGACTTCGGCTTTGCGACCGTCAAGGCCATGAAGGCCTTGGGTCTGGTGCGGGCGACCAACCGGGGCGCGACGCTGCCCAAGGACGTTCCGCTGAAGTCCCTGGGCTTCTAGCCACCGCTACGCCGTCTTCTGCGGGTGAACGGATAGAAGGTCTGGCCCCAGAAGCCAGCGGGTATCGGCTCGTTGGACAAGCCGTAGGTATCCGGCCACCTGTCCTCAGGGTAGTGGTAGGTGCCGAACAGCCTGTCGATCCACGGGAAGTGGATGGCAAAGTTCTTGTCGATCGACTCCTTCTGCGACGTGTGATGCCAGTGGTGGAATCTCGGGAAGATCAAGTAGGGCTCCAGCCACTTGATGCTCGGGCCGAAGTTCGTATGCTCCCAGGTGGCGTGGATGGTGACGAACAACAGGTAGGTCACGATGATGCCCTGCGAGAATACGAACGTCATCGGGATGAGCATCAACCCCCGGATCAGGAGGTCGTCCACGATGTGGGCGCGCGAACCCGCGATCCAGTCGAGCGACTTCGAGGAATGGTGGATGGCATGGAAGCGCCACAACCATGGCACCACGTGCAACGCTCGATGGATCCAGTACTCGGCGAGGTCCGCCACCAGAACCGCCAGGACGAACTGCACCAGCCAGGGCAGGCTGCCCATCGCCTCCTGCAGACGCGCGTTGCCCAGGACTCTCGTGAGTTGAGTCGCGGGCAGCAGAATCAGGAACGATGTGATCCGGAGGGGCAGGTGGGTGGACAGGAAATACCCCACGTCCAACAGCCACTCGGGCCGGAAGACGCTTTGCTTCGGATAGGCCGGCCACAGCACCTCGATCGGCGAGAAGATGAGCGTCATGAGCAGCAGGTCGAGCAGGAACCAATCCAGACCGATGGCCGGGCCATCGCGCAGCGTCTCATTGATCGGAACGCTGGCGCCACCCAATAGGGTCGCGGCAAGGGCGAACAGTACCCCGGTCAACCCCAGGATCTTCTTCCTGCGAAGGACCGCGGAAGCAACGCCGAGGATGATTGCCGCCATGATGACGGCCTGGATCAGCATCCGCATGAGAGACATGGGATAGTGGGGACGCAGCTCGGGGGACGACAGGAGCTGAGGGAAATGCAGGCACACCACCGCCCCGAACGCGAGCAGCCCGAAGAAGGCCGACAGAACCCCGCTCCACCAGCCGGTCCCGAACCCGGTGGGGTCTTCGTCACCGAACATTTCATTTGCCTTCTGTTCGAGCATGGGTCCCCCTGATTCACTTCGTTGCTTGAACTGAAAGTACCTGAATTCGAGCCGCAACGCCCAGGGGATACTCCCGCTGCCTTAGCCCGGACGACGAACGGCAAGGGGTGGTGACTATGGCCATCGGATCTGACCGGATGCCGAGCTGCAGGGACGCTCCCTGACGGGGATGGCGGTGCACGTCGCCGCGCGCATCCAGGGGCAGCAGCCGCTCAAAGGTATGCCCGGAGAGTGGCGACTCTTCTCACTCGCCGAGTAGGCCCGCTCGCGTGAACCGATTCCTGGGTGAGGTCAGCCCGCTATTTCACCTCGGCGCGCTGGTCGGGGCGCCACGCTTCAACAACGCCGCAGCTTCCTTGGCCACCGCCGTGCCCTCGAAGAAGCCCGGGTTCTGCGTGCCCCACAGCCGCACCGCATTGCCGAAGACGAAGTCGTGGAAATCGCTTTCGGTGATGTGGCCGTCCTCGACCAGCTCGAACGCCTCGGGGAGCGGGTCGCGCATGTCGACGACGTCGAAATGCCCGATATCGGAGCTGTAGATCGCGTTGATCCGGGCGCCCAGCGGCATCATCTTGCCGAAGGCCACCGCGTTCATCCGGTCGTCGGCCTCGCAGCCAAAGTAGTACGGCGTCGCGTAGAGGTCGATCCAGTCCTGTTTCCGGGTGATGTGGCAGTGGATGTAGTCGTCGGGCGGCATCCCGCCGGTGAGGAAATCCTCTTCGAGCGGCCACCCGGCGCGCTTGTCGAGCTCGGCGGCGATATCGGCGTAGCCGTACTTGTTGACCAGCTCGCGCAGCAGCGGGCGATCGAGCTTGGTCGGGTCCATGTTCGCCATGCCCTTGGCGCCGCGCCGCTCCCAGTGCTCGATCAGGTCACAGAACAGCTGGCAGCCCCAGCCGACGCCGCCCTCGAGGAACGCGAAGCGCAGATCAGGGAAGCGCCGGGTCACGCCGCCGAGGAACAGCGCCTTGGCGACGTTATGGCCGGCCGCGGCGAAGTGACCGATGTGGTTGAAGGTGAAGTTGGTCGGGCTGTTGCGCTCGCCATAGGAGCGGCCGCCGGTATGGAAGGTGGGTGCGATGCCGAGCTCGCGGCACTTCTGCCAGAGCGGGTCGTAGTCGTACTCGCTGTCGAGACCGAGCTGATCGAAGCCCTGGGCATAGCGCGAGAGGTCGGCGGGGGCGCCCTTGGCGTGCGGGATCGGCCGGCGCACGCCGCTGCCGAACATGCAGACCCTTGCGCCCAGCTGGCTGGTGACGAACGTCAATTCCTCGAGCGCCTCGTCCGGCGTGTGCACCGGGATCACCGCGGCCGGAGTGAGCTTGTCGCCGAGGTCCTTGAAGTATTCGTGGGTGACCACGTTGAAGCCGCGGATCACCGCGCGCCGCGTCGCGTCGTCGGCGATGCGCGGGAGACCGAGCCCGGCGGTCGGGTAGACGATCCCGAAGTCGATCCCGAGCTCGTCCAGGCGGTCGTACAGCATCCGGGGCATCATGGCCGTCGCGCGGTCGCGGGTGTTGGTCGATTGCCGGCCCCAGAAGCCCTCCATCGCGACCCCGCGTTCAGCGCGCTGCCCGGGGGTCATGCTGAGCGAGTCGGGCCCGCGCCGCTGCGACTGCAAAAAGCCGTTGGCGCCGAGGTCGCCCGTGACTTTGCGGATCTGCTCGGCGAACACCGGGGCGTACTCGACCCAGTGCCCGTCGCCGTCGATGACCGGGTGCGTGAGCCCCTTGCGGATCTCCTCGGGCGTATGGTTCGCGCTCATCTGGGGGTCCTCCGTCTACCGGTGGAGTGCGATTTCGGCTGAGCGTATGCTTCCAGCCCAGCCCAAGTCAAACGGCCTGACCAGGCCGCGGAAGCGTCACGTTGTCGACGCCGACCCCCGCCTTGCTCAGGTCGAAACCGGTCCATCACCTGCAGCGCAACCTACCATTCGGGCATCTCCTACGAAAGGGCGACCGGCGCGAGACCTGCCTTGACCGCTCTCATCCGGCAGACTACTCTCTGACCTGGCCACCGAGTGTTCGGGAGCTCCGCCATCGCCAACGCGGCCCGCGAGGAGATCGACCCATGCCTCCGCGATGTGTTCGGACCGAAATAGGCGGAGCCCCAGCACGGAGGAACCTCCCGATGGCGATCATCGATTCCCAGGTCCACTGCTATGACGCGAACACCCCGAAACGGCCCTGGCACACTGTCCCGAACTGGCCCGATCACGCCACCGGCGACGAGATGGTGGCGGCCATGGACAGGGTCGGCGTCGACGGCGCGATCTTCATCTCCGCCTTTTCCATGTATCGCTACGACGCGAGCTATGCCGTGGACGTGCAGCGGGCCCATCCCGGTCGGCTCGCTCTCGTGAAGCCGGTCGATCCCGATGATCCGGCGGTGGCCGATGTCATCGCTGACTGGAAGAAGACGCCGGGCACGGTCGGCATCCGGATCATGATGACGAAGGAAGCGGGGCGCGATCCGAACGACCCGGGTCTCGACCGGATCCTGCGCGCGGCCGTCCGGTACGACTTGCCCGTCAACATGCTCTGTTGGGGCAACGTCGACGCGGGTGCGGCGCTGATCGACCGCCATCCCGACACGCGATTCATCATCGACCATCTGGCCATCATGCAGCCCCGGACGCCGCCCGCCCCGCCGCAGCCCTGGGCCGACCTGCCGAAGGTGCTCGATCTCGCCCGGCGCCCGAACGCGGTGATCAAGGTCAGCGGTGCCTGCACGCTCTCCCGGGAACCGTATCCGTTCCCGGACATCTGGGACCCACTCGCCCGCGTGTTCGACGCCTGGGGTTTCGAACGCTGCCTGTGGGGGACCGACTGGACTCGCGCCTTTGCGGTCGTCAACTACGAGCAGGCCGTCGAGCCCTTCCGCCAGACCGACCGCCTCAGCGACAGTGAACGGGCGATGCTGATGGGCGGTGCGTGCGCCAAGGCGTACGGCTGGTCTCCGAAGAAAGCCTCGTCGTGACGGCTTGCGATAGTATGTGGGGGGCCTGACTTCCTTCGGAGGGGGACTGCCAATGGCGCGCGTGTACAACGTGATCGACGCGGACGGCCACATCCTTGAGCCGCTCGACCTGTGGGACCGGTACATCGACCCCAAGTTCCGCGAGCGCCGGCCGCGGTTTGTCATCGACGAGAACGGTAAGGAGCGCCTCAGCGTCGAGGGCAAGCTGCTGGGCAACCCGCGGGGAATCGGCAGTCTGGGTTCTGTCGGGGTCCGGCAGGGGATCGTCAAGGCCGGCACCCTGAAGTATGCCGAGGGGCGCCGGGGCGGGTTCGACCCGCACGCGCGCATCGTCGACATGGACGCCGACGGCATCGATGCCGCCTTCCTCTACCCCAGCCTCGGCCTGTTTGCCGGCGCCGTCGAGGACCCCGGCCTCGCCGCCGCGATGTGCCGCGCCTACAACCGCTGGCTCGCCGACTACTGCGCGCCGTATCCCGAGCGTCTGTTCGGGGTCGCGATGCTGCCGATGCAGTCGGTCGATCTGGCAGTCGACGAGATGCGCCACGCCCGCGAAACACTCGGGATGCGCGGCGGGTTCCTGCGGCCCAACCCGTATCACGGCAAGAAGATGATCAGCGACCCGATGTACGAGCCGTTCTGGAAGATGGCCGAGGAGCTCAACTTCTCCATCGGTTTTCACGAGGGGTCGACCAACGCGATGCCGACCGTCGGCGTCGACCGCTTCGAGGAGGACCGCGCAGCGCGCCACATGGTCTCGCACACCATGGAGATGATGCTGGTCGCGCTGAGCGTGATCTGGGGCGGTGTCGTCGATCGTCACCCGCGATTGCGCGTCGCGTTTCTCGAGTCGGGCGGCGGCTGGATCGCGCCGTGGCTCGACCGCATGGACCGGCACTTCGATGACCAGGGCTTCAACGAGTCCGCGCCGAAGACGAGGCCGAGCGAGCTGTTCCAACGCAATTGCTGGATCTCCTTCGAGCCGGTCGAAAGCAGCATCGCGGTGCTGGCCGACTATATCGGGCCGCACAAGATCATGTGGGCCACCGACTATCCGCACTCGGACGGCTTCTTCCCGGGCGCGCCGCAGATGCTCCGTGAGCGGCTCGGCTCACTGTCCCCCGAGGCGAAGCACCAGGTGCTCGCCGGCGGGGCCCTCGGCTTCTACGGCCTGAGCTGACCCCACGACGCCAGGCCGGGACCACCAAGAGCGGCGCCAACGTCCTGAGGAAGCCCGATGACCGAGGCGATCCGCATCGCCGTTCTGAACTTCGTCCATGAGACGGTGACGTTCCTGCCCAACGACACCGCACTCGACGACTTCGTCCATGACGGTTCGCCGGCCAGAGGCGAGGCGCTGCTCGCCTGGGAGCCGCGCTCCTACATGGGCGGCTTCGTGAAGGTGGCGCGCGAGCATGCCGGCGTCGAGCTGGTCGGCATCGAATCGCCGCTCTGGCCCAGGACCGGTACCGGCTCGGGCTGGATCACGACGGAGGCCTACGAGCACTTTCTCGGCCGCATGCTCGCCGAGCTCGAGGATGGTGGGAGATGGCAGGGCGTCTATCTCGCCCTCCATGGCGCGATGGGCGTGCGCGGCGTGGCGCGGCCCGAGGCCGACATCGCCCGCCGCGTGCGCGAGGTCGTGGGCCGCGACGCCTTCATCGCCGGCACCTTCGATCCGCATGGCAACGAGGACGCCGAGTTCCTGAGCCAGGCTGACTTCGCGTTCTGCGCGAAATACTTCCCGCACTACGACAGCCGCCTGCAGGGCGAGCGCGCGGCTCGCATGCTGATCCGCGCCATCCGCGGCGACTACACCCCCGCCACCGCCACCGTGAAGGTGCCAATCTTGACCGCGACGGTGCTCCAGTGGACTGGCGCTTCCCCGTGGATGGACCTGGTCCAGCGCGCCCTCACCTGGGAAGCGCGCGAGCCCGACCTTTATATGAACGTCTTCTTCGGGTTCCCCTTCGCCGACGTGCCGGATGTCGGCATGACGGTCCAGGCCATGGCCAACGGCAAGCCCGAGCTTGCGCGCAAGGCGGCGGAGGACGTCGCGGCCTGGGCATGGCGCCGGCGCGAGGCATTGCTGAAGACTGCTACGGTGCATCCCATCCCCGAGGGCGTCACGCTCGCCAAGGAGGCGGTGGCGCGAGGCGCCTGGCCCGTGGTGCTGGCCGACCATTCCGACCGCTCCGGCTCGGCGACGTGGATACTGCGGCAGGTGATCGCACAGGACCTGGCCCACGTGCTGATTGCCACGATCGCCGATCGCACGGCCGTCGAGGCGGTCAGGGCCAAGGGCATGAAGGCCGGAGATGCGTTCGACATGGAGGTTGGCGGCCTCGCCGACGAGTCGGCCGGCCAGCCGGTGCGGATCAAGGGCACGATCGCCGGCGTGGCCCAGATCGCCGGCAGGCACTGGGTGAGCGTCGCCTTCGGGCGAGGCAACGTCGTGCTGATCAGCGAGTACCTCACGCAGGTCATGGACCCGCTCGACCTGAACGGGCCGGGATTCACGATCGATCAGTTCAGGACATTTGCGATCAAGTCGCGCGTACACTTCCGCCGCGGCTTCGACGATTCGGGCTTCGCGAAGACGATCCTGTTGGTCGAGCCGGAGCAGCCGTTCCTCGGCACGGTACGACTCGAGGCGCTGCCCTACCGGAACGCCGACATCTCCAAGTTCTTTCCCTACGGCGACGTCAGCTTTCCCGAGTGACGACGCCCCCTTCCAGCAACGGAGCCGACCATGCTGACCGTCGACGCGCAGATACATCTCTGGAATGCGGGCAACCCCACCAGCCCGTGGCACCGGCAGATCCCCGCCTATCTGAAAGAAGATGCCCTGAAGGAGATGGACGCCGGTGGTGTCGATGCCGCCATCCTCACGCCGCACACCCCGTGGGATCCGAACGCGAACGAGCTCTGCATGGAGGCCGCTCGCGCGCATCCCGACCGGTTCGCGATCCTCGGCAACTTCCCCCTCGACAGGCCGGAGAGCCGCGCGCTGGTCGACACGTGGAAGCAGCGCCCGGGCATGCTCGGCTGCCGCTTCACCTTCATCGGGCCCGAACAGAGCAAGTGGCCGACGGACGGCACCGTCGGCTGGTTGTGGCCGGCAGCAGAGCGGGCCGGCCTACCGATCGCGATGATGGCGGCGAACTTTCTGCCGAAGGTCGCCGAGGTCGCCCAGCGGCACCCAAACCTCAAGCTGATCCTCGATCACTTCGGTCGCCCGAGGGGAGACACGAGCCCGAGTGAGCGGTGGGCGAATCTGGCGGACGTGCTCGCGCTCGCGAAATATCCCAACGTCGCGATGAAGGCGACCGGCGCGCCGAGCTACTCCGATCAGCCCTACCCGTTTCGCGACATCCACGACAACCTGCGCCGGCTCTACGACGCCTTCGGCCCCGCGCGCTGGTTCTGGGGCACCG
>Ga0207684_10001647_pt1 | contig 23700 bp, 22 predicted proteins | sample KBSK5501metaG_FD_184342 | JGI IMG/M metagenome (GOLD analysis project Ga0207684, IMG submission 184342) | Corn, switchgrass and miscanthus rhizosphere microbial communities from Kellogg Biological Station, Michigan, USA - KBS K5-50-1 metaG... | ecosystem: Host-associated > Plants > Roots >...
CGCCCTCGCCAAGTGCACGCCGATCGTCTTCACCATCACGGCCAACCGTCCGACGACGGCGCTGATCGGCCAGGCGATGCAGCAGCAGTGGCAGACGGCGTTCCCGGGGCTGCCGATCACGATCGCGACGATCGACCGCGCGCTGCAGATCAAGAGCACGACCTTGATGCTGACCAACTCCGGTTGGGGCGCGGACTATCCTGATCCGCAGGACTTCACGACTCTGTTGGTGCACAAGGGCGCGTCCTACAACAGGGGCTTTGTGAACGTGCCGGAGGCGGATGCGCTTCTGGACAAGGCGGATGTCTCGAACGATGCGACCGGGCGTCTGACGCAGTATCAGCAGGCGGAGCAACTCTTCGTGACCAATGGCGCGTGGATGACCTACGCCCAGCCGCTGCAGACCTACACGGTCCGCAACACGGTCGGCGACTTCCGCTACTCCTCGAGCCTGCAGACGACTCCTGACCAGTGGCAGAAGGTGTACATCAAGGCCTAGTTGAAGTACTGGGCGTTCGCCTCAGCGCGAGGAGGGGGCAGGCGTAGTGGTCGCGCTCCCTCCTCGGCTGGGGAGGTCGATACAGTGGGGCAGCATGCGGGTAGGGTCTACTCGTGTGCCGCCCCACGAGTCTACTCACGCCGGAAATGACCTCACTGTGGGAGTTGGATGGCAGTAGCGCCTAGCTTTCTCCCAACATCAGGGGGATTTATGCGTTTCACTGCGCTCCCTGTTGGCGCCTTGGGACGTCATGGCTGGCCGAGCCTGGCGGCCAGTGTCTCTACGAGGTCGTGACCGGCGCTCCGTTTGACAATTCGTCTGTAACCATGTAAATAGCGCGTACGTATCACGTCTGATCATGCGTGGCGGCGCGAGGACATATGCTATACTCCTTGCATATCCTCGCGTTGTCTGTCTGGCGCTTTCCCTAGCGGACACACTGTAGCGCGTCCATTGCGCGCAGAATCTCCTTCAGGGAGGGTCTGTCGGGGCTGAGGATCCACGACGAAATCGCGGATTGAGGAATCGTTCTCAGGCCGGGACGCTACGGCTCCCGACGAGTACAGCTCTGTGAGGTGAGGTATGAACGTACTCTCGAACCTGCCGGCGATCATTCTGCTCACGCTCATCGTCGGGTTCCTGGTCTTCACCGGCTTCCGGGTCGGCCTGCAGTTCCTGGTGAAGCGTATCGCCGGTTTGGTCTTCGTCATGTTCGCCGCGAGCTTTATCACCTTCACGCTGGGGGTCTGGTCCCCGATTACCGCGGTCGACGCGCAGCTGGGCGATAAATACACTCCCCAAAAAGCCGCGATCCTGCATCACTTCTATGGGCTCGACAAACCGTTCTTTGAACGCTACTGGGATTATGTGACCCGCCTGATGCGCTTCGATCTCGGCGACTCCTGGCTTTCGCGGGGACGCAGTGTCTGGAGCATCCTGTCCGGCCAGCTTCCCGCCTCGCTGCTGCTCGGCCTCTCCGCCGTGGGGATAGCGGTGCTGGTTGGGATCTCGGCGGGCATGCTCGCGGCGTTGCGCTCCAACTCGCGCTACGACACGGCGGTGCAGGGGTCGGCGCTCTTCTTCTATGCGCTGCCGACGTTTGTGTTGTACCCGATCTTTGCGATCAGCATGACCTTCCTCTACAACCGCGATCTGCCCCATCTGCCCGTCGTCTCCACCGAGTTCGGCTTGGCGCATCCTGAGCAGATGATCGCGCCGATTCTGATCTTTGCCTTGGTCCAAATGGCCTTCTACGTGCGTATCACGCGGACCTCCACGCTGGAGGTGTTGCGGCAAGATTACGTGCGCACGGCGAAGGCGAAGGGCTTGAGCCAACGCCAAGTCGTGTGGCGCCACACCTTCCGCAACGCGATGATTCCCCTGCTGACCGCGATTGGTCCGGCGCTTGCGTTCGTCGTCAACGGCGCCTTTATCACCGAGACGGTCTTCAATATTCCGGGGGTGGGGACGACGACGCTCTCCTCGATCGCCCAGAACAATACGCCCGTGGTCCAGGGCACGGTGATCCTCCTGGCGGTCGCGGTCGCCTTGATGAATCTGGTCACCGATGTGCTCTACGGCGTGATCGATCCCCGCATCAAGACGGTGTAAGAGCGAGTGAGCCGCAAGAGCTTGAGGTCATACCACAGCCTGAGGAGGGCGCGATGTCGATAGAGCAAGGTCCCAACCAGCAGGTTCCGCCACACCTAGAGTCCCTGGGGACGTCGGGCGCGGCTCCATTCCCACCTACTGATGGCTCACTAAAAGACTATGGGCCGCTGGCGGATACCGCAGAGCCGAGCACGGCGGCGACCCAGAGCGAGCTGGACCTACAGGCTGAGCAGGGCGTTGGCGAGCGCGTCACCGAGGGGCAGTCGCTCTCGCCGCTGCAGGCGTCACTGCGCAGGCTTGGCCGCGACAGGCGCGCGATGGCGTGCTTCGCGATCATCCTCTTTATCGTCGTTGCCAGCTACATCTTCCCGTTCTTTTACCTGCATATCGGTCCGACGATTCAGGGCGGAGCCAGTGGCGCCACCGCGGTCGACCCCGAGACCTATCATCAGTACACCCACCAGGAGTTGCTGCTCAACAACACTCCTGGCGTTGTCTGGAAGCTTCTCACCTTGCAGGCTCCAACGACAGAGGATTTCGCCTACCCACTTGGCGCCGACCAGTTGGGGCGAGACATCTTCGCGCGCACGATGGCTGGCATCAACATCTCGATTCAGGTCGCCTTACTCGTCGAGCTCCTGGACATCATGCTTGGCCTCACGATTGGCACGCTGGCGGGCTTCTACGGCAAGTGGGTAGACACCGGCCTGGCGCGCTTCACCGACGTTATGTTCGCATTTCCTGGCTTACTCCTGGTCATTCTGGCGGCGGCGACAATAGGGCCCGTCGCGCAGAAACAGTTCGGCCCTGTGGGCCAGCTGTTGGTTGTCGCGGTCGTGCTTGGCATTACCATCTGGCCGCAGATGGCGCGCTTCGTGCGCGGCCAGTCATTGCAGATCAAGGAGCAACAATATATCGAGGCGTCACGTACAGTAGGCGGGTCCAACCGACATCTGATACTCAGCCATATCGTACCGAACCTCTTCAGCATCGTGATTGCGGCGGCGACGCTGAACATCGTTGGCACGATTACCGCCGAGGCGGTCATCTCGCTCCTCGGCCTTGGCGTACAGCCGCCTGGCTCCAGTCTGGGCCTGATGATCAGCGAAGGCATCCAGACGGTGACGGCGTATCCGTTCGAGGCGCTCTATCCATCGCTGATACTGATCCTGCTCGTCGCCTGTTTCGCCTTCTTTGGCGATGGTGTCCGCGACGCATTTGACCCACGCACGAAGGACTAGGGTTTCGACCGACGCTCGATGGTTGTGTGACGGCGGGTTCCCAATTGCGCCGGGTCGGCGCACAGTGGATGATGATTGAGGCACGCATGGCGGAGAAGTTGCTTGATGTGCGCAACCTGCGCACCAATTTCTTCACACGCGCTGGCGTGGTGAAGGCAATCGAGGATGTCTCTTTCTACCTCTCGCCCGGCGAGACGCTCGGACTGGTAGGAGAGAGTGGCTGTGGCAAGAGCGTCACCTCGCTCTCCGTCATGCGGCTGATTGAGGACCCACCAGGGAAGATCGTCGGCGGCGAGATCTTGTTCAGGGGCGAGGACATCCTCGACATGAGCGAGGATCAGTTGCGGAAGATTCGCGGCGGCGACATCGCCATGATCTTCCAGGACCCCATGACCTCGCTCAACCCGGTGCTCACCATCGGACAGCAGCTCACCGAGACGATCAAGGCGCACCTGAAGGTTGATGACCGCGCGGCGACCGACCGCGCTGTCGAGATGCTGGATCGCGTGCGCATCCCGGAGGCGCGGCGGCGATTGAGCAGCTATCCACACGAGTTCAGTGGCGGCATGCGCCAGCGTGTCATGATCGCCATCGCGCTTTCCTGCAATCCCGAACTGCTGATCGCCGACGAACCAACCACCGCGCTCGACGTGACGATCCAGGCGCAGGTGCTCGATCTCATTGACGCGCTGGGCAAGGAGTTCAATACCGCGACGCTGCTCATTACGCATGATCTGGGCGTGGTCGCGGGCACCTGCGACCGAGTGCACGTGATGTACGCCGGGCGCATCGTCGAGGCGACGGACACGCGCACCCTCTTCAAGATGCCGGCGCATCCCTACACGCAGGCGTTGCTCAAGGCCGTGCCGCGACCCGATGAGCAGCGTGGCGCGAAGCTCGCCGCGATCGGCGGACGCCCGCCCATCCTGATCGATCTTCCGCCAGGGTGCTCATTCGCGCCGCGCTGCCCCAAGGTGCAGGCGCGCTGCCGCCAGGAGACGCCTCCACTAATGGATGTCGGGCCGAACCAGAAGGCGGCCTGCTTCTATCCGTACTAATTGATGAGTGTAGAAGGAGGCGCGTATGGCTACTGAAGCCGTTCGCCCGCAGCAGCCCAGCCGCCAAGAGAGCGACGTATTGGTTGATATTCGCGGCGTGAAGGTCCACTTCCCGATTCGTGGCGGTTTGGTCGGGCGCACCGTCGCCAGCGTCAAGGCCGTTGACGGCGTGGATTTGACGGTCAAACGTGGTGAGATTCTGGGTCTGGTGGGCGAGAGCGGCTGCGGGAAATCGACCCTTGGGCGCGCCGTGCTCCAGTTGATCAAACCCACCGCTGGCTCGGTCTATTTCGAGGGCGTCGACCTGACAAAGCTACCGCCCAATCAACTGCGCGCGCGCCGCGCCAACATGCAGATGATCTTCCAGGATCCCTTCAGCGCGCTGGACCCACGCTTCACGGTGGGTCGCGTCATTGCGGAGCCATTGGAGAACTTCAAGTTTGGCACGCCGAAAGAAGTTGACGACCGGGTGCGCTACCTGCTGCAGGTCGTGGGTATGAGTCCGAATATTCTCAATCGCTACCCGCACGAGTTCAGCGGCGGCCAGCGCCAGCGCATTGGTATCGCGCGCGCGCTCGCGCTCAACCCCAAATTCATCGTCGCCGACGAGCCGATATCGGCGCTGGATGTCTCGATTCAGGCGCAGGTGCTAAACCTGCTCGGCGACCTGCAGAACGAGTTCAATCTCACGTACATGTTCGTCGCCCACAACCTGAGCGCGATCAAACACATCAGTAACCGCGTAGCCGTGATGTACCTCGGGCAGATCATGGAGCTGGGTTCAGGCGATGATGTCTATCAGGAGCCACAGCATCCCTACACGATCGCCCTCCTTTCCGCCAGCCCGTTCCCTGATCCCGATATTGAGAAGACGCGCAAGCGCATCATCCTGACCGGCGATGTGCCCAGCCCGGTGAATCCGCCATCTGGCTGCCCGTTCCATCCCCGTTGCTGGCGCGCACAGTCGATCTGCCGCGAGGTGCGTCCACCGCTCGAACTCAAGAAACCGAGCCACATGGCCGCCTGCCACTTCCCCGGCGCGGAAGGCTAGCATCCTCCGACCTGAAATACCTGCAAAGGACCGCCACGACGGCGGTCCTTTCGCATCCCAGACGCAGACTCGACACATCAACTGGGTGTGATAGAATCAGCATAGCGATCCGCTGGCGCGCTGGGCGACGGGGCCCCCGGGCGCGCCTGCCTCGACGACGAGGGAGGCGTTATGAAACTTCGAGGATTGCGTCTGGCGCGGCAACGGAGCGGGCTGAGCCTTGGTCAACTGGCGGAGATGACAGGGCTGCGCCGCGAGACGATCACCCATCTCGAGCAATGCCGTGAGGAGCCGCAGCCCTATGCGTTGCGCCGGCTGGCGGTCGCTCTTGGCGTCACCGACGCGGAACTTGCTGGTCTGCTGCCGTCGCGGAGCGCGTAGCAGGAAGCGCTCATATGGAGAGCGTGACGGCCAACCCTTTATTCGACTGGCGCTGTGGGTGGCGTTTCCGGGTCAGCGAGATCTGCAGACGCCGTGTCTCGTTGCGGCTCCCCCTCAGGCGGCGTCTCCCCGCCATCACGAGATTCCTCACGCACAGGTGTGGCGTCGCTGGCGAGCGATCCCTCGATGATGGGAATAGGAACAGTCTGACGCTGACCAGCCGCCGACTCGACGGCGTTGGCGACCTCGCCATTGACTTCCATCACCGCGTCTGCCACTGGCGCAGAGGCCGCTGACGCCCCGTCCGCAGCTGGCCAGGTCGCTGGCGCATCCCATGGCGGTGGACCGCTCGCAGGCGGGGACGTTGGCACAGCGGTTGGCGCGCCGGTGGGGACCACCCCTCCCGGACGCCAGCCCGCGAAGAGAGCTGGACCACCAGAGGGAACAGTAGGCGAAGGCTGTGGCTGTGGCCCGCCCGTCGTGACGATGTTGCCGCGCAGGACTCCGGTGGAACCGAGACGGAAGAAGCGCAGTCGGCGCAGCAGAGCGCTGGCGCGGCCCACCAGACCATCCATCGCCTCGCGCATTTGCTCCATCCGATCGCGCGTGGCGGCGCTCGTATGGGCGATGTCGCTCATGGACCGTGCGGTAGCTCGCGCCGTCTCCGCCTCGGTCATCGCGGTCTCGCTCATCTCGAGAATTGACGCGCGCACGCGCTCCGTCACGGTGTCGATGGCATCCAGCGCGCTTCCCGCCTGCGCCGCGCGCTCGGACTGGAGCACGACTTGCTCGGTGCTCTGCTCGACGCTGACGACCACCGCGTTGGTCTCGGTTTGCATGGCCGTGATGCGCGCGTGAATATCCTTGGCAGCCTCGGCGCTGTTGGCCGCCAGGTTACGGATCTCCTTCGCCACCAGCGAGAATCCAGCGCCATTCGCTCCGGCGCGCGCGGCTTCGATCGAGGCGTTGAGCGCGAGCATGTTCGTCTGGTTGGCGAAGTCAGAGACGAGCTGCACGATCTGGCCAATTTCCTGGCTGCGCTCGCCGAGCCGCTTGATACGCTTGGCCGCCTGCAAGACGACTTCGCGCACCTGATACATTCCCTGCGTGGCCTGCACCGCATACTCACGGCCGTGCGTCGCGATCTCCAACGACTCGGTGGAGACGGCGCGGGCGCGCTCCGCGATATCGGCGATGCGCTGCACATTGCTGGCCATTTGATCGACCTGCTGGGAGACCTCCAGGATCCGCTGCGCCTGCGCCTGCGCGAGCGCCGCCAGGTGAGTCGCGGTCTCGCGCGTCTCGGTGGCCGTCTCCTCCACCAGCTGACCGGAGTCCCGCATCTCCAGGAGCAATTGGCTCAACGTGGTGAGCACCGCGTTGAGCGCGTTGGCTACCGGCCCCAGCAGTGGCCCCTGCGCCTGCGAGCGGCTACTGAGATCCCCTTGTCGTATCTGCTGGAGGTGGTCGAGCAACTGACGTAGGCCATGATCCTGCACGCGGTAGTCGAGTTCACGATCCTGGAAGAGCCGCGCCATATCAATTGCGTTCGCTGCGGTGTTGGCGAAGATTTCGATGATCTCGATCGTTTCTTGTGTTGGAATCCTGCCATCCTCTGGCTGGTCGAGCGAGAGGATGCCAAACATCCGTCCATCGCGTGGGCTGATCAGCGGGACCAGCAGGACATCATCCTGATGCCAGGCGTCTGATCTGGAGGAGTTGGCGGACTGCGGTGGCGGCACGACCACCCCTGGGACATCCGCGAAGAGCGGCGCATAGATATGGCTGATGAAATAGGAGTTGCTGATTCGATACTCTGGACGCATCATCGCCTTGAGTTGATGCGCTCGCGGCGGCTGTGCGGCAAGGCGCTGCTCATCCAGCGGCGAGAGGCCTGCCGTCCCGACGATCTCGACGACATCGCTATCGCTATGGATGAAGTTGAGCGCGGCGACATCAAAGCCGATGGTCGCGTGAATTGAGGTAGTGACCTGCTCGACGATTGCGCGGGGACTCATATCGAGCCGCAACGTAGACCCCAGGCGAACGATCTCCTTAATCTGGCGTGCGCGACGTTCCACATCTTTATCGCCGCGGCGTTGGAACCAGTTCGTGCCCATTGTCATCGCCTCTTTTGGCTTTCATCCATCATGATTCAGGCTGCCCCACTCACGCGCGTGAGACGTCGGGCCAGGGGCGCGCGGCGGCTTTGCAGATGTCGCGTTGAGGCGCCGCTAGCATACCACACTGCCCGACTGGAGACAACACCCTCAGCCGCGCCGCGCTCACAGTGGAATCACTCGACTCTGGCTGTGGTGGTCAGTTCTGCCTAGGCGCAGGGAGCCCACGCCTGCTGGCCTGCGATCTCGCCAACCGCCATCCTCCACGTCTCTGCGCAAAGGGAAAGAGCCACCAGAGGATCGCGATGATCGCCGCAGCCAGCGCCGCCGCGATCCACCCCGGCGCCGCGCCGAGCACCTGCGTGACAACTTGATCCGTGCCGAGGATGAGCGCGAAGGAGAGCGGGATCATGCCGAAGACGATCATGCGGGTAGCGAACTCCTTGAAGCGCGCGCGATCCCGTAGCGGCCATTCCAGACGGTGCTGCGCGGCGGGCGCGCTGAAGATGATCAGACTGGCGAGCGAACAGCCAAACGTGGCGAGATAGACGGCGTGCTGCGCCGCTGAGAGCGTCGCGAACGCTTGATAGAAGGGCAGCACGATCAGGAAGCCTGTCAGCACCTGCGCGCCTTGTAAGAGCACGCGCAACTCCTGCAGCATGTCGCTCAGGTTGCCTGCCTCCGGCTGCGGCTCCGGCGCATGCTCATCCTCATCCTGATGCGCCTCGTCATCCTTCTCATTGTGCGGCATCGCGTCTCCCTCTCACCAGAGGGCCGTGTCCGTTGGGGGGTACGGCCTGGCGTGCGCGCCCGCGGGCAAGACGCGCAGAGGATAGTAAGATAGTCACCAGAAGTCATCTTTATTACGTTTGCGGTGATTTTGGGGTAGACTGCCTGTATGCAGGGTGCAGACGCTGGCCACCTGACGAGCGAAAACCAAGCCCGCCGCAGGCCACAGGTCTCTACCACGCGCGCGAGCGTAGACCAACTCGCCGGCAGTTCGCCGGAGAGGGTAAACGCCTGTGGAGACGGGGGCGCTGGCGACGACCGGGAGGCCGTCGTGAAACCGCCGTCGATGAAGCAGGAACCAGACACGCGCTCTCCTTCGGGAGAAAACGGTAAGGTCTGGAGGACGGTATACAGTATATCCGCGGCCTTCCTGCGCCGCCATCGCGCCACGCCAATTGATAAGCGGTTCGCTTCTTCGAAGGAGCCTCACATAGTGCTTGAATGTCTAGCTACGAGACGCGGCGCGCTCTACCGCTGACGGGCTGTGCGAGGAGGTGTGGGGGCTGGTTGCGGCGGGCAGGCGTATCGTCACCGTGGTCCCCACCCCCACCTCACTCGCGACGCTGATAACGCCCTCTTGCGCCTCGATCAGGCTCTTGGCGATAGCCAGCCCAAGGCCCGTCCCACCCGTGCGCTGTGAGGCGCGCGCGCGCGCGGGATCGACGAGGTAGAAGCGCTCGAAGACATGTGGCAAGGCCTCGGCAGGGATACCGGAGCCGGTATCACGCGCCTCGATCTCGACCATCGCGCCTGGCGAGGCTACGCTGGCGTCGCAAGGACGCGCGGTGAGCGTGATCGCGCCCGACGCAGGAGTATGCTTGATGGCATTGTCCAGCACGTTGAGCAAGACCTGGCGCACCCGATCGGGATCGGCGCGCATGGCAGGCGTCTCCGGCTCGGTCACGCAGACAATCTCCTGGCCCTGCGCCAGGCGCACCGCCTGCTCGCGCACGGTCTCCAGCAGCGCACGCGGATCTATGCTCTCCAGGGCGATCTCGGCGCGTCCGGCGTCGAGGCGTGTCAGGGTGAGCAGATCCTGTGTCAACCGATTCATCCGCTCCACCTCGGCGTACATGCCGCGTATCAGCCGCCGCGACGCCTCGGGATCGCCACGATCCGCGCCCAGCAACAGCATCTCCAACCCGCCGCCCAGCGCCGTGAGCGGGGTGCGCAACTCATGTGAGACGTCGGCGACAAATTGCTTCTGCTGGTTGAAGGCCTTTTCAAGCTGCGCGACCATGCTGTTGAAAGATCGCGCGAGCCTGCCTATCTCATCGTGTGTCGGCGGCTCTTCCAGTCGCAGGGCCAGCGCGCCATGGGCGATGCGCTGGCTGGCGCGCTCCATCTCGACGAGCGGACGCAGCGCGGCGCGGATGAGGGGGATGGCAAGTAGCACGGCGAGCGCCAGCGCCAGCCCGATTCCTAATCCGAGCGCCAGACGCGTCGTCGCGACAGTGCGCTCAATCGCGCCAATACGGCTGCTGATCTGCAGCACGGCGACGGTCTGACCATTCTCGACGAGGGGAATGAGGACGAGCATCTGACGGTATCCCGCCTGATCGCTCACGAGCATATAGGGGCTACTCGCTGGCGCCGTGGAGAGCGCCTGCGCCAGCGCCGCGTCTGACGCGATCACCGGACCGGGGACGAGGCTCACGGGCACATTTTGCGCCGGCGCCGCGCCGGGAAAGACATTCTCCGCGGTGTAGATCTCCACGCCAGAGGGTCCGAGAAGAGCGGCGCGCTCGGTAACGCTGTTCAGCCGGAAGATCAACCAGCGAGTTCGTTCAAGCGCGTTGAGGGAGATCACGCCAGCAGGCGGCGGCGCCACGTCCGCTGGCGCGGCGCTCAGTTCCAGGCGTGGATCGGCCTTGATTGTCAGCAGCGCGTCCTCGCGCAGACTCGTCGCCTGATTGAAGAGCAAGGCCCGTTCCTGAACGAGGGTGATTAATCCCGCGAAGGCCCCAAGCAGGACGACGAAGAGGCCGATCGAGGCGAGCGCCAGCCGCCAGCGCAGGGGAATGCGCGCCAGCAGCGTCTGCACGCTACGTAGCCCATCCTGTACTCGCTCCATACGGCTCTCTCCCGGAAAGCGTTCATGACTCCACCGCCGCTAGATACGCAGCACATACCCCACGCCGCGCACCGTCTGTAGCACGCGCGGCGGGATGTCGCCCAGCTTCTCGCGCAGGTGACGCACGAAGACCTCGATCACATTGTCGTCGCCCTCGTAGTCATACCCCCAGATACGCGCCAGAATGGCGTCGCGTGTCAGCACCTGACGCGGGTGCGTCAGAAACAGCTCAAGCAGCTCGAACTCGCGCGGCGTCAGCTCGATGGTGCGCTCGCCGCGCGTGACGAGGCGTTCGTCACGGTCGAGGCGGATGTCCTCGAACTCGAGCACACGGTCAATATTCTTGTGGCGACGGCGCAGCACAGCGCGCACCCGCGCCATCAGCTCCTTGAACGCGAACGGTTTGGTCAGGTAATCGTCGGCGCCGGTGTCCAGCCCCGCCACACGCTCATCCACGCCATCGCGCGCGGTGAGCATGATGATCGCAACATCTCTGGATGTACGGAGGCGGCGCGCCACTTCCAGCCCCGGGATCTCTGGCAGCATGAGATCCAGGATGACAATATCTGGCCGCTGCGCCTGCGCGACTCGGAGGGCCTCGGCGCCATCCATGGCGGAGGCGACCTCGAAGCCCTCGTAGTCGAAGCCCATGCGCAAGAACTCGATGATGTGTGGCTCATCGTCGACGATGAGCACGCGCGGCTTCCCGCGTTCGAGCCGTTGCCCCTGCTGCATAGCCGCCTCCCACAACATGCCTGGATCTGTTGTCATTCTGTGCGCAGCGCGACGATTGGGTCAAGTTGCGAGGCGCGGATCGCCGGGTAGAACCCAAAGATGATCCCGACCAGGGCGGCCACGCCAAACGCCACCGCGATCCACGGCAGGCTCGCGATGAACGGCAGGCTGAATGCGTTCGTGAGCGCCCAGCCGCCCATCAGGCCGATCAGGATGCCGATCACCCCGCCAGCGCAGCTGAGTGTCAGCGCCTCGATCAAGAACTGATTGCGGATATCCGCCCGCCGTGCGCCAATCGCCATACGAACGCCGATCTCGCGCGTGCGCTCGGTGACGGAGACCAGCATGATGTTCATGATGCCGATGCCTCCGACGAGCAGTGAGATTGCGGCGATGCCAACCAGCAGCAGGGTGAGGGTGGTCGAGAACTGTTGCGCCGTCTGCACGAACTGCGTCGAGCTGCGCACCTGGAAGTCATCCTGGCCGCCGGAAGCGATGTTGTGCCGCTGCTCCAGCAGGGTGGTGATCGCCGTCTGCGCCCCATTCACGTTGTTCGCGTCGTTCACCTGCGCCAGGATCTGGTTGACGTACTGCGAGTTGTTCAGGCGCGTCTTGGCGACGGTGACGGGAATGAAGATCACGTCGTCCTGATTGGCCAGCCCATTGGACCCCTTGGACTTCAGCACACCGACGACACGAAACGGCTGGCTGCGAATCGTGATCGTCTGCCCCAGCGGCTCGGTCGCGGCGGCGGTGAAGAGGTTATCGACGATGGTCTGACCGATCACCGCGACCGGCGTCTGCCCAGTGTTGTCGGCGTCACTGTACCACGCGCCCTGCGCCATCTCCCAGTTCTGGATCTGCTGCATGTCCGGTGTGACGCCCTGCACACGCGTGTTCCAGTTCTGTCCGCTAGCGATGACCTGCGTGTTGACGGTGATCACCGGGGTGACGCCGGTGACGTTGGGAACCGACCTCACCGCCGTCGCATCATCCTCAGTCAGGGATTGCCTGCCGCCCAGGCCGCTCGCGACGCCGCCCGTCGTAACCGAGCCAGGGGTGACCGTCAGCACGTTCGTTCCCAGGCCTGTCAGTCGCGAGTTCAGTACCTCGCTCGTGCCCTGGGTCAGCGTCACCACGGCGATTACCGCCGCCACGCCGACGATCACGCCGAGCACGGTCAGCAGCGAGCGCAACCGGTTTGCCCAGAGCGCCTCCAGGCCGCTCTCCAGGCCTGCGCCGATCATCATCCCGCGCCGGGCCGGCGCTTTCTTTTTCTGCAACGCCGGCGCGCGACCACTTTGCGACGCTGGCTTCGCGGGTTGTGCGCCGGACTGTGTCGTCGGCATGCTCATACTGGTTCCTCCCGAATGCGCGCCTGGCTCTCCGCCAGCGCCTCGTCCGGGCGCTGTCTGACTCGCAGCAGGTCGCCTGTGGCGTCGTGTGGTGCGGCGTTGCGCTCGTCGCGCAAGACACGCCCGTCACGGAACGTGATCTGGCGGTTCGCGTACGCCGCAATCTCGGCCTCATGTGTCACCAGGAGAATCGTGATGCCGTGCTGGTTCAGCGTCTGGAGCACAGCCATGATCTCCAGACTGGTGCGGCTATCCAGGTTGCCCGTCGGCTCATCGGCCAGAAGCAGCGCGGGGCGATTGACCAGCGCGCGCGCGATGGCGACACGTTGTTGCTGGCCGCCGGAGAGCTGAAGCGGCGTGTGGTTGGCGCGTGAGCTTAGCCCGACGAGGGCGAGCGCGCGGCGAGCGCGGCGCTCCCGCTCGGCGGATGAGAGACCCGCATACATCATCGGCAGGGCGACGTTCTTGAGCGCGCTGGCGCGTGCGAGCAGATTGAAGCCCTGAAAGACGAAGCCGATGCGCCGGTTGCGGATGTCGGCGAGTTGATCGCTGCTGAGGCTGCTCACCGGCGTCCCTGCCAGCCAGTATTCGCCACTGCTCGGCTTGTCCAGACAGCCGATCAGGTTCATCAGAGTGGATTTGCCAGATCCGGACGCGCCCATCACCGCGACGAACTCCCCCGCGTTGACGGCGAAGGTGACGCCGCGCAAGGCAGGCACACGTGTCTGGCCAAGGACGTAGTATTTCGTTAGCTGGCGTACGGCGATGACGGGCTGGACGCCGGGCGCGCGCGTTTGTCCAGTGTCGAGGGGGATCGCCTGCCCTTCATGAACTTTGCCGCTATGCTGGGATTCAGGCGGCGCGCTGGCGCGACTGGGGCTGTTCATTGCTCTTGGCTCCTCGCGTCACTTAGAATCCCTGGTCCGTGGACGAAGGCAGATCACCACCAGCGCCTGGCGTAGCCTGACCACCGCCACCTGTTCCGCCGCCACCGCGACCGCCTCCGTTGCCACCACCACCGAAGCCACCGCCGCCAAGGGGCAGCCGCGGAGTGGTGTTCGTCGCGGCGCCGCTCTGGCCAGTCACCACGCTGTCACCGGCAGAGAGTCCCGCCAGCGCCTCGTAGTACGCGCCATCCGTCAGGCCGATCACCACGGGCTTGACGACCCACTGCTTGCCGTTCTGCTGGAGCACGAAAGACGGCTGTGGATTGTCGGCGCTGAGATCATGCTGCTGTTGGAGCGCCGTGAGCATCTGGCGCGCCGCGACAATGGCGTCACGCGCCTGCTGTGTCGTGATGTTCGGCGCTGAGCTGTTATTTGAGGCGCTGGAGCCATTGAGATTGATCGAGCTACGCGCGAAGTTCACCGCGGTCACGGGCAACAGCACGACATTCGCACGTCGCGCGCGGGTGATCGTAATCGTCGCCGTCATCCCCGGCAGCAGGCTCTTGTTTTGCAGCGAGGACATATCGACATCCACCGTCACCGGATAGGTCACGACGTTGGAGGTAGTGGTCGCGGCGGGCGAGATCAGACTGACCGTCCCTCGGAACACCGCCGCGCCATAAGCGCTCGTCGTGAAGGTAGCGGGCTGTCCCACGGCGATGTTGCCGATATCCGCCTCGTTGACGCTCGCCACCACCTGCAACGCGCTTGTATCCGCGATCTGGATGAACCCGCCGCCGGTCGTCGAGCTACTCGTCGAACTGGTCGAGCCGCCTGATGCGCTCGAGGAGCCGCCAACCGTGCCGTTGATCGCCGTGACGATACCGGCGTGCGGCGCCGTCAGCGTTGCGTTCTGGAGGTTGTTCAGCGCGGTCTGATACTGCTGCTTGACAGCATTGTAGGCGGCGTACGCAGCGTCTTTGCAGTTGGGTGGCTGATTCTTCTGATTGTCACAGTTCCACAGCGCGTTCTGCAGCGTCCACCAGGCCTGATCTTTCTGCGCCTGCGCTTGGCGTAGGGCGTCGTCTAGCGCGGAGGTGTCGAGCTTGGCGAGTTGCTGCCCTGCGTCGACATGCTGGCCAACCTTCACGTCGATCTCGGCGATTCGACCGCTGGCGGCGAAGGTGGCGTTGTAGGCGCTGCCCTGCACTGGCCCTGTTGCGCCAACCGTCAGCGCGAGATTGCCCTGGCGCAAAGCCTGCTGCTGATACGTCACTTTCTGCGCGCGCGCGACCATCGTGCTATAAAGGATGAGTCCGATCAGGCCAGCGATCACCAGGGCGCTGATACCGATGATCCAGCGGCGGTCGCGCCACCAGGGCTTCTTCTCGTGTTCGGCGACGAGCGGCTCATCATCATCCGCGAACAGATCGATTGGCCCGCCCGCGTAGCTGGGCGCCTCTGGCGCACCCTCCCCCGACTCCTGTGGCAAAACGGCGTTCGCCTCCGACTCACCCGCCTGTTGCGGCTCCAGCATACCACTGCGCTCCTTTGTGGTGGCGTGTTCGATGACGCGCCACAACGTGCTCGCACCCCACACATCCACGCGGCCGGAAGGCCATTGTGCGTGGTCTGCCTGAAAGATGTACGCGCCATCATCCTCTCAAGATGGCAGGACAAGACGAGTGTATAGGAGTCAGTTGAAGGGAGAGCGCGGTAGCGCTTAAGATTCGCTGAAGAAGTGGCGCGCTGCCGGCGAAGTGCCTCCAGTGGCGTCGAGGAGCCCATAAGACATTGACAATCATCAATGTCTTGCGTTATCCTCTGGTCATGGAGACATCGAACGGCGCCGAAAAGCCGTTACCCGTGCAGGAGGCTGGCTGCTGCGCGAGTGAAACGGTTGGCGCTGCAACACTCGACCCCAGTCAGTCCGATATGCTGGCCGAACGGCTCAAGGCGCTGGCCGATCCCACCCGTCTGCGCATGCTCGACCTGCTCACGCGACACAGCGCGCCGCTCTGTGTTTGCGAGATCAACGAGCATTTCGTGCAACGCCAGCCGACGATCAGCCACCATCTGCGCATCCTGCGCCAGGCGGGACTGATCGACTGCGAGAAGCGCGGCGTCTGGGCGTACTACTGGTCTACCAGGGCCGGATCCGAGTGGTTGGCCGCGATGAGGGCCCTGACCCTCTAGCGCGCGGTCCTTTGCAGCGCGGAATCAATCGACATGTATCAATGAAGGGAAGCGAGACGCATGGAGACAGGAGGAGCCATGACGACAAACGACGCGGACATGATCACCGAGCGCGTGCGCGAGCGCTACGCGGAGGCGGCGCAGCAGGTATACAGCGGCGGTGGATGCGGCTGCGGCAGTGACTGCGGTGATGCAGTCAGTGGCGATTTGTACGCTCTCGATGAGGTGGCTGGGCTTCCAGAAGAAGCTGTGCTGGCCTCGCTGGGCTGCGGCAATCCCACTGCGCTGATCGACCTGCATGCGGGGGAGACCGTGCTCGATCTTGGTTCGGGTGGCGGTGTCGACGTGCTACTCTCTGCGCGGCGCGTCGGGCCGACAGGCTTCGTCTTCGGCCTGGACATGACCGACGAGATGCTCGCGCTGGCGCAACAGAACAAAGCGAAGTCGGGCGTCACCAATGTCGCCTTCCTCAAAGGGCGCATCGAGCAGATTCCCCTGCCTGCCGCGAGTGTGGATGTCGTCATCAGCAACTGTGTGATCAACCTCGCCGCCGACAAATCGCTTGTCTTGCGCGACGCCTTCCGCGTCCTCACGCCTGGTGGGCGCTTCGCCGTCGCGGATGTGGTCGCCGATGGTCCAGTGCCTGAGGAACTGCGCCGCAACATGGAGGCCTGGGTGGGCTGCCTCGCGGGCGCGCTGGAGGTTGACGAATATACACGGTTGCTCACGGCGGCGGGCTTTGAGGATGTGAAGGTGACGATCACGCGGCGCTACGCTGTAGCCGAGGCCGGCCTGGATCCGGCGACACTGCCAGCAGGATGGGAATCAGGCGACGGCAAGCTGGCCTCCGCGTTCGTGCGCGCCACCAAGCCACTCGCCACGGCCAGTGCGCAGATCAACGCACAGGCGCGCGCCACACCGGTTGCCCTCGTCAGCCGCGCCGAGGCGAAGCCAACCGCGCCGAAGAGTTGCTGATACTGATCTCCGTAGAAACATCGACGAGTCCCCTATTGCCCTGACCTGCTGGGAACAGGGTGGGCGATGGCGCGTTTCGTCTCCTGTGGCAAGATCAGGGACTGAGATGAAAGCCACTGCCTTTCATTTTGGGCTACCGGCTGGAGCGTCCACGGAGAGAACGGTTTGGTATGATGGAGCCACAGCCCTCCACTCTATGTCTGGACGAGATTCATACACCCAAACACCGTAAAGGAGTGTCTCACATGGCAGAAGGCGACAAGAAGGCAAGCAAGGGATTCACCGACGAGGAAAAAGCTGCGATGAGGAAGCGCGCCCAAGAGCAGAAGGCGGAGGCGAGCAAGGCGGACGGGGAGCGCGATGTGCTCGCGGCGATCGCCGCGATGGCGGAGCCGGATCGCGCCATGGCCGAGCGGCTCCATGTGCTCATCACGGCCAGCGCGCCAGCCCTCGCGCCGAAGACTTGGTACGGGATGCCCGCCTATGCCAGGGACGGCAAGGTTGTCTGTTTCTTCCAACCCGCGGAGAAGTTCAAGACGCGGTACGCGACGTTCGGCTTCAACGACAGCGCGCATCTCGATGATGGCGCCGTATGGCCGGTCGCCTTCGCGCTGATGGAGTTGACCACCGCCGACGAGGCAAGGATCGGCGCGATCGTGAAGCGAGCGGTGAGCTGAGGGCGCGCCGTCTGGCTTGAAGCTCGCCGACGTCCTTCGCGCCAGTCCATATGGGTCGTCATCGTGCTCATGGCGTCAGCGTAGCATCGCTTTAGCCCTCTTCGCAATGGCCAGTAGTGGGGGTGCGACGGCGCCACAATCGCCAGCGCTGTCGCCGACAATCCCTCCCTATGTCTCTCACTTGAATGAACGCGTGGTCAGTTTGAGCTAGTCATGGAGGCTGTTATGCCAGGCGCAAGCGAGGAGACGCGTCGCGTAAAGATCCTCAACGCCAATTGGGTTCCGGATGGCGCCGAGGGTGACGGTCGTTTCGAAGTCATGGTCGTAACCGAGGATGACCAGCAGTACGTCATGCCAGCCAGCCCCGAATCCATGACCGCGCTTGCGGCTCTGGCCCAGGCAGACACGGTCATGGCATGGGACCCGCTGAATCGGTCGCTTATCATCGCCAACATTGTCGGGACGATGCCATGGACCGCCATCGGCGGCTCGTGAGGATGTCACAGCTCGTCTCGTCGTCTGCCTGAGCCATACCCACGCTGGTTGGCGCTGGGTGCGTCAGCGCGTTTGTAAGCGCCACGCCGGTCGCGTCAGTTGGCCGCGACGCGGGAAATCGAGACCTCCACAAGGCTACTGCTCGCGCCACGCAAAGGCGCCGTTCTTACTGATCCGCCTCGTACAGATCGCCGACGAATGGCGGATGTACGAGGCCTTGTTTTGCGCCCAATCTCGCTCATTTCGGACACCTCTTGACGCTCGACGCCGCCTGGACATACCATCTCAATTAGGGTTGTATCAAAAAGATTTGAGCTATAGGAGCGAAGGGAGAATCTCTATGACGCCTGCGGGGCGAGCGCGAGACCTCACACCAGAAATCGCGCAGTTCTTTCGCCTGATGGCCGACGAGACGCGCTTGTTCATCGTACGTCTGCTCATGCTCTCTGACCTGCGCGCTGGCGAGATTGGCGCTGCGGCGTCGCTGCCCGCCAACGCGGTCTCCTATCACCTCAAGCGCCTCAGCGCGTTGGGAGTGCTCCGTGACCGCCAGAGTAGCGCTGACGCGCGCGATGTGTATTATCGGCTGGACATCAGCCGCCTGCGCGCGCTCTACTCCGCCGCTGGCGACGCCCTCTATCCTGGCATGGCGGCCAGGTCAGGCGATCAAACAGAGACGCAAAGCGAGACAACGACGCTCTCGCGCCCGCTGCGGGTCTTGTTCCTCTGCACGCACAACAGCGCGCGCTCGCAGATGGCCGAAGCGCTGCTGCGTTCTATGGGCGGCGACCAGGTGGAGGCGTACAGCGCCGGCAGCATGCCGACAGAAGTTCACCTAGAAGCCATTGGCGCCTTGCAAGCGTTGGGCGTCAACACGACTGTCCTCTATGCCAAGCCAATGGACCAGTTCGTCGGCGAGCCATTTGACTACATCATTACCGTCTGTGACCGTGTGCGCGACATCCGCCCCGCGTTTCTCGGTGACCCGGCGCAGGCGCACTGGAGCATTGCCGACCCTGTCGTCGTCGAGGATCCAGTGCGGCGCGCCAAAGCGTTCCGCGATACTGCCCTGGAGTTGCAGACCCGCATCCGCTATCTCCTGCTGCTTCCCCATCCTGCGACGGGAGAACGGTTCAGGCTGGCGCGGTAACCGAGAGGAGAACACCAGCATGTCCACGAGCGCCGCGTCGCCTGGCGCCCGCAAAGCGCAGACCACGCATGAGCCGCGCCAGAGACTTTCGTCGCTCCTGCCCGCATGTGTCGCTGAAGGCATTGGCGTCTTCGCGCTGGTCTTCGCCGGGTGTGGAGCGATTGTGATTGATAGCGTCTCAGGCGGACAGGTGACGCATGTTGGCGTTGGGCTGGTCTTTGGGCTGGTAGTCGCGGCGATGATCTACGCCACGGGGCATCTCAGCGGCGCGCATCTTAATCCCGCTATCACGCTCGGCTTCGTGCTGGCGCGGCATTTTCCACTGCGACGCATGGCCGCCTACTGGCTGGCGCAGGCGCTCGGAGCGATCGCCGCCGCGCTTTGCCTGCGTCTACTCTTTGGGGATGTGGCGCATCTCGGCGCGACGCTTCCGGCAGGGTCCGTCTGGCAATCGTTCGCTCTGGAGGCGCTGCTCACCTTCTTGCTGATGTTTGTCATCATGTCAGTGGCGACGGATACGCGCGCGGTGGGGCAGGCGGCGGCGCTGGCAATCGGGGCGACGGTAGGTCTGGCGGCGCTCTTCGCCGGACCGATCAGTGGGGCGTCGATGAATCCGGCGCGCTCACTGGGACCGGCGCTTGTCGGCGCGACCTGGACCGCGCAATGGGTTTACCTCACGGCGCCATTCCTGGGCGCTGCGCTCGCCGCCCTCATCTATCGCTGGCTGCGCCTGGCCAGCAGCGGCGCTGAGCAGCCGGCGGCGCTCAGCATACACCATATTGAGCAAGCGGCGAGATGAATATACACCGCTTGCGGTAAAGACGTCGTCATAGGAGGCTATGGGATGACGCAGATCGTGATCGTCGGCGGCAGCGACGCTGGGATCAGCGCGGCCCTCCGCGTGCGTGAGGTGGACGCGGCTTGCCAGATCAGTGTGGTCGTCGCCGACGCCTTTCCCAACTACAGCATCTGCGGCCTGCCGTATTATCTCAGCGGCGAGGTGAGGGATTGGCGCGCTCTCGCCCATCGAACCCGCGCCGAAATCGAAGCAGGCGGCGTCACGCTCTTGCTTGAACACACCGCAACCCATCTCGATCTTGCGCATTGCGCCGTCCACACGCAAACCGCCAACGGCTCCGAGCGCGTGATTCCGTACGATCGCCTCATCCTGGCCACGGGCGCAACGCCGCGACGGCCGCCGATCAGCGGGATCGAACTGGAAGGTGTCTTTTTCCTGCACAGCATGAAGAGTAGCTTCCAGCTTCAGCGCTATCTTTCGACGCATCGCACGCGCCACGTCGCGATCATCGGTGGGGGCTATATTGGCCTTGAGATGGCGGAGGCGCTCACCCACCGTGGCATACACGTCATACTGCTTCAGCGAGGCGCGAGCGTACTTAGCACCGTCGATTCCTCTATCGGCGCGCGCGTACGCGAGACGCTTGACCGCCACCGCGTGGACGTCACCACAAACGCGCCGGTAGTTGCGATTGAACGCCATGGCAGGCGCTTGCGCGTACGCAGCGCCGCTACAACGCTAGCAGAGTGCGATGCAGTCCTAGTCGCCACAGGCGTGAAACCGGAGACCGCGCTTGCCCAAACCGCAGGACTCTCGCTGGGCGCTCAAGAGGCGATTGTCGTTGACGAGCGGATGGCGACGGCGCAACCAGGAGTCTATGCCGCTGGCGACTGTATCGTCACCCATCATCGCCTCCTGTCAGAGCCGAGGTACCTGCCGCTGGGCACGACGGCGCATAAGCAGGGGCGCGTAGCTGGTGAGAATGCCGCGGGTGGCGCGCGCGTATTCGCAGGATCAGTGGGGACACAAGTCGTCAGAGTGTTCGAGACCGTCATCGCGCGCACCGGCCTGCTGGAGCGCGAGGCGTCAGCCGCCGGGTATTCGCCGCTGACCGTTGAGATCACGACGTGGGACCACAAAGTCTACTCTCTTGGCGCTCAGGAACTGGTCGTGCGCCTCACGGCTGACCGTGATACGGGGCGTGTGCTGGGGGCGCAGATGCTTGGCTCGCTCAACAGCGCGATCGCCAAGCGCATCGATGTGGTCGCGGCGGGCTTTCATGCTGGGATCATGGTGGACCAACTCAATGACCTCGACCTTAGCTATACGCCGCCGCTCGGTAGTCCGTGGGATCCGTTGCAGGTCGCCGCCCAGGCGTGGTTGGCGGAACGCGCAGCAGGACATGCCGCTCCATTGACCTCCGCAGCGCGCACCGCAGAATGAAGGGAGGATGCGCCGTGTCGAACGACCGTGAACTCGCAGGCCAACAGGTGATGCGCGTACTGTTTCTCTGCACGCACAACTCCTCACGGTCTCAGATGGCCGAGGGACTGTTGCGCGCTCGCGGGGGCGCGCGCTATGCCGTCTACAGCGCGGGGACCCACCCACGCGGCGTGCATCCTTTGGCGATCCAGGTGATGCGCGAGATCGGGATTGACATCAGCGCGACGGCGGGCCACCGAGCGAAGTCGCTCGACGAGTTCATCGAACAGGCGCCGATGGATCTGGTGGTGACAGTATGCGATGACGCCGCCGAAGAGTGTCCGTACTTCCCCCACGCGCGCCGCCAGGAGCACTGGGGCTTCCCCGATCCGAGCGTGGTCACAGGCAGCGAGGAAGAGCGCCTCGCCGCCTTTCGTTTCGTGCGCGACGCCATCGCCAGCCGATCGAAGCGTTTGTTGTGCAGCGCGCAGGTAGCGCCTGAGGGCATCAGTGGAGACTGAGCTCTTTCGCCGCCCTCTTGCCTCGTAGCGACACGAGAGCGCGCGTGTGATATTTCTCGGCTGCCAGGCGCGCCGGAGCAGCGCATCCAGCGCGGCGGCGACCTGTGGGAAGCGCGGCGCCTCGGCGATCAGTACGCGCAGCAAGGCGATATGCTCACCGAGAGCAGATGCTCGACAGCGCTCGTCGCATACTCGAACAGAGCCGCCTCGAAGTCCCCAGGCTCGTCACTGGTTGCTCTGCGAAGGCGGCTGGTGCCTCCTTCTGGAAGCGCTCGATAGTGAGCGCCCGCAAAACGTCGACGAAAAGCTGCTCCTTGGCGGTGTAGTAGCGCTAGAGAGCCTGTTTGGAGACCTCCACCTTACGTCATTTCTGTCAAGACAGCTGCTCGGCGAACTCAGGCGTCACAGGGTGGGCGAGAAGCGCCGCTTAGGGGTAATAACCAGACGTCATATGTATTGCGTTTTGGTGATTTTGTGGCATGCTATCCGCATGAAGGTGAGTGACTACGTCCGACAGCCTACATTCCGCAGTTTGATTTGGCCTACTGGGGAATACCGAAATCATGTACCACGCCTGATCCTATCAGGATTTCTGGCAGCCGAGGGTGTCCATGGTTTAATCGCCGAATTCTTGGTTTGGACGGTGAGATTGCGGCGAGTCTACGGGACTGAACGAAATGTGCATCGGCACTATAGCGACCTTTCTCCGTTACTCTTGGCATAGGGAGGCCGCCAGCAGGCCTGAAATAGTCTGGGTTCACGGCTTCAGGAGAAATTGCCATGGACTGCCTGCGGAAACTGCGGAATGTAAGCGACAGGTGTCACTTACAACACCGCCTAGCAGTGATCGAGGGCTGGGCAATTGGGTGCCTGCCGACCGGCGCCATCATCATGCGGGAGTCGAAAGCCGCCGCTCGTGGCGCGCGGCTCACCTCCACGCGCGTCACGCCGCCTATTGAGCGGGTGGAAGAAGCATGAGCATCGTCCAGCGCGCCTACAAAACTGAGCTTGCTCTCAACAATGTGCAGGTGACTGCCTGCAAACGGCACGCGGGCGCGGCGCGCTGGGCCTATAATTGGGGCTTGCACCGCAAGCAGGAGGCGTACCGCGCGACGGGCACAATTCCCTCAGCTATGGAACTTCACCGCGAACTGAATGCGCTCAAGCACACCGACGTGCCCTGGATGTACGAGGTCTCCAAGTGCGCGCCACAAGAGGCGTTACGCAACCTGGACTCCGCCTTCGCCCACTTCTTCCGCCGCGTTCAGCTTAAGCAGCAAGGCAGACTCCGCGGGAAGGCGGGATATCCCCAGCGCAAGAGTAAGAAGCGCGGGCTGGGCAGCTTTCGGCTGACCGGCAGCATCGTCGTCTTTCCTGACGCCGTCCAGTTACCGCGGTTGGGACGACTGCGGCTCAAAGTGCGCGGCTTTCTGCCCACCGGCGGCGTCAATATCCTTTCGGCAACCGTCAGCGAACAGGCAGGGCACTGGTATGTCTCCATCCTCGTCGAGCAGGAACACGTCGTACCAGCGAACAGGGGTCCAGCCGTGGGGGTGGATCTGGGCGTCAAGCGTCTCGCCACGTTCTCGGATGGCACGACGGAACCCAATCCACGCCACTTGCGGTCGTGTCTCAAGCAGCTCAAACGCTGTCAGCGCGCCGTC
>Ga0207684_10001648_pt1 | contig 23699 bp, 23 predicted proteins | sample KBSK5501metaG_FD_184342 | JGI IMG/M metagenome (GOLD analysis project Ga0207684, IMG submission 184342) | Corn, switchgrass and miscanthus rhizosphere microbial communities from Kellogg Biological Station, Michigan, USA - KBS K5-50-1 metaG... | ecosystem: Host-associated > Plants > Roots >...
CCCAGTTCGGCGTCCAGCTCGACAGCCACATCTTCGTCGCCAAGGCAGACATCAGCTCCGCCACCATCGCCCAGCTCGCAAGATCCCCCGCAACGGACGGCCTGGAATCAGGCAATCCCTGACGTAGAGGAGGTGCCGTGGCGACAGTTGAGACGGTACAGGGGCCGGTTCAGGTCGGCGATCTCGGCCCGACACTCATGCACGAGCACATCTTCGCCCTGTCCACCGAGCATGTGCAGAACTATGGTGACGGCCTGTGGTGGGACGAGGAAGTTCGGGTGGCAGATGCGGTCAGCAAGCTCCGCACTCTGCGCCACAAGGGGATCAAGACGATCGTGGACCCGACCGTGTGGGGCCTTGGCCGCTACATACCGCGCATCCAGCGGATCGCCGAACAGGTCGATCTAAACATCGTGGTGGCCGCCGGTTTGTACGTGTATGAGGAGCTGCCCCAGCAATACGCCTACCGTGGTCCGGGACTGCTGTTCGACGTGCCAGAGCCGATGGTCACTGACTTCACCCGCGACATCGCCGAAGGCATCGGCACCAGCGGCGTGAAGGCGGCGCTGCTCAAATGCTGCGTGGACGCGGCGGGGCTTACTCCGGGGATAGATCGCATCGCGCGGGCGGTCGCCCGTACCCACCTTGGGACCGGTGCGCCGATCACGGTACACACCTCTAGCCTCGCTCAGTCGGGCCGGCTGGTCGTTGACCTGTTCCGCAGCGAAGGTGTCGACCTGGCCAAGGTGGTGATCGCGCATGCCGGGGACAGCAACGACCTCGAATACCTTATGGAGCTGGCCGACACCGGGGCCACGCTCGGCATGGACCGATTTGGGCTCGACCTGTTCAACCCGACCCCAGACCGCATCCGGACGATCGCAGCCCTGGCCGCACGCGGCTACGCGGACCGGATGATGCTCGCGCACGACGCGAACTGCTTCATCGACTACTTCGGCGCCGAGCAGGACGCGGCGAGGGCGGCAATCATGCCCAACTGGCACTACACGCACATCAGCGACGATGTGCTACCAGCTCTGCGCGAATCCGGCGTGACCGAGGCGCAGATCGAACAGATGCTGGTGGACAACCCGCGCCGCTACTTCAGCAGGAACGCTTCTTGATCATGTTCTACCAGGAACGAATCTTGAGCGTGCCATTCCACACGACCTGCTGGCCAACTGCTCCTCGCTAACGGATATAGGCACGCGACTGTGATTACAGGGCTTGCGGCGATGATCAGCGTCACCTTCGGGCTGGGCAGCACTGGGAGGAACTTGCCAAAGATGCAAGCTCTGTTCGGCTGCCTGCCCCGCCTGGCCGAGCCTGCCGGCGTGGGCCACTATGAGAGCGTGAAGGGCGCCGGGATGTGGCCATGACGGTCATCGCAGCCTGCCAGCTGGCTCTTGCCATAGGCGACCTGGCAGACAATGCCCGCGCTGCGGAGTCCGCCGTGCATGACGCCGCCGCTCGCGGCGCACAATTCGTCGTCCTCCCAGAACTCAGTGACACGGGCTACATGTTCACCGGGCCTGCCGAAGCCCGCGCGCTCGCGGCCCCGGCCGCAGACAGCCCCACGCTCCGGCGCTGGCGATGCCTGGCAGATGAGCTCGACATCGTGATCGCCGGCGGCTTCTGCGAGCTCAGTGCCGACGACCGGCTCTACAACAGCGCGGCACTCGTTGACGGGTCGGGGACCAGGGCCCTTTACCGCAAGGCGCACCTGTGGGACACCGAGAAGCTGATCTTCACTCCGGGTGATACCACCCCGCCGGTTACGGATCTGGGGTTCGGCCGGGTAGCGCTGATGATCTGCTATGACCTGGAGTTCCCGGAATGGGCGCGGCTGGCGGCCCTCGCGCGTGCCGATGTCATCGCCGCACCCGTGAACTGGCCCGCCCACAGCCCGCCGCCTGCCGGTGAACGGCCCGCCGAGATCATCCGCACACAGGCCGACGCCTCGGTCAACGCTGTGTTCGTGGCGGTCGCCGACCGGTGCGGGGCTGAGCGAGGCACCGATTGGGTCGGCGGCTCGGTAATCATCGGCCCCGACGGCTACCCACTGGCCGGCCCAGCTGACCCCGGCAAGCCAGCGGTGCTGACCGCCGCATGCGAGCTCCCCCGAGCCCGTGACAAGGCGACCAGCCCTCGCAATGACGTGCTTACCGACCGGCGGCCCCTCCTTTACGCAGGCCTGAACACTGGCCGCTGAGGCCTGGCAGCCACGGAACGGGCAGGACCAGGCCCCTCCTGGGAGCCTCATTCCTGTTACCGCGCGTGATGCAGCAGTAGTTGGCGCTCATGTCAAGGCCTGATGGACTTATGTCCCTGTCGATAGCTTTCGGTCAACAGCGCCGCGAGCAGTCGTCATCGCAGATGCGCCGGAACGAGCGGACGAAGCTGCCAGGCTCGACCCGCCACCCAGAGGTCGGCAAATCATTTCTGACGGTGACGGGGAGCGTGGCGCCATGCCCGTGCTGCCATCCGCCCATCACCGGTCTGTCGGCTGTCGCGAGTGGGGCACTCCTGTACGCCGATCTGGCCGGCCGAGGTGGCTGCCGACTCTGCCGGCTGGCAGACACAGAATCGGCCAATATGTGCATCTCGAGCAATGCGCGCGCCTGGCAGCCCTCGCGCCCCGAGTCGGCGATATGCGGACAATCAGCAGTGCCGCGTTGACAGCCTCGCTCACCTTCCGTGATGGTCACCCCAGGCACGAAGAACAGGGCAACGCAAGCAACAGGTTCCGCCGGTACATCATCTGGCGCAACAACCATGCCTACGAACGGCTACGCCGCATCATCGACCGGGCAAACGTTGCCTAACGCGGCACCGTGTCCATTGCTGGCCGCCCTCTCGCCCGGAAACCGTCGCCATCGTGAGCGCGCCAACCAGCGCCTGCTACGTTAGCCGAGTACGCGCAAACATTACTTTCAGTCGGCCAGTCTAAGACTCTTCAGCCATATGCCGAATACGCCGAACTGCGCAACCCAGTGAGCATAATCGTAGTAACTGCCAGCCCAAATATCACTCAATCGCATCTCGTACCCGAATAGATGCTCAAAGCGACCCAGCCACTTTGAAGAGCGCGTGAGGTTATAAGCCGCAACATCACCCCAGCTGCGGGAGAAGTTGAGTCCGGCGCTATGCACGGCCACCATGTTATCCGCTGGCAGCGGCTGATATCCTGCCAGAGCATCGAGGATATGGTGAGTTGTACTTGCATTTCTGCCCGAGAGCCAGGCTGTTATTGCCAGCAAGGAACAGGGAGCAAAGAAACCGTAAGTACCACCGCCGTCGACGCTGCAGATCTGCCTTTGCTCGGGCTCAGTAAGGAGATAGCGTGCCAGCCGCAAGGCGATCGCGGTATAGCGTGCCTGGTGGGTGACGCGAGACCAGATGAGCAGGCATGCAACTGGCCAGATCGTGTTCGAGTACTCCTGAGATAGCGCGTTTCGATCAAGTTCGCTTGGCGTTATATGTGTGAGCCACTTTGCTAGCGCGGCGGCCGTGACCCTCGCTAGCCCATCGAATTGCGTGTTCCCTTCGATTCGCGCTTCGGTGTCGAGAATCAATGACCAGCCGTAGCCGTACGGCAGCTCCTCGATCAGGCCGGTCGCCTGGACCTCCTTAACAGCCATCATGATCGCGCGCCGACCTCCCACCGCTTGCCGTGCAACACTACGGTAGACCGGATTCCCGGTAAGTCGTGAGATGGCAAGCAGTGAGAAGGTGGCGTGGACAGCCGAATGCCAGTCAACGCACCCGTGAAAAGCAGGATTGGCCGTATCGTGGCGCACGATGCAGGCTTCGATGGGAGCCGCTAGCCGACTGAGATCAGCAACAAATGGCGTAGCGGATCTGTTAGCCGGGCGGAAGCCGGGCGTACTTGCGACCGAGCAGCCCGCTGCGACGATCGTGAACGCAATGACAACGCCGCGGAGTCTGTGCCGGCCCCTGATTGCGGCTCTGCCTAGCTTTCTGAATACCCGTCGCACGGACACCTAGGCCCTCCTCCAGGAACGCTTCGGACCGTGCCGCCGGGAAGGCTAATGGTCCTGACTAGGTTTTGATGCCTGAGACCACAAGGAGATCGGGGCAGCCTCCAGCCTGAGCTGAGCCCTGAGAAACTAGGGTATCTGCGCGGTCGTGTAGTCGCTGGAGCGTGCGTACTGGAACGTGCCAGGTGCCGACGCCACGACCGGGTGCTGGGCCGGCCAGCACCGTCAGGCCGCGAGGACCGCCGGTGAGGATACGAGTACCGGAACCGTGCACGCCGCAGGATGAGAGCCACGCTGCTGACAGCGGCCTGCAGGTCCGGCTGGTCTCAAATGGGGTCTCATGCGCCTGGGTTCGCGCGCGTCCGCCAAGGCACAGCCGTCACGGTCAGCCCAGGTGACGGACGATGGTGAACCCCGGTGAACGCTGGTGCGCATTGTTGGAAAGCGTGTTGGATCTAGGCCCGCCACTCGCGAAAGACCGTCGGCGGCCGGCCGGGACGTGTGCCCGCGCGCCCGGTGAGCTGAGCCCGATACGCGCCCGGTCAATACATCTGCGAGCGTGTTTCCGCAGGTGAAAGGCATGCACAGCGACCCTGTCCCAAGCTGTGAGCGACCGGACAATAGCCGGAGAAGTCTGCAGGCCGCGGCGTTCAGGCCGGTGAGGTCGTGCATCGGAGCGGTCTGGGAGACCGTCGGCGGCGCAGCGGGCATCGGAACTCTGCTAACGCCCAGCGTGCCCGACCTGGGTAGCGAGCTGGCGAATGCGGGCACTGTTGACCAGGGCACCGGCACGCGGCCAGCTGGTCGTGGATCCGCTCGAGGCGTTCCCGCCGTTGTTCATCGCGCTGCGAACATGCTGCGGCTATGGCTGGTTGCTCGCGCTGACTTCTGGTGATGCCATGACCCGCTCCCGGTAGATGGCGGCAGGCCCAGTTGCCTGTCGCCCTCGAGGCGCGCCCGGCCCCACTGGACCAGGCACCACCGCTCAACCCTGGAAGGTACGTCGTGACGTGGCTGGAGGAATCCAGCCCCGGGAAGTGGCGCGAGATCCTCCCGTCCTGCAATTGTGCCCTGACCGCCGATCCCGTACGACCCAGAACTAGGTGACACGTACGCGGTGGGGACAGCAGTTCCCGCGGACCTACGATGGCGATCATGGCCAGCAAAGCCCGGCCGTCGCGGGTTCTCATCGGGACGGCTAACTGGGCTGATCACACCGACTTCTACCCGCCGGAGCTCGAGAAGGGTCCACGGCAGCGGGAGAAGCTGCGCTGGTATGCGCAGTTCTTCCGCATCGTGGAGGTGGACAGCTCCTTCTACGGCATCCCCAAGCCTGCGACCACGGTGCGCTGGGCGGCTGACACGCCGGCCGGCTTCACCTTCAACGTCAAGGCCTTCCGCACCTTCACCGGGCACGGCCTGCCCAACGACCGGCGGGCGCGTGTCACCACGGAAGAGGAGCACGAGTTCGCCGAAGCCCTAACACCGCTGCGTGACGCCGGGAAACTCGGCGCCATCCACTACCAATTCCCACCCTGGGCGACGTTCGGCCGGGTCCAGAACCGCGAGGCCATCGCCGAGGCTGTGGCGCGGCACCCGGGCGACGCCGTGGCCATCGAGTTTCGCCACGTGAGCTGGTACGAGGGAGACCACCTGGCGCAAACTGAAGACTTGCTGCGCGAGCTGGGCGCGGTGTGGGTCTCCGTTGATGCTCCGCAACGCGGCCGCGGCACCGCGCCACCGCTGGCCATGGTCACCAACCCCAAGCTGGCGATCGTGCGCTTCCACGGCCGCAACGCAGACACCTGGTACAAGCGCACCGGCAGCAGCCGCGAGCGCTTCGACTACGACTACTCCCCTGCCGAACTCGACCAGTGGCGTGCACCCATCGAGGCCATGGAAGAGACAGCCGAGAGCGTCCATCTCCTGATGAACACCAACAACCGCAACCAAGGACCTGCCAACGCCTACCGCCTGGCCAGGGAGCTGAAACTTCCGTTGCCGCCCCCGCCGGAGAGCCTGCGGCTCGCCTTGCAGGCCAGCTGACCTATACCGACGTCGCCGGCGCCGATCGCCGGGTCAGGTTTGTCGCCGTCGCCGCCGATCGGGAGCCGTGACTGCCTGTCTCATCTGCGGCCAGAGGGCTCACGATGTATTGCGGAGGTCCAAGCCGAAAATGTGCGCGCCGATGGCCGGCAGCTCGGTGAAGCCGAGGTGCCGGTAGAACCCCGCCGCGTGCCGGTTGCCGAGGCCGACGTACAGGTGTACTCCCCATGACCCCCGCTCGCGCAGGGCCATGAGCAGCGTGGTCATCATCTGGCTGCCGTATCCCCGGGCCTGCAGGCGTGGCAGCAGGTTGATGTGCAAGTGCGACGGGTAACGTCGTGCCAGTTCGTCTGGTGTCCGCCAGCGATGGTGGATCACGTACGCCAGGTGCTGGTCTGGCGTCCAGCGTTCCCTGGGAAGCCCGGGCGGGGGTTCGGGATAGCGTGAGCGCAGCTGGGGCCACCAGTCCCGGTCCAGCCGTTCCTCAAAGGCCTGGCTATCGAGCGCGCCGACGACGTACCCGCCTGCGCCTGCGGCGTCTTCTGCCACGAAGGCCAGTGATGGCTCGAACAAACCGTAGGGAGCGGCGAAGATATGCCCGAGCAGCCTGGGGTCGTGGTAGCGCGAGGTTGCGTCCTGGCCATCGTCGCCCGTCAGCAGGCAGATCCGGTACAACGCATCCAGGTCACCGGGGCGGTATGGGCGAATCCGGGCTGCTGTGCGGTCCATCGGCTCCCTCCGCGTCCGTGCCCCGCCACAGGCCTGGGGACTTGGCGGCACCGGGCGCGGCTGCCACCGGCGGCCTGGCCACGCCCGCTCTCAGTCCTGCCCCCAGGCGCCCAGCGGCAGCGTCGCGGCACCAAAAGCCTCGGTTGTGACCGGCCTGGCCGCAACGGATTAATGGCGCGCCCAAAGCGTGGCGGGCTCGCCGGCGTCAGACGCTCGGCGATCCTGACATACCTCATCGCGGCAGAAGCGAGCATGGCGCCACGATCCGGTCCTGGATGATTATGCACTGCTCGGCTTGATCGTCGGGCGTACGTTTCTGCTGGGTGCCATCGGTGAAGCGGGGGTGGTGGCGGTCCAACTGGCGCTCGCCAGGCGTGCCGGCGCTTGGATGGCTCAGCAGCTGAGGAGGCGTCTCAGTGGGGAGTCCCTGAGCGTGCCGGCCACAGCTGCGGCCCGGCTATCGGCGTCTCAGTTCGCTTGGGCCACTATCGGCGAAGCGGACGTAGCTCGCATTACCCGATGTCGTGGTAGAAGGGGCCAGCGGATGACCCCGCAGGTGCGCATGATCGATGACTTCGGTCTGCTCAGAGCGTCTTACTGGCGTCGCGATCGGTTAGACACAAGGTTGCGGGTCACTGCAGCTGGTTCACCTGCCAAGGAGCCTGACATGCGGAACGTGGTGTTGATCATGACTGCGTCGATCGACGGTTACGTCGTGGCACCGAAAGAGCACGCCGGCGGGCTGCCGGAGCCTGACGAACTCAAGCGCTGGAAGCTCGACCGCATTCGCCGCGCCGGGACACACATCATGGGCCGGGTGACCTACGAGGAGATGGCCGCGGCCTGGCCGGCCTCCACCGACGACTACGCCGCGCCAATGAACGACATCCCCAAGGTCGTGTTCTCCAAGACACTCAGCGAGGCGACATGGCCCGAATCCTCCATCGCCCGCGGCGATCTGGCCGCGGAGATTAAGGTGCTGAAGAACCAATCCGGCGGTGAGATCATCGCCTGGGGAGGCGCCGAATTCGCGCAGGCGCTCTCCAGGGCCGGACTCATCGACCAGTACGTGATCGTGGTTCAGCCAGTCGCCTTCGGAGGCGGCAAACCGATGTTCCGGAATCTCCGCGACGCGCTCCACCTCAGACTCCTCGGCACCACGACATTCCCGTCGGGCACAATGCTCCACCTGTACCAGCCACGCGGCTGGGGCGCTCAGGGCAGTGAATGATCGGCCACGACGGGGACGCCGCGGATCGGACTGCATGGCCGAGCATGCAACCTGTCCGCGGCAATTGAGGATGTTCGCGGTCAGGCCAGGCCCATCGTGGCCCTGCCTCCGCCCGGATAGGCTCTGGGTGGCGGTGGATATTGACTCGGGTCGTCACGAAGGCGTGAAGGGGGATCGCCACGACAGGTACCCGGCAGATCCTGTTCATCCAGGGCGGCGGTGCGGGCGCGCACGACGAGTGGGACGACAAGCTGGTCGAGAGCCTGCGGCGAGAGCTCGGGGGCGGGTACGAGGTCCGCTACCCGCGCATGCCCGACGAGGGCGACCCGAATTATGCCCGGTGGAGCGCGGCGATCCGGCGCGAGATGGCGGACCTGGACGACGGCGCGGTCGTGGCCGGCCATTCGGTAGGCGCGGCAATCCTTGTCCATGCGCTCGCCGGGCAGCCGCCGGGGAGAGGGCTCGCGGCGATCGTGCTGATCGCCGCCCCGTTCGTCGGACCGGGCGGCTGGCCCGGCGACGGGTTCGAGCTGACGAGCGACCTTGGCGCGAGGCTGCCGCCAGGTGTGCCGGTGCATGTGTTCCACGGGCTCCAGGACGAGACCGCCCCGCCGTCGCATGCCGGCCTATATACGCGAGCGATCCCGCAGGCGCAGGTGCACCAGCTGCCCGGGCGGGATCATCAGCTAAATAACGACCTGAGCGAAGCGGCTGAGACGATCCGCATCAGCAGGCCAGGACCTGTCACCCATACGTAGAGCCGACACCACTTGGATGCCAGTCGCGCGTGAGCGCCCGGCGGCAGATGAGTGAATCCTGGTCATGCTTGGCGAATGGCAGGGCCGGTGACATTCTGAGGTCGTGCCGTCCGTTGCCTCGCTGGAGGAATTGCATCGTGCGGTTGCCGGTTTCACGACCACCGATCTGGGCCTGGTGATCGAGCCGGCCGCGCTGGTGGCGGCGCGGAGGTCGCTGGATAACTCGGGTTTTCTGCTGCTCGGCGAGGTCCACGGCGTGCGGGAGAACCCGCTGATTATCCGGGCGCTCATGCAGGCGCTGGGGCTCAGCGGCCTGGCCCTGGAATGGCCGGAGGACCTAGCGCCCATGACCAGCGCGTTCCTCGCCGGGGAAATGCTGGTCGATCACTCACTGCTGTGGTTCGGCGATGGCCGGATCACCGCCGGGCATCTGGCCATGTTGCGGGAACGCGCGGCTGCCGGGCCGCTTAACCTAACTCTGTTCGACGGGAGCATCGGCGCGGGCTGGAGCTGGTCGCAGCGCGACGAGGCGATGACCAGGCGCATCCTGGCCCATCCATCAGCACGTAACGGCACCCTGGTGGCCGCCGGTAACGCGCACACCCCGACCATCCGCACAAGCCTCGGGATACCGCTCGGGGCGTGCCTAGCCCGCCACCGGCCCGGCGTCGCAGAGATCCGGATCCGATATGGCGGCGGACGGTACTACAACAACGAGCCCCGCCGGTTCCGCCGTGTCCGCCTCGCCCGGCGCCAGCCCCGAATGCACCACTCAGACCCGACTTGTGACACGATCCCGGCCTGAGTGATCTTGCGGGTTGCTGACCTGCTGTTTCGTGGGTTGTAGCGACTGGAAGTGCGCACTAGCGGGCGCTCGTAGAGTTGCCTGGTGTGCCCGTATGTGCGGACGGTGAAGACGTCGTCGGGCGCGACCGCGGTGCAGATCGTGTACTCCTCCCACCGTGGGTCGCGGGATATCGAGCACCTGGGGTCGGCGCACAGCAGCGCTGAGGTGGAGTTGCTGAAGGCCGCGGCGCGGCAGCGCCTGGCCGCCGGGCAGGGGGAGCTCGACCTGGGCTTGGATACCGCGGCGCCTGGTGGTCCGCTGCCGGTCACGTCCTCGCGGATGGCGCACTTGTGGGATGCTCTCGCGCACGCGTATCGCGTGCTGGGGTTCGCCGAAGCCGCGGGCGGGGATGCGGTGTTCGCCCAGCTGGTGCTGGCGCGGATCATCGAGCCCACCAGCAAGCTGGACAGCGCCCGGGTGCTGGACGAGACCGGGATCAGCGCGCCGTCGTACCGGACTGTGCTGCGGCGCCTGCCCGCCTACGCGAAGCCAGCGTGGCGGCAGCGGCTGTCCGCGGCGTGCGCAAGGCATGCCGGGCTGGGCCCGGCCAGCCTGGTCCTTTACGACGTGTCCACCTTGTACTTCGAGACCGACACCGGGGATGGGTTCCGGGAGCCGGGGTTCTCCAAGGAGCGCCGCCTGGACCCGCAGATCACCATCGGCCTGCTCACCGACGCCTCCGGGTTCCCGCTGATGGTGTCCGCGTTCGAGGGGAACAAGGCCGAGACCAAGACGATGCTGCCGGTCATCCGGGCGTTCCTGGCCGCCCACCGGCTGCCGGACGTCACGGTTGTCGCCGACGCGGGCATGATCTCCGCGGCGAACCAGAAAGAGATCGAGGCCGCTGGGCTGTCGTTCATCCTGGGCATGCGCCTCCCCGAGGTCCCCTACGTGGTCAGCCAGTGGCGGCGCGAGCACCCTGATGAGGACATCCCTGACGGACATGTATTCACCCAGCCGTGGCCAGCCGGGCCGCGCGGTGACCGCCGGGATCAGGTCATCTACTACCAGTACCGGCACGACCGGGCACGGCGCACCCTGCGCGGCATCGGCGAGCAGGTCGCCAAAGCCGAAAACGCCGTCGCGGGCAGGGCGCCGATCAAGCGGAACCGGTTCATCCAGCTCAGCGAGGGCACCCACACCGTCAACCGGGAGCTAGAAGCCAAGGCGCGGGCGCTGGCCGGGATCAAGGGTTACATCACCAACCTCGCCGCCTGCCCCGACGGCACCCCCATCACCGCGGACTTCGTGATCGCCGCCTACCACCGGCTGTTCGAGATCGAGAAGTCGTTCCGGATGTCCAAGCACGACCTGCAGGCCAGGCCTGTCTACCACCACCAGCGTGACTCCATCGAAGCCCACCTGACCATTGTGTTCGCCGGCCTCGCTGTCAGCCGCTGGATCGAAGCCCGCACCGGCTGGTCCATCCGGAAGTTCGTCCGCACCGCCCGCCGCTACCGCACCATCGAAATCCAGGCCGGCGGACACGCCATCACCGCCGCCGACCCCCTGCCCGACGAGCTCCGCGGCGCCCTGGACCGCATCCACCGCAGTTCAGGCGCGCACTAGGTTGTCACAAGTCGGGGCCCGGCGTCGCAGAGATCCGGATCCGATATGGCGGCGGACGGTACTACAACAACGAGCCCCGCCGGTTCCGCCGTGTCCGCCTCGCCCGGCGCCAGCCCCGAATGCACCACTCAGACGGTGCCCTGGTGCTGGACCTGCCCGCCGCTTGCGAAGCGGTCGTACCCCAGCGCCCCAGCCCATGGCCAGATGGCCCACACCTCCGGTAGGAACACCCTGAGCGCGGCAAATCCGCGTGTGGTTCCTCGTCTACGGACGGCAGCGGGGAGACCAACCGCATGCCCGCTGCTGACTGTCAGGCCTGAAGGCCTTCTGGGCAGGGGTGGATTGGGCTGGCCGCCCGTGTAGAGGCTTTTGTCAGGATCCCCTGATCGCGGCTTGGTACTGCTCCACAACACTGGCGCGGATGCGCCCGCGGCCGCTGACCGCGATGCCCTGCTCTTTGGCCCACGCCCGGATGTCACCGGTGCGCTGGCGGCGTGGCGAAGTACGCGGGCGGCGCTGTCCTCGCCCAGCCCTGCGGGCGTGTTCGACGAAGGGTGCCAGCTGCTTGCGGAACGCCTGGGCGTTCTTCTTGTTCAGGTCGATCTCGTACTCTGTGCCGCCGACCTCGAACCGCACCGTCTCGTCTGCCGGGCCGCCGTCAAGATCGTCTTCCAGCGCGACGGTTATCTTCGTTGCCATCCCGGCCTCCCTTGAATGCGCTGGGCTATCTGCACCGTACAAGATCAACTGCCCTGCCCCGGTACCCGCAACGCATCGGTCGCCAGCCAGCGCACCGATGCACGCGCCCGGCGGCACAGTATCCGGGCCAGTCGCGGCATAGACCGGATGTCCAGAATCCGGCTGCGGCCCCGGGCTCAATGTGCCCGGAGCGCCCAGCTGCCTGGTGCCTGCCGGCCACCGGTATTCGGCCCCGCCTGCCCGGAAGAGGCTGGCCAGCACATGGATTCGCGTCAGGCGGCTGGACCGGAAACCGTTTGACGGCCGGGACGCGACGAGTCAAGGCTGTCGCCATGACCAGCCGTATCTCGCACACCTCCGCCGACGCCATCAACGCCTACGCGCAGTCGCTGTTCTGGTCGCAGGTTCTGGACTTCGCGGAAGATCCTGATGACCCGAACGAGCCGGGGCACCAGGAGTGCCTGATCACCTCGCGCGACCGGAGCCAGCTCTTGCTGTTCATCACGGTCCCCGACGATAAGAAGGTGAAGAACCGGGTGCATCTCGACCTACGTCCAGTGGACCGCACGCGGGAGCAGGAGGTGGAACGGATCCTCGCGCTGGGGGCGTCACATCTGGCCGATCACCGGCGGCCTGATGGCAGCGGCTGGATCACGCTCGCCGATCCCGAGGGCAACGAGTTCTGCATCTTGTCCAAGGATCCGGCCGGCTCTGGCGCCACCACCTGACGACAAGATGACCGTGCCGGGACCCAGCTACTGCCTGCTGCACATGCAGTAGCCACCCACTCCGATCGCGGCAATTGCGGGCGTTCGCGTGCAGCACTAGTGACGCATAAACATAGGGACCGGCCGCCTGCCTGGTCCTCCGCCGTTGGGGTCTGGGCCAGCGGTAGGGCGAGCCCTGATAACCGCGCGCAGTCCCGCCGATATGGGCGGCTTCGACAGTCAATTGGCGGTCCGTGGCGAACTCGCAGAACCGGACGTTCTGCGTCGCCCCTCCCCTCGGGCGAGTCGGCGCGAGTGTTCAAGATCCGTGACCCAATTTTCTGCAGTTGGCCAGCCACGTGCTTGGTGAGTCAGCTATGAGTGGAGCCTTGGCCGCTGCCAGCTGTGCCTCGATGCCCGCGGACACGTCCGCACGGCCATGCGGCGGCCTGAGTGATCGCTCATGCATGTTGAAGCGTGCGTCCGCTCAGCGGGGATATGCCGGTGATCGGGCGGGACAGCAGCGGGCTCCCGGGCCGGCGAGGCAGCCCGGGGAGCCCGTGTGCAGCAGGCATGGTGTGCTCAGCCCTTCTGTACCGGCCCTGCATGCATCCAGACCGGCCCAGTCCGCGCGCACGCCCCGAGCGGGTACGGAACCACCTTGGACGTGAACTGATTGGGCGGGTAGACGCGCAGCCCGGCCGCGGTGACCGTGCAGCCGTAGTTGGCCGCGTCTGCGACCTGCAGCTGTGCGGTCGTGGTGGCCCCGTTCGCGAGCCTGACCGTGCGCAGCTTCGCGTTACCCCAGCCTGCCGGGCTGCCGAGCTGCTGGCCGTTCAGGTTGACCGCGGAGACCCCGGGGTAGCCCCGCAGCGTGCACGCATGCCCGGACAGGTTGGTGAAGTTGAGGTTGTAGTAGTAGCCACCGGCGTAGCCGCCGCCCAGCTGGGGGCTAAACCAGATGACCAGGCCGGATGTCGCGCAGCGCGGCGTGCTGGCCGCGGGTGCCGCCGGGGAGGCTGTGGCGGCCAGCGCGGCCACCGGGATCAGCGCCGCGGCGCAGGCCACGGCGGCCGCGCCGATCAGCCGCTTCGGGGAGTTGATGGGAAGATGCATGGTGTCCCCCGTTTCTAGTTGGTTTAAGGACCTGTGCACCTCCTATGACCGCCTGGCCCGGCCAGCGGTTATGGGGAGGCCTCCCCATATGGGAAGGCCTCCCCTTTCTCCCGGCGGTGCCCGGGCGTGACTGTGTAACCAGGAGGCGGTGACGGGGGTTCGCACCGCCAGGAGCGTTCAGGGGAAACAGTGTCCAATTCAGTTCTTCTTCGCGCCGGGCCGCTGGGGCGCGGCCTTGCCGCGGCCCTGGCAGCGGCCTGTTCAGGGCTGCTGGTCGCGGCCTGCGGTGGCAGCGGCCCGCCAGGCGGCCAGGCCGCCGCAGGCCAGCGGGCAACGAGTGCCACGCCGCGCGCGGCAGCGGCCGCGGCGGTCCGGCCGGCGGCTCCGGGGGCAGCGCCCGCGCCGGTGACACCGGGCACCCAACCGCCGCCGGCGAGCGGGCTCCCGCGCTGCCGCACCGGCCAGCTGTCGCCGGCCTTCACCGGCCTGAACGCCGCGAGCGGCGGCGGGCAGGGGATGACCCTTATGCTGACCAATCACTCCAGCCGCAGCTGCTACCTCTACGGTTACGTGGGCCTGGGGCTGCTGGGCGGCCACCTGGCCTTCCCCGGCCCGTTGCCGACCCATGTGACGTGGGTCAGCGCCCCGCACCGGCTGGTGATGCTGCCCCCGGGCGGGAACGCTCAGGCCCTGCTGACCTGGCACGATTCCACGCTCGCCGGCGGCTGGCTGGAGTACCCGCAGCGGGTGGAAATCACCCCGCCGGACGCCTACCAGCACCTGACCGGGATGTGGCCGAAGGTGCCCGTGAACAGTGGCCAGATCGCGGTCTGGCCGCTGCGCCCCGCGCCAGCGGGACCCGTTCCCACCGGCACCGGCACCGTGCGCAACCCGTTCAACGGCATGTGCGTGACCGCGGCCGGGAACGGCAGCGCGGGCGGCACCGAGGTCGTGGCCTGGAAGTGCGGCCGCGACGCGTCGCAGCAGTGGACCGCCTACAGCGACGGCACGCTGCGGATCAACGGCAAGTGCCTGGACGTCACCGGCCACAGCACCGCGGCCGGGGCGACCGTCGACCTGTGGGCGTGCGACGCCAGCCCGAGCCAGCAGTGGCTGATCAGCCAGGTGTCGCTCAACCCGTTCGGGTCCATCGGCAACCCCGCATCCGGCAACGTACTGACCGACCCGGGCGGCAGCACACTCGACGGCACCCAGCTAGAGATGGACCCCGGCCGCGGCGACCAAAGCCCGCCCTGGCACGTCTCGTTCCACCACTACCTGGGCCACTAACACGATCGCTGGCCTAAGACAGCCGGTACCCGCTGGGGCGCCGTGGCTGGGTTATGTATTTGGCGCAGTACCGCCCGCCGCTGGCCGGTGTTCCGGCCGTGCCGCAGTTGATGATGGGGGGCGGCTGGCGCGGCCGCTTGTGTGCACGCGGCCGGGGTAACCGCCGGGCGGCATCGTTATGGGTCGTGGGTGGCAGCTCGCTCCGCAACCAGATCTTGGAAGGCGACCAGGACCCGATGCACCATCACCACGCAGAGTATTGACCCCGCAGTTTCACTGGACCCGGAAACGCTGTACCTGCATATGCAGGCCGACTGGGAGAGTGGTACTTGCGTGCTGAAATCTCCTCGAATGACAATTCGCGCCGTCTGAGGCGGTGGGCTGGCTGATGAGGCGGTACGGGCCAGGAGCTTGGAGCGGAAGCGCGCCCGATGCCGTCCATGGGCCGGCTCCCGTGAGCTGTTCAGTTCACTCAGTGGCACCGGCGGTGGTACAACGAGACCCGCCACGGCGCGGTTCCATCACGACGGCCGGCACCGAGTCCCCGTTGGGGCTGTCTGCCGTGTTGTCGCCGGACCCGGTCAGAACGGTTATTGGGCTCAAGGCAAGCTGACGATCGGCCCAAACGAGTTGAGCGCAACCTGTGCGATCTGCCAGCGCTGGCTGGCGCTGCCGTCGCTGCGGCTGGCCGTCTCCGCCGCTGGCTGCGATGCCGGTGAGCAGGCCGGCAACGGTGATCTGGGCGCCGGTAGCGACCGCCGGCCTTACCGGAAACGGGCGATCCTCGTCCTATGAGCGCCGTTGTGATCGGTCAAGCATCCGGCTGGCCGGGCAGGCGCCGCAGGTCGTCGGCGGTCAGTTCGCCGGTTGAGATCAGCAGCATCGCCAGGTCTTCCAGGGCCCGCGGCCCGCGCAGCCCGGGAACGCCCAGGCGGGAGTAGCGGTCGCGGATGTTCTCGCACCTTTTGGCCACCGTGTGCGGCTGCCACCCGATCCGGTCGGCGGTCTCTTTCGCGGACCGGGGCGCGGCGGGGCCGGCGTGCCGCCAGTTGAGGTACTGCTCGAACCGGGCGGCCAGGATCAGCCGGTCGGAGTCGGTCAGCAGGGCGCGGCGCCGGGTGCTGGTGACCGGCTGCTCACCCTTGCCCGCTGCCGGGGGCCAGGCTCCCGGTGACTGAGCCGCCCGTTCCGGCTCGCCTTCGGGGTCGGGCAGGTCATCCAGGTCGGGTAGGCGCAGCCGCAGCGTGTAGGAGTCCATCACACCTTGCAGCCGCACCTTGGCGTGCCACTGCTGCACCGGCGTGGACATGCCAGGTGGCAGGTCCACCCGGAACCCGCGGTCCCCGGACAGGTACAGCACCGACGAGGAGCTGTCATTGCACAGCCACCAAGCCCCGTCGCGGTAGCCCAGGCTGCCAGCTGACCGTGACAGCCCGTGGTCGCTGGCAGGGAGTTTGATCGTGCACGCCTGCCCTCGCCCGAAGGTGATGGTCTGGCCTGGCTGAACGCGCCAGATGCCGGACTCATACATCACGATCAAAAGCACCGGCCAACTCCCTGGTGGCCGGGCACTAAGCCCGCCGGCGCGGAGCGTCACTACCGGCACCAGCGAGGAGGCACCTCGCGGGGAAGCACCGCGCTTGCTTGCCTGTGCAGCGGCCGCGCGCAGGCCAGGGCGATCGCGGGGCGTCGCCCAAGAGCCCGCACAGAGACACAATGGTTAAAAGGAAAGCTAGCCGGCGACCATCGGGCAACCAAGACCGGCACGGAAAGGGGCACGGGGGGCGAGACACGGTCCAGCCGCGGCTGCTCGGCGGCCGCTCTCTGCCCGATGAGCTGGTCGGGAGCGGCGGCATGGCTGAGGTGTACCGGGCCCGGGATCTGCGGCTGAACCGCATCATCGCCGTCAAGACGCTGCGGTCCAATCTGGCCAGCGACCGGGTCTTCCGAGAGCGCTTCCTTGGCCCCCGCATAGTCTGACCCGGCGGCTCCTGGCCTGCGGGTCGGCACGGTACCGCCGCGAGCCCGTGAAATCAGTGCTGATGCCCGGTCATCGCCTTGATGATGCCCGTCATCACGGCATCCGCGCTGGCCTGGCTGGGGCCGGTGGTGATGATGAACACCGGATCATAGGACCACATCGTGTCGAACTGCCGCCGGCTGTCTGGCCCGCCGTGCCAGGCCCGCTGCCCGGCCAGCGTGACCGGGCGGGGTGAGGCGCCGGTGTTGATAGCGGGCGTGATCGGGGGGTCCCAGTGGACTCCTCGTCTGGCGGTGAAGACGCTGACCGAGGCGCTGAGGCTGTCGATGTAACCGGTGGTGACGTGGGCGATCTGCAGATCGGCGCCGCCGCCCCGGTTGAAGACGGTGCCCGGCATCAGGGCATACCCGGTGGCCGGGCGCAGCACCCAGCCGGCGATGGCCCGGTAGTTGCCGCGGTCGGCCCAGGCCCACAGCCGGGCCCACGGTTGCGTGCGCTGCGTGCGCCGCGTCGGCTCCAGGCCGGCGGTGGCGGTGTGGTCGGGGCCGATCACCGGGTGCGCGGGCCGGTAGCCGCCGGCTGTCACCGTGAGGGTGTCGCCGGGCCCGGTCCGGTACACGGTGGCGGTGCCGTCGGCGGATGCCGTCACCGGGGGTCCGTGCGGCGGCGACACCACGGCAGGGAGCGGATTGCCGGTGAGGTCACTGTGGACCGTGACGTACACGGGGATCGGGGCCAGCCGCACCCTCAGCGGTGTGCCGGCCGCTGTCACCTGCGCGGCGGCGTAATAGCGCGCCCGGACCGACACCGGGGCACCGGGAGCCAGGCCGGGGATCCGGAACACGCCGCGCGCATTGGTGCGGGCGGACTTGCCGCCGGCGTGCAGGCTTGCCAGGGCGACCGGCTGGCCAGTGCGCCCGTCGATGACGGTCCCGCGTGCCGTAACCGTCGCCGGTCTCAAGGCCAGGAACAATGCGGCGGCCACGGCCACGGTCACCACCAGCGCGAGCGGGATGATCAGGGCCGGCCGGTGCCACCACGCTCGGTGAGCCGCGATTGGCACCGCGGGCGACGGCGATGGCACCGGCTGGCGCGGCGGCCCGGCTATCTGTGACATGACGACCATCCTCCGGGACGACGGTCAGGCCGCCGGGGCAGATGACGGCTGGGCGTTCCCTGGGAACCAGCGTGCCAGGCAGCCATTGCGCCGCCATTAACTCCTGATTGAGGGCGTCAGCGACCGGCAGGCCTGCAGCCAGAGCACCATCCGCTGCCCGCCGGCCGCTGCCACGCCCGAGCCGGCGTCCCAGGCCACCAGCACCTCGCGTTCCACCCACGACTCCTCGCCCACATGCGCACCGGCACGGGCACAGGAGAACCACCACCACCCGGCCAGGTCCGCTGCCCCGGAACGACGCAAACCCCCCGGACCGGGCTCATCCGCTCAAACCGTCAATGCCAGCAGGCCGCCAGCGGGGCTCCGCTCCGGGTGGGCCGGTGGTTCGCCGCGCGGCGCGGCAGTGTTGATGCCGGGTACGTCGCGCTCGGCCGGAGGCGCGGGGCAGCCACGCCGAGTTCACCGCCAGCCTCCCCGGCCGGATGGCCGCCGACCCAGAAACCATGGACTGGCCGGAACGCGCCACACCGCCACAGCACCAGTGATCACGGCCCATACCGCCTCGGCTGCGCCTGCGCGCCGGTGAGGCCGTCACCCACTGTGGCCATGTCTCACCACTGTTAAGCGCGCCAAGCCGCCGATATGGCCGACCGGGCGCTCCGTCCTGATCGTGCGCGACGCCGTTCCGGATCTGGACATTCTGCGCGCGCCATGAGGTTCTGGGCGACGACGAGGCGCCGGTTCCGGCTTGGGGCTGTGAGCTGTCAATATCCCGGCTGCAGGGGAAGAATCGCCTGACGGGGTTGCCGCGGGCTGGTGGCCGCGGCAGGTCACGGGAAGGAGGCCACGGTGGAGGAGCATTTCGTCTGGATGACCACCCGCCAGCTCAAGCCGGGCACGCTGGCCGAGTTCGAGCGGGCGTGGCGGCCGGATACGCATCCGGAGGGCATGTTGCGTGCTTACGCGTACTGGTCTGCTGATGAACGGGAAATCATCGGGGTCTCGTTCTGGGCCTCACAAGAGCTGTGCGAGGCGTGGCGGTCCTCGGGGTCCGAGGCCCGCCGGCGGGAGGCTATGGCTGCCTGCGTCGTGGGGGAGCAGGAGCGGTTCTACCGTGGCCGGGAACTCCACGTGCCCGACCACTAGCTGCTATCCCCGGCCCCAGCCGGTCGCGGATGACCGGGTGCGGAGCTACCGCAGCGGCTCAAGCCATGCACACGTCCGTCCGGGCACGGCGGATTGAGTGCGGACGCGCCGTTACCGGCCACCGTCGCCGTAAGGGATCTCCTGACGCTCTTCGAGCACGTCAGCTTCGGGCTCGTCGTCGGGAATCACGGTGGGCACTGAGGGTTGCTCGCGATCCTCGGCGTCGTAGTCGGCATACTCGTCGTCGGCGTACTCATCCTCGGGGTTGCTGCCGGTGCTGGGTGCCATGGCGGTGAGTCTTGCGTGCCGGTGTCCGGGATGCAAAACAGGTGGTCATCGCAGGCGTCTGGCAGTCCGCCGCCGCTCGAACTCCTGTTTAGGAGCACTTGCAGGGGTCGTCAGGCGACGCCAGGCGACCCCTGATGTGGTGTCCTCGCCCCGGGGTATTCGTGCGGGCTCGCCCGGGGCCTCGTTGCCGAACTCGCCGGCGCGCCGCCGGCCGTCGGCCTGCCTCGTCTTTCGCGCCCGGTAACACCCGCCGAGGAAGCTGAATAAGCCGGGCGGCGGTGGGTAGCTGGGCAGCCGTGGCGAAAGCAAGAACAGCGGGGTATGCCATCCCCGGCATCGTCGTGTTCTTCTTCTGGGTGATCGTGGTAATCCTGGCCATCATCCTGCTGGCGTTCATCGTGCACTGGGCCGGCGGCGGAGTACTCAACCTGAGGCTCGGGCACTTCACGCTGAACGTCGGCTTCACCTGATCAGGCCCGCCGCCCAAGGCAGAGAACCCCAGGTCGTCACCCGGGCGTGGCCACCACTCGTGGCTGGCCACCGCGCTCCGCACCGCCGATCCGTGCGGCGGGTGGTGCCTGGGTGATCAGCTGCCGAGGCGCGCAGATTCGGGTGATCCGCGCAGAGCCGTCGCGCCCCGGGCCGGGCTGCAACCGTTTCAGGCCCTCGGGGAGGCGGTTGCCCACCGACGCCGGCTTACCACGGACCGTGACGGGAACGTGCCGCCAGGCAGTGGCCGGTGACGCCCGGCACCGCCTGAGCCTGAGCTGCCGCCGTTTATCCTCGGGGTGGCCGTCAACTTGCTCCGGGCGGCAAGGCAACCGAACGGGGCGCCGGGTGCTTCAAAGCAGTGTTATGACCACCTTCTGCCGGCTCTGGTTATGACTGCGGCGCACGGCGATGAGTTCGCCGAGTACGCGGCTGCCAGCATCCTGTCGTTGCGGCGGCTGGCGCTGCTGCTGTGCCGGAACTGGCACGACGCCGACGACCTCGTCCAGGCAGCGCTGGCCAAGCTGTGCCAACACTGGTACCGGGCCGCCGCGGCGGACAGCACCGATGCTTATGTTCGCGCCATCCTCGTCCGGGAGTTTGTCCGGGGACGGCGAACGGGCTGGGCACGGCGGGTGAGCGTGACCGGCCGGCCGCCTCAGATCCGGGCTCCGGCGGCCGACCTGGATACCCTGCTGGACCTGCAAGCGGCCATGGCGGCCCTCGCGCCGCGCCAGCGCGCCGTGTTGGTGCTTCGGTATTACTGCGACCTCGACGTAACCCAGACGGCTCAGGCGCTCGGTTGTGCTCCTGGCACGGTCAAGAGCCAGACGGCCAAGGCGCTTGCCACCCTTCGGCGCACTCTGGCGCACGGCTCAGAGTCCGCTACTACCCGCCAGCCCGCCACGACTCGGCCAGCGGGCCGGACCGGCTGCTCGGACGAGGTGCCCGGCCATGCTTGAGGACAACTTGAGAACGCTGTTCACTGTTGAAGCCGCGGCGGACCAACCGCCGTCGCATATCAGCGTGCCTGCGGCTGGCCGCAGCGCCCGCGTGCGGCAGCGCCTGCAGCGCGCACTCACGATCGGCAGCCCTTTGCTTGCGGCCGCCGCGGTCACCGCGGTGGTCGCCACCTCGGTCGCCCTCGGCGGCGGTGGCGGGAGGATTGCGCGCCCGGCGGGGCCGGGGATGCCGCTGGCCGTGCCGGGCGCGGCCGGCTGGGCGCGCCTGCCGAGAGCTCCGATCGCTCCCCGCAGCGAATATGCGGCCGTCTGGACCGGAACGAAGATGATCGTCTGGGGCGGCTACTCGGGGAACACCACTCACGGCGACGGCGCCGCCTACGACCCGGCGACCCGGACCTGGACGAAGCTCGCCGCCGGCCCCCTGGCCGGCCAGGACCTCCCCGTGACCGTATGGACGGGCAAGGACATGCTCATCTTCGGTGGCTCGGGGCCCTCCGGCGCCTCCTCCGCCGGCGCCGCCTATGATCCTGCGACCAACACCTGGCGCAAGCTGGCGCCGATCCCAGCCTCTCTCGGCGGCAATCTCACCGGCAGCGGCAGCTATGCCGTGTGGACGGGGAAGGTCATGGTGGCGTGGGGTTTCTTCGGGCACGGTAGCGGGGCGCATGGCGGCTCGCTGGCCGCTGCGACCTACGACCCGGCGGCGAACTCGTGGACGACCGGGACGGTGGCGCCCGCGGAGGCTCCCTTGTTCGGGGACGCCTTCTGGACCGGCAAGCAGATGATCGTCTGGGGATACTCCCCTGTTTCCCCTGGTCATCTTCAGGGCCTCGCCTATGACCCCGCCACGAAGACATGGTCGGCGCTGCCAACCTCACCCCTCGGGCTAGCCGCTCGCGACTCGATGCTGGCCGTATGGACCGGCAGGTACCTGGTCGTCGGCGGGGGAGACAGCGCAACGGGCCTCCACAAGGACGCCGCCGCCTACGATCCGGTGACCAACAGCTGGATGCGCCTGCCCGGTGCACCCGTAGGGTTCGAGGGAAACGGGACCGCGCCCGACATCTGGACCGGATCCTCCGTCATCACGATCGAAGAGGCAGTCCCCGGTGGCCGCCCGCTCACCCTGGACCTCACCACCCGACGCTGGTCCCTCGGGCCCAAGGCGCCGGTGCCCGGACGGCAAGAAGCCCACGAATTCTGGACCGGGTCAGAAGTGCTCGTCTGGGGCGGCGGGGTTCCCGTCGGCAACTCCTGCTGCAAGGCCGTCCAGCCGGGATACAGCTACACGCCGTAGGCCCTCAGCGGTCACTCCCGCCCGCCACCCCGCCAACAACCCCACAGACCGCAGGCCGCAGCCGTGCGTGACACCTCCCGGCCAGCAAGCAGGCGACAGAACAGACAATCTGAGCGGCCGGCAATAGTTAAAGCTACTACTTTCATAGGAATCCCGATTCGGCGTTTAGCGCCGGGTAGCAGAGCCCTCGGCATCACTCAGATTGATCACGTAAACGGCTGATGAGTATGCACGGGCGAGAATTACGATGCATCGGCCATACTCGCTCACATCGGCAGATGCGGGCATTCTCCCGGCCAGTCGCGATGGATACTTATGTAGGGCGCCTAACACTCGATGGCGAACATGAGGATCGCCCGACGGCGGACGAAGGCCTTGCCGCAGCTCACCTACCCGCCGATCTGGCGCTGAGAGCCGATCATGAGCCGGGCGACTGCAGCCCAACCGAACGAGGCGATCTGCGCCCTGCTCAGGCCGCATTCGATGGGCACGCCCCGGCCCGCCGTTGCCGAGGCCCATTGTCGCGCCGGACGCAGTCTGCCACCCGCCCGTCGTACAGCCATGGCCAGCTACTCGCCGGTGAGCCGGCCCGTAAGGCGGCGCGGCCCGGGCAGGGGCGAGGGGCCCGTCCAGGTCTCGGTACCCGGGCCTGTGCCAGAGTCTGCGTCATGCGAATCGTTGTCAGCGAATTCATCAGCCTCGACGGTGTCGTCCAGGCCCCGGGCGGACCCGAGGAGGACACCGACGGCGGGTTCCGCCATGGCGGGTGGTCCATGCCGTTCTTCGATCCCGAGGTCATGGGGTCGTTTATCAGCGAGGGGGCGGCGCGGACCGACGCGCTGCTGTACGGCAGGCGCACCTGGCAGGTCATGGCGGGCGCATGGCCGGAGCGGGCAGGCGACCCGTTCGCCGACTGGATCAACGCCGTGGAAAAACACGTCGTCTCGGACACGCTGTCGGAAGCCGACCTGACCTGGGCGCCCACCTCGCTGATCCGAGGCGCCGACCTCACCGCAGCCGCGGCGGTGCTGCGTGAGCGGCCGGGCCGTGACGTCGGCGTCCTCGGCAGTGCGCAGCTCGTCCGGTCGCTATTCGAAGCCGATCTTGTCGACGAGCTCAACCTGATGATCGAGCCGATCGTGCTCGGCGGCGGTAAGGGCATCTTCCCGGCCAATGGCGCGGCGCGGCCGTTCCATCTCGTGTCGGCCACCACGGCGGCGACCGGCGTGCAGGTCTGCCGGTATCAGCGGCTCCGCTGACGCCACGTAACGGGTCAAGAACCGGCGGCTGGCCGCCGAGCCGCCGTTATGCATGGTAATCGTGGTCGGCTAAATGCCAGCTAGAGCGCGCTGTAGCGGGCGATCTGGCGCCTGCCTGCCCGGCGGACGGCCGATGGCACAGTCCCTTGCCGGGCCGCCGATCG
>Ga0207684_10001651_pt1 | contig 23689 bp, 23 predicted proteins | sample KBSK5501metaG_FD_184342 | JGI IMG/M metagenome (GOLD analysis project Ga0207684, IMG submission 184342) | Corn, switchgrass and miscanthus rhizosphere microbial communities from Kellogg Biological Station, Michigan, USA - KBS K5-50-1 metaG... | ecosystem: Host-associated > Plants > Roots >...
CCTTCCGAGCGCCTGCGCGGCCCCCACGCGCTCGGTCTCGGTGCCGACGCGGAGCCGGATGAGCGCGGCGGCCTCCTGGAGGGCGAAGCGCACCCAGCGATCGGACTCCTTGCTCAACGCGGTCTCCAGGATCGACAGTGTTCCACCGTCACCCGTATAGCCCATCTTGGTGGCGGCGGCACGGCGGGTGGCGGGATCCGGATTCGCGAGATCGCTTTGACCGGAGAAGGCGTCGATGAGCGGCCGGATCGCCACCCGCAGGCGCCGACCGGTGGAGACCTCCTCGAGCGTCGACAGCTCCGCGAGCAGGGGCTTGCCGTCGGGGCCGACGATGGGCTCGCGCCCGTAGGCGGTGAAGAGGGGCACGAGCGTCTTGTCCCCTTCGCTGACCTTGTCCCCGACGATGACCGTCTCCTTCTTGCCCCCGGGAAGCGGCCGCAGGTACACGCTGCCCTCTCGCAGCGCCTCCAGCAGCGGCAGGATCTTGCGGTCACCCGTCTTGCCGAGCGCGACCGCGGCCGCCTCCTGCACGTCCGAGTCGGTCGACGCCACGTCGACGATATGCTTGGCGATCTCCGGGGCGGGCCCCGCGCCCTGCGCCGCGGCCGGGGTCGTGAGCCCCGGCAGCAGCGCGAGCGCGAGGAGAAGCGACTTCCACACGAGCGTGCTTACGCCTTCTTCTGGTATGTACCCTGGTGCTTGATCCAGTCACAGCCCTTGTCGGGGCTCGTGTACTGGCTCCAGGGGTCGGCCTTCACCAGGCCCTTGGAGCGGGAGACGACCTTGAACTGGCCGTCCTTGAGGATCTCGCCGATCAGCACCGGCTTGTAGGTGTGCTGGTTGGCCTCGTCCATCTTGATCTGGCCGCCCGGGGCCAGGAACGTCTGGCCGTAGACCGCCTTGCGGACCGCGTCCACCTCGAACGACTTCGCTTTCTCCGCCGCCTGCTTCCAGATGTGGACGCCGAAGTAGGCCGCTTCCATCGGATCGTCGGTGACGCGCTTGTCGCCGCCGGGCAGGTTGGCCTTCTTCGCGTAGGCCTTGAAGGCCTGGACGAACTTCTTGTTCTGCGGTGTATCCACCGACTGGTAGTAGTTCCAGGCGGCGAGGTGGCCGACCAGGGCCGAGGTGTCCATACCGCGCAGCTCGTCCTCGGCCACGCTGAAGGCCATGATCGGGCACTGCTCGGATCGGAGACCCTGGTTGGCGAACTCCTTGTAGAAGGGGACGTTGGAATCACCGTTGATGGTCGAGAGGACCGCCGCGCTTCCGCCGGTGGAGAAGCGCTTGATCTTGCCGACGATGGTCTGGTAGTCCTGATGGTTGAACGGCGTGTACTCCTCCGCGATGGAATCGGCGGGGACCCCCTTGGCGAGCAGGAACGCGCGCAGGATCTTGTTGGCCGTCCGAGGGAAGACGTAGTCGGTGCCCAGCAGGTAGAACTTCTTGTAGCCGCCGCCCTCCTTCGACATGAGGTACTCGGCGGCGGGAATCAGCTGCTGGTTCGGGGTGGCCCCGGTGTAGAAGACGTTCTTGGAGCACTCCTCACCTTCGTACTGCACCGGATAGAAGAGCAGGCCGTTGTTGTTCTCGAAGACGGGCAGGACCGACTTCCGGCTCACCGAGGTCCAGCAGCCGAAGGTCACCGAGACCTTGTCCTGGAGCAGGAGCTGCTTGGCCTTCTCCGCGAACAGGTCCCAGTTCGACGCGGGATCGACCACGACCGGCTCGATCTTCTTGCCCATGACCCCGCCCTTGGCGTTGATCTCGTCGAACGCCATCATGCAGACGTCACGGAGCGACACTTCGCTGATCGCCATGGTGCCGGACAGCGAATGCAGCACACCCACCTTGACCGTCCCGCCGCCCTGCGCCCTCAGGATGGCCGGGAAGCCGAGGCCCGCCGCCGCGCCCACTCCCACGGCGCCCGCGGTCTTCAAAAAGGTTCTCCGAGAGACTTCTTCCATACAACTCTCCTTTCGCTCCGAGCAGTGATGGTTCGGACCCGTCGTTGGGTCGCGGTCCTTGACGGTACCGGCGCTCGCCCTCCGACCCCGCTGTCCCGGTGCGCCGCCCGGTCCTTGAGCAAGCTGCGTGCCCCGGCCGGTGGTAAACGTTATCGGGCAGTTACGTGATGAACCCGCCTCCGGAGACCAAACGGACTGCCTACTCGGTAGGCAGTCGTTTTGGGGTGCCTGCGAAAGCGGCAGAGCGCTATAGCTTGGCCGCGCGGGCGTGTCCCATCTCTTCGGTGAGCAGCAGGGCCTGCGCCACTTCGGCCATGGGCTTTCGGGTATCCATGGCCGTCTTCTGGATCCGCCGGAAGGCCTCCGGCTCGCTCAGCCCGAGCCGCATCATGAGAATGCCCTTCGCGCGTTCCACCAGCTTGCGCGACTCGAGCTTGCGCTTGAGCATCTCGTTCTCCTTGCGCATGGCCTCGATCTCGCGGAAGCGATGCACCGCCACGTCGAGCGTGGGGCCCAGCTCCTCGGCGCGGACCGGCTTCGACAGGAAGCCGAGCACGCCGGCGTCGACGGCACGGGCCACCACCGGCGCATCGGTGTGGCTCGTCAACATCACGACCGGGCACGGGGAGACCGTCATGACCTCGCGGGCCGCCTGGACGCCATCGCCGTCCGGCAGGCCGACGGCCAGTACCGCCACGTCGGGTCGATGTTTGTCCACCAGTCGCAAGACGTCCTCGGCTCGGCTTCCGTTCCCGACCACCTGTCCACCCTGCGCTGTGACCGCCTCAGCCACCGCGGCCCGCGACGGCGCGTGATCGTCGATGATGAGCACTCGCCAATGTGGTTTCATGGATAGGCGAGGTAGCAAACCAGGTGCCAGCCGGTAGCGGAGCGAAACCGCCAACTTAGTCGAGCGAGGTCTTGACCGCCTGCCCAGCCGCTGATCAGCTCGCCTATCGCGTGAGCAGACTGGGCCGCGAAGATCTGCCGCCCCTTGATGTCGCCTTGGCGTTCCTTGGCGTTTCCCTGGCACCTCTTGACGGCCTCTTGAGGCAGAGGTCCCTCAAGATCGGCACATGCCGACGCCCCCGTTCAGCTCTGCAGGCTTCCTCCTCCGCTCCCTGGCCGGCGTGGTCTCGATCCTGGCGCTGCTCGCGCTCACGACGGGCTCCGTGCTGGCCCAGAGATCCCTCGCCAGCGTGCTACATCGAGAACAGCTTCGTCTGGAACATGGGAAAGGTCGGACGCGGTGACGTGAACGAGCTCCGCGTCGAGATTGGCGAGCGGCGGTGCTCGAGGGGCTGGGCGGCGCCTTCCGAAACCGAATACCGGCCCCCGCCCGCACGGGTCACGCGCGGGAGCAGGGGCCGGTACGCGACGAATGCGCTAGATGTCGTAGTAGAGGGCGAACTCGTACGGATGCGGGCGCAGCCGGACCGGATCCACCTCGTTCTTGCGCTTGTACTCGATCCAGGTCTCGATGAGGTCCGGAGTGAACACGTCCCCCTTGAGGAGGAAGTCCTGATCCTTCTCGAGGTTGTCGAGCACGATGTCGAGCGCTCCCGGAAGCTGCTTGATCTTCTTCTGCTCGGCAGCCGGCAGCTCGTAGAGGTCCTTGTCGACCGGCTTGCCAGGGTCGATCTTGTTGGCGACACCGTCGAGGCCCGCCATTACGCACGCGGCGAACGAGAGGTACGGGTTGCAGGTCGGATCCGGCGTCCGGAACTCGATCCGCTTGGCCCCCTCCGCCTTCGAGTACATCGGGATCCGGATCGCGGCAGAGCGGTTCCGCTGGCTGTAGACCAGGTTGATCGGCGCCTCGTAACCCGGCACTAGCCGCTTGTAGCTGTTGGTGGAGGGCGCGATGAAGGCCAGCAGCGCGGGGGCGTGCTTCAGGATGCCGCCGATGTAGTAGAGGCAGGTCTTGGAGATGTCGGCGTACCCGCCCCGCTCGTAGAAGAGGTTCTTGCCGTTCTTCCAGATGGACTGGTGCGTGTGCATGCCCGAGCCGTTGTCCTGGAACAAGGGCTTGGGCATGAACGTAGCTGTTTTCCCCCACTTTTTTGCCGTCTGCTTGGCGCAGTACTTGTACCAGCACACCTTGTCCGCCATCTTGGTCAGGGTGTCGTAGCGCATGTCGATCTCGGTCTGCCCGCCGCTCGCCACCTCGTGGTGGTGGACCTCGACGCGGACGCCGACGGACTCGAGCGCCAGCACCATGTCAGACCGGATGTCCTGGAACTTGTCCATGGGCGGGACCGGGAAGTAGCCCTGCTTGTAGCGCGGGATGTACCCGAGGTTGGGGCGGTCGGGCGTGCCCTCCCGGCCGGTGTTCCAGGCGCCCGCCTCCGAGTCGATGAAGTAGAAGCCGTAGTTGTAACTCTGGTCGAACCGGATCGAGTCGAAGAAGAAGAACTCGAGCTCGGGCCCGATGAAGATGGTGTCACCCACCCCGCTCTTCTTGACGTACGCCTCCGCCTTCTGGGCCACGTAGCGCGGATCGCGACTGTAGGCCTTGCCCGTGATCGGATCCTTGACGTTGCAGATCAGAACCATGGTGGGCACGGCGGTGAACGGATCCATCTGCGCGCTCGACGGGTCGGGAACCAGCAGCATGTCCGACTCGTCGATGGTCTGGAACCCACGGATCGAGGAGCCGTCGAAACCGAGCCCGTCCTCGAAGATGTCTTCCTTCAGCTCGGACACCGGGATGGAGAAATGCTGCCAAAGGCCGGGTAGATCGATGAACCGCAGATCCGCGATCTTGACGCCCTTCTCCTTCGCCATCTTCAACACGTCCTTCGGGGTCATCCTTCTGCCTCCTTCGTCGGCTCGTCGTGGGAGTCGAGGAAACCGGGAAGCCGGCGGGCTCGCTGGCCCGCCGGCCACCCAACGTTAGTGGTTTGCCATGGACCCGTCAAGGGCCTCGTGGCGCCTAGTGACCGGCGCGGGCCTCTCCGTAGCCGCCCCCACCGCCGAGAGTGTACGCGGTCTCGGAGTGTTGCGAGAGATCCAGGCCCGCGACCTCCTCCTCGTCGCTGACTCGCAGGCCCATGATCCCGTCGAGCACCTTCAGGATGATCGTCGTCATCACGAAGCCGAGTACCCAGGTGACGGCCACCGCGATGAACTGCACCCAGAGCTGCCGGGGATTGCCGTAGAGCAGCCCATCGCCGCCCCCGTCGTTGACCAGCTTGGTGGCGAAAACGCCCGTCGCGAGAGCTCCCCAGGTCCCTCCGACCCCGTGCACCCCGACCACGTCGAGGGAATCGTCGTAGCCGAGCTTCGACTTCAGGTTGCAGGCCGAGTAGCAGATGAAACCCGCCACCGCGCCGATCACGATGGCGGCCATCGGGGTGACGAACCCGGCCGCGGGCGTGATGGCCACGAGGCCGGCCACCGCACCGGAGGCCGCCCCGAGAACGGTCGGCTTGCCGCGGGAAGACCACTCGGTGAACATCCAGCCGAGGGCGGCCGCCGCGGTCGCGGTGTTGGTGGTCATGAAGGCGTGGGCGGCGAGGCCGTTGGCGGCCAGGGCGCTGCCCGCGTTGAAACCGAACCAGCCGAACCAGAGCAAGCTCGCGCCCATCACGGTAAGGGGCAGGTTGTGCGGCGGCATCGGCTGATGACCGTAGCCCTTTCGCTTGCCGATGATCAGCGCGGCGGCCAGCGCGGAGATACCGGACGAGATGTGTACGACGGTACCCCCCGCGAAGTCGAGTGCGCCCAGGTTGCGAAGCCACCCGCCGACCCCCCAGACCCAGTGCGCGAGCGGATCGTAGACGACGGTGGCCCACACGAGGATGAAGACGAGGAACGTGGAGAACTTCTTCCGCTCCGCGAAGGCCCCAGTGATGAGAGCCGGCGTGATCACCGCGAACATCATCTGGAACAGCATGTACGCGGTGTGGGGTATCGTCGCCGCGTAGTCGGGGTTGGGAGCCGCGCCCACCCCCCGTAGCGCCATCCACTCGAGCCCGCCGATGATGCCGCCCCTGTCGGGGCCAAAGGCCAGGCTATAGCCCCAGAGCACCCACTGGATCGAGATCAGCGCAAGGATGATGAAGCTCTGCATCAGCGTCGCGAGCGCGTTCTTCTGCCTGACCATGCCCCCGTAGAACAGTGCGAGGCCCGGTGCGGTCATTAGCAGGACCAGCGCGGTCGACACGAGCACCCACGCGGTGTCACCGCTGTCGATCTTCGGCGGCGCGGGCGCGGCGGCGGGGGCCGGCGCGGCCGGAGTCGTGGACTGCGCGAAGACGGCCGAGGCGCTCATCACCGCGAGGGTGAAGAGGAGCAGCGCGATCGCCATTGATCCTGTCCTTCTCATCACTCCGCTATCCTCCTTTGACACGCGAGTGAAAGCCGCCTGGCTCATGTCAGAGTGCGCTCTCGTCCCGCTCGCCCGTGCGGATCCGCACCGCGGTGTCCACCGGCTGAATGAAGATCTTGCCGTCACCGATGTTGCCGGTCTTCGCGGCTCCCGCGACAACACCGGCCACCTTGTCGACGAGATTGTCCGGGACCACCACCTCCACCTTGATCTTGGGGAGGAAGTCCACCGTGTATTCACCGCCGCGGTACAGTTCGGTGTGGCCCTTCTGACGGCCGAAGCCCCTGACCTCGGACACCGTCATGCCGATGACCCCGATCCCGGTCAGCGCTTCCTTGACGTCGTCGAGCTTGAACGGCTTGATGATGGCTTCGATCTTTTTCATGTGGACCTCCCGGCGCCCTGTTTTGCACTCGTCGTGCCGCAGGCAGAGCAAGAGCAAGGCACGACAAATCAGGGTATTGCGAGGAGGACCCCCGCGGATTACCGGGGGAGTGTGACCACTAATTAGGCAGGGTGCTCAGTAGTGCCTTTCGGCTGGGCAGCCGCGGCACGAACCGCCCGACCGTCAGTCGCGCCAGACCCCGTCCTCGACGGCGACCACCTGTTTGGCAGGGGGTGGCTGCTCGGTTGTCGTCGGCACTGCGGCACGCAGCGCCGACCACAGCTCCTTGAGGTCCGGCGTCTTGGCCGCGAGGTAGACGTCCGGGATGTGCGGCCGGTCGGCCTCCGTAAAAGTCCCCGAGCAGACGACGACCTTCGGCCGGGGGCTCCGTCTGTTCAGGCGCTGGAGGAAGTCCATCCCATCCATCCGCGGCATCCGGAGGTCGAGAACGATGACATTCGGCCTCACGGAGCCTAGCACCGACAACGCTTGATACCCATCCGTGGCCTCGAAGAGGTCGAACTGACCCTCCAGCGCCATCCGGTAGAGGTTCCGCCAGGCAGGGTCGTCGTCAACGAGCAGTATGCGGGGCATGGTGCCACCTCCGGACGGCTCCAGCACGCAAGACCGTTGCCAAGAATCGACCCCTTTTCTTCCAGCTACTTGCGCCGGGTCGTCTCATGAACCGCGGCAGGGGGTTGACAACTCTGTCGAACAGGCTGTCTCCGGGGAAGACGTCAGGCGCGGCGCTGGGGGATGCCGTGCCGCCGCATCTTCGAGTACAGCGTTGGCCGTCGCAGCCCGAGGACCTGCGCCGCTGCCTGCTTGTTCCAGCCTGTCGACTCCAGCGCCCGGACGATGGAAACCCGCTCGATCTCCTCCAGCGACCCCGGCGGCGGGGTAGAACCCCCAGGTGAGGGATCGACTTGCAGGGGCTCGGGCAGGTCGGTGAGGGCGATCTCCTTGCCCCGGGCCACCAGGACCGCGCGCTCGATGGCGTGCTCCAGTTCCCGGATATTGCCTGGCCACGCGTACGAGAGGAGCCGGCGATAGGCCTCCGGATCGATGACATCGACCTCCCGTCCGTGCTTGATCCGGAACCGCTCGAGGAACGACTTGGCCAGGAGCGGAATGTCCCCGGATCGGTCGCGGAGGGACGGCAGGGCCACCGTCACCGTGTTGATGCGGAAGTACAGGTCCTGGCGCAACCGCCCCTCACGGAGCGCCACCTCGGGCTCCCGGTTGGTGGAGCAGATCAGCCGGAAGTCCACCGGCACTGTCTTGGCCCCGCCCAGCCGGCGGACCGTCCGGTCCTCGAGCACCCGGAGCAGTTTCGCCTGCAGGTCCTGGGGCATCTCGGTGATCTCGTCCAGCAGCAGCGAGCCGCGGTGCGCCTCTTCGAGAAGCCCGGGCTTGTCGGTGGATGCCCCGGTGAAGGCCCCCTTGACGTGTCCGAACAGCTCGGACTCGATCAGGTCCTTGGGCAGCGCCGCGCAGTTGATCTTCACCAGGGGCCCGTCGACACGCGTGCTCTTGGCATGCACCGCGTTGGCCGCGAGCTCCTTGCCGGTGCCGCTCTCGCCCACGATGAGCACGTTGGCGTCCGAGGCGGCCACCGACTCCAGCATCTCGAACACTCGCTTGATGGCCGGGGAGGAACCGAGCATCTCGCCGTAGGCGGCCTGCTCGGCCAGCTTTCGCCGGAGATCGGAGGTCTCCGCGAGCAGCCGTCGGCGCTCGAGGGCCTTGCCGACCAACATCAGCATCTCGTCGGCGTCGAAGGGCTTGGCCACGAAGTAGAAGGCGCCCTGCTTGGTCGCCTCCACCGCCTTCGAGATGGACCCGTGGCCGGTCATGATGATGACCTCGATCGACGGGTCCTTGGCCTTGAGGAGCCGGAGCAGGTGGAGACCATCCCCGTCCGGCAGGATCAGGTCCACGACGGCCAAGGCGAACTCCCGGGTCTCCATGCGGAGCATGGCCCCGACGGTGTTCCCGGCCGTCTCCACGTCGTGACCCTCGCGCTCGAGGGTCAGGCGCAGGTTCTCCGCGATCACCGTCTCGTCGTCAACTACCAGGATGCGCGGCTTCAGGAGATCCTCCTGGTCGGCATGGCAAATACGAGCGTAGCATGGTCCGGTTTTTTCCGTGTCACCCCGCTGACACTCGGGGGCTGAGAGAGGCGAGCGCCCCGGAGCGATAGGGCAAGGGCCGTTGACGCAGCGCCGCAGCTGCTTGGCGAGGCTCAGCCGAGCCGAGCCGGGCGGACAAGTAAAGAAGTTTCCCGCGGCAGCCCTGGACGGGTTGCGCCGACCGACCCACCGCGGCGCAGCCGAAGACGAGAGGCGGGCGGGCGGCCCGTCCTTGACAGTGCCCGGGGTGGCGAGCAATATGCGGGGCATGCATTTCGGCTTTGCGCTGCCGGGCCGTGGTCCGCTCGCAATACCCGAGGCGCTCGTCAAGCTGGCCGAGAAGGCAGACGCGCTTCGCTACTCCTCGCTCTTCGTGACCGACCACGTCGTTATCCCCACGACCTACAGCTCGCCCTATCCGTACTCGACGTCGGGCCGGTTCGCCGGCGACTGGACCAACGGCTACCTCGAGCCCCTGGCACTGATGGGCGTGCTCGCCGGGCTGACCTCCCGGGTCAAGCTCGGCACCAGCGTATTGGTGGTCCCCTACCGCAATCCGGTCGTGACCGCCAAGATGCTGGCGACCATGGACGTGATGTCCGGGGGCCGGCTCATCCTGGGCGCCGGTGTCGGCTGGATGCGGGAAGAGTTCGAGACGCTCCACTCCCCCCCCTTCGACGAGCGGGGCAAGGTCACCGACGAGTACCTCCGCCTCATGCGTGAGATGTGGACCAAGGAGCCCGTGCAGTTCGCGGGTACCTACTATCGGCTGCCCTCGGTGAGTGCGCTCCCCAAGCCCAGGCAGAAGGGCGGTATCCCGATCTGGATCGGCGGCCACACCGACGTGGCGCTCCGGCGCACCGGCGAGCTCGCCGACGCCTGGCATCCCATCGGCATGCGGCCGCCCGCTCTGCTGCATCCGGCCGAGTACGCGGAGAAGGTCAAGGTCATCCACGGCTGGGCTCGCAAGGCGGGCCGAGACCCAAAGGACATCGCGCTCTCGCTGCGGGTGCCGCTCGAGCTGGCTCCGAAGCGTGGCAAGGCGACGGTGAGCGACCAGCCCGGCTTCCGCGGCGGAGCCGCCGACGTGATCCGGCACATCAAGAGCTATCAGGCGCTCGGCGTCTCCCACTTCGTCTTCGATCTGGCTCCGCCGGACCTCCGGGGCCAGCTCATCCTGATGGAGCGGTTCGCCGACGAGGTCCGCCCGAAGGTCCTCCGGGCCCCACGCTGAGCGGCAATGCCGTCGAATCCGGCTGCATCGATTCCCGGCCCCGTTGCCGGCTTCATCGCGGCCGCGCGGGTCGGCCGGCTGGCCACCGCCGACGGGTCGGGGCAGCCGACGGTGGTGCCGATCTGCTACGCCTTCGACGGCACCGCGCTGTATTCGGCGGTAGACGCCAAGCCCAAGCAAGCGCCGCCCGCGGGGCTCAAGCGGATCCGCAACCTCCGGGAGAACCCGCGCGTCTCAATCGTAATCGACGAGTACCACGAGGACTGGACGCGACTGCGCTACGTGATCATCCAGGGAGAGGCCGATCTGCTCATGGACGGACCCCAGTTCGCCCACGGGATCGATCTGCTCGTGGCCAAGTACTCGCAGTACCGCGCGCTCGGCCTGCCCCGTGAGCGCGGCCTCATGATCCGCGTCACGCCCTCCCGAGTCTCCTCATGGCAGTACTCGAGCTGAATCCGGTCGAGCGGGCGCTGGACCGCGTCGCCGAGGGCCGCGTGCCCGACGCAGCGGAAGCGACCGCCCTGCTCGCCACGCCCCCGGAGCGCCTGCCGGCCCTCCTCGAGGCCGCCGCCGCGCTGCGCGACCGCGGGCGGGGCCGACGCATCACCTTCTCGGCCAAGGTCTTCATCCCGCTCACCACCCTCTGCCGCGACTACTGCGGATACTGCACGTTCCGGAAGGATCCGGGCGAGCCGGGCGCCTTCACGATGACGCCGGACCAGGTGCTGGCCCTCGCGCGCGCGGGGGCGCGGCTTGGGGCCAAGGAGGCCCTCTTCTCACTCGGGGACAAGCCGGAAGCGCTCTTCCCGGAGCACCGCGCCTTCCTGCGCCGGATGGGACATCGGACCACGCTCGCCTACCTGCGCGACGTCAGCGGGCGCGTGCTCGACGAGACCGGGCTGCTTCCCCACGCCAACCCCGGTCTGATGAACGAGCGCGACCTGGCCGCGCTGCGCGAGGCCAACGTCAGCATGGGCATCATGCTCGAGAGCACCTCCACGCGGCTGCTCGAGGCCGGGGCGGCCCACGATCGGGCCCCCGACAAGGTCCCGCAACGCCGCCTCAAGACCATCGCCCGGGCCGGCGCCCTCCGGATCCCCTTCACCACCGGCATCCTGATCGGCATCGGCGAGACCCACGCCGAGCGGGTCGAGTCGCTGCTGGCGATCCGCGATCTGCACGAGCGGTACGGACACATCCAGGAGGTCATCATCCAGAACTTCCGCGCCAAGGCCGCCATCCCGATGCGCGGCTGGCCGGAGCCGGGCGCGGAAGACCTGCTGCGCACCGTCGCGGTGGCCCGCCTGCTGCTGGGCCCGTCCATGAACATCCAGGCTCCGCCCAATCTCTCGGCGGAGGGCTACGAGCGGCTGCCCGCCGCGGGGCTCAACGACTGGGGCGGCGTCTCCCCGCTGACCCCCGACCACATCAATCCCGAGCGCCCCTGGCCCGGCCTGGCCGAGCTGCGGAGACGGACCGAGTCGGCCGGCCACGAGCTGCGGGAGCGCCTGGCCATCTACCCGGAGTATGCGACCCAGCGCGATTTCCTCGACGCGCGGCTGCGCGATCGTGTCTCGCGCTTCGTCGACCCTGAAGGCTTCGTTCGCCCCGACCTCGAGATTTGGAGAACCTGGTGATGCACACCGACAAGCCGACCGAACTCTCTCTCGACTGGGCCTCGTCCGACATCCGGCGCATCCTCGGAGAGCTGCTGCAGGGCGGCGAGCTCTCCGTGGGCGACGGCATCCGCCTCACGGAGACCGCGGGCCGCGACCTGCAGGCCCTGACCCTCGTGGCCGACGAGATGCGCCGCCGTCAGGCGGGCGACGTGGTCACCTACGTGGTCAACCGCAACATCAACTTCACCAACGTGTGCATCAAGCATTGCACCTTCTGCGCCTTCAGCCGGGACCACCGCGAGGAGGAGGGCTACTTCCTGCCCATGGACGAGGTGGTCCGGCGCGCCATCGAAGCGTGGGAGATGGGAGCCACCGAAGTGTGCATCCAGGCCGGGCTACCGCCCAAGCTGGACGGCAGCTACTACATCGATCTCTGCCGGGCCATCAAGGCCGCCCTTCCCGATATGCACCTGCACGCGTTTTCTCCCGAGGAGATCCTGTACGGCTCGACGCGCTCGGGCCTGCCGATTCCGGAGTACCTGGCCGAGCTGAAGAAGGTCGGGCTCGGGACGCTGCCCGGCACCTCGGCGGAGGTGCTCGACCAGGAGATCCGCGACGTGATCGCACGCGGCCGCATCACCGTGAAGCAGTGGATCGAGGTCATCACCTCCGCGCATGCCCTCGGCATCCGCACCACTTCCACCATCATGTACGGACACATCGAGCAGCCCGCGCACTGGATCCGCCACATGGACCTGCTGCGCGGTATCCAGAAGGAGACCGGCGGCTTCACCGAGTTCGTACCGCTGTCGCTGATCCACCAGGAGGCGCCGATGTACCGCCGCGGGCTGGTGCCCGGGGTACGGCAGGGCGCGACCGGGCTCGAGGTCGTCAAGATGCACGCGGTGGCGCGCCTCTTCCTGGGGCCACTCTTCCGCAACATCCAGTGCTCGTGGGTGAAGGAGGGCCCCAAGCTCGCCCAGGTGCTGCTGGCGGCGGGCGCCAACGACATGGGCGGCACCTTGATCAACGAATCGATCTCCACCTCGGCCGGCGCCTCGTACGGCCAGCTGGTGCCACCGGCGGAGCTGCGCCGGCTCATCCGCGATGCCGGTCGCGTCCCGGCCCAGCGAAGCACGACCTACGAGCTGCTCCGCGTCTACGAGGGGGAGAACGATGCGGAGGACTCGCCGCTCGACCACGTGGACAACGCGGAGCAGCGGTTCGGCTCGTACCGGCTGCTGGCCGCGTCCGGGCAGTTCCGCTTTCTCCATCCCACGCGCGCCCCGGAGGGCTGAGAAGCGCGCCGGCGCGCATTACGCGGTTGAGCGCGCGACCCGGCTTGAGTAGAATTGGGCCTTGGCTTCACGCGGCACCCGATCATCTTAAGCGGCTTGGCCGCTCACTCTCACACCCAGAGACGGAGGGAAGCATATGGCGAAGTCGATGACGAAGTCCGCCATCATCGCACACCTGGCTCAGAAGACGACCCTGAGCAAGAAGCAGATCACAGACGTGATGGACCAGCTGCTCGGGCTGGCCGTCAAGGAAGCCAAGAACGTGTTCGTGGTGCCGAACTTCGGCCGTCTCGTGCTGGCCAATCGGAAGGCGCGGATGGGTCGCAACCCGCAGACCGGAGAGCCCCTCAAGATCCCGGCCAAGCGCGTGGTGAAGTTCCGTCTCGCCAAGTCCCTCAAGGACTCCGTGCTTGGGAAGAAGTAACGCGGCCGACGCACTCGCGTACCAGCCGATCACCGAACCCTGGGTGGCGGCCCTCGAACTGTTCCACTTCGCGGGCGCCTGGACGCCGGCGCCGGCGGGACTGCATGCTGGCTGGGGCGCCTGGGTGGGCGACCGGCTCGTAGGCGCGGTCCTGATGGAGCGGGCGGGCTCCACGGCCATGCTGCACGGTCCCGTGGTGGTCGCCCCGTCGGGCATGCCCGCCGAGGACGTGCTCGGCGTGGCTGGCGAGCTGACCATCCAGGGTCTCGCCCACGCCGGATCCGCCGGCATCGAGACCGTCTTCGCCCGGCCCCAGGGGCTGGACCGCGTGTGGGTCCGAGCCGGTTTTATTCCGGTCCCTGAGGCTGAGCTGCCTCGAGATCTTCGCGGCCGGCCGGGGCTGGGCCTGTTCGGCTGGCGGGGTGGCACCGCCCTCTGGAGCACCGCCGGCCGCGGCGGCTCCCGCTCGGCCCTCGCCCGCGGCGAACACTAACCCGCTCGGCGCTGGGGCATGAGAATCACCGCGCTCGCTGGCGGCACCGGTGCCGCCAAGCTGCTTCGGGGCCTCGGCCCGCTCGTCGATCCGCGGAGCCTCACCGTGATCGTCAATACCGGCGACGACGCGGAGATCTGGGGCCTCCACGTCTCTCCCGACCTCGACACGGTCTGCTATACGCTGGGCGGCGTCATCGACGAGGGCAAGGGCTGGGGTCTCGCCGACGAGACCTTCCACACCCTCGACCAGATCGCGCGCTTCGGGGAGCCGGTCTGGTTCAACCTCGGCGACCGCGACCTGGCCACCCACCTCCACCGCACCCGTCTCCTCCGCGAAGGCCGTACGCTGAGCGAAGCGACCCGCGCGGTCGCCTCGGCGCTGGGGGTTTCCGCCACCGTGCTACCCATGTCCGATCAACCGGTCCGCACCCGTATCCTCGGACCCGACGGTTGGCTCGCCTTCCAGGAGTACTTCGTGCGGGAGAAGGCGCAGGTGGAGGTGCGGGCGGTCGAGTATGCGGGCGCGGCGACCGCGCGCCCGGCGCCGGGTGTCGTCGAGGCGATCGGCACGGCCGACATCGTCCTGGTCTGTCCCTCCAATCCCATCACCTCCGTCGGACCGATCCTGGCCGTCCCGGGCCTCGTGGAGGCACTGCGGGGAACGGAGGCGACGGTGGCCGCGGTCAGCCCCATCGTGGGCGGCGACGCGGTCTCGGGCCCCGCCGGGCGGCTCATGGCCTCGGTGGGCCTGCCCGTCTCCGCGGTCGGCGTAGCGCGCGTCTATGCCGGCTGGCTCGACCTGCTCGTGTTCGATGACCGAGACCGCGCCCTCGACCCCGAGCTGCGCGCGCTCGGGATCACGCCGGTCCCCGCCCAGACCATCATGTCGAGCCGCGAGGCCGAGGTCGCGCTCGCGCGCCGCGTGCTCGCCACGCTCGAGGCGGCATGACGACCGGCCTCATCGCGGCGGTGCCCGTCAAGGATCTCGTCAACGCCAAGCAGCGGCTCGTGTCGGCGCTGTCCCCGCGCGAGCGCCGCGAGCTGGCGCGGGCGATGCTCGAGGACGTGCTGGAGGCGATGGTTGCGGCCCTGCCCGGCTCCGTCCTCGTGATCACGACCGACCCGGAGGTGCAGGCCCTGGCCCGAGCGGGACGCGCCGAGTGCCTTACCGAGAGCGCCAATCGTGGCCACACCGCGGCGGTGGCCTTCGCCCAGCGGGAGGCGGCCGCGCGCGGCGCGGCGCGCTTCCTCACCCTGCCCGGCGACGTGCCGTGTGTCACGCCGGAGGAAGTGTCGGCGGTGTGCCGGGCGCTCGACCACGGGCCGGGGGTTGTGTTCGTTCCGTCTCGCTCGGGCCTCGGCACCAACGCGGCGCTGCTCGCGCCGCCCGACGCGATGCCGCTCACCTTCGGCGAGCCGTCGTTCGCCAATCATCTGGCCGCGGCCCGCTCGGCCGGACTTTCCCCGCGCGTGCTCCATCTGCCCGGCATCGGGCTCGACGTGGATGCGCCCGACGATCTGCCGCTGCTCCTCACGCACGGGCCCGCCACGCGCAGCGGCCGGCTCCTCCGTGGCTTCATCTCCGGCGCGCGCCCGGCGGAGGCCTACTAGCGATGCCGTCGCGTTACGAGGTCATCGCGGTAGAGGGCCTGCCCGAGATCCGCCGAGGTGACGACCTGGCGCGCCTGATGGTCGAAGCCGCCCGCCGCCAGGACACGCCGATCCGGGACCGCGATCTGCTCGTGGTCAGCCAGAAGATCGTGTCGAAGACCGAAGGACGGCTGGTGCGGCTCTCCGAGGTCACGCCCTCGGCCCGCGCGCTCACCGTGGCGGAGGAGATCGGCCGCGATCCGCGGCTCGTCGAGGTCATCCTGAGTGAGAGCCGGCGCGTGGTAAGGCAGGACAAAGGCGTGCTGATCGTCGAGACCCACCACGGCTGGGTCTGCGCCAACGCGGGAGTCGATCAATCGAACGTCGACGCGGACACCGCATGCCTGCTTCCGGAGGACTCGGACCGCTCCGCGGCCCAGCTGCGCGAGCGGCTCCGCGCGCTGACCGGCCACGACCTCGCCATCGTCGTTGCGGACACCTTCGGCCGGCCGTGGCGCGAAGGGCTCGTCAACGTGGCCGTCGGCCTGGCGGGCTTCCAGCCCATCGTGAGCTATCTCGGCAAGGAGGATCCGGCCGGCCACGTGCTGCAGGCGACCATCCTGGCCCTGGCCGACGAGCTGGCGAGCGCGGCCGAGCCGGTCATGGGCAAGCTCGACCGCATCCCGGTGGTCATCATCCGCGGGCTCGATTGGGAGCGCGGAGAGGGCTCGAGCCGGGCTCTCATGCGCGACCCGGCCCGCGACCTGTTTCGATAACTTCGAACGAGGAGACTCCATGCGGATCGGCATCGTGGGTGGAACCGGCAAGGAGGGCCTGGGACTGGGCCTCCGGTGGGCGCAGGCCGGGCACGACGTGATCATCGGATCGCGCGATGCCGAGCGCGCCCGCGCCAAGGCGACCGAGCTGGCCGCGGCGGCGCCCGGCCGGCGGATCGAGGGCATGTCGAACCGCGACGCGGCCGTCGCCGCCGAAGTCGTGGTGCTCACGGTGCCGGCCACCGGGCTCGGGGCCACCCTGCCCGAGCTGCGGGAGCCCTGCCGCGGCAAGATCGTGGTGAGCTCCGTGGTCCCGCTCACGTTCGGGGGTCCGCGTCTGTTCACCCCGCCGCCCCCGGGCTCCGCCGCCGAGGAGGCACAGGAGATCCTCGGCCCCGAGGCACGCGTGGTGGCCGCGTTCCACCACATCGCCGCGCACGAGCTGGCCGCGGGTGACCACCCCATCGAGTGCGACCTGCTCCTCTGCGGCGCCGACGCCGACGGCAAGAAGCTCGTCGCCGATCTCGGGAAATCGATGGGGCTGCGTCCGGTCGACGTGGGCCCGCTCAGCAATGCGGGGCCCGTCGAAGGCATCACCGCGCTGCTCGCCACCATCAATCGCCGCTACAAGCTCAAGAACTCCGGCATCCAGATCACCGGGCTGCCCTAGCCACCCAGCAGCGCCGCGAGGACCTTGTCCACGTCACCCAGATTGTCGAAGAACAGGTCGGGGCGCTCCGCGAGGAGCTCGTCGCGTGAATGCTGCCCGGTGGCCACCGCGACCGCGACGGCGCCGAAGGCACGGGCGCAGTCGATGTCGTGCGGGGTGTCGCCGATCACGATCACCTCACGGGGCGAGAACGCGGTGCCGAGCAGGGCGTGAGCGCGCCGGGCGGCCAGAGAGGGTAGCCGGCGGCGGTCCATGTGATCGGAGCCGAAGGCGCCGATCTGGAAGCGTGGCCAGAGCCCGGTCGGCAGGAGCTTGACGCGGGCGCCCTCCTCGATATTGCCGGTCACCAGTCCCTGCACGGCGACGGTGGACTGATCGAGGCGCTCGACCAACGCCGCCACTCCGGGCAGCGTGATGACGTTCCGACCGTCGCCGATCTCGGTCGTGAGTCCAGCGACGTAGACCTCGAAGAACGCGTCGAGGCGCTCCTTCACGCGCGCGGGCTCCCACCCCTCCGCGCTCATCACGTCGTGGACGATGCGCGTGTCGGTGCGGCCGCGCAGGTCATACCGATCGATGCCACCCGCGGTGCCGAACACCCGCTCGAAGGCCACCCGCATGGCGCGGCGCCCGGCCCCTCGCGCGCTGATCAGGGTGCCGTCGACGTCGAACAGGACGAGCTTCATGCGGCGCCGCGGCGTGCCCTACGTGTGCAGCGGCGCGGCGAGGGCCCGGAGCCGCGCGACGATGGGCGGCAGCCGCTCCAGCACGGCCTCCACGTCGGTGGCGATGCTCCAGCGCCCCAGGGTGAAGCAGAGTGAGCCTTCCGCTTCCTCGGGCGGGCAGCCGATGGCCCGGAGGACGTGCGAGGTCGTCTGGGTGAGCGAGGCGCAGGCCGATCCGGACGAGGCCGCCACCCCGGCCAGATCCAGATCGAGCAGTACGCTGTCCGCCTTCACGCCCCGGAGCGCGAGACTCAGGTGATGCGGCAGGCGCCCATCGCGGGCGCCGGTCAGCCTGCAGTCGGGGATGGTGTCGAGCAGGCTGTTCATGAGCCGATCGCGCAGGAGCGCGAGCCGTCCCGCCTCCTGGTGAGCCCCCTCCACCCTCATGAGCTCCGCCGCGACGCCGAAGCCGACCACCCCGGGCAGGTTCTCCGTCCCCGAGCGGTAGCCGCCTTCCTGGCCGCCGCCCAGCATCTGCGGGTGGATGCGAACGCCCGGCCGCACCCACAGCGCCCCGCTTCCCGGCGGCCCGTACAGGTCGTTCCCGGAGACGGTCAGGAGGTCGATGCCCATCGCCTCGACGTTGAGCGGCACTCGCCCGAGCGCACCCACTCCATCGACGTGCAGGGGGACGCCAGCCGCGCGCGTGATCCGCCCGATCTCCTTGAGCGGCTGCACGGTGCCGATCTCCGGGTTCGCGGCGGCGATGGAGACGAGCACGGTGTCGGGGGTGAGCGCTTCGCCGAGAGAGGCCGGATCGAGGCGCCCGTCGCGGTCGACGGGCAGGAAACCGAGGGTCACGCCCGTCTTCTCCAGGTCGCGACAGGCGTTGATCACCGAGATGTGCTCGATGGCGGACAGGACGATGCGCGCGGTCCCGGTTCGCGCGCGCAGGACCACGCCCTTGACGGCGAGGTTGTTGGCCTCGGTGGCGCCCGAGGTGAAGATGATTCCGCCGGAGGACCCGCCGCAGAGCCGCGCCACCTTGACCCGCGCCGCGTCGAGGGACTCGCGCGCCTCGGCGCCCAGGGCGTGGCGCGCGGACGGGTTGCCGATGCCACCCTCGAGGAATGGGCGCATGACTGCGAGCACGCGCGGATCGACGGGCGCGAATCCGGCGTAGTCGAGATAGACGCGCTCGGGCTCGATGACGCCGGGCTCCACCGCTCCTACCGCGTCTTCCGCACGACGAAGCGGTACACCGCCCCGCTCCGGGTGACCTCGAGCAGCTCGTGGCCAGTGTTCCGCGCCCAGCTGCGCATGTCGGGGTCGGAGGCCGGGTCGTCGGAGAGCATCTCGAGCACCTGGCCGGTGACCATCTCCCGGATGGCCTCCCGGGTCTTGACGATGGGCATGGGGCAGAATAGCCCGGTGCAGTCAATCTGCCTGTCAGTATTGAAGACTTTCGGCCCTAGGGCCATGGGTAGCTACCGTACCCCAGGCCTCACTACCCCGTCAAGGAAGGGACCTCCCGCCCGCGCCCGGGACGGTCGGAAATTCTCACCCCGTCGACAGCCGACGCCGATATTCTGGATGCACCGACTCATGGCCAAGACGCCTCGGGGAACGCCGGCAGCTCGACGCATCAAGCGAAAGATCCTCATCGCCATCACTCTGACTGCCTTCCTGCCGATGCTGGTGGTCGCCTACCTGCTCTACGCCTACGCCTTCCCGTTGATGGATCCGGAGGTGCAAGCGCACGATCTACCCTGGATGCTCGTGATGCTGGTCGGCACCGGTCTGCTCATGACCGCCGGGAGCTTCATGCTGTGGGAGCTGGCCACGTCGGTCGTCCGCCACGCCGACAGCACGGCGGGGCCGCGCCGGCCCGCGCCGGTGGTGGGTACCCCGGCGCCCACCGCGAGCCCGGAAACCGCGGCCGTGCAGCAGTACGTCCAGCAGACCGACGAGGTGGACTCGCTCATGCAGTCCTTCTCGCGCATGCTGGTCACCATCGAGCAGCAGGCCGGGGACGTCAACGAGTACGCGCGGCGCCTCGACACCGCCTACAAGGAGCTCGAGTCCACCAGCGCCCAGCTCAAGGAGTTCTCCTTCAAGGACGAAGTGACCGGGCTCTACAACCGGCGCTTCTTCTCCATCCGGCTGGAGGAAGAGGTCTCGCGCTACCGGCGCTTCAACCATCCGGTATCGATCGTGCTCCTCGACCTCGACGGTTTCAAGGCCGTCAACGACGACCTGGGACACGCGGCGGGCGACGAGACCCTCCGCGCGATGGCCGAGATCCTGCTCAAGCAGTCGCGCGGAATCAACGTGATCTGCCGCTACGGAGGCGACGAGTTCGCGGTGCTGCTGGTCGAGACCTCCAAGAGCGGCGCCCGCCTCTACGCCGACCGCATCCGCTACGTGCTGTCCACCTGGACCTTCGCCCACGGCCGCCGGGTGACCGCGAGCTTCGGCATCGCCTCCCTGCCGGAGGACGTGGCGCCGGCCGCCGACGAGCTGATCCGGGCCGCCGACGAGGCGCTCTATGCGGCCAAGCGGGCGGGCAAGAACCGGGTGTCCGTGCACGAGGACATCGGGGCCGCGCCCGGGGTCGAGCCGGGCGCCTGACCGCGGTGACGGCCCTGCCCTCGGCCCGGCGCGTGTTGATCGTCGACGACGAGCGCGACATCCGGACCACCCTGAACGCGGTGTTCGGGTCCGCGGGCTACGAGTGCCGGATGGCCGGCAACGGGCGCGAAGCGGTCCGGCTCTTCGAGGCGGATCGCGCGCCGCTCACCATCACCGACCTCAAGATGCCGGTCATGGACGGGCTCCAACTCCTCCAGCACGTCAAGGCCCGGGACGCGGACGCCGCCGTCATCATGCTCACCGGCGCCGCGGACGTCCGCACCGCGGTGGAGAGCCTCAAGCAGGGCGCGAGCGACTTCATCCTCAAGCCGGTGAACCTCGATCAGGTCCTGCTCGCGGCCGAGCGGGCCCTCGAGCGACGCCAGCTCTTGATGGAGCGGCGGGAGCACCAGGCCCTGCTCGAATACCGGGTGGCCGAGGCCACGCGCGACCTGGCGGCCGCCCTCGGTGAACTGCAGCAGACCTACCAGGCGACGCTGGAGGCGCTCGGCTCGGCGCTGGCCACCCGCGAGGTAGGAACCGAGCTGCACTCGCGCCGCGTGTACGCCTACTCGATCGCGCTCGCGCGCGCCCACGGGCTGCCGGTGGCGGAGCTGGAGGCCCTCGGGCGCGGCGTCCTGCTGCACGACATCGGCAAGATCGGCATCTCCGACGCCATCCTCCTCAAGCCCGGCCCGCTCACCCCCGACGAGTGGACGATCATGCGCAGTCACCCCTCGGTCGGTCGGCAGCTGCTCGAGCGCATCCCGTTCCTGCGCGACGCGATCCCCGTCGTCTATCACCACCACGAGCGCTGGGACGGCACCGGCTACCCCCTCGGGCTCGCGGGGCCGGCCATCCCGATGGGGGCCCGGATCTTCGCGGTGGCCGACGCCTTCGACGCCATGACCTTCGACCGCCCCTACTCGAAGGCCATCACCATGCAGGCCGCGCGCGCGCGCATCCGGGAGGCGGCTGGCACGCACTTCGATCCGGACGTGGTAGCCACGTTCCTCACGGTGCCGCCCGAGGTGTTCGAAGAGACCCGCGCCCGCTCTCTGGACCGACCCCACGCGTAAGCGTGCGGGCGGGCCGGGAGCCGGTCAGGCCGGGCCGGCCAGGTGGTACTTCTCGACCGCGTACGCCTTCTGCTTGGACTCCGAGAGTAGTCAACTGATGAGTGATTTCATTGGCTATTCGGCGCAGGAAGGCGGTATAGATGCAAGCAGAGGCGCACCGGGCACCACTGCACATCGTCTCGGAGCAAGCAGCAAGCAGATCTTCCGTGGCGTCCGGCTGTCGGCCTGGACCGACATCAGGACCTACCGATCGCGCTCCCGAATGCACATCACACGACATACCATCGCTCCCCGCTGAGGCGAATTGATCAAGACTGTAAGCATCAAGCTCGACTAGCGCCGAGCGCCGCGGCTATTCCTTCGGCGGCACCGTGCGCAAGTAGGCGACGATCGCGTCGAGGTCCGCGTCGCTCATGCGGGCATACCAGGCGAAACCCATCGGCGGCAGTAGCTTGCTGCCATCCTGGCGCACGCCCTGCGTGATCGCGCGCTTGATCTCGGCGTCGCTCCAGGCGCCGATGCCCTTCTCCTTGTGCGAGGTGATGTTGCGCGACACCGAGACGCCGAACGGCCCCTTGAATGTCTCGCCGCCCTTGCCGAGGGAGTTCTTCAGGTCGACGCGGTCCTTGACGCGCGGCGTGTGACACTCCATGCAGTGGCCGATGGTGACGAGATAGAAACCGCGCTTCACCGGATCCTTCATCGCGCTCTCTGGCATCGGCTTTCCGGCGCCGGCGGGAACGTCCACGTGCATCTTCGGACCCTTGTAGACCGGCGCCGACACCTTGTTCGCGACCGGCGGCACCGAGCGGAGATAGGCCACTACCGCGTCGAGATCGCCCGGCGTGAAGATCTTGTAGTACGCGTAGGGCATCGGCGGCGAGAGCTGCTGGCCGCTCGGCCGCTTGCCGTCGCGGATCGCGCGCTTCATGTCCGGCGCGCTCCAGCCGCCGATCCCGGTCTCCTTGTCCGGCGTGATGTTCGAGGCCTTCACGGTGTAGGCCGGCGTGTCCCAGATCCCGGGGCCTCCGGCGTATAAGCGAGCGGCGTCGATCACGCCGGGCGCCGCTCGGGGCGAATGGCAGTTGCCGCAAGTGAGAATCCCCTCGACCAGATACTTCCCGCGCTCGACCGGCGTCTGAGCCGACACCGTGCTCGCCGTCGCAAGCAGCGCGGCGAGCCAGAATGCTCCGTGCTTGAGCATGTCTTCTCTCCCTATTTAGTTAACTAAGAGCCCGAAGGGGCGGCCTCAGGGCGCCCCTTCCCTTCGTGCGAAGGCCGGGCACGGGGATCATCTCCGCATGTAACTCCACCAGTTGAACCGTGACCCGGTAACTCGCCGCCCCGCTGTGCGGCCGGCGCGGTAGGGCGACTGCGGGTCCTTCGCCACTCAAGCCCTCGTAGCCGCGCGCGAGCACGTCCTGCCAGGCCGTCCTCCGCCAGGCGGCGCACCGGCAGCACCAGGTCCTGGCCGTCCAGCACGCCCTCCAGCACGTTGCGGCGGGTGGCAAGCGGGCGCGCGCGCAGATCCCGCCCCCGGAGATACAGGCAGTCGAACGCCATGAAAGATGGGAGGCGTTGCCAGGTCCGGCGGCGCGCTGTGCCGCAGCCACTCAAAGCGCGGGATCAGCGCGCGGTCGAACACCGCGACCTCGCCGTCGAGCACCAGCGTGGGCGCGGCCATGGCCCGGATGGCGGCCACGATGGCCGGGAAGCGCTTGGCATGGTCGCGCCCTTGCCTGCATCGATCGGTAGAAAGCGTCCTCGATTGGGTTGTTGCGATCTGCAGCAGGTGAGAGGCAGCCGATTCGCCACACCTTCCCTGCCTGCTGCGCCTCAGCGGCGAGCGGCGCGGCGAGGAGGCTACCAACGATCACGCCAAGGAAGGTTCGTCGCTCCATTACTCGATGACCTGATCCGCCCGCTGCAGGAGGGACTGGGGGATCGTCAGACCGAGAGCTTTGGCGGTCTTGGGGTTGATCAACGACTCCAGTGTCGTAGGCTGTTCGACGGGAAGGTCCGCCGGGTTGGCCCCCTTCAGGACCTTCGCGACGAGGCCCGCAGCGCGGCGGTACATCTCGAACCCGCCCGGCCCATACCCAATGAGGCCTCCGGCGGCCGCGTATCTCGAGTTGCCCGCAATCGACGGGATATGCTCTTTTATCGCGAATTCCGTAATCCGAGGACGAAGTTCGTGACTCAGCACCTGGTCCACAAGGATCAGTAAGGCGTCGGGGCGCGCCCGCCTGATCGCCGTGAGTGCGGTCTCTAACTCGCTTGCCGCCTTCACCTCGATAGAGAACACGGTCAACCGGGGTGCCTGCGCGGCTCGCTGTGTCTCGTCGAAGTCGACCACCTTCGTCGGATTTGCGGAATCCAGCGGACCGC
>Ga0207684_10001652_pt1 | contig 23688 bp, 20 predicted proteins | sample KBSK5501metaG_FD_184342 | JGI IMG/M metagenome (GOLD analysis project Ga0207684, IMG submission 184342) | Corn, switchgrass and miscanthus rhizosphere microbial communities from Kellogg Biological Station, Michigan, USA - KBS K5-50-1 metaG... | ecosystem: Host-associated > Plants > Roots >...
GGCAGCCTCTGGCATAGTGCATTCGCAGCCAGTTTTCAAGGGGGTTGTCGAGCGCTTCTTTGCTCTTGATAACGAAAAGCTGTTCCATTGAGATAGCTGGCCGCTATACCACTGCTATTGAGCACTTTCAGTGCTATCCAAAGAATGGAGGTTTATCTTATGGCCAAACCGCGTCCAGTAATTGACCAGAAAGCTATCGACCGCATGCTCAAGCAAGGGCGAGGGCGGGGAACACACGAGAAGTACAAGCCCTGGCTGACCGTCCGTGATGTTCCTTCGCTTGGAAAATCGTCGCGGGACAAGGGGTGGAAAACCGGGAGACCACACCACTTCCTGAGCATACTTGAATTCCTTTACTACCTCATACTGGAGTGGTCCCAGATGGTCACCGATATCCGCGAACAGTACCCACTCCTCCCCATAGACGATACGATCGCGATAGCAGAAAGCCTTGGTGTCAAGCATCCTACCCATCCCAGGACCAAGCGACTCGTCGTTATGACCACTGACTTTTACATCTCTCTCCAGAACGAGGGAGACAGTTTCGAACACGCGCGTACCGTCAAATACGCTAAAGACCTGGACGACCGGCGGACAATCGAGAAGCTGGAGATCGAAAGGCGCTTTTGGGAAGCGCGAGGGATCGATTGGGGGATCGTGACTGAGCTCGAAATTCCCATGGCACTCGCAAAAAACGTTGATTTCTTGCATGACAGGAAGTATCCCCCTTCGTCTCTGTCGGCAATGGACATCTCTCCTATCGCTGAACGCTTAACAAGCATGGTTGTGGAGTTGGATCGACCTTTGTGCGAACTGACAACTATGAGTGATAAGCAGCTCGGCCTCCAAGGTGGAACCAGCCTGGGGATTGCCTACTATCTGCTTGCAACCCGCCAATGGCACATCAACATGAATGTCCCCATCGACCCCGATCAGCGCCTCGTCGTGCTTGGAACGCGTCTCCAGTCTGTACAAGGGGAGGGGTAGCAGATGAATCTGACGGTCAACATGCTGTTTGTGTGCCTGGAGGAACCTGCTCCCCCTCGCATCGAACGGATCCTGTGGATCGAGCAGGGCGGATCCCGCATCGCCACCATTGATATTCAGGATAAAAAAGCCTGGCCCATCCTGCACGACCGCACTTTCCTCGAGGAGCGTTTCGCCACAGGAGCGATTTACCAGTTGAAAAGCGATCCGTTCCAGCACCTCCGCCAACCGGATGAGGCTTTCACAGCTGAGTACCGCGCACAGAGGGATCAGGCGTACGAGTTGATCCAGGACATCGTCGAACATCACGAGGGTGAGCTCTTCTTCTCTCACGTGCTCGGACCTCTTATTAAGAGAGCCGTGAAAGCTGCAAAGGAGAGGAAGCGCTCCAGCAAAGAGGGCGGCGAGAAGGAGCGCACCAAGGTGAGGGGTTGCTCCAAAACGACAGTCTACCAGTACCTCAGGCTTTACTGGCAGCGAGGTCAGACGCCCAATGCCCTGTTCCCTGCTTACGACCGCTGCGGAGCAAAAGGGGCAAAGCGCGTGTTACATGGTCCCAAGAGGGGCAGGCCGAGTAAGACAACATTACAAACGGGCGTTCCCACGGGGGTGAACATTACCGATGAAATCAAAGAGATCTTCAGACAGGGAACCAGGCTCTTTTATGATACCCCCAAAAAGCGGGGGAAGCGGGAAGCTTTCGAACGCATCCTGGCCCGGTTCTTTAATAAAGGGAAAGATCCCGACCCCGACGGTATTCCCATCCCCATTATGCCCTCTGTGTACGAGATGCCCCAGTTCAGACAATATCAGTACTGGTACAATAAGGAATGGGATACCGCCCTTTCGGCCATCGCGCGCGAGGGTATGGGTGCATACAACTTGCGAAGCCGGGCTGCGATTGGGAGCCTACGATCGGCAATACCAGGACCTGGGTACCTGTATGAGATCGATGCCACTGTCGCCGATGTCTACCTGGTGAGCGCATTTAATCGTCGGCGCATCATCGGCCGTGCTGTAATCTACGTGGTTATTGATGTCTTTTCCAATTTAATTGTTGGCGTGAGCGTGAGCTTTGAGGGCCCCAGCTGGGTGGGGGCGATGCTCGCCCTGGAAAATATGGCCATAGACAAGGTCGCCTTTTGCAAGGAGTACGGTTTCGATATATCAGAGCGCGAGTGGCCGAGCCACCACCTTCCCAAAGAAATCCTAGCCGACAGGGGAGAATTGCTCTCGAAGAACTCGGACAGCTTAACCAATAGCCTGCATATCCGGGTGTCAAACACCCCACCCTATCGCGCCGACTGGAAAGGCTGTGTCGAGCGCCATTTTCGACTCCTCAATGATACGTATTGCAGTTGGATGCCTGGCAAAGTAGACGACCACCCGAGTCGCGATCAGCCCGACTACCGCTATGATGCGAAAATGACCCTGCATGATTTCCGGAAGTTCATCATCGATTGCGTACTCGAGCACAATACCACGTACAGAGTTCCCAAAGACCACCTCGATCAGGCCATCATCGCAGCAGGGATTGACCCGTATCCCTGTAATCTCTGGGAGTGGGGCATCACTAATCGCACGGGCTTGCTCAATGAAGTGACGCGCGACGAGATGCGCCTTGCCCTCCTTCCGCGGGATGAGGCCTCGGTGACGCGTGAGGGGATCCGGTTTCATAATACCCGCTATACCTGTGGTCTGGCTGTACAAGAAAACTGGTTCGGGAAGGTGCGATCCGGTGAGCGGGAGAGCTGGAAGATTCCGGTTATCTACGACCCTCGCGCCTTGGACCGTATCTACCTTCCCCTTGATAATGGGAAAAATCTTGAGGAGTGCAAGCGCCTTCAAAAGGACGTGGTCAAGTATCGTAATTGCGAGTGGTTTGACATCGACGACATGGTGGAACTGCAGGCTCAGCGTGCAAGGGATGCAGCATCCCGTGAGCTACAGGAGCGCGTCAGGCACCGCACGAAGCGCGACCATATCATCAGTGAAGCAACCCGCAAGACGAATGAGGCACGAGAAGAGGGAGAAACGAAGGCCGATCGAACGCGCGATATGCAGGGAGGTCGCCTTACTGAAAGGCAGCATGGAAGGGATGAAGACCCCTGGGACATCCAACAAGAGTGGTCTTCTCACACATCCCCACCTGGGGAGAAAACGACGGGAGGTGACACACCGAAGACATCCAAGGCGAAACGAGTTACGTTATTGCAGAAAGCACAAAATGGAGGGAAATAGTATGTATCAGAGACAATCAGAGCAAGGAGAGTCAGACTGGCAGGATCAGTCGGGATTTCGCTACCATGGCGCGGAGGCACGCTATCGTGATCAAGAGATACCCAGTTACAAAAGAAACCCTCTCATAGAGGCACTTCCTCCTATTTACACAGAAGAGGAGATCGCAGCCCTCTTGGAGTATGATCCGGGCTATGATGAAAAATACCGGCAATGGTCGTCCGAACTGCGGCTCCACCTGATTCTCGACGCCGTGCGCTTTATCCAGCCTCTCGTGAATCATATAGCTCTGGGGCAACTCATCGGGGTTCTGCTTCGCTCAGGGTACGTCGAGCGCAATCCTTTCCCAAGGAAGGAACATCTACTGAAAAATCACGCCAGCCTCGAGAGGATGAAGGAGGGCCTCAGGGCCCTTCACCCCCCCCAATCGACCGGTCGAGAGATTTCTGTGATCGGGCTCAGCGGCGTGGGGAAATCAACAGCACTTCGCTCGATTTTCGCGCTGTACGACCAGATCATCAATCACAGCCATTATCAAGACCAGCCATTCACACTGCGCCAGTTGGTATATATAAAGCTGGAGTGCCCGCAAGATGGCTCACTCGGTGGCTTGTGCAAGGCCTTTTTCAAAGAGGTCGACAGATTGCTAGAAACGAACACCTACCGCCTGTATGTCAAGAGTGGTAGACGCACAGTCGATGAGATGCTCATCGATATGGCGGGTGTTGCGTCAAGGCACTTTCTGGGTATCCTGATCATCGACGAGATCCAGAACCTACGTGAAGCCAAAGGGGAAGGGGCCGCTCACGTGCTCAATTTCCTGGTTCAGCTGGGCAATGAACTTGGCATCCCCGTTGTGCTGGTGGGAACACCCAGGGCGCAAGCGATCCTCACAGGTGAGTTCCGCAGGGCGCGGCGCGCATCGGGCCTGGGAGCATTTCCGTGGGACCGGATGAAGGAAGATGAGGAGTGGGAAATCTTTACCAGGGCGCTGTGGAGATACCAGTACGTGCGCAAACCGACCCCCCTCACTGATGAACTCCGCCACGCTTTGTATTTCGAGTCGCAAGGGATCACTGATCTGGCGGTTAAGGTGTATATGCTGGCGCAGATCGAGGCGATCACGAGAGCGACGTGCGATGAGGAGGAGGAAGTGACAAAAGACCTCATCGAAGAGGTGGCGCAGGACCGCCTGCGTTATATGCAGCGCTTTCTCAATGCGCTGAGAACAAACGATCCTGAAGAGTTGAAAAAATTCGAGGATATCGGTCCTATCGACCTGGAATTCGCAGTGAACGTGGCAATTGCCTCGTTGCGCCGTAGGAATGCGCGCAGTACGAACTCATCTACTCCAGGTAAAGAAAAGGGTGAGCAAACAAGTGCCGGAATTGATGCTGCTACAGGGCAAAAGCGCCCGGACACAGGTACAACAAAGAAGAGACCTGATACTACCGAAACGAAGCCGGTAGTATTGCTACAGTTCCTCGACAAAGGCAAGCTCGATGGCAAGACTGGGTACGAAGCGCTCAAGGCGGGCGGCTATACGAGAGCAGCGTGGGAGCATCTCAAGCCAGAGATAGAAGCCAGTAGAGAGACTCTATCAGCCTGAGCACACAGGCTATGAAAGTGGACTAGGTTAGGAAACGGGGTGCGAGACGTGACTGATCAGGAACGTGCTGATCAGTCACGTCTATTCCCATCTCGTCCTGATGCGGAATAAGCTGGAACCTCCACAAAGTGATCTTGGACGAAGAGGTGGGTATAGTTTAATAAATGATTGAAGTGGTTGAGGTAGCAAATGCTTGAGTACTTCCCCGATCCCTATCCCGACGAGTTACTCTACAGCGTCTGGGCGCGCTTCGGCGATCAGGTACAGTATCCGAACCGGGGGGATATCACTCGTGAACTGTTTGGCAGCAAATCGGATCACGCACTCGTCGACTGGTCGTGCTCCCTTGGATACCTGGTCGGCCAGCTGCAAGCAGGCCATTGCTACACGATAGACACGTTGATCAGTGACCACACCCTTTTTCCACTCTATGCTCCTTTTTTACCTCGAGAGAGGCGAGATCTCCTCCGCAACCAAATGATTACTGGAAATGGAGCGGGGTTCCAGCACCGTTTGGGAATGATGATCAGTCATATACCACATCACAACTGGTTGCGCTATTGCCCGCAATGCGCCAAAGATGATCGAGATCGACTCGGGGAAACATATTGGCATCGTCTGCATCAAGTTTCGGGGGTCGAGATCTGCCCTGTACATGCCACCTTTCTTGAGGATAGTACGGCAGGGAGAGGGTCCCAGAAGCAAGCTTTTCTCTCTGCCGAGCGCGTTATCCAGTTAATGCCCCCACGTTCGGCAATCACCTCTCCCATGTATCGTTTTTTGAAGGATATTGCAGAGTGTGTTGATCAGTTATTACACCACACCTATGGCTCGCCAGGATTACCATTCTTCCAGAAACAGTACTTCGCTCTTCTGGAACAGCATGGTTTTATCACGATCAATGGTTGCCTGCGCGTCGTAGAGTTTTTAAAAGCCTTGATTGAGTATTACTCGCTTGAATTGTTGTCATTGCTTCACTGTGGGCTTAGTCATACCCGGCATATCGAAGCTGAGTGGCCGGCACGGCTTTCTTATGCCCGAAAAAAGGCCCAGCATCCGTTACACCATATCCTTCTGCTCCGTTTTCTCGGCGCGGAAATCGAAACGTTTCTCTGCTCTCCAATTCAGCCTCCTCGCCCCTTTGGAGATGGGCCGTGGCCTTGCCTCAATCAGGTGTGTGAACACTATCGCTCTTTATGTATCACGAGCTATTCAGTACGAGAAAAAAGTTCGAAAGATCGCCCTGTAGGACTGTTTGTCTGCCCCTCTTGTAATTTTACGTACAGCCGTACGGGACCAGATCGCTCGCCGGAAGATATGTTCAGGAGAAGTGGGATTCCTTTCTATGGGCGTTTATGGGAGACAAAACTGCATGAGTGGTGGCTTGAGTCAGGTACAAGCATCGAATGCATGGCTCGCCGTCTAGGAGTGGATTCAGTTACCGTAAAGCGACAAGCAGAGAGATTAGCGTTACTGCCACGTCCTGTATCACAAAGGGGTGGGAAGAGCCTAGATAAGCAGAGTGATTTGGAACAACGACGAAAAGAGTGGCTAGAGATTATGCAGAGCTATGCCGGGTATCCTATCACCAGTTTGCGACAACAGCTAAAAAGGGCACATACTATTTATTGTTGGCTCAAAAAACATGATCGAGAATGGTTGTACTCACATCTCCCCCCGAAAAAAAAACCCCGGAGAACGAAAGCGCATCTTCGTACGGCATTCTATTCAGCGGACGAGAACGTGAGCAAAAGTCAAGGAAAAGATCGCGATGTCATTGCTTCTAGAGCTGTCAGATTACTCGCGCAGCAGCTTATGGACGCTCCAGGGGAACCAACCAGAGTGACGTCAACACAGTTAAAGAAGGCCCTTCCATCCGGTTGGGTACTGCTCAGGCCAAATGATTTTCCCCTTACAGTGCAAGCTTTCCAAGAAGTACAAGAGACGCGAGAAGCTTTCGCCCTGCGCCGCATTCAGTGGGCCTTGGAGAAATATCAGGAGGAGTCTCTCCAACCCACGAGAAGAGAGTTCATCTTACGAGCAAAAGCAAGAAGAGTGCTAGACATCCCCTCTGTGCAGGCAGCTATTGAAGAGGCTCTTACCGAACTTGCGAAGAAGGGAAAACAGCAAAGCGCTAGCTGAAAAGCTCCTTCTTCAGGAGGATATCTCTGCTTGATTTGATGAGCAATCTCCAAAGAGGGAGAGCCAGATTGAAGCGCAGGTAGTCGGGAGCAAGCCTTGAGGCAGATCACCGATTATTTCTCTGCTTCGTCCAGTTTTTCGTCCTGTCCTTCAAGCTCATTGTGGATGTATTCCTTTGGTCGCCTGGCTTGTCATGAAGGTCCTGAGAGGAGTGAAGGAGGATAGACACATGCGGAAATGAGGACGTCTCTTGTCCTGATGCGGGTGTATACTCCGAGAGGCATGGAAGTCTCTGTCCTTTCGCCGAGCAAGCAGTGGCCAGAAGGTCCTTGGCAGAAAGCAGTCTCCATGGTATCCTTAGAATATCTGTTTGAGTTCGCTATGCTACGCGTGGGGTAAAATGCAACAGCCTGTTTCTTCGCTGTCTGATGGACAGTCCTCTCGTGCAAACGATGAGTGGGTTTTTGGATGGGATCCCACACCCGGTATCGTCTCCGTTTGGGCCAGCCGTGATGGGCGGGCCGTCGTGTGGAGACGCGAAGGCGAGCAGGTTGTGTGTGTCAAGGACCTGTTTCGCCCCTGGCTCTTCGCCACGACACTTGCTGATTTAGCTCATCTTGGCCCTGCATTGATCCTTTCCTCGGGAGATCCGAAGAGAGAGACTTCGCTCGTCAGCTATCGTATGCTCGATGGAGCCGACGGCACCTATCGTTACCTCATCAGCGCCCGCGATGGGCGCTTCCTCGAACGAGAGTTACTGAAAGGAGCAACCCGGAGACTTGGGCGCCAACTCAAGGGCCTGGGTGAACTCTCTGAGAGCTATTATCAGGTTGGTCCCGTCGAACAGTACCTCATGCAGACCGGCCGGGTCTATTTTCTGGGGCTCACTTTTGAGGATCTGCATCGCCTTCAGTTCGATTTGGAAACCACCTCGCTTGATCCCCACCGTGGACGTATCTTCCTCATTGCTCTTCGTGATAGCTGTGGGTTCGCCATGACACTCGAAGCCCCCAGTCCCGATGACGAAGCAGCAATGATCGCAAAGCTTTGCCAGATTATTCATGATCGCGACCCCGATTGTCTCGAAAACCACAGCCTTTTCCCATTCGATTTACAGTTTCTCGAATACCGTGCACAGATACTGGGTGTTCCGCTGCGGCTTGGACGAGATGGTGGACCAGAGCGGCTGGAGAGGCGCGAGGAAACCCTGGCAATTGGACCAGAGGCCCGCCGTCGTGTGCGCTATAGTGTCGCCGGACGGGAGTTGATCGATACGCTGGATGCCGTGCGCCGCTACGATTTTGTCGTGCGCGATCTGCCAAGTCATGGCTTGAAGGATGTTGCTCGCTACTTTGGTATTGCGACTCCAGATCGTGTCTATCTGGAAGGAGCGACCATCTTCGAAACGTACCAGAGGGATCCTGATCTGGTGCGCCGCTATGCCCTCGACGATGTCGAGGAGGTAGATGGTCTCTCCCGCCGACTGCTTGGCGCCTCATTCGCGCTGGCAGGCATGGCGCCGCGCCGCTATGAGCGAGTGGCCTCGGCTGGACCGGCGATGGGCATTCTTGAGCCGATGCTCGTGCGAACGTATTTGCGCGCGGGCATGGCTTTGCCACGGCAAGATGAGAACGCCGCTCATGGCATGCATGAAGGAGGCGCGGTCCATTTATTTGCCACAGGCATCGCAGAACATGTCGTCAAAGCTGATGTCGCCTCCCTCTATCCTTCCTTAATGCGTTCGTTTCGGATCGGGCCGACCTGTGATCGCCTCGGCGTCCTGCTGGGGATACTTGATCGTCTGACCGATTTGCGCCTGGCACATAAAGCCGCCGCGAAAAGCGCTGTGCTTGGCTCGTTAGAAGCAGATATGCACGAGGCCACCCAGGCAGCCATGAAAATCCTCATTAATGCAGCCTACGGCTATATGGGCGCGGGTTCGATGGCGCTCTTCGCAGACATGCGTGCTGCCGACGAGGTCACCAGGCGTGGACGCGAAGTATTGGCGCAGGTGCTCGATGCCTTGCGAGAGAGGGGTATGGCCCTGATTGAGGCCGACACTGACGGCGTCTACTTCGCCGTTCCTGCCTCATGGACAGAAGACCAGGAACGGCAACTTGTTGCCGACATCGGAGCCGCACTCCCCGCAGGCATTCGTCTGGAGTACGAGGGACGCTACCGCGCCATGTTCAGCCACGAGGTCAAAAATTATGCGCTCATGACGTACGATGGTCAGCTTATAGTCCATGGTGTCGCCTTGCGCTCCAGTCGAGCAGAGCCATTCGGCGAACGCTTCTTGCGGCAGGCGCTGTCCAGTACCATGACAGGCGATGTGGTTAGCGTGCGCGAGGCCTTTTTGGAGACGGCTGAAGCGCTGCGGCAGCGTCTATTTCCCGCCTCCGATGTCGCAGCTCGCGTACGCCTCTCAAAGTCTCCAGAGGCCTATCAGACCACACGTGCAGGACATACAGAGCAGGCCTATGAAGCGCTGTTAGCTGCCAGACGCACGAAGTGGGTTCCTGGTGAACGCGTGCGGTTCTATCGTGCCTTAGGAGGCGCTTCTGTTTGGATACCTGATGAAAGCGAGGACATCTCCTTGGACGAAGCGGGGAAGGCAGAAGCAAGAGCGGATGAACACAGGCCGAACGAACTGCTTCTCCCTTCACATGCCGACGATGTGAAGAACCGCCGTGACTATGACGTGGAACACTACCTCCGTGTATTGGTGACCTCCTATGCCTCGCGGTTGCGCAAAGCGTATGCGGCTGAGGACTTTGAACAGCTGTTTCGCGTCGATGAGCAACTTGGGCTCTTTGATCGTCCCATCGAGTATATTCAGCCCATCTGGATACGCTGTCAAGCCACGAGCATCTGATATCCACTCATAAAGGCCTCAAATGAGCGAGCATGACACCAGGGGCAAAGTAGCTATTTCTCCCTTCCTGCCAGAGGCAGCGGATCTTCCTTCTGAAGCCGTTTCGTTGCGATCAACTCGCAACAGAAAACTCGTGGCAAGAATTGCTATCTACTCCGAGTCACCTCCTGAAAAGCTACTGTTGCAAGCAGGCGATACAGATGGGCACCAGTTTGATCAGCAGTTCCTTAATGAAGAGCCCGGTCATGATGGTCTTGCCGGCACCGGGGTCGTCAGCCAGTAAGAAGCGCAGTGGCTGGCGTGTCAGCATCTCGCCATAGACTGCGGTGATTTGGTGTGGCAGCGGCTCAATGAGCGAGGTATGCACGGCTAGCAAAGGATCGAAGAGATAGGCCAGGTGGATGCGGTAAGCCTCAGAGACCAACCGGAGCAATGCACCGTCGCCATCGAAACTCCAGGGGAGGCCGATAGTGGCGATCTCAATGCTGGGCTCGCTATCGCGATAAAGGATCTCGTTGCCAAGGTGGCCAGCGGCGTCTCGGTAGGTGAGGGTGATGGCCACATCACCGTGCCACTGCACATCCACCACCGTAATGAGGGCGTCCGGGAGGATGCCTTTCACCGTTGCTCCCCTGGTCAGCTGCTCCAGTCGTGCCATAGCCCACGTATGCCCCTTCTTAATCGGTCGGATCTGATAACTGGTATTATACACCATAAGAGCAAGACACCGGAAATGTGTGGAGGTACTGGCGAAAGCATCGTGTGAGCGTGAAGCTGTTAACTCATATCATCTGCTCAAACAACGAGGGTGCGTGGAAAGGGAGGGGCCTGCAGATGGTGCGCTTTTCATTCTACGTGCGTCTTCCTCAGCTTTTGGCTGCAATTCTGTATATATATTAACGTTGCTTGAGCTGCTTCAATCCGCTCAAGGAGGGCAAGGCAATCTGATTGGTAAACGGCATTTGGAGAAATATTCATACCCCATCCTTACATAGTTAGAGTCACTCCCAAATATTTGTAAAAGAGGCTGTGTGTAAAGTGATTTGCAACCGCTTGACAACATGCAGAGCAAAAACTGCGCATATCCTGCTAGGCCCCTCTCTGAGGGGATCGAGACGATCTTTACAGCCTGCCTCCTTACACACATCCGCTCGTACGTTATCTATAACGATCTCATCATATATGATATAGCATGTATGGCCAACAAAGATACTGAAAGAGCACAAGCAGAAAGCTCATCCATGTAGATGATGGCTTTAGTGAATTTGGTGCAAGCTCACGACAAATAGTAGCAAATATCGGCCATCCATATGCAAGGAGCACAACCAGGGTCTTGGGTTCCTCTCACTCGTTGTGGAACAAAACTGAGATGAGCAATGCCAAATCTGATATTGTTCAGAAAGAACCTTTTTGATAAACTAAGGGCATGACGCAAGAAGAAGAAATCGCGCAACTGAAAAAGCAGCTAAGCGAGCTCGTGGAGCGATTCAGCGAGGTGGCGGAGCGCCTGAGCAAGGCTCAGGCGCGGGAGAGCCAGCTGCTGGCACAAGTAAGCGTCATGCAGGCCGAGAATCAAGCGCTGCATGAGCAGTTGGCAGTGGCACAGAAGCGCATCGAGGAGTTGGAGAAACAAAAGACGCCGCCCCCGGCGTTTGTGAAAGCCAATGTGGTCAAGCCGAAAGCCGAGCAGAACAAGCGCAAGAAGCGCGATGCGAAACATAATCACGCCCGACGTCGGGAAGCGCCGACGCGGATCGTGGAGCATCCGATCAAGCAGTGTCCGGTGTGCGCGAGTGCGCTAGGAGGGATCAGTGTGGCCCGTCGGTGACAAGTGATCGAACTGCCACCACCACCGCCAGTCGAGGTGACGGAGCATATGGTATACCACGGCTGGTGTAGGAAGTCGGGGACGTGGCGGGAAGCCCCCCTGGAGGTGAGCCGGGAGGTGGTGGGACAGAGACGCTTCGGCGTGAAGATAGCCAGCTTGATTGCCTATTTGCGGACGGTGATGCGTTTGCCCGTGCGACAAATCCAAGCGTATCTGGCCAGCTTGCATGGCCTCTCGATCAGTAGTGGGGAGATTATCGGCTTGGCGCAGCGCGTCACAGCGCAGCTGGGGCCGCAGTTGGCCGAGGTGAAGCAACGGATTCGCGCCAGCCCGGCGGTGCAGATGGATGAAACGGGATGGCGAGAAGATGGGAGCAATGGCTATGTGTGGTGTGCCTGTACGCCGCAGCTGCGCTATTACGAATATCAGCACTCGCGCGGCAGCGAGGTGGTCAAAGCGGTGCTGGGCGAACGCTTCGAGGGGGTCTTGGGCTCTGACTTCTTGGCTTCCTACAATGTGTATACAGGACTGCATCAGCGCTGTTGGGTGCATCTGTTACGCGACCGCCACGAGCTCAAAGAGCAGTATCCCGAGGATGCTGACGTGCAGCAGTGGGCCAAGGACGTCAAAGCGGTCTATGATCGGGCCGTCGCCTACGCAGGCCCTGATCCGAGCTTGCCTCCGGCCAAACAGGAGGCCGCACGACGCAAGCAACAGCGCGCCTTCGAGCAGGAGTTGTGGTTGCTGTGTGCGCCGTATGCGCACACGTCCTCACCCTTGCATATGCTGTGTGAGCGCGTCGAACGCTTCTTACCGGAATTGTTCGTCTTTGTGGCCAGGCCTGAGGTCCCGGCGCACAATAACCTGGCGGAGCGCAGTGTACGCCCGCTGGTCATTGCGCGCAAAATCAGTGGTGGCACACGCAGTCCCAACGGCTCCCAGACCCGCATGGCGCTCTTCAGCCTCTTTGGCTCTTGGGCTGCTCAGGGACTCAATCCGTTCTTCCACTGTTTGGCTGCGCTTTCCCAGCCAAATCCCTTAGGCTAACTGTGAACAATATCCCAAATCTGGCCCAGTAGACACCGGCACGAGACCTTGTTAAAATATCTGGACAATGGAGCGAAAGGATTCGACCATGACAGAAATCTGGCTTCCTCGGAAAGAAATTCAGCAACAGGCAGGTATTCTTACCTTCATCACCTGGAGTGACGTGACTGCTCTGTCTAACTCGGCTTGTCACAGACCCCTCGGAAGTAAAGAAGGGCTGTTTTGATGAGCACTCCGGGACTTGATTCCCACGAGCCCCCCTTTCCACGTGTAAATCACGGAATTACGTGGCTCACCTGAACTTTCCGTGTAGCGGTTATTATAGAGATATGATCGCACTCAGATCTGTGATGAGCTTGAATCATGTAAAGTGAGGAAGAATCATATAAACCCGTGATTTACACGAAGAGAGAAAGGTTGTCACAAACGCAAAGTGTATTTCGTCTCGTGTACGAATCTTGAACCGAAATCTTCTCCCTACCGGTGAGAAAGGAAAGGAACCTATGACTGTCGAAGACAACAAGAACAACGATGCAGCCGAAATCAAAAGGGCAATAGAGAAGTACGTCGAGGCGTTGCGCGCCAGGGATATCGATGGGGTGATGTCCATCTACGCACCCGAACTGGTGGCGTTCGACCTCGTGCCCCCGCTGCAATACGTGGGAGCAGATGTCTACAGGAACCATTGGCTCGCGGGATGGTCGATGCTCCAGGGCGCGATGGGCTATGAAGTTGCTGACCTGGACATCACGGTGGGCGATGACGTGGCCTTCACCCGCAGCCTCAACCGGTCGAGCGCCACCTTGAAGACCGGGCAGAAGACCGAGTTCTGGCTGCGTTGGACCACGTGCTGGCGCAAGATCAACGGCAAGTGGCTGATCATGCACATGCACGTTTCGGTGCCGTTCGATGTTGCGACAGGCCGCGCGATGTTCGACCTCAAGCCCTAGCCATGCGCGTAGCCTGTGGGCGGGATTCGCTTCCCCAAAGAAGCGAATCCTCCTCCGTGCGCATGGAGCGAGCGGAGTGTGCGCATCATCTGGCTTTCCCCAGATGCCACGCGGCGGGCAGACGACTCGCGCAGAACGCCGGTCAGATACCTTGACTCCACGCCGCTTGCGGGCTCGGCACGGATCGGCTCATATATATCATCATAAGGAGAAGAAGCCATGACTATTGCGCTTTGGATAGGACAAATCTTGCTGGCCCTGTTTTTCGCGCTGTCCGGCCTTGGGAAAGTAGCACTGCCAGTCGCAAAGCTACGTGAAAGGTGGAACTGGACCAGGCACGTCGCTCCTCTCGTCATCCGCCTGATCGGCAGCCTGGAGATCTTGGGGGCGCTCGGACTCATTTTACCGAAAGCCACGGGCTCCCTGCCCTGGCTCACCCCGGTCGCAGCGGTGGGCCTAGTGCTCACGATGATAGGAGCTATTCTCACGCATGTGCGCCTGCACGAGGCCAAAGCCGTGAGAGTTCCCGTCGTCCTGATGCTTCTGTCTCTGTTTATCGCTGTGGGCTACTTCGTTTTCGTTCCGGTTGGTTGAACATGCTCTTTGCTCATCTGAGCTGGGACGACACCCCATTGACCGCTTCCACTTCCCACGCGAGGCGCAACGCGATGCAGAATCATGGCGACGAGGATCTCGCGCGTCTGAGGGGCCTGTCGTGTGGGAGACCAGGTGGAAGATCTCAAAGGAACAAGGCCATGCAGCAGAAAGACGTTTTTCAAGCGTATAAACCGTTACTCTTTTCCATTGCCTATAACATGCTGGGGAGCGTTATGGATGCTGAGGATTGCGTACAGGAGGCCTTTCTGCGCTGGTATCAAGCCAAAAACCTCGGTGAGACCGAGGCCGTGCGCTCTCCCAAATCCTACCTCAGTACGATGGTGACGCGTCTGTCGATTGACTACCTGCGCTCAGCACGGGTGCGGCGCGAACAGTATGTCGGCGTCTGGCTCCCCGAGCCTCTGATCAGCACCGATGAGACCAGTGTGACCGGGATAGCAGAACTCTCGGAGGCGCTCTCCGTGGCTTTGTTGCATCTGTTGGAGCAATTGTCTCCCCTGGAGCGTGCCGTCTTCCTGCTGCGCCAGGTCTTTGACTATGACTATGGAGAAATCGCGACGATGGTGCAGAAGAGCCAGGACAATTGTCGCCAGATCGTGCGCCGGGCGCGTCAACACCTGGGAGCGCGTCACACTCTGTATCCTGCTTCCAAGCAGCAGCAGGAGGCCATCCTACAGCAGTTTCTCCGCGCGTGTCTGGATGGCGATATGGATGGTCTTCTGGGCCTGCTGGCCAACGATATCGTGACCTATGCGGATAGCGGGGGGAAGGCGCCTGCGGCTCGCCATCCAATCTCGGGGGCGCACACAGTGGCGCGCTATCTCCTGGGCCTGGTGCGAAAAGCGCCGGAGGACTCCCGTTTCCGCATAGCCCTCATCAATGGTCAGCCAGGAATGATCGTTTATCGCAATGGGGTGCCTGCTCTTATTCTGACCCTGGAGATGCACGATGGACAGATCTGGGAGATTGATCTGATCGCGAACCCGGACAAATTGCAAGGAGTAAGAGCACTCAACTAGGACTGAGACGTCTTTACCACTACCGACATGAGATGAGAACAGAACTGCATCAAAGGAGTGCAAGCATTGAGCATGTATCACTACACCTATCCGGTGAGACTGAACCAGGAGCAACGCCGATGGCTGGAGACGATGGTGCATACGAGTAAGACGCCAGCCAAGCACTACCTGGTGGCGCGAGTCCTGCTGACTCTGGATCAGTGTCAAGGAGCACCAGAGGCGACCGATGGACAGATTGCCGAGACCCTCTCCATCAGTCGCCGCACGGTGATTCGTATCAAACAGCGATTTGTGCAAGGGAGCCTGGAGGTGGCTCTTACCGGGAGCTTCCCGCGCGAGTGCCCCGACCGGCGGCGTTTGGATGGCAAGGGAGAAGCCCAACTGATTCATCTGGCGTGTAGCCACGCTCCCGATGGGCGGCAACGCTGGACGCTAGAACTGCTCGCTGACCACATGGTGCGCCTGGGCTATGTCGAGCATATCAGCCCGGAAACCGTCAGAAAGACGCTCAAAAAAACGAACTCAAGCCGTGGCTCAAAAAATCGTGGTGTTTTCCCAGGGAAGCCGATAGCGATTTTGTCTATCGAATGGAGGATGTGCTGGATGTGTATTGTCAGCCCTATGATCCGGCAGTCCCCCGAATCTGCATGGATGAAATGGGCAAGAATCTGGTCAAAGACAAGTATCCCCCCGAACCAGCCAAACCCGGACAAGTCGCGCGAGAAGACTATACTTTCGAGAAAGAGGGTCGCGCTAATCTCTTCATTGCTTACGAACCACTGGCAGGCAAACGCTGCCTAAAAGTCACCGAACACCGCACCAAGCAGGACTGGGCGCGGTTCATGCGAGAGGTCCTCGAAGAGCACTATCCCGAAGCGAGCAAAGTGGTTGTGGTGCTGGACAACCTCAATACGCACACGCCCGCATCGTTTTACGAGGTGTTTCCGCCAGAACAGGCCAAAGCCCTCATCGACCGTCTGGAAATTCACTACACGCCCAAACACGCGTCCTGGCTCAATATTGCCGAGATTGAACTCTCGGTGCTGGCGCGACAGGGCCTGGCCCACAATATTGCCACCCTTGAGGAGCTCTGTCGGCAGGTGGAGACGTGGCAAGATCATCGCAACCAGCGTGTGGGCAAGGTCAACTGGCAATTCCGCACAGCGGATGCACGCATCAAGCTGAAGCGGCTCTATCCTGTGCAGCAACCGGACGCCCAGCCTGCTGGGTCTGTCGTGTGACAGGGTGAGCTAGTTGAAGCAGTGACAGGAAGCAGGATGGGGCTCGATGAACTCCGCATGCTGATCTCATCAATGTGTACGGAAGCGTTGATGAATCTTATTAGTACAATTAGCATCATACAGACAAACACTCCCCGGTGGGACCTGAGTTTTATCCATTCCCAGCAATGCAATCTCGCTCGCAATATATGTACGCCAGAGATTGCGGGCAAAGTTGAACGGCTCATTACGACAGGGCGTCGTGATGTCCTCGCTCATGAAGAACAACTGCTGCTGGGAGCGAGACTTGCGCTCCTTTATGGACAGCCTGGCCCTGCAGAGATTCCAGCCGAGAATGCTCTTGGGAAACTCGGGGAATTTCTCCTGGGCGTCAGCGAAGTTCTGCAAAGTGGAGAGGATATCTCACCAGCTCCTGATGAATTGATGGTGAGCTTGGTGCTTCGCCGTCAAGCAAACTCCCGGAATGAACAGCTTCGTTATTGCCTCGCCCGTTACTTCGACCTCCTGGTGATGCGCACGTGCCGCGTCAGCCAGCCAGAATGTGATCTTGACAAGGCATTTCTCGAGAAAATAGGCTTAGCAATCGAGGAGTACATGGCGCTGGCGTTTATGTATCTCAGTCCTTTTTATAATGTTACCGAGGTCATGCAGCTCCAGGCCATGGGCTTCCATGACGTGATAAAGCGGTATGAAGAGCAGATAAGAACTCCCGAGTTACGGGAACAATGCCGCCAACTTTTTTCACAGGACGCCTCTGGTTTCCGCGCTGACCTCCAAGCAGATGCCTGTGACACTGCACGATACAGCTTTCTTCCGTTCAAGAGGAAACCGCTCTTTCGCACAGTGAATGGATCGGCTATCCCAATCTCGCTCCCGTTCCTTATAGAAACGGTCGCCATGGGTGCCTACTGGCATCTGCTTGACTACTATAGCGCAATCGGTGGGCGCAAAGGAGTCCAAACCTTTGCCGGCTACATGGGGAAGCTATTTCAGCCCTATGTTACGGAATTGCTGGAGCGCACCTATACTGGCGCAGGTTGTGGGGATCAGCATTTTTATGGTGAGCAAGAGATCATCGCTTCCTCTCCTAAAGCTCCACAAGGTGAGCATCCGCCTTTTGATGGTATCCTCATCAGTGAAAAGAGTATCGTCATTTTCGAGATGGGGGTGATGAGCTTAACTGCGACCATCATGGAGCAGGCTGATCCGGCACACTATATCGAGAGCTTAAAGCGCGATTTTGTTCGCAAAATCGAGAAACAGCTCAACAGAGCGTTCCAAGGCATAGCCGAGGGAATATGGAGCGCCCCTGGCCTCGATAGAAGCAAGATATTGCACGTCTATCCGGTCCTTGCCCTCCTCCACCCATTCCCCCAGGCTGTGGCAACGTGGAAACCGCTGTGGGAGGTGGCTCTGCCGCGTGGTTGGTACAGGTGCGGAGGAGAAGTGTTGATGACACAAGTCTATGAGCCGCAGATCCTCGTTGCAGAAGAGCTAGAAATGCTTGAGCCACGACTCCATGAAGATGAGCTACGACTCCCTGCGCTGCTGCAACGTAAGCTGAGTAACTCCACAACAGCCGGTATCAGCATGAAGAACTACCTGCTGAATTATCTGCAGGTGAAGGAGCGGCCAAACGATCACATGCTCGTCCTCTTCAAGACAGCCACGGACCGGTTAATTGCATCCTTATCAGCCCTTCTCAATTTGGCACCTAAATGAGGTAACCCTGCTTGCCTGACTGTAGGAGCTGTACACAAGGACTACATAGAGAAGAGATGGGATGGTGGATCAGTAACGAACCTGCGGATCCAGGAGACGAACAAAAGCGTTGATGAATTGCTTGTCTTCCTATTCGGGCTACAGAAAACAATAAGGATAGTATCCGATCCTGAATGTTCGTTGTGTGAAAGTTGAGGCGTATGGCATTATGAACGCTTCGCTCATATCACACCGATCGATTGTGTGCAGGCAACCGAATGCTACCCTAATAATGCTTCGCGATGCCGGGAAACTACGCATAGCGAGTGAGAACGTGCGTATTGCGGAAGTGCAGCGCAACAACTGTCGGCCACAGTAGTAGCAGCTTTGCCTGGATCAGGAAGAGATGCTGGGGAAGCACCAGCGCGAGTGAGATTGTGTTGGGTACAAAGGGGTACCGAACATGAGCGACCTGGATGCAAGTTCCGAGGAATAATCAGAAGAAAAGAGGGATCGAATGTTCAATAAATCACTTGAAGATGTTACAGAAGAAGATCTTCAAGCCCTGATTGATGTCAAGACTGAGACACAGAAGATCGAGCGAAAGACGGTGGAGTATAAGCAATGCCTATCTCCGAGCGAGGATAAGTCTGATTGCAGTGAGAATACGCTCAACCGTAGCAGAGACAAGATAGAGTTTCTTGCAGATGTATCATCTTTTGCCAACACAGTAGGGGGGTACCTCCTTTATGGAGTGGAGGCAGATGCTGGCCTGCCAATAAAACTTGTTGGGGTAAAGATCGATGCTGATAAGCAAAAGCAGCAGATGGAAAACTTGCTTCGCGATAATATTGAGCCTAGATTACCCTATGTAGACATCCAGGTTGTTCCGCTGAGATCAAAACCAGGGTATTCCGTGATCATTTTGCATATCCGGCAAAGCTGGCTTGGACCGCATCGAGTGAATCGTGAAGGGCACGCCCACTTTTATGTCAGAAATTCCAATGGGAAAAACCAGCTCGATATTGCGCAAATTCGAGCTGCTTTTGAGCTTTCTGGATCTATTGCTGACCGCATTCGAAATTTCCGCGCTGAGCGGCTCGGTAGGATCATTGCGGGCGACGAACTGCCGGCGATTCTCGATGAAGGCGCACCGAAACTTGTCCTTCACATGATTCCATCTAGCGCTTTTAACCCCGCAGTGTCCATAGATATGAAGGTATTCAATGATTATTCCAACTGGGATTTAATGAGGCCGTTGGCTGTTTGGGATCTCCAGCCGCCTACTTCTACACGTTTTAACCTTGATGGCATAGCCCGCTCTGTGCAATGGACAAGGAATGCAGCAGAGCCAGTAGCTGCACCATCGGGATACGTACAGATCTTTCGCAACGGTATTGTTGAAGCCGTCGATATTACTATCCTTTCAGTGAATGGGAATAAAAAACAGTTTCTTGGCGAGGTGTTTGAGCTGAGGCTTCTTCAAGCCGTGAAGAAGCATATGGAACTACAGCAATTTCTTGGAGTTGAGCCGCCTGTGTTTATTATGGTGAGCCTTCTTGGAGTAAGAGGCTATAAAATTGACCGGGGTGGCTATCCTTCAAATTATACCGAAGAGATTGATAGAACGAACCTCATCATACCCGAAGTTATACTCGATACCTTTGATGCTGGAAATGATCATATAGCAGAGGTCATGAGACCGGTTTTTGACACAACATGGAATACTGCAAACTACCCCTCTTCTCCCAACTATGACGAAGGTGGGAAGTATCTAAGGGGGTGGAATTAAATGGAGATTGAGCATATCCCGGTGTCGGATCAACTTTACCCCCTCATTGATCCACTCGGGGTGACGCTGCCAGAAGGCCTTCCAGCACCGGCGCCTGCCTCTCCTTTTATAGAGGTTCGGAATATGAGTAAGATACGCATACCACACCTACTGGCCGAGGGGAAGCGATCTGACCTTGACCCACCTTTCCTGGTCGAGGCCAGTCTTTTGCTCATCCTTTAGTGGCTGGCTATTGTTCTGCCAGGATGTCTACTTGCCGATATCAGGCCACAGCCCTCGCTCGTTCCAAAATGCGGTGATCTCCTGTTGCCAGGCCGTGAGGAGCCTCATGAAGGCGAAGAAGCGCTTGCGGTCTTCCTGTGGCACGATAGGAAGTAACGGCATGGAAAAGGTGTCAATCACCTGGTTGTCTGCATCGACCTTGAACAGATCGACTACAGGCAACCCCCCTTGCTCCTGGAGCATCTTGCGCGCATGCATGGTAGCCTGCGCAAAAAGCGACCGGCCACGCTTGCACAACTCGGTGAGCACGGCTGCCGACCCGCCGTCGAGTCGCGACCCAAATACCTGTGCGTAGCGCATGAGCAGCGGATCGATATCCTCGAAGGTGATCATGAAATTGAAGAGCGCCTGGCGCATCGCCTTGTACTCACGCTGCATCTGCTGATAGGCCAGGTCGGCCAGTCTGATCTGTGCTTCGGTGGCATGGTGCAGTTGAACCTGTCGTTCGGGAGCAACTAGCTTCCAATCGAAGAGGCTATAAAGAAACGGCACTTGTGAGATCAGCAGGCACCACACCTGCCGCTTGCCCCGTTTCTCGGTTTGGAACGGGAGCTTGCGCGCGCTGGCCCACAGCACGAGTCGGCGCCAACGCCGGATATGAATGTCAGGACGGATGCCCAGGGCATGGCAGACCGCGAACACGGGAATATAGAGTCGGCCATCTGAAAGAGTGAGGACAGGCACCTGGTCATCCAGAAACGGAAGACGGGTCGTCGTTTGCGCCACGACTTCCAAGGCTTCGTTGTCTTCAAGCTCGTCCAACCTCAGCGTCTCCTTTCCTTGCTCAGAAAGCACCTCCGTGATCGCCACATAGCCACGCACATAACTGTTATCCTTCATCGAGCAGAGGCCCTGTCAGGTGGGATCTGGCACGCCATCGGAATGTTTTGAGATAGCGCATCAGAGCTAAGGAGCCAGCTCGATCCCACATTGCTCCACTCAGCTGAGCAGTGTCCTGCTTTCAGAGTTCCGAGAACAGGTAGTGCTGCGCGAGGAAGAGGAACAAGGAACGGGACGAGTGCGCCGGCATGGCCATGCCGGACGAGAGATACACTACATGCCAACTCGGTCACAAGCCGGAGGATCTGCTCTGGTGCCTACTGATCCAGGGCTTTAGCCATCAGTTCCGCGAGGGACGCCAAATCTTCCTCAGTTGCTATATACCCTCTCGTGCCGACACTAAGCAGTGAGAGTGCTGACCGCTCTCCCGCCACGAAGCGGAGGAGATGGCCAGTTCGCGTTCACTTCATTTCTCAACAGAAGAGGCTTACGGTTTGCAAACCGCCTGGTCATCCAATAGCAATACTATGCTCTCTTTCTAGAGCAGAAGTACTTATCTCATTCGTGATGTTTTTTTTCTCGCAGTCGGCCGACAACACCCCGATAATAGGTTGATTTCATTGTCAAAAGGGCCGCTTGCTCGTCAGGATGTCCCATGACAAAGACGGCCTTGCGATTCATGAGCTCACCTGTCACACTCGCCTCACCGCTGTACTCCAGAGCGATGATGTGCCATCCTCGTCGGATCAGGTCGTTGACAGGGTAGTCGTCGTCCTCGCGCACAATTTTCTCAAGTAAAGGCAATTGAAGAATCTTTTCCACGAGAGCTACCGACTGATAACCCGGCCCTTTCTCGGGTATAATTGCCCATTTTTGGAAGTGTTCTATCGCTGCCTCGAAGCTCCCTAGGCGCACCGGATCAGATTGCCTTTTGGCATAGAGCCGGTTTCCGGCGATTATGTCCTCGTGATCATACCACCATCCTTCTTCCAGATTCCGGTGTTCAGACCTCAAAAACTCTATATGGGCTTTCGTCTTGTCAACATAAAAATAGCGGTAGACCCCTGTTATATGGTCTCCCCCATTCGTAAAGTACAGAGGATTTGTGTTCGTCAGCCGAACGCGAGCCATGAACTGCAGGTGATCCGGCGACGCCCCATAGATATAGCTGGGTTTTGCGGATGTGTAATCCGCACCGGCCTCGATTCTTGCTTTCCACCTTTGATGTGAAGGCATAGTGAAACTCCCGTTCTGCAATACACTTCGTCAACGCATGTGTGCTCATCTCATTAAACACGTGCCGTATCGCCAGCACGATGGGTTATAAGCGAAACCTCGTTGGATGAAACGAGCTCTACGTCTCCTGAGCGTGGGTAGGAATCCTCGCATACACCGCCAACGTTGCTACAACAAGGCATCTTTGATGCGCCACAAGTTGACCCTTCGGCCCGTATATCCCTTGACCTCTGTCTCATCCTCACACCGCTGAAGGAATCGCGCTCTTCAATCGCGCTGTGATTGTAACATTGTCTCTATGATTAAATCAAGTATTGTTTTAGAAACAGCTTACATAAAAGGATTGGCAAACGTACAGTTTGCCCATGACAGAGTATATTGAACTTCCAGAGGTACCGGATTACATTTCGACGGATCAGGCGGCCAAAATCCTGGGGATTTCGAAACAGCGTGTCTATCAATACATCGAAGACAAACGGCTGCCTGCATTTCGCGCAGGTAATGTGATTTTATTGCGAAAGGAAGTGGTCGAGCAATTTAAACCCAATATTACCGGGCGACCGCGCAAGAAAGTGCCTCAGTGGCGCGTCTATCGTGGTGAAAGTGCTGTGCTGGCCACGGAAATACATGTGCGGGTACGCTCTGGAAAGCAGGCACAACTGATAGAGAAGCTGAAGGCAATCTACCGCGGACAGCGGCACACCTTCCCCGGCACGATTCAACGCTATATTCTGAAAGATGATAATCCCCCTACAATGGTCAGTATTTGGCTGATCTGGAAAGATACAGAGATGCCGGATGAAACGACGCGTGAGAGAAATCTGGAGGCATTCCGCGCCGAATTAGACGATGTGCTGGATTGGGAGACGGCACAGATCGGTACAAGAGAGGGCATCATTTACACGTAGTGACGCTCGTTCTAACTGAAGTGATTATGCATACCTGAGTAGCAAAATGTCAGTGGCGTGCGCTTTGTCCATATTCGAAAACCGTCTACGGAATATAATGGATCCAAGAATTTGGTTCATCCGCAGCTTTCGTGCAAAGAGTCAGAATACAAAACCCGGCGGCGCACTAAAGCAAAACTGCCGCGGTTGTACAGAGAACGCGAGATCGCGTTTCAAACGATTGATCTGCCCTTCCACCGGCCCAGTACTGTAGGAGAGGGTGAAGGCCGCTTTGCGAGCCGAGAGTTCCTTCTGTAACCCGACGGCGAAAGTTTCCACATCAGCAATCCCGCTCGATGTGCAGGTGCTGATCCAGGCGTCAAGTTCGGTTGCTTGATGATCATGCATCATCTGGATGAAGTGCTGAGCGAGCCGATAGGCACGTTCCACAGTGAG
>Ga0207684_10001653_pt1 | contig 23688 bp, 24 predicted proteins | sample KBSK5501metaG_FD_184342 | JGI IMG/M metagenome (GOLD analysis project Ga0207684, IMG submission 184342) | Corn, switchgrass and miscanthus rhizosphere microbial communities from Kellogg Biological Station, Michigan, USA - KBS K5-50-1 metaG... | ecosystem: Host-associated > Plants > Roots >...
GGACCGCACGCGTTCAGGGCGAGTCGGAGGCCAACAAGATCCGCCACCACCTTCCCGACGGGCCCGCTCAGGAGGCCCGCGACGCCGAGATGGCCCGCGGTGGCACTGATTTCTCAGCGGATGCTGTGGCATGGCTCTACGGCTATGACGCTGGTGTGCCAGCGCCAATTCCCGTCGGTTGATGCCGGCGCGCCGCCCTCTGCCTCTAGAGAGATCGAGCCTGCGGAGGGTCGCGGAGTTGAAGCACTACACTCTGAGTCAGGCGACCGTTTTGGAGATCGTTTCGGGTATGGGGTCGGTTTTGGACGTCAGCGGCCCGTCGCGTCGATCAGCCCTGCTTTGCTGCCGAACGAGCGGTAGATCGTCTCGACGACGACGCCGGCCGCGGCCGCGATCACGGGCATCGAGGTTCCTGCATACCCACGCTCGCGGACCAGCTTGCCAGCCGCGGCCTCGATGTCGCGACGCGTCTGCGCCGCCTGTTCGCGTCTGTGCGGCGACTCGTATATCAGAACGGCAAGAGGAATTCCCATGACCGAGGAGCTCAAGACGACGGCGCGTCGGATCTGGGAGGAGATCTTCCCGAACTGCGATGTCGACCGTCTGGCCGACGTGATCGCCGAGGACTCCATCGATCATGGCGCCCGCCCGGGCGAGCCAATCGGCCTCGAGGGCGCGAAGCGTACGATGTTCTGGCTTGGGCGCGTCTTCTCCGGACAGCGCTGGGAGATCCATCAGGTCATCGGCGAAGGCGACACGGTTGTCGTGTTCTGCACCTACCACGGCCGTCAGACCAGCGACCTGATGGGGTTGCCGCCCACGAACCGCGAGGTTGCCTACGACTACGTCCACATCGTCCGGTTCTGCGACGGCAAGAGCGTCGAGCACTGGGGCGTGCGCGATGAGGCGACGATGATGCGTCAGCTCGGTGTGGTCCCGGAGCGACCGGGGCCCGTGCCCGCAGCCGGCTGACGCGCGACAACCAGACTGGATGGGCGAGCGTGGGGGACCCATGTTCGTCCGAGGAGGACCATGTGAGCACCGTGAGGAGAACCGCAGAGGAGCCGACTCGCGAGCGCATCGTCCGTGCGGCCGTCGTCCAGGCAGCTCCCGTCGCCTTTGATCGCGAGCGGACCCTCGACCGTGTCGCCCAGCTCACCGCCGAAGCGGCCGCCGACCGCGCGCAGCTCGTCGTCTTCCCCGAGGCATTCGTCTCGGGCTACCCGAAGGGCGCCGACTTCGGCGCCGTCGTCGGCACCAGATCGCCCGAGGGGCGCGAGTGGTTTCGGCGATACCACGAAAGCAGCGTCGATATTCCCGGGCCGGCGGTCGAGCGCCTCGGCGAGATTGCGCGCGTAAATGCAGTTCATCTCGTCGTCGGTGTCGTCGAACGAGATCGCGGCACGCTGTACTGCACGGTGTTGTTCCTCGGCCCCGACGGCGACCTCCTCGGCAAGCACCGTAAGCTCATGCCTACCGCGATGGAGCGAATCATCTGGGGATTCGGAGATGGCTCGACGTTGACGGTGCTGCCAACGCCGCTCGGACGGATCGGGGCGGTCATCTGCTGGGAGACCTACATGCCCCAGCTACGGCTGGCGATGTACGCCCAGGGGATCGAGCTCTATTGCGCGCCGACGGTCGACGACCGCGAGACATGGCTTCCGACGATGCGCCACGTCGCCTTCGAGGGGCGTTGTTTCGTCCTCTCCGCGAACCAGTACGCCCTCAGGTCGGACTATCCGATCGACTATCCGGTCGAGGCCGACAACCCCGGAGCTGTCCTCATCCGCGGCGGGAGCTGCATCGTTGATCCGTTCGGCAAGGTCCTGGCAGGCCCTGCGAGGGACGGCGAGGCCCTCCTCACGGTCGACCTCGACCTCGATGAGATCGCACGCGGCACCTTCGACCTGGATGTCGTCGGTCATTACGCACGGCCCGACGTCTTCCGGCTCGTCGTGAACGGGACGGCGCAGGCGCCTGCTTCTTGGGAGTCCGGAGAGGATGGCGCGCACGAGCTCGGACGTGATCGCGTGCCAGTAACCGCGGCAAACCTTGGTGCACCGATTTCGACGGTTGAACCGACGGCGGCCCGAAGCGTCCCATTCGAGCGAGCCGGGAGACGAGGCGATGAACAGACCGTCTGAGGTTGGCGCGTGATGGCGATCGCCGTCGTGGGTGCGAGAGGGCTCGGCGGCTACTTCGGGGCGCGGCTCGCCCAGGCAGGCGAGGACGTCCATTTCCTCACCCGAGGGGCGCACCTCGCAGCGATGCATCAGTGCGGCCCGCGAGCAGGTGACGACCCGTGGTAGCACCATCGTCCGTCGCTGGTTCTTCGATCGATCTCGTGATCTCCCTGATGGTGGGAGCCTGACAAAGTCACTGATCGATTGGCACTGACAAATTCACTGAGCAACGACACGCCGGGCCTGCGACGAACAAGGAGGTGACGGTCGCGGGGATCGATATCTATCGCTACGCGGGTGGAAAGCGCGTCGAGACCTGGCGTCAGTGGGACACCCTGGGCATGATGCAGCAGCTCGGCCGGGTGCCGTCACTACCGCAGTCGGGCTAAAGCTCCTGCCCCAGCGCAAACATCAACCCGATTGGTGAGCGACGACCACAAGCCCTCCTTCTGATCACATGTGACCCGACGGGCAGCACCACCCGGCGGGGCGCCAGGCTGGGCGACTCGATCGGGCTTGGGCGTAGCTCGCCGCCAACACGAGGCCCGCCAGGGACTCTTCAGTTGTCGAGACCGAGGTGATCGGGCCGAGTGACCCGCCGCCCTATCCTCAGTCGTGGGTCAGACGTGAGCCGGGATCGTCGACTCGCAGAGTGCCTTGAAGTTCTCCATCGAGTGCCGAAGGTCGCGCTCGAGGGATCCCCCGAGCAGCTTCTCCGCAACGCCGGCAAAGAGGCCCATCGGCACCTCGTAATGGACCTCCTCGATCATGTCGGTGCCGCCGCGTGCTTCGGTGAAGGTGAAGTCCCTGGTTGCCTTGGCGCCGCCTGCGGCGCTGATCTTCAGCGCGTAGGTATGTGGCTTGTCGGCTCTCGTCGTCTCCTGCGTGCCCTCGATCTTTCGGCCGAAGATGCGCTCGACCGTTGTGGCCCGTGCCCCGACCCGGTCGAGCCGGCCCTGGCAGTCCTTGACCTCGACGATGTTCCGGCTCCACTCCGGGAGCCGCTCGCACGAGGCGATGATCTCCCAGACGTGGTCGATGGGCGCGTTGATGTGCTCGCTCAATCGAACGTGGCCCATGGGCTGCCCTCCCGCGCCGCCAGGAACAGGGGACGACCGGGTAGGCAGGGGTTCCTGGTCTGCGCGAGTCAGAGGTGAGGTCGGCCCGTCGCGCGTCGCTCACCCGGAGCGCGTGGGGCGAGTCATCCAGCCGGTCCGCGCTACCAGTCTACGCCCGGCGATCAACGTCTCCGGGCCTTGACAGATGACGTGACGCGACGAATTCGCAGTCACGCGACGAGCAGCGGTGCTGGTCGAGCCCGCGCCGATGCCTCGCATTACGACCCGTTGGCCAGCACCAGTGGCGGGATCAGGACGGCGGCCCGAGGGCGTCGCTCGGGGCGAACGGCGCCGCACACCGTCCCCGACGTGTTCATGGCAATTGCGCAGGGTGGCAGGAGCCGGGAGCGTCAATCGGCACCTCAAGCCCTGCAGGTGACTCGCCCGTTTGGCGACTCGCGGATCGAGATCGTGTTCAAAGTCAGGTGGCTTCTGCCAGACGTGAGCCGGAGGATCGGTGCTTCCGGTGAATCCTCTTGCGCCCCGCTCAGCTGATCAACGGCGTCGGCGTTTCGTGGTCCGGCGGCTGGAAGTCGCTGTGCTCATGGACGACTCTCCACTCCCCGGCCTCTCGGCGGTAGAGGTGGGTCAGTCGGAGCGTCCGTCGGCTTGGCGGTCCGCCATCGATGCTGACGGTGAAGCGGGACACGCCAACTGTCCACGCGATGTCGCCAGCCGCGTCGAAAGCGATCAGCTCGTACGACAAATCCCGTCCCCGCGAGATCCGCGACGCCACGGTCCGGAACATCGGCTCGAGCTCGGCCCAGCCGCTCTTCGAGGGACCAAGCGCCGCGAAGAGGGTCACCGGCTCTCTGTGGGACCACATCGCGAGACGCGGGCCGACCTCGCCGTGGACCAGCGCGTCTTCGGCCTCGTGCTGGCGTCGCCACAACTCCGCGGCGAGATCGTCCGGCTCCGCCATATCAATCAACCTCCGTGATCGCGGACGCTCAGCCCACGGCCGACTGGCCCCGCGGGCTAATGTGGCAAGTCGTCGACGCTCACCTGATGCACGACCTCGTACAGTAGCCGCTGCCCAGGCTCCGCCCTGGCCTGCGGATCGACGTCGATCTCGCGAGGCCCGCGACCCTCAGCCCTTCTCGTGTCCGAGGTCTGCCTCTCCGTCTCGTTCACGGACACGTGGCCGTCCCGGCTCGTCGATCGTCTCACGCCTCCGACATCGCCTGTCGTCAGCGCTTGCGGGGCGACTTCGACCGCTTCGGTCGATCCTGGCCGACCTGGAGCTCGAGGAAGACACCGCCGGTGATCCGCTTCTCGTCGTTCCGCTGGTAGACGCGGATGATCGCCCGCTCGCCTGGCTTGAGGTGGGGTGGCACGCGGAACGTCAGCGACGCCCGATGGAGATCGCCGGGAGCCGTCGCCAACGAGACGCTCGCGCGCCGCTGCTTGAGGCTCCAGCCGCGATCCGTCTGCTCGCCGCCGAACACCTCCTCGCTCTTGGCCGGCGTCCGTGGTGGGCGCCAGATCGTGCCCGCGGCCGCGATCAGCTCGCTGGCGGGCTGGCCGTCGACGAGGACGACCGCGCGCGCCCGTTCCGGGAACATGAGCTCGACGTCGCATGACGCGTGAGGCGACGGCTCGCGCTCCGGCCTGATCGGCTCGGTCCGGAGCGCCATCTTGACGCCGTCGAGCTGGTGGCTCCGCTCCACGATCACGTCGAGTCGCCTCGAGGTGGACCAGATGCTTCCGAGCAGGAACGACCAATCGACGAAGCCGACGAAGCCGAGCGGCACGGGTGCGTAGCTCAGGTTCCGCTGGCAGGCGTTGTTGTTGCCCCAGAAGTAGGAGCCGTAGATGCATGGGTTCGCGTCGGCGTCGATGTCGCAGCCGCCCGGTCCGCCCGCGGAATCGCTGTTGTCGGCCCGGGCCTCGGCCAGGAGGCACGGATGCCACGTTCCCTCGGCAGGGATCTGGGCGGCCGGCCAGAGGACCGGCCCGAGCGTCCGGGTCTGGCCCGGATTGATCGAGGCCATCGCCGGGCTCTCGCCGAGCCAGAGGCGGTTCGCCTGGAGCCCGGCGGTGTCCCAGTCGCCCGGGTACCAGTCCTGCGGAAAGCGGAACTCCGTCCCCGGCAGGCCGGCCAGCTGGGGCCAGTTTCCCACCGTCACGGCGAGCCTGACGTTGCGTGCCGGGTTGGCCGACGACGCGAGGTTCGTGACCCGACCGTAGATGTAGTGGTTGGTGACCCCGTCGCGGAGGAGGTCCTCGTTGACGAACGTGGTGTCGCCGTCCATCTGGCGACGGACGATGAGATCGGGCGCCTCCCAGTGGTTGCCGGGCGACGGGACCGTGCCGGTGTCGGAGCTCGAATCGCGGATGTAGATGTCGGCGGAGCTCACCGCGATCCGCGACGCGAAGATCTCCTGGACGCCGGTGCGCGTGTCCGTCCAGAAGGGAAAGAACCCGAGGCGGCTGCCGGCGAGGCCGAAGTAGTCGCCGATGAAGGTGACCGCGGTTCCATGGGCGTTCGGTGCATCGACGGCCGGATCCCACGGCCCGTCGGTGACGGTGACGCGATCGGGGAACGAGTTGCCGTTGTTCGTCGAGCCACAGAGGACGACGTCGATGAGCGGCGTCGATCCACCCGACTTCGGGCCGTACTCGTAGAACGCACAGGCGATCTCGCCCGCGGGTGTCCGCGCCAACTGGGGCATGAAGTCGTGCTGGTTCCCCGCGGACGCCGACGCCCCGGCCGTGAGGAGCTGGCCCGAGTTCCCGCCCGGCCAGCTGTTGCCGCCGTTCGTCGAGCGGGCGTAGTAGACCCGAGCGACGCCATCGCGATAGTCGGCCCACGCGACCATGACGGCGTTGCCCGTGCCGCAGATCGCCATCGGGATCGATTCGAGGCGGAAGGTGCCGCCGGGCAGCTGGCCGGGGACCTCGGTGATCCCCGTCGCCGCGGGCTGTGGCGCCGAGAACGTGTCGCCGCCGGTCGTCGACTTGACATATCGGATCGCCGACGTCGACGGATCGAGATAGAAGACGTAGACCGTCCCGTCCTCGGCAACGGCGATCGAGCTGAAGATTCCGTTCGAGGCAATTACTGATCCCGCCGGCTGGTCGACGCCGCCGACCGTCGTTCCCGTCCACGTCAGTCCGTGGTTCGTCGTGCGGGCGAAGACCACACCGGTGTAGTCCCACGTCGCGTAGACGCGACCGAAGTACGGGCTCGTCGGCGTCATGTCCGAGACGAGGACCTGCTTGTCGTCGCCATTGCCGAGATGGATGACGTTCGGGGCGCTCCACGTCCGGCCGCCGTCCGTCGACTTGTAGACCGCCATCCCGTCCAGGAAGAAGATGTCCGGCGTTGCGCCGTTTCGGAACAGGAGCCCCATCAGGTAGGCGTTGCCGAGCTCGTCGAACGCGACCGCCGGATCGGAGATCCCGTCCTCGCCGGCGGGCAGCGCCAACGGCGGCGACTCGCCCCACGTGAGCCCGCCATCGAAGGTGAAGTACGCGGCGAGTGAGAACTGGTACGTCGCGGGGTTCGTGAACCGCTTCGACGAGCCGACGAGGTTGTATGGGTCCAGTGGGTTGACCGTGAGCGCCGACTCGCTGCGGGCGTTGCTCGGGCTGGCGTCGCAGCTCACGCGACGGTTGCAGCGCGGTCCGGAGAAGATGCTCGGCACGGGATCCCTCCCCGACCAGCCGGAGCCCGACGCGTGGGCCCGATCAGTCGCTCGCTGATTTCGCGCGCCGAGCCGACGCTATCGCGCCGGCGTCTCTCCGACGTCTCCTATGAGTTGATCGGCATGGGTTCGACTGTCTCGCGGGCGAACGGGCCGAACCCCGACGATCAGCAGGACCAGCGCAGCGGCTGCACAGGCCGCGCCGAACCAGAACGGCGCGCTCGGCGCGATGCGATCCCAGAGCAAGCCCGCAACGATCGAGGCCGGCAGGACGAGCAGCCCGACCACGGTATTCACGATCCCATAGCCGGTTGCCCGAAGATCCGCCGGCGCGAGATCGGCGACCAGGGCGCGGCCGACGGCTTCGTTCACCCCGTAGTACGTGCCATAGAGGAGCCAGAGCAGGCCCACCCATGCTGCTGATCCCGCCACGGCAAATCCCGCATACGCGACCGCGTAGATCGTCCAGGCAAGCGCGACGAGTGGCCGCCGGCCGATCCGATCAGAGAGCGCGCCGATCGGCCAGGAAACGAGGGCATTGGCAACATTGAAGCCGACGATGACGAGCAACAGGACGCGGACGTCCAATCCAAGTTGCTGGCTGCGCAGCGAGAGGAACGCATCGGACGAGTTGCCGAGGGCGAACAGGCCGCCGGCGAGGACGAACATCCAGAACGCAGCGGGAAATCGCCGCCAGCTCCTGCGGGTCAAGATGGGCGAGCTTCGAGCGTCGCCGCGACCGCTCGGTTTGGGGGCCGGAGACGCGCCCGCGGGAACGTCGCGGACGCCCACGACGATCGCCAGCACAGCGAGCACGCCGGGCACCAGGGCGACCGCCACGAGGAGCCGGAACGTGTCGGCACCGAGGACGACCGCCCCACCCTGACTCGTCGAGACGATCAGGGCCGCGACGGCGACCCCGACGACGGCGCCGGCGGTGTCCATCGCCCGATGCAGGCCGAAGGCGACGCCGCGAGCCTCGGGCGGGGTTGAGTCGACGATCAAGGCATCGCGCGGCGCCGTTCGGATGCCCTTCCCGATCCGATCGCCCAGCCTCGCGACCAGAACGAGCGGCCAGGCAGAGGCGATGAAGTACAGCGCCTTCGACAGGACGGAGCTGCCGTAGCCGATCCCCACCAGCAGACGCCGGCGGCGAATTCGATCCGAGATCGCGCCGCTTGCAAGCTTGAGGAGCGAGGCCATGCTTTCCGCCGTGCCCTCGATGATGCCGATGATCGACGGCGAGGCGAGGAGGACGTTGGCGAGGAACAGCGGGATGACGTAGACGAGCATCTCGCTCGAGACGTCGGTCAGCAGGCTCACGATTCCGAGGGCGACCACGTTTCGCGTGATCCCCGGTGTGAGACCGGCCCGGATGGCTGCGAACGCGCGCATCGGTCGCAGACTAACCGTCGGCGCTCCTGCAGGCTCCCCTCCGGCCGGTGACCGGGGGGTCCGAAATCGCGATCGCGCTCTCGACGCTCCTGGTTCTCGCGCTCTTTCAGCCCATCCGCAGACGCGCGCAGGGTGCGGTCAATCGCCGCTTCTACCGCGCCCGGTACGACGCCACGCGGACGGTCGACGCGTTCTCAGCCCGACTGCGCGGTGATCTCGACCTCGACTCTGTGCGACGGACCTCATGGTCGTCATCCACGAGACGATCCATCCAGCCCACGCCGGCGTCTGGCTGAGGAGACCAAGATGAGGGGCGGTCGCGTCAGGCGCTCGCCAGCGGTGCCTGATCGCGCGGCATGGCGCGGAGGAGCGACACTCCCAAGGCAATCCAGCTGAGCAGGTACGGCATTGCCAGCGCGACCTGGGCGGGCGTGTCGGCGGTGCCGATGATCCCGAACATCGCGCCGGCCAGCGGGACGAGCATCACGATGGACGAGGCCCCAAGGACGATGGCCAGGGCCCGTGGAATCGCACGCGCTCGGGCGAGGTCCCAAACCAGGATGGCGGACCCGAGTGGCAGAAGGACCCAGCTGGGCGACGCGTCGAGCACGACCAGCACCATCCCCAGAACGGCCACGCCGCCGCCAAGAGCGCTGAGCCGACCGAGGCGCCCCCGGAATTCCCACACGAGTCCGAGCACCGCGCCGACAAAGGCGACAGCGCCGACCGTGCCGGCCGCCAACACGAGGACCCCGAGCCCACCTAGCGAGCTGACTTGTCCGAGGACCGCGACGACGATCGCGGCGCTCACGAGTGTCGCACCCGCCACGACCCAGAGTGCGCCGACCATCCGTGTGCTCATCGACGTGTTCCTTTCTCCTCTGGCCGACCGAGCGCCTGGCTGTGACAGTCGCCAGCTGATGTCCGCCGGCAGGCCGAGCAGCAGGCGCAGAAGGACTTCAACGCGAAGCGATCGCGCCGAGCGCCCGAGCACGAGCGACTCTTCGAACTGGCACCACAGGTCGTCATCGATCTCGTCCCGCCGCGCCGCACGCGTTTCCGGTGGCAGTCCCCGGGTGTAGGCGTCCACCCATCGGCGGACGACCTCGCCACCCGGCGTGCTCATGGCCGCGCTCCCGCCGCCGCTCTGCCGAGCGATGGCTCCAAACTTGCCTGCTTCGCCCGCACCAGGGCGGCCTCGCCCACCAGCGTGAGCCGATAGAAGCGGCGGCGCGGCCGACTGTCGCTTGCCGCGATCGCTGGGTCTTCCCATCGGCTTTCGAGGCAGCCTGTGCGTTCCAGTCGCTCGAGCGCCTTGTACAGGGTCCCGTACGCCGTGAGCCGGCGGGCGCCGCGCGCGTCACGCATCTCCTTCGCCAGCAAGAACCCGTGGGCCTCGACAACGCCGCGACGCCTGAGGTCAAGCGCGGAATCGAGAATCGAGATCTCGAGGGGGACGAGTTCACCGGTCTTGCGTCGCATCCCCAAACAATAGGAAGATATCGTCCTGTTGTCAACTACCCGCACGATGACTCATCGAGCTCGCGGCTTGCGACGACGTCTCGCTGGTATCGTGCCCAGATGGCGAAATCGCAGATCGAGCAAGGAGGTTCGATGAGCGATCGAGCGGGTGGCGAAGACGCTGGCGAGGCCAGCGCGCTTGACGCCCTGCGCGGATCCGATCCGGTGCTGGCCCGATTGATCGACGGCCTGGAGCCAGTCGACCTCTCGCGCTGGCGCGCCCGATGGGCGCTCGACAGCTTTCGGGCGCTCGCCCGGGCGATCGTCGGGCAGCAGATCGCGACGCGCGCGGCGACCGCGATCTTCGAGCGACTCCAGGCGTTGATCGGCACGAACGACCCGGCCGCGGCGATCCTGGGTGCCACCGACACCGAGCTCCGTGCGGTGGGGCTGTCCGCGGCCAAGGCGGCGTCCCTCCGCGACCTGGCGGGACGCCTCCGCGACGGCCGGCTCGAGCTCGACCGGCTTGACGACATGTCGGACGACGAGGCGCGCGCCCAGCTCACGGCCGTCCGCGGGATCGGGTCGTGGACCGCGGACATGTTCCTGCTCGGTCAGCTCGGCCGACCCGACATCCTGCCGGCGGGCGATCTCGGCATCCGCCACGCGGTGCGGGCGGCGTACGGTCTCGATCGAGTCCCGACCGAGCGGGAGGTTCGCGAGCTGTCCGAAGCCTGGCGACCGCATCGATCGCTCGCGACGGCATATTTGTACAGCTCGCTCCGCGGGATCGCGCCGCAACCGCGGCCCGTCGGCGGGCGCCGTCCTACCTGAAGATCGTCGTCGTGTTCGTGAACGACCCGGACTTCATCGTCGAGCCGTTCGTCGCGAAGCCGCTGGACGCCGCCCGGGCGGCGTGATCCAAAGGTCAGGCCCGAGCGGTGCGCGCCCGGCGGCGTGGTTCAACCTGCGGCTGCTCGTCGTCGTGAGCGAGCCAGCCGTCGCGCGAGACGACTCGGTTCCGGCCGGCCAGCTTTGCTCGATAGAGCGCGTCGTCGGCAGCCTTCAGAAGCACAACGCGCTGCGCGCCGTGGTCGGGGGCCACGGCGACGCCAATCGACACCGTGAGATGGCCGGTCAGGCCGGGTCCCAGCGGGATGATCGTCGACTCCGTGCGTTCACGGATCCGCTCGGCGACCTCCGCCGCGGCGCCGGCGGCGAGGCCCGGCAGGAAGACCGCGAACTCCTCGCCGCCATAGCGGGCCGCGACGTCGTGCTCGCGGACGCTCGAGGCCAGCAGATCGGCGAACACGCGGAGTGCCTCGTCACCGGCGGGATGACCGTATCGATCGTTGAACTCCTTGAAGTGATCGAGGTCGAGCATCAGGACGGCGACGCGCTCATCGTCCGCACGATTGGCCAGGAGCCGCTCCAGCGCTTCGTCGAACGCGCGACTGTTGGTCAGACCGGTGCGTCCGTCGGTGTTGGCCTGGCCGCGCAGCGCGAGCAGCAACCTCCGGTTCGCGATCGACAGCGCGGCATGCTCGGTCACCCGGGTGATGACCAGACGGGTTGGGAGCGGGAGCTGGCGCGCCTCGGACCAGTGCAGGTGGACGGCGCCGACCGTTTCGCCCAGAGCGACCAGCGGGACACAGGCCAGCGTTCCACTCTCGACCGGAAAGACCGGACAACGGAAGCTGAGCCGCGCCGCGACGTCGCTCGTCACGAACAGGCTGCTCCGTCGAAGCGCCGGACAGCGGCCGAGCTCGTGGAGGGACAGCACCTCGGCCTTCTGGTCGCCGAGCGTCGCCTGCGGCACGGCTCGATCCTGGGAGCGGTTCGAGACGTGCAGGGCCGCGGCGTCAGGCCGCAACAGCTCGTCCAGTGTCGCGAGGGTCGCGACGGACAGCGAGATGTCGTCCTCGGTCAGCGCCGTGAGCTCGGTGAACTGGTTGACGATCGCGGACTCCTTGGCCAGCTCGGCGCTGTTCCGGCTTGTCTCCTCGAGACGAGTGTTCGTGACGGCGAGACGATCGTTCAGGCCGGCGAGCCCGTGGTTCGCCCGTGACATCCGGCGAGCGAACCAGCCGGTGACGAGGATGATGAGCACGATGAGCGGGCCGGCGGTGACGGCCAGGTTCAGCAGCGCGCGATCGACGTCTGCGTAGAGCTCGCTGACCGGGCTGACGATGGCCACGATCCGATCCGAATCGCCGACCGGCCGGTAGCTGACGCGGTACGTCCTGCCGCCCTCGTCGTACGATGCCGTCCCGGCCTGACCCGAGATGATCCGCCCGACCGCGTCGCGCCAAGAGGCGGAACCCGACGCGGTCGCGAGCGGGAACGGGCCGGTGTTCGGATCCGTTGAGATTCCCGTGGCACTGCGGAACGCAGCGAGCTGCGGGTGGACCAGCAACCGCCCGGCGCGATCCACGAGGAGGTTGAAGCTCGTCCCGCCGAAGGGCGCGCCCTGCATCTCGGTCGCGAAGCGCTGGATCGGGATCTCGAAGTGAAGTACACCCGCGTGCTCGCCGGTGGCCAGAACGATGGGCGTCGCGATCCCGATGACCCAGCGGTCGGAATCGGGCGAAACGTACGGTTCCGACTGGTAGAACGAGTCGTCAGCCAGCGGTAGCGTCGGCAGGACCGCGGGGTTGTTCAGGCGCTCATCGGGAGACAGGTCGGCGACTGGCGCAACGCCCTTTCCCCCGACCCAGCGAGCGGTTTCGAGCCCATTTGCGCGGATGACGCAGATCTCGTCGACCTGGTAACGGGTCCCGAGGTACGTGATCGCCGCTTCGACCTCGACCCGATCTGACGCCAGCAGTTGTCCCGGAGTGTCGGCCAGGGCCGCGTCGAAGATGTCGTTGCGCCGCGCCAGACGAATGTCGCTGGAGGCAGACGCCATCGTCTGCTCGAGGAGGCGTGCGACATCCGACGCCTGACCATCGAGGCGCGCGTCGGCTTCGCGCCGCATCTGGTCCGTCACCTGGGTGACGACGGCGAAGCCGGCGACCACCGCCAGCACGGCGACGATCGCGATCAGGCCAGGGGAACGCGCGCCGAACGGCGTGAGGAGCAACTTCGCAACGGCTGACCGCTGCGCGGTCCGATCGGGATTGAGGTCGTGCAAGTCGCGAGGTCTCCTGGCAGCCGTGGCCGTCCCGACCCAACCTCTCCTATCTCACGGTCAACCGACAGTCCGCAAAAGTCATCGATCCCGTGGCACTTTCTGCCGGGATGGCCGTTCAGCCTGGGCGAGCCAGGACCTCCATTGGAACGGTCGCTGCCAAGGGGGCGGGGACACCGCTGCAGCGCAGCGTGCGACGTTGGCCATGATCGGCTCGGTCCGCGACGACGTTCCGCCGGCCGCGAGTCGAGACCGCGCCGCGCTCGTCAGAAGCGACGGGGGACGAAGGTCTGTTCCGCCATGGGTGGCCGGATATAGCCCGCGTCGGCCTGTCGTGGCGGCAGGGTGATCGATTCTGCCGGCACCTGTTCGTAGGGGATCAGGCTGAGGAGATGGCTGATGCAGTTCAGGTGGGCCCGCCGCTTGTCGTCCGATTCGACGACGAGCCACGGCGCGAGCTTCGTGTCGGTGTAGCGGAACATCTCGTCCTTGGCCCGCGAATAGTCGACCCACCGGGTCCGGGACTCGAGGTCCATCGGGCTCAGCTTCCAGCGCTTCGTCGGATCGTCGAGCCGACCCTGGAACCGGCGCTCCTGCTCTTCGTCGCTCACCGAGAACCAGTACTTGACGAGGATGATGTCGGACCGGATGAGCATCCGCTCGAACTCCGGGCACGAGCGCATGAACTCGCGGTACTCCTTCTCCGTGCAGAAGCCCATGACCCGCTCGACCCCGGCGCGGTTGTACCAGCTTCGGTCGAACAGGACCATCTCGCCGGCGGCCGGGAGATGCGCGGCGTAGCGCTGGAAATACCACTGCGTTTTCTCGCGCTCGGTGGGTGCGGCCAGCGCAACGACGCGACAGACGCGCGGGCTCATCGGCGCCGTGATCCGCTTGATGACCCCGCCCTTGCCGGCCGCGTCGCGACCTTCGAACAGCACGACGATCTTGAGCCCGGCGTGGCGGATCCAGTCCTGGAGCTTCACGAGCTCGACGTGGAGGTTCGCCAGCTCCTTCTCATAGGTCTTGCGGTCGAGCCTGGCTGGCTTCCCGATGGCATCGGGCACCTTCGATGGCTTTGCCTTTGCCTTTCGAGTGGAAGGGGCATGTCCGGCCCGTTTCGACGTCGATTCGTGCCGGGCCGGGATGGGGCCGTCGTTCCGTTTCGTCGTAGGCATCGCTGGATCCCTCCGCGTACTCCAGCGCATTCTGCACCCGGGGGGACCGTCTCGGCGCGACCGGCCCTGGTCGTCGGCGAGGGCAGTTGAGACGCCTGGCGTCAGGTGGCGACGCCGGGTTCGGTCGTCGCGATCACGAGCACGGAGACGCGCACGGGACGCCGCGCGCGGCGGTGGTCGCCGGCCGCCCTCCAGGGGGCGGAGCGGGCAACAGGCGTGCGGACGGATCATCATCGGATCCCTCGAGCACCTCGCGCAGGCGGCGAAGGGCACGTCGCGTCCTCGTCTTGACCGTGCCCAGCGGCCAGCCCAGCCGGACGGCGATCTCGGCCTGGGAGAGGCCCCCGTCGTACGCGAGCAGGATCACCGAGCGCTCGACCGGATCGAGGGCGGCGATGGCCGCCCCGATCGAATGCCGGAGCTCCTTGTCGGACAGGGCATCCTCGGGGGTGAGATCCGGTCCGGCGGCTCCAATGAGCTCGCCGGCGACGGTGAGCCACTCGGCCAGGCCGTGATCGGACGCTTCGGCGCGGTCGAACGACGAGAAGGTCGCGGCACGATCATGGCGGCCGGCGGCGCGGAGGTGATCGACGGCTCGATTGCGGGCGATGGTCAGCAGCCAGGTCGGCAACGATCCACGAGCCGGGTCGAACAATTCCGCGCGATTCCACAGGGCGAGGAATGTCTCCTGGACGACTTCTCCCGCGATCGACTGATCCCGGCTCGTCCGCAACGCCGCTCGAAAGACCGCTCCGCTGTGGCGGTCGTAGAGAACGGCGAGCGCATCCTGGGACCCGTCGATCACGAGGCGCATCAAGCTCGCGTCGGACGTCGTGTCGATGCTCGGACCGGCCGGGCCGCCGGCGGGTGCGTCAAGCACCGGACCCTCAATCGCCATCGGAATTCTTCCCTGAGCCATCCATGAGACCACGATAAGTATCTCGCGAGAGAGACACTAGCGTGAAGGACTCAGGCGCTACAATGGACAAATGACGGATGACCCGACGGATCGCCTGCTGACCGGCTGGGACGACGCTCGTCCCGATCTCGGGGTGGGAGCGCTCCAGGTGACGGCTCGCCTCAGCCGCGTCGGACCGCATCTCGCTCGCCGGCAGGAGGCGGTGTTCAACCGCTTCGACCTGGGCCGCGGCGAGGTCGGCCTGCTCAGCGCGCTGCGGATCGCAGGGCCGGCCCATCGGCTGTCCCCGACCCGCCTCGCCAGAGGACTGATGCTGTCATCGGCGGGCGTGACGAGCCGGATCGATCGCCTCGAGCGCCGCCGGCTCGTGCGTCGCCTGCCGGACCCCAACGATCGCCGCGGCGTGATCATCGAGCTGACCGACGACGGTCTCGCGGTCGTCGATGCGGCGGTCGCCGCCAATTCGGCCAGCGATCGCCAGCTCCTCGCGCGATTCGATCCGGAAGAGATCGCCCAGCTCGAACGCCTCCTCCGCAAGCTCCTGAGCGGCCTCGAGCTCCCCGAGTAGCGCGTTGACGCGAGCGGCTCGCGGGAGGCCGCTCCGATCACCCGGCGCACCCTGAGCGTTCCCCGCAGATCCCGACCTCAGCCCTGAAACCTGTTTCGACCCGACCGACGTATGGCGTTGGCGAGTTCATCCCCGATCCCGGCCACCTGCGGCCGTCGACTCGAGGCGGATGGCAGGATCAGGAGTCGAACATGAATCGGAAGACAGTGCCGCTGACCATTGCGTTGGCGGCCATCGCCGCATCGACCGCGCTGCCCGTCGCGGCCGCGGCGCCCACGGTCAGGGCCGCAGTTCTGAGCGACGGCACGCTGCGCGTCTCGGGCAGCCCATTCGGCGACACGATCGTGCTCCGCGTGAGTGCGACCGATCGAACCCAGCTCCAGGTCGACGTCGGCGGCGACGGGACGGCCGACGACACGTTCGACATCGGGACGGTTCGAGCGATCGACGTCGAGGCCGGCAACGGCGACGACACGGTCCGGATCGACCAGGCCAACGGGGTCTTCACGACGACCATCGCGACCCGGATCGACGGCGGCAACGGCGACGACACGCTCATCGGCGGAAGCGGCAACGAGATCTTCGACGGCGGTCGCGGCAACGACGTCGTCGACGGGAACGGGGGCGCCGACACCGCCTTCCTCGGCAACGGCGACGACACCTTCGTCTGGGATCCGGGCGACGGCTCGGACGTCGTCGAAGGCGGGCGCGGCTCCGACACGCTCGTCTTCAACGGATCCGGCGGCAACGAGATCATGGCGGCCACCGCCATCTTCGGTCGGGTGGCGTTCACGCGGAACCTGGGCAACATCGTCATGGACCTCGACGGGATCGAAGCGATCGACGTCAACGCCCTCGGCGGGACCGACGCGGTGACCGTCAACAACCTGAGCGGAACAGATGTCACGCGCGTCGACGTCGATCTCGCCCCGAAGCTCGGGAGCTCGGATCCGGATGGGCAGGCCGATACGGTCACGGTCGCCGGCACGAAGGGTGACGACTCGATCGCGGTCGACGCGAACGGGGCAGCCGTCGACGTCCGCGGCCTGGCCGCTGTGGTCCGAATCACCCACGCCGACCCCACCAAGGACGCGCTCGTCATCGACCCAGTCACGGGTACCGACGAGGTGACGATCGATCCGGCGGTCAACGCCCTCATCCGGGCTTCGGTCCTGTAGCACAGCCGGCAATCCATCGACGGGAGCCGTGCCGGCTCCCGTCGATGTTTCGATTCCGGATCTTCCTTCACGGTGGCTCACCCGGACGGCATGTCCCTGAGGATTCGGTCGACGTCGAGCGGATCGAGCTCGCCGGCACCCGGGGACATTGCGTGTTGGTGCCGTCGATTGACACGTCAACGATGCTCGGAGTACACAGGTGCTTCGCGCGGGGCGAGAGGAACCGATCGGGACCCGCCGAGCGCGGTTCGGCACGGCCCGGCTCCACGGGCCGCGGCCACGGAGAGACACGATGACGGAAGCCATGACCCAGGCACAGACGGTGGACCGGACGCTCGACTGCAAGGGCCTGCTCTGTCCGATGCCGATCGTCAAGCTCGGCAAGGCGATCCGTGAGCTCGATCCAGGCCAGGTCCTCCTGCTCGAGACGACCGACCCGGGATCCATCCCGGACGTTGCGGCTTGGTCGAAGACCACGGGCCATCCGATTCTCAGCCAGGACAAGATCGGACCGGTCATGCGGTTCTGGATCCAGAAGTCATGAGCGCCTCGACGCTGGTCGGCGGCGAGCTCGACGAGCTGATCCGCGAGCGGGTCGACAGCCTGGTTACGGCCAGGGTCGACGAGCTGTTCGCGCTCAAGGAGGCCGAACGGGCACGCAAGCCGAAGAAGCTCGCGATCATCGCGACCAAGGGGACGCTCGACTGGGCCTATCCGCCCTTGATCCTGGCCACGACCGGGGCGTCGCTCGGCTGGGAGGTCGGCGTCTTCTTCACGTTCTACGGCCTGAAGATCCTCCAGAAGGACCGCAAGCTCGAGATCGGGACGACCGGCAACCCGGCGATGCCGATGCCGGTCCCGATGCCGCAGCTGTTGACGGCCCTGCCGGGCATGACGCCGATCGCGACGGGGATGATGAAGCGCCAGTTCAAGGCTCATGGCGTCGCCTCGATCGACGAGCTGATCGACCTCGCCCTCGAGCTCGGCGTGAAGCTGTCGCCGTGCGGAATGACGATGGACGTGTTCGGCTTTCCCGAGTCGTCGTTCATCGACGGGGTCGAACCGGTGTGCGGCGCGACCCACTTCCTGACCTGGGCGGCCGACGCGGACATCGCGCTCTTCACCTAGCTCGCGCGCGGCGTTGCCGACGATCCTCGCGGGCTGCACGGCAGTCCCGACCTCGGAGGCCTCCGTCCCCGGGCCGTGACCATCAGCGCCGCGCCGGCGGGCGCCTCGACATCGTCGGCGGTCGGGCACCTCCTTCGAGGAGCGTCGGATAGGCTGGCTTCGACGACGATCCGTAACGACCGCGCAGCTCTCCGGAGGGATCGATGACCAACCTCGCCGACCTGACCGAGCTCAGCCCGATCCAGGTCTGGGACGGCGTCGTCGCCCGTCGCGTCCAGGGCGAGCAGTTGACGCTCGCGATCGTCGAGCTGGCGCCCGACGCAATCGTGCCCCGCCACCGTCATGCCAATGAGCAGTGCGGGCTCGTGATCGAGGGAGAAGTCACCTTCCGGGTCGGCGACGAGGAGCGCGTCCTCGGGCCCGGCGGGACGTGGCGGATCGTCGGCGACACGCCTCACTCCGTCTTGACCGGTCCGGGCGGCGCGGTCGTCATCGACGTCTTTGCCCCCGCCCGCGACGACTGGGACGACCGCCCCCCGGTCGGTTCGGCGGACGCTCCACCTCTGCTGGACTGGCCGCGCGGCCGCTGATCGGATCGCGCCGAGCGAAGATGCTGCGGCCAATTGCCGATTGGCCGGCGCAGCTCAGAGAACCGAGCGACCGCGGATCATGTCGGGAGCGAGCTCGGTGGTGGCGACGATGTGGCGACGGTTGAGCAGCGCGAAGCCGTACCGCGCGATGATCCGGCGGTCGGCCAGGGAGCGCGTGCGAGCGTCGGTCAACGCGAGGAACGGCGGGTCGTTGGATTCGATGAAGGTGGCCAGCTGACCGCCGGACACGATGTGGACCGCCCCCGTGATCGTGTGGCCCGGCGTGACGAAGACCAGATCGTGCGGCTCCTTGGGAACGCGCAGCTCGATCGACGCGTCGGTGGCAACCGAGGTCCCAGCCTCGCCGATCAGGGTCACCTCGGCCGGGCTGACCCAGATCGTCGGCGTCGTGACCCGCGTCGCCGTGCCGTTTCGACGAAGGATCGTCGCGTTGCGGAGCAGGATCAGGCCATCGTGATGGTTGAGGAGATCCGACAACCGTCGGAACCGCCCGAGGGTGATCGAGCCCGACAATCGGAGGTGCGGCCCGACCAGCTCGACGTCGATCGTCGTCCCGAGCTCAACGGGCGCATCGACTGCCGGCAGGGCGCCGATGATCAGCTCCTCGAGATGCGCAGACGCATCGCCATCGACGAAGGGATCGTTCGGGCTGGCCGGCGCCGTCGAGCTCATGTTCGAAGTACCCCATACAAATGAAGCCGTGGCCATCCCACGATCGTCCGGTCTCGCCAAGGGCAGCGTGCGAGCATCCAGGCCATCCTCGGGGCGGATCGTTCCACACCTCGAAGCAGCCGCGTGCCATGATCGTCGCACGCCTGTGAACCGATCCATCGCCTCGGCGATCCTCCTTCCAGCCGTTCTTGCCATCGTCAGCGGGTGCGCCTCCCAGGCTCCCGTCACGCCGCGGGCGTCTTCCGCGGCGAGCCCGCCAGCCGGCCCATCGTCAGCCGCCCCGTCCTCATCCGAACCGTCGATCTTCCTGCCGATCACCACGCCGGACGCGGCGGCTGCGCTCGTGATCGCGTCCGACTCTCGCTTCGCCGGCATCGGCAAGCAGGACGACAACGTGATTGGCGCCTGCTGCTTCTACACGGCCAGCCAGCGCGGGGACGGCACGTTCCACGTCGCGATCGAGATCGGCTGGGGCGACTGCCCGGCGGGCTGCATGAACAGGCACGACTGGCTGTACACGGTCGCGGTCGACGGCACGATCTCCCTGAGCCGAGAGAGCGGTCCGGCGATCCCGGCGGGCGTGCCCGGCAACGGGGGCGGAGGCGCAATCGAATCCGACGGCGGCTTCGGAGACCTTCCCGCCGGGCCGGGAATCGCCGGTCACGCGGTTGCCGGCCCGACCTGTCCGGTCGTCAAGCCCGGGGACCCGGCGTGCAACGATCGCCCGGTGGCTGGAGCCACGATCGTCATCCGGGATGCCACCGGGACGGTCGTTGCCGAGGTGGCGACCGATGCGAACGGTCGGTTCCAGCTCGTCGTGCCACCCGGGCCCTACCGGATCGAGCCACAACCGGCCACAGGTCTCATGGGAACGGCTCAGCCGATCGCCGTGACGGTCGGCGGAAGGTTCCAGCTCGTCCAGATCGCCTACGACACCGGCATTCGCTGACCGACATGACTCGGCCGCGGCAGATGCCGCGGCCGAGGGCGTCGGGTCGGGTGGCCGTGGCTCCCACGGCGCCGGGTTAGTTGATCAGCGTGACCGTGTAGTTGCCGAACTGGCCGCCTGCCGGGGCGGTGTCGTCGATCAGGAAGTTGTTGGCGTTGATCGGCGAGATGAAGTAACCGCTGATGGACTTGGTTGAGCCGCCAATGGATCCGGTCACGTGGAACATCGCCCAACCGACCATCAGGCCGTTGTCGTCGACGATCGGGACGGGGAAGTCGTGGCCGATGCCGTAGAGGGCCAGGTCCGAGTAGAGTGTGGCGTGCGAGCCGGCGTTCAGCGGCGAGATCTTGTCGTTGAGGGTCGTCGTTGACGACAGTCCCCCACTGACGATCAGACTATCGACGACGTTCGAGTCGGCGTTGCACTGGTCGCAATACATCGTCCAGTTGAACGTGGTCGGACCCTGGGGGACGTCGGCGGACCCGGACGGGGGCTCGGAAAACGTGACCTCGTTACCGATGCCGGTACTGTTCGGGCCGAACGCCGCCTGATTGAAGATGATCGGCATGGCGCCCTTGACCCCGTTCGGCCAGCCGGCCTTGGTGGTCGCGGTCGTCGTGATCTGCCACGATGGCATGCCGACGATCCCGGCGAAATTGTTCCCGTGCGGGGCGGTGATCGTCACCGCGAACGTCCGACCCACGCCGCCCGCTGCATTCGTGAACATCGTCAAGGTGACCCCGCCGGTTCCATCGGTGTAGCCGTTGCTGGCGGCTGTGCTGATGGCAGCAGCCTGCGCCCCGGAAACCCCGCCACCCATGCCGTAGGCATAGGCGGCCGCGAACGCGGCGTTGTCTGCGACGTTCTGCATGTTCCGACGCTGGACGAAGGTCGACCCTCCGTCGAGGACGAGACCCGTCATCGCGACGATCGCGGTGAGGGCAAGAGCGAAGATGACGAGGATCTGGCCGCCGTCGCGGCGCTCGTCAGAAGCGAATCGGCGCATGGCGGCGTACCTCAAGGGACCTGTACATGGGCTGTTGCCTGAAGGGTCGAAGGAGCGACCATCGAGAGGACGGGGGTGAGCACGCTGAACGGCACCGTCACGGTGACGCGGACGTACAGCGGATCCTCGCTGCCGCTCGAACAATTCGCGTTGCCGGTCACCACGACATCGCTGACGGTGGTGCAGGCGAAGGTGACCGAGCTCGACGGCGAGCCCAACCCGGGGATCATGCCCTTCTGCACCGCGATGACCGCCAGCGTCTCGGGGCTGTTTCCGAGCGAGCAGCTCGACGTGTCGCACGGATGGACGGCCGTGGCCCTCGCGATCTCCCGAGCGGCCTCGGAGACGCCGTTGTTCATGTAGATCCCGCGACCCAGGTCGAAGATCCCGAGAAGCATCAGGACGAAGGGGATCAGGGCCAGGGAGAATTCGACGAGGGCCTGACCGCGCCGCCGATCGGGCAGTCGCACGCCGGAGCGTCCGAGACTGGTCATCTACGTCACCCGGATCTGAACGCCGCCGCTCGTCGTCGAGCCGGCCGCATTCGTGACCTTGAGCGTGACCAGGTAGTAGCCCGAGCCGTTGCTGTTCGGCGACACATACTTGTGGGTGCCGGGGACCTGTCCAAGGCTTGTCGTGCCGTCGCCCCAGGTCCAGAGCCAGCTCGTGATGCCGCAGCTGACTGAGGTCGAGGTGTCCGTGACCGAGAGGGTTACCGGTGCCTTCGTCGGATCGCCGGCGTGGTTCGAGGTCGTCGTATAGGTGAACCCGGCGCTCGGCAGGACGCAGGTCACCGGGGTTGGCGTCGGGGTTGCCGTCGGCGCCGGCGTCGGCGTCGGGCCGACCGGGGTCGCGGTTGGCGTCGGCGTCGGCGTTGCGGTCGCCGTCGGCGCCGGGGTGGCCACTCCGCTGACGGGGAGCGTCTCGCGGTTCGCGGTCGACGACCCCGTGAACGTGACGTTCTGATTGCCGCCGAAGAACACCGCCATCAACGGCGTGAACAGCCGGAAGTGCCCGGTGACCTGGACGGTGACCGTATTGCCGATGCCCGTCGAGCAGTCGATCGGGTTGCAACTGACGCTGACGTCCGTCGGCGCGATGCTCACGCCGCCGCTCGACTCCAGCGTGATCCGGCAGTAGATGACGTTGGTCTTGCCGTCGGCCGGGCAGGGCTGCGCGGGGTTGAAGTCCGTCGGGGTCTGCGCTGCCTGGAAGACCCCCTCGCGCGCCGCGTTGGAGACGGCAATCTGGGCGGCGGCGATCCGCCCGAGGTCCAGGACGGCCGCGAAGAAGAGCATGAAGACCGGCAGGATCAGCGCGAATTCGACCAGGCTCTGACCGCGGCTGCGGGTAGCGAGGTGGCGGCGGAGCGCGGCGCTCGGGTTGCGCAGGAGGGAGTGCATTCGGGACCCCGTTGAGAGGACTGGTCACCACGAAGGTTCGGTGGCGGTCCTTACACGATCCCTTGAAACGGTGCGCAGCTGCATAGCCCGACGGGTGGGCCACGCGTCGGCGATGGTCCTGCCTCATCCCCCGAATCTGGGGAGGAATCGAAGAGCCGCGTCCCTCGCGGAACGCGGCTCTCGGAGCCCCCGAGGCTCGGACGACGAGCCCGCCTATTGACCCAGGCGCGGTTCGAGCAGCACCGGCGTGCCGAAGTCGGGGCCGTCGAACGCCTGATTGATGGCCGTGCCGCCCGTGAATTGGGCGGTCCAGGCGACGAGCTGTCCGACGTCGTGGTGCGTGGGCTGGCCGGCCAGCTTGACGTTGTCGAAGGGGGCGTAGATCAGGCCCTGGTAGTCGATGCCCGAGGCCGAGTTCAATTGGAAGATGTCGGTCGACGGGGCGCCGCCCGTCGCGCAGTTCGCTGGCCCGGCGCTCTTGCAGATGTATGACGCGATCCCTCGCTCGAACGGATCGACGGGCGGGAGGGCGTACGTCGGCGCGGTTCCCAACGACCAGCTGTAGTGGCCGCCGCTCCCGGCACGCGCGGTCCAACCGGCAAACTTGCACGTGGCCAACGGTCCTCCGCCCGCAACCCCGCCGCACGCGGCCGCCAGCGGATTGTTGGTCGTGTTCCCGGAGTTGAGCGAGATCGTGGCGCCGGCGTTCATGTTGAGACGCGCGTTGCGGTCGAAGACGAGCGTCACGCCGTCACCGAGAACGAGGCCACTGTTGTTGATGTCCAGCGTCCCGGTGATGTAGAAGATCCCATTCTCCTTGCCCGTGACCGGGCTGAACGTCGGGTCGAGGACGAGGCATTTGTTGTTCGGGACGGAGATGTCGTTGTAGTGGCCGGCCGGCAGGCGGTCGACGCTCGTCACGGGGTAGGGGCAGGTATCGAGGGCGCGGACCGTCGATGCATTCGGAGGGAAGCCGGCAATCGCTCGGTCCTCGAGGCAGCCGTTGCCAACGCCGACGCCGTACGTCAGGCACGGTGCCGGGTAGTTCGGGTCGGCGACCTCCGCCTGGAACGTCACGCCGACCGGGTTGCCCACCTGGTCACGGACCTGGCCGGGCGCCCATCCGTTGCCGCCGG
>Ga0207684_10001654_pt1 | contig 23687 bp, 24 predicted proteins | sample KBSK5501metaG_FD_184342 | JGI IMG/M metagenome (GOLD analysis project Ga0207684, IMG submission 184342) | Corn, switchgrass and miscanthus rhizosphere microbial communities from Kellogg Biological Station, Michigan, USA - KBS K5-50-1 metaG... | ecosystem: Host-associated > Plants > Roots >...
GTCTGCGCACGACGCCACGGATGCCCGCGGGCTTGCGGCTCCGATCTCGTCGATCGTCTACTTGGCTGCGGGCTCGGATACCGGCGCGAGAACCGGCGTGAGAAACAGCGCCGGATCCACCATCGCATGATTCAGGCTGACCGACCAGTGCAGATGCGCCCCGGTCACGCGCCCGGTCGCACCGACCGCGCCTATCGCCTGCCCGGCGGCCACCGTGTCGCCGGGTTTCACGGCGATCTCCGACAAGTGGCAGTACATCGTCAGCAGACCCGCGCCGTGATCGATCCAGACCGTGTTGCCGTTGAAGAAGTAGTCGCCGGTGTCGATCACCCGGCCCGCTGCTGCGGCGATGACGGGCGTACCGGCCGCGGCCGCGATGTCCATGCCGCTGTGCGGATTGCGCGACTGCCCGTTGAAGATTCGACGCAGCCCGAACGAGCTCGAGCGCGGGCCGGGCGTCGGCTGCAGCAGCCGCAAGGTCGACGGCAGCGTCGTGCTGAAGGTCGCGGCGACCTGCTCGAGGTGCACGCGCTCGCGCTCGTAGCGCGCGAGGTCGGCCTTCGAGAGATCGACCTTGCCCGGCGCCACCTTCAGGCGCTGCTCGGCGTAGCGGAACGGTTCGATCTCGAAGCGCAGGCGGGTGTCGGCCTCGGCGCCGCGCTGCACCTGCAGGCTCGCCGGCCCGGGTGTGGCCGACAGCGGAATGCCGAGCACCGCCGTCCACTGCGTGCCGTCGTGGACCACGAGCACACGCTGCTCGTTGTAGCGGGCCGAAGGCGCCTCGGCCGACGCGCCGAGCGCGAAGGTCGCGACGCCGCCCGGCACGACATGTGCGCGCGGCAGCTCGATGGGCCCGGCCGCGAAAGCCGGGAGTGCGACGGCGGCGAGCAGTGCTGCCAGGGCGCGGCGGGTGACGATCGTTGGGGTCCTGTTCATCGCGTTTTTTCTGCGGAGGCTGGCCGCTGCGGCGGTCTCGATGATGCCTCCAACGTGTGTGGCTACGTGATCAGCGCACCGTCAGCTCGTGCACGCGCGCCAGCGCATTGCGCGGCACGCGTCCGGCGATCGCGATCGCCGGCGGTGCGCACAGCATGCGTTCGAACACGCGCTTCAGCGCACGTGCGCCGACCGCTTCGACCTGCGCCGCAAGCTCCGCGGCCGAGCGCACGCGGCCGAAAACGAACAGGTCCTGCGCCGCGTCTTCGAGGCGTCGCCACGGCCGCTCGTAGGCGCGCAGCCGCCGCACCGCGATCTGGTTGCGGGCGCGCTCGAGGTCGATCGCGTCGACCGCTGCGGCCTGTGCTTGGAGCAGCGCGAAAGTCTCGGTGAAGAATTCGTCCAGGTGTTCGGGCGTGGTCGATGCTTCGATCGTGAACAGGCCCGCGAGATCGGTGATCTCGGCGGCGCAGTTCGCGTAGTAGACGAGGCCGCGGCGCTCGCGTATCTCGTGAAGCAGCGGCGAGCTCATGCCCTCGCCGAACAGCGCGGCCGCGACCTGGCCGGCCTGGTCGTCGTCTCGCAGGCTCGCGATCGGGTAGCCCATCACGACGTGGCTCTGGCTGCTGCCGGCCTGGCGCCGCGCATGGATGCCGCCGACGTAGCCGGGCATCGCCACCGCGTTCTCGGCGCCGGCCGGCATCGCGCCGAACGCGGCGTCGACCGCCTCGACGATCGCGCCCGGCTCGACGTTGCCGGCCACGCCGACGATCACGTTCGCGCCGGTGTATTGGCGCTGCACATAGCCGAGCAGATCGTCGCGCGTGAAGCGCTCGATGTTGCGGCGCGTGCCGATCACCGGCTGCGCGAGCGGATGCGGGCCGAAGCAGGTCTTGTCGAACAGCTTGAACGCGGTCGACAGCGGATCGTCTTCATCCTCGATGAACTCCTGCAGGATCACCTGGCGCTCGCGTTCGAGCTCGTCGGGCGGGAAGACGCTGCGCTGCACGATGTCGCCGAGCATCTCGATGAAGACGCCGGTGTGCTGCACCAGGCCGCCGATGTGATAGGCGGTATGGTCCTTGTCGGTGTGTGCGTTGACCTGCGCGCCGAGGCGTTCGGCATCGAGGTTGATCGCGCGCGCGTCGCGCGCCTCGGTGCCCTTGAACGCCATGTGCTCGACGACGTGGCTGATGCCGTTGAGCCGCGCGCTCTCGTGGCGGCTGCCGGTGCGCACGAACACGCTGACGCTGACGCTCGCGAGGTGCGGCAGCGGGATCGTCACCACGCGCACGCCGTTGGCAAGTGTCGCGATCGCGGTGGAATCGTCAACGTTCTGGTTCATGTCCGGAAGTATCGGCGAGTGAAGACCAGTGAAGTCACGGGCACGCGGCACTGCGTTTCGTAACACCTCGCATACCCTTGTGTCGATGCTCTGCGTCAACGTTGGGCCAGTTGCTGGCGTTCTGTGATCATCAAGAACTAGGAGGCGTCCATGTCGCAGGTTGTTCGAGGGTTGCGCCGCGCCGGTGCTGCCGGTGCCGTTGCGTTGACGACGTTGCTGGTCGCCGGCTGCGGTGGCGGAGGCGACGACTCCGGCCCGCCCCCCAGTGCGCTTGACCGTTCGGCCGGCTTCTATGAAGGCACGACCGCAGGGCAGCGCAAGATCTCGGTGATCGTGCTCGAGACCGGTCGCTACTACACGATCTACGGTCCGCTGGGCAGCCCGCAGAGCAGCCAGATCGAAGGCGTGATGGTCGGCGACGGCACGGCCGGCGGCGACAACTTCTCGTCGAACAATCTGGAGAACGTCAATTTCACCTTCCAGACCAGCACGCCCGGGGCGCTGGGCGCGACCTTCGCGCTGCAACGCTACTTCGACGCGAACATCGCCTACGCAGGCGGCGGCACCGATGCGTTCAACGCCGATTATTCGTTCGACTACGAGCAGGCGCCGTCCATCGGCCTCGTCGCCGGCAACTACAGCGGCCAGCTCGCCGCGATCGACGGCGTCGAGAGTGCGGCACTGACGATCAGCGGCTCGGGCGCGGTCAGCCTCGCGACTCCCGGCGGCTGCAGCGCCGGCGGCGCGATCTACCTGCACCCGTTCGGCAACGTCTACGACATCACCCTGACCTACGGCGGCGCCGCCTGTCCCGCCGCCGGCCAGACGCTGACGGGCCACGCGACCTACGACAGCGCAACCGGCGCGCTGACCGCGATCACAACCTCGCCGACGTTCGCCGACGTGACGCTGGTGGTTGCGACGAAGAACTGATCACTTCGCCCACGAATCCTTCAGCCCCGCGATCCGGTTGTAGACCGGCTTCGCGGCGCCGTGGTCGATCCGATCGGCGACGAAGTAGCCGTGGCGTTCGAACTGGACCTTCGCGTCCGCCGGCGCGTTCGCGAGCGAGGGCTCGACATAGCCGGTCACGACGCGCTTGCTGTGCGGGTTCAGCGCGGCCTTGAAGTCCTTGCCGCCGGCATCCGGGTGCGCGTCGGTGAACAGGCGGTCGTACAGGCGCAGCTCGGCCTGCAGCGCGTCGTGCACGCCGACCCATGTGATCGTGCCCTTGACCTTGACCGCGTCGGCGCCGGGCGTGCCGCTCTTCGTGTCGGGCACGACGGTGGCGGTGACCGCGGTGACCGCGCCGGTCGCGTCCTGCTCGCAGCCGGTGCACTCGACGACATAGCCGTACTTCAGGCGCACCCTGTTGCCCGGGAACAGGCGGAAGAAGCCTTTCGGCGGCGTCTGCGCGAAGTCGTCGCGCTCGATCCAGACTTCCGGTCCGAGCCCGAACGAGCGCACGCCCAATTCGGGCCGCTGCGGGTGCGCCGGCGCGTGACACGCCTCGCGATGCGCCGCATCGCCGAACACCTCGGCCCAGTTCGTCAGCTTCAGCTTGATCGGATCAATGACTGCCATCGCCCGCGCGGCCTTGCCTTCGAGGTCGTCGCGCAGCGCGGCGTCGAGCGCGGCGTAGTCGGTCCAGCCCCCGGCCTTGCTGGTGCCGGCGCGTTCGCACAGCAGGCGTATCGCTTCGGGCGTGTAGCCGCGGCGGCGCAGGCCGACGAGGGTGGGCATGCGCGGGTCGTCCCAGCCGTCGACGATGCCCTCGTCGACGAGCTGCTTCAGCTTGCGCTTGCTCGTGATCACGTAGGTCACGTTCATGCGCGCGAACTCGTATTGGTGCGGGCGCGGCTGTGCCAGCAGCCCGAGCGACGCGAGCGTGTCCAGCAGCCAGTCGTAGAACGGGCGCTGGTCCTCGAACTCGAGCGTGCAGATGCTGTGGGTGACGTTCTCGAGCGCGTCCTCGATTGGGTGCGCGTAGGTGTACATCGGGTAGATGCACCACGTGTTGCCGGTGTTGTGGTGCTCGGCGTGCTTGATGCGGTAGATCGCCGGGTCGCGCAGGTTGATGTTCGGGCTCGCCATGTCGATCTTCGCGCGCAGCACCGCGGCGCCATCGGGCAGCTTGCCGGCGCGCATGTCCCGAAAGCGCGCGAGGTTCTCGGAAGGCAGGCGGTCGCGGTACGGGCTGTTCGTGCCGGGCGTGTTGAAGTCGCCGCGGGTCGCGCGCATCTCGTCGGCGGTCTGCTCGTCGACGTAGGCATGGCCGGCGGTGATCAGCGCCTCGGCCGCGCGGTACATGAAGTCGAAGTAGTTGCTGGCGTAGTAGAGGTGGTCGATGCGCCGGCCGTTGAAGTCGGCATGCCAGTCGAAGCCCAGCCAGCGGACCGTGTCGACGATCGCGTCGACGTACTCCTGCTCTTCCTTCTCGGGGTTGGTGTCGTCGAAGCGCAGGTGGCAGATGCCGCCGTACTCGGCCGCGAGCCCGAAGTTCAGCGTGATGCTCTTCGCGTGGCCGATGTGCAGGTAGCCGTTCGGCTCGGGCGGGAAGCGGGTGCGGATCTTCGCGGGGTCGAGCGGCCCGGCCGCATGGTGCGCCGCATCGCCCGGCGTGCCGGCGAAATGGCGCTGGGCGTAGGCACCCTCCGCCAGATCGCGCTCGACGATGTGGCGCAGGAAATTGCTGGGCTTGTGCTCGGGTGGGTCGCTGGCGTGCGTCATGGAGCGGCGATTCTATCGACGGGGCCCGTGCGGATACGAGCGCTTACGTTCGACAACACTACGGCTGCCATGGCAGGTCAACGAGGGGAACCCCTGCGCGCGTTTGAGGACTCATGGGAGCACGCCTCCCTCGATGACGACAACAGGAGTTCCATGATGATCACGACGAAGTCCATCCTGCTCGCGACGCTGGCCACGGCCGGCACGCTGTTCGGTTCGGCGAGCGCCCAGGCGGGCGGCCACGTGTCGTGGTCGGTCGGCATCAGTGCACCGGCGATCGGCGCGGTGGTCAGCAGCGGCCCGGTGTATGCGCCGTATCCGGTGTATGAAACCTACCCGGTTGAAACCTACCCCGTGTATGCGCCGGCGCCGGTCTACGTGCAGCCGCCCCCGGTGTACTACCGGCCTGCGCCGGTTGTCTACGGGCCGCCCGCGTACTACTACCCGCGGCACCATCATCGCGCGTACTACCGTCCGGTGCCGGGGTACTACCCGCGTCAGGACTGGCGCTGAGCGGCGCGTAGGCGCTGGCCCACACCGGCTGGCGCGCCCGTCCGATTCGGCCCGAACGCACTTCGACGGACCATGAAAGCCGAGTCGGCGCTGCGCGCCGACGCGATCGAAGGAGTGTCACCATGAATTCTCGCAACGTCACGACTTTGGCTTGTGCGGCCGGCGTCGCGCTGCTCGGCGCGTGCGCCTCCGGCCCGCGGTATTCCGAAGGACCGGCGCCTGTCTATGCGAACGCACCGGCACCGTATCCGAACCAGTACGCACAGTACGGCCAAGTGAGCCGGATCGAGACAATCCCGGTGGCGTCGCGCCCGAGCGGGGCCGGCGCCGTGCTGGGTGCCGTGCTCGGCGCCGTGGTCGGGCATCAGATCGGCGCCGGCACGGGCCGCGCGGTCGCAACCGGCGTCGGCGCGGTCGGCGGCGCGGTCGCCGGCAACGCGATCGAGCAGCGCACCAAGCGTGATGACGAGCTGTACCGCGTCGGCGTGCGATTCGACGACGGCAGTTATCGCGAATTCGACTTCCAGCGCATCGCCGATTTGCAGGTCGGCGACCGCGTGAAGTTCGAGGGCGGCCAAATCTACCGGATGTAGTACCGGGTGTGGTACCGGGTATAGCGCCGGATGCAGCGTTGCCGCCGGCTCACATCGCCTTGAACAGGTGTGCGTAGAGCCGGCTCGCGACCAGCTTGTCGGTGTGGCCGCGCAAGGTCAGGTGGACCTTGCCGGATTCGTCGCGCACCGCGGTCGCGATCGCATCGGCGCGCACGACGGTGCCGCGATGGATCTGCCAGAAGCGCGTGTCGTCGAGTAGCGGGAGCAGCTCGCGCAGCGCGGTGCGGATCAGGTATTCGCGCTGCGCGGTGATCACGCGCACGTACTTGTCGGCCGCCTCGAAGTACAGCACGTCCGCGATCGGCACCATGTGGATGGCGGTGCCGACGCTCGCCTGGATCACGCTCAGCTTCGCGGCCGGCGGCGTCGAGCTTGTTGCCGCCGCGGCGAGGCCCGGTGCGCCGAGCAGGTTGCGCAGCTGGCTCAGGGTCGCGTCGAGCGCAGCGGCGGTATTCGGGCCGACTCCATCGCGGCTCTCGCCAGCCGCCGCGCGTGACTTCAGCGCGGTCTGCACCCGTGTGCAGGTCTGCGTCAGGCGCTCGTTCTGGATCGGCTTGAGCACGTAGTCGACCGCGCTGTGCTCGAAGGCCTGCAGCGCGTACTGGTCGTAGGCGGTCACGAAGACGATCGCCGGCAGCGCGCCTGCGTCGTCGGGCCAGTCTTCGGCGATCGCCTGGGCCGCTTCGAGGCCGGTCATGCCGGGCATGCGGATGTCGAGGAAGACGACGTCGGGCCGCTGCGCGAGCGCCGCGTCCACCGCCGCGGCGCCGTGCCGCACATTGGCGACGATCTCGAGCTCCGGCCAGAGCCGTTCGAGCTCGGACTGCAGGTTCGCGGCGAGCAGCGGCTCGTCTTCGGCGATCAGCGCGCGGGCTCTCGGTTTCATGCGGTCGGGGTGGTGGCATTGGCGGGGCGCGTGATGGGCTCGCCGAGCGCGGCAATCGGCACGCGGATCGTCGCGACCGCGCCGCCTTGCGCGTCATCGGCCTGCGCCAGGTTCAGCCCAGCTTGCCCGCCGTACAGCGTTGCGAGGCGCTCGCGAACCTGCGTCAGACCGAAGCGCGTGCCGTCGGCGCTCGCGGCCGCGGTGTCGGCCAGGCCGATGCCGGTGTCGCGCACCTGCAGCACGAGCTCGTCTATCCCCGCCGCACTGCGCTGGCGGCTCGCGCGCACCTCGATCTGGCCGCCTTCGATCTTCGGTTCCAGGCCGTGCTTGATGCTGTTCTCGACCAGCGGCTGCAGCAAGAGCGGCGGGATCGGCAGCGCCGCGAGCTCGGCGGGCAGCTCGAAACGGGTCTGCAGCCGATCGCCCATGCGCAGCTGCATCAGCGCGAGGTAGTCGCGCAGTCGCGCGAATTCGGCATCGAGCGCGTGGCTGGACGAACGCGAGGCGTTCAGTGTTGCGCGCAGGAACGCGATCAGCTGGTCGAGCATCGCCTGCGCGCGCGGCGGGTCCAGGCCGATCAGCACCCGCAGGTTCGCGAGCGTGTTGAACAGCATGTGCGGCTCGAGCTGCGATTCGAGCAGCTTGAGCTGGTTCTCGGCGGCCTGGCGCTGCGCGGTCTGCGCGGTGGCCTCGTGCGCGGCGATGATCTCGCGCGAATAGAACCAGTACGTGATGACGAGCGCCGGCACCAGCGAGCTGAGCAGTAGCGCCACCGTCTGCGACAGGCTGCCGCGCAGCATCCCGATCATCGGGCGCCCGGTGATCCATTCAGCGATCGTCCCACCGGTCGAGAAGCCGAGCACGCTGCCGACGAAGATCACCAGCATCATCAGCGGCCAGCCGGGCCAGTGGCTGTCGGCCTCGGGCGTGCCCGGCGCGGCGTGCCGGTGCTTCCACTTCGATGCCGGCACGCGGCCCAGGTCGATGAAGAACCAGCACATCAGCCCGATGCAGCTCGATTGGACCAGCGTCGTCCACAGCGAATGCCCGGTCAGGCCGAAGATGCACAGGCCGATGAACGCACCGTACGCGGTGCTGCGCAAGGCCCGCACGGCGTAGCGCGAGCGGCGTTCGTGGGTGTGCTCGCCGGGCCGGGTCAGGTCGAGCGGGTTGGCAGCCATGCTGCGATTCTGGCCCAGCCGCTCGTCGTGTCGGCCCGCCGTTCTCATGCTCGCGGTCAAGCGGCGAGCGACGACGTTGCGGCACGCGCCGCCACGAGCCGGCGCAATCCGAGCGCACGTGCGGCGAACAGGCCGCTGAACGTGCCGTAGGCCAGGCCGCAGGCCGCGCCGAACAGCGGGCTGCCGATCAGCGCGTGGTTCTTGGCGAGCGCGACCCCGGCGACGTACTTGACCAGGAACAGCGCGACGATCAGCACGAGCGGCAGCCAGCTGCCCGGCACGCGAAGCAATCCGGTCGTGCTCGACCACGTGGCGCCGCGCGCCTGGACCCAATGCCGGCCGAGGCCGACCGCGGCGGCGACACCGATCGCCCAGGCCAGGATCGCGATCGTGGCATGTGCGAACACGCTGACCACGCCGCTGAACGACAACGCGAGCATCACCAGCGGCAGAACCGTGATCCGCGCGAGGCTGATCTCGCGATCGCGCGCCTGCCACAACCCGAGCACGATCAGTGCGGCCAGCAGGCCCCAGACCCAAGTCGGCGTGTGTTGGACGATTTGCAGCAGCATCGTGATCATGGCGTGGCTCCTGGGTTGAGTGGCGGGACGCTGTTTCGCGTCGATGGGGCGGACTGTGCCGCGCCGCGCGTCGCCCGGCCACGCCGCCGCGACGAATCGACGAGGCGCGGCGCGAAGCGTCGGGCCGGCGGTGCGAGATGCATCCCGGAAGGCATCCCCAAAGGCATTCCACAAGCGACCCAGGGCGCGCCGCAGGGTGCTGCTGCAGAATGCGCCATGGCCATTTCGAGACGAGAACTCCGCGCGAAGCGCGCGGACCACGCCGGTCGCGCCCGGGTGCCGGTCGCGGTGTTGTTGGCGATCGCCGCCGCACTGGCGGCATGCAGCAGCGTATCGCTCGTCGAGCCGCCGCCAACGCGAACTGTGCCGGCTCCGCCGCCGGTGCAGCCGCCCAACGCGCCGCCCGCCGCACCGGCCCCGTCACAAACGGCTTCGCAACCGGTCGCGATCGCCTCGCCGATCGCACCGCCGGCGCCGCCGCAGGCCTCACCGCTCGATGGCGGCGAGGCGCAGCAGATCACCGAAAGCCCCGGTGTCGCCGCGCGCTTCCCCGACCCGCCGGTCAGCTACCGCACGCCGGCGTTCGAGCCCGGCCGTACCAGCTACACGAGCAACGCCGAGATCCATGCGCTGCTGTGGAACCTCGCGCAGGAAGGCTCAGGCGCACCCGGCACGACGACGATCCGGCTGGTCGCCGTCGGCAGCTCGCAGACCGGCATGCCGCTGGAAGCGCTGTACTTCACGCGCGACCTCGCGAGCACAACGCCGGGCCACAGCGCGCGCCCGACCGTGCTGCTGATCGGCCAGCAGCATGGCGACGAGCCGGCCGGCAGCGAGGCGCTGCTGGTGGTCGCGCAGGAGCTCGCGCAAGGCAGGCTCGCGCCGGTGCTGGACCGCGTCAACGTCGTGCTGCTGCCGCGCGCCAACCCGGACGGCGCGGCGACTGGCGCATCGACCGGGGCGCCATCGAACGGCGGTGCGCCGAACGGCCGGCGCGTCTCGGTCAGCGGCATCGACATCAACCGCGACCACCTGCTGCTGCGCACGCCCGAGGCGCAGGCGATCGCGCAGCTCGCGCGCGAGTACGACCCCGCCGTGGTCGTCGACCTGCACGAGTACAGCGTGCTCGGCCGTTACCTGGACAAGTTCGGCGCGGTACAGCGCTACGACGTGCTCGTGCAGTACGCGATGACCGCGAACCTGCCCGAGTTCATCACCAAGGCTTCCGAGGAATGGTTCCGCCGCCCGCTGCTGCAGGCGCTGAAGACCGAGAACCTCACCACCGAGTGGTACTACACGACGTCGACGGATGTCGCCGACAAGAAGGTCTCCATGGGCGGCGTGCAGCCCGACTCGGGGCGCAACGTCAACGGGTTGCGCAATGCGGTCAGCTTCCTCGTCGAGACGCGCGGCATCGGGGTCGGCCGCGCGCACCTGCTGCGCCGCGTGCACGGCCACGTCACGGCGGTGGCGGCCATTCTCGCGGCCACCGCGAACCGCTCGGCCGATCTGCAGAAGCTGCGCCAGTTCGTCGCCGCCGAGGTCAGCGCGCAGGCCTGCCAGAACGAGATGACCGTCGAGGCCGCGGCGACACCCAGTGAATACAACCTCACGATGCTCGACCCGCAGACCGGCGCCGACAAGAACGTCGCCGTCACCTGGGACTCCGCGCTCGCGCTGACACCGCTGAAGCGCCGCGCGCGCCCGTGCGGCTACTGGCTGCGCGCCGACCAGATCGATGCGGTGCTGCGGCTGCGCAGCCTGGGCGTGCGGGTCGAGAAAGTCGACGAGACCGGCGCGGTGCGCGGCGAGAACTATCGCGAGACCGACCGCCAGGTCGGCGAGCGCAGCGACGTGCGCGGCAATGTTGCCGACGCCGGCAGCGTGCTGAAGGTCAAGGTCGACCTGGTGCCGGCACTGCTCGACGTTCCGGCTGGCAGCTACTACGTCGGCCTCGACCAGCCGCTTGCGAATCTGGTCGCCGCGGCGCTCGAGCCCGACACGCAGAGCAGCTTCCTCGCGAACCGAATCGTTGGCGGCATCGATGGCGCCGCGCGGGTGCTGCAGCGGCCCGAGTTCCGGATGAGCGCGGTGCCCTGACGCGGCCCGCTTGCGGGCCGCGCAACTGAGGCATCGTCATCAAGTTGCCATCTCCCGCGGCTAGCGTCGCCCGTTTCGCGACGCCCGCAGGAGAACCGCCTTGCTCTCGAACGACCACGACCTGATCCGCCGCATCCACGCCGACCTCGCGGACAGCTACGACGAGGAACTGGAGCTCGAGCTCGACGACCGCACGATCGAGGAGATCGCCGGCGCGACGCCGGCCGAGCTGGACAGCGAGGCGCACAAGGAGGAACGCCGGCGCTACTTCCGCGAGCTGTTCCGCCTGCAGGGCGAGCTCGTCAAGCTGCAGGATTGGGTGGTCGCGTCGCGCCACAAGGTCGTGATTCTCTTCGAGGGGCGCGACGCGGCCGGCAAGGGCGGCGTGATCAAGCGCATCACGCAGCGGCTCAACCCGCGCGTGTGCCGCGTCGCGGCACTGCCGGCGCCGAACGACCGCGAACGCACGCAGTGGTATTTCCAGCGCTACGTGTCGCACCTGCCGGCGGCCGGCGAGATCGTGCTGTTCGATCGCAGCTGGTACAACCGCGCCGGCGTCGAGCGCGTGATGGGCTTCTGCACCGACGCGCAGTACGAGGAGTTCTTCCGCACCGTCCCCGAGTTCGAGAAGATGCTGGTGCGCTCGGGCATCCAGCTCGTCAAGTACTGGTTTTCGATCTCCGACGAGGAGCAGCACCTGCGCTTCCTCGGCCGCATCCACGACCCGCTGAAGCAGTGGAAGCTCAGCCCGATGGACCTCGAATCGCGCCGTCGCTGGGAGGAGTACACGAAGGCCAAGGAGATCATGCTGGAGCGCACCCATATCGCCGAGGCGCCGTGGTGGGTGGTGCAGGCGGACGACAAGAAGAAGGCGCGGCTGAACTGCATCCACCACCTGCTCGGCCAGATGCCGTACCGCGAGACCGAGCACCCGCCCATCGAGCTTCCCGAGCGCGAGCGGCACGAGGACTACGTGCGTCAGCCGGTGCCTGCCGAGATCATGGTGCCCGAGGTGTATTGAGCGGCTGCATGCCGCGAGCGGCGCTCGCGCCGCGCCGTTCGGTCAGCTGATAGAGCAGTGCCGCGAGCGGCAGCGCGAGCCCGATCCAGGCGACGAGGTTCCAGCCGCCGTAGGCAAAGGCCCACGCGCCGACGGCGGAACCTGCGGCGCCCGCGCTGAAGAATGTCGTCATGTACAGGCCGTTCAGGCGGGCGCGGTGCTCGGCGCCGAGCGAGAAGATCGCACGCTGCCCGAAGACGAGGTTGGCCTGCACGCCGAAGTCCAGCACGATCGCCGCGACGACCAGCAGCGCGAGCGCGAACGGCGAGGCCGGGCGTGCGGCGTGCGTCAGCAGGAATGCGGCGGCCACGCTCAGCATTGCGAGCGCGCTGGCTGGATGACCCCAGCCGCGGTCGGCGACGCGGCCCGCGATCGGCGCGGCTACCGCACCGGCCGCACCGGCGAGTGCGAACAGTGCGATGCCGCCTTGCGACAGGCCGAAGTCCGGGCTGGCGAGCCACAGCGGAACCGTCGTCCAGAACAGGCTGAACGCGCCGAACAGCGCGGCCTGGTACAGCGCGCGCCGGCGCAGCACCGGGGTCGTCAGCACCAGATGCGCCATCGAGGCGAGCGTGTCGCGATAGCGCAACCGCGCGGGCGGCGTGCGTGCCGGCAGTGCGCGGGCGAGCACCGCGGCGAGCAGGATCATCACCACGGCCGATGCGACGAACACGACATGCCACGACGATGCGGCGGCGATCGAGCTCGAGATCGGCCGCGCCAGCATGATCCCGATCATCAGGCCGCTCATCACGTTGCCGACCACGCGCCCGCGCGCGGCTTCGGGCGCGAGGTGGGCGGCATACGGCACGAGGATCTGCACCGCAACCGAACCGAGCCCGATGAACAGCGCGGCGACGAGAAACGGCAGCGGGTGTGTCGCCAGCGCCGCCGCGATCAGCGCCGGGACCACGATGCCGAGTACACACAGAACGAGTCGGCGGTTCTCGAATGAATCGCCCAGCGGCACGATCAGCAGCAGGCCGGCGCCGTAGCCGATCTGCGTCATCGTGACGATCAGCCCGGCGGCGTGCGCCGACAGGCCCAGCGCGGCGCTGATCGGCCCGACCAATGGCTGCGCGTAGTAGAGGTTCGCGGCGATCAGCCCGCAGGCGGTCGCCAGCAGCACGGTCATCCAGCGGGTGATCGCGGGCGAGGAGGGCGCGGCGGGCGCGGGAGGCGGCTTCATCGTGGGCTGTTTCATGCTGGGTTCTGGAATGGGTGAGGGCTCGCGGGGGGCGAGCTTCGAAGCGCTCAGGCGACGAGCTTCATCGCGACGTCGACTGCGGCCGCGAGCTCGGCGCGGCTTCGGCCGGTCTTGCCGACGACGCGCAGCCCCTGGGTCAGGCACAGCAGCACCCGGGCCGTGGCATCGGCGTCGACCCGTGGCGCGATCGAGCCGTCGGCATGCCCGTGGCGGATCAACTCGGCCAGCATGGCTTCGTTCTTGCGCAGCGTCGCGCCGACTCGCGCGGCGACCACCGGATCGAACGCGGCCAGCTCGACCGCACTGCCGACGACCAGGCAGCCGCGTCGCCCTTCCGTACCCTGCGACGACTCGACGTAGAAGGCCAGCAGATCGCGCAGGCGATCGCGTGCCGGCCGCTGCATCGCGAGCACACGCTGCACCTGCTCGCTGCGCATGGCCGTGTAGCGGTCATAAGCGGCCAGGAAGATCGAACGCTTGTCCTTGAACGCCTTGTAGAGACTGCCCGAGGCCAGCTCCATCGCGCCGGAGAGGTCGCCGATCGACGTGGCGTGGTAGCCGCGCTCGCGGAAGATGCGCACCGCCTTGTCCAGTGCGACGTCGATGTCGAACTCGCGCGGCCGGCCGCGGTTGCGGGGTTGCGCACGCTCCGGCGTTGCAGCGTGTGAAGCAGGTGCGGGGCTTGCCATCGCGTGAATATAGGGAATGATCGTTTCCAAATCAAGCGAGATCGCCGATCAGACGCTCGCTCGCCCCGGTTCCGCTTCCGGCGCAGGGGGGATTCCTGTTGGCGAGGCAGGCGCCCAGCCCGCGCGCCACACTTCGGTCATGATCGCCGTCGCGGTGTGCGGCGCATGTCGTTCGTTGTAAGGCGCGCCCGGCTTGCCGCGACAGAGGCGAATGCCAGGAGTGTCAGCATGATGCGAATCCCCTTGTCATCCATCCGGTTCCCGATCCGATACCTGCTCGGCGCCGCGTTGCTGCTGGCTGCCGCGGCGCTGGCCCACGCCGCCGGCCGGCCGTTCGACAAGGCGGCGTTCGACACCGCGCTCGCGCAAGGCGGGCCGGTGATCGTCGACTTCGCGGCCGACTGGTGTCCGACCTGCAAGGAGCAGAAGCCTCTGGTCGACGCGCTGATGGGCGAGCCCAAGCGCCAGGGCATCACGTTCTTCGTCGCCGACTTCGACAAGGAAACCGCGCTGAAGAGGCGCCTGAAGGTCACGATGCAAAGCACCTTCGTCGTGATGAAGGGCGGCAAGGAGGTCGCGCGCTCCACCGGCCAGACCGACAAGGCCGAGCTCGCGGCGCTGTTCGACAAGGCCTTGTGACGCGATCGGCTCGCGCGTGGACTTCGGTGTCGCGACCTACACGCTCGGCTATCTCGCCGGAGCGCTCTCGACGCTGTCGCCCTGCGTGCTGCCGCTGCTGCCGATCCTGATCGCGACGGCGACGACGCAGCATCGCCACGGGCCGCTCGCGCTGGCCGCCGGGTTGGCACTGTCGTTCGCCGTGGTCGGCCTGTTCATCGCGACGATCGGCGTCGCGATCGGGGTCGACCAAGGCGTGCTGCGGATTGTTGCGGCGCTGCTGCTCGTGCTGTTCGGCATCGCGATGCTGTTGCCGCCGCTGCAGCGATGGTTTCAGCGCCTTGCCGCACGAACCACGAGCGGCGAGGGCCGACTGGCGAATCTCTCGGGCCGCGGCTGGGTCGGGCAGCTCGCCGTTGGTCTCGTGCTGGGCATCGTCTGGAGCCCGTGCGTCGGGCCGACGCTGGGCGCGACCAGCGCGCTCGCGGCCCAGGGCAGCCACTTGCCGCAGGTCGCGCTGCTGATGCTCCTGTTCGGCCTCGGCGCGGCGACGCCGCTCGTGCTGGTGGGCGGGGCGTCGCGCGAGCTGCTGGCGCGCTGGCGCGGCCGGCTGATGATCGCCGGCCGGCGTGGTCAGTGGCTGCTCGGTGCGGTCTTCATCGCGATCGGCGTCGCGATCTTCGGCGGGACCGACAAGCGCATCGAAGCGTGGGCGCTCGAGCACTCGCCCGACTGGCTGACACGGCTGACGACGCGGTATTAAGCGGTCTGCGGCCAGTGCTGCGCGAACACCGGCGCGACCGCCGCGTGCCGCTCGATGCGCTCGAGCGTGGCGTAGAACTCGGGCCGTGTCGCCTTCAGGTGCGCTCGCGTGCCGGACCATTTCGAGACGACCGCGGCGAGGTAGTCGAGCGCGCCCGGCGTGTCGCCGCTCAGGTACGGATACGCGGCGAACTGGTCGGCGAAGATGCTCCAGTGCACGTGCAGGCGCTCGCGCGTGCCGGCGCGGATGTGGTCGTGCGCGGCCTTCGCCTTGTCGGTGGTCCAGCGCTCGGGGTAGTCGACGATGCTGATCGCGGCATAACAGTTCGCCGCGATGTAGACGAGGCCGCGGATCGCCTGCGCCCGCGCCGACGCGTCGCCCGGCAGCAGCCCGGACTCGGGGAAGGCGAGGCCGAGGTGGATCAGGATCGCCGCGCTTTCGCTGAGCACGCTGCCGTCGGGCAGCTGCAGCGTCGGAATCTGCTTCAGCGGGTTGACGAGCGCGAGCTGATCGAGCCCGGGGCTCGGTTCCCACGAGGCAGCGCGGACGATGCGAAACGGCGCGCCGCAGCGCCGCAGCGCGATCTCGACCGCGGCCGAGCCGGAGCCTTCGAAGCCGTAGAGGGTGTGCATCATGGCGAGCCGTCGGATGCCATCAGCGGCGCTTGGCGCCGCCGAGGATCGAGCCCAGCACGCCGCGGATGATCTCGCGGCCGACGCTGGAGCCGATGCTGCGCACCGCCGAGCGCGCCGCGGCCTCGGCGAGCCCCTCGTGCTTGCCGCCGCGCGGGCCGGTGCTGCCGAAGATCACGTCCTTCAGGCCGTCGAGCATGCCGCCGCCGGTGTTCGATTGTGCCGACGGGCCGCCCGGCAGGGTCGCCGTCCCGGTCGGCGGAATCGGCGTACCCGACGACGCGTTGCCCGAGGCTTGCGCGGCCGTCGGGCTGGCCGCTGCGCGGCCCTTGAGCCTCTCGTAAGCCGATTCGCGATCGACTGCCTTCTCGTACGCGCCGGCCACCAACGATCCGGCGATCAGCGCCTTGCGCTGCTCCGGCGTGATCGGCCCGATCTGGCTGCCCGGCGGCACGACGAACACGCGCTGCGTCACGCTCGGCCGGCCTTTCTCGTCGAGCAGGCTGACCAGCGCCTCGCCGACCGCGAGCTCGGTGATCGCGGTCTCGATGTCCAGCCCCGGGTTCGCGCGCATCGTGCTGGCGGCCGACTTCACGGCCTTCTGGTCGCGCGGCGTGAACGCGCGCAGCGCATGCTGCACGCGGTTGCCGAGCTGCGCGAGCACGCTGTCGGGCACGTCCAGCGGGTTCTGCGTCACGAAGTAGACGCCGACGCCCTTGCTGCGCACCAGCCGCACGACGAGCTCGATGCGCTCGAGCAGCGCCTTCGGCGCGTCGTTGAACAGCAGATGCGCCTCGTCGAAGAAGAACACGAGCTTGGGGCTATCGAGGTCGCCGACCTCGGGCAGCTGCTCGAACAGCTCGGACAGCATCCACAGCAGGAAGGTCGCGTACAGGCGCGGCGAGTTCATCAGCTGGTCGGCGGCGAGGACGTTCACCACACCCTTGCCATCCACCGTCTGCATGAAATCGGCGATGTTCAGCATCGGCTCGCCGAAGAAGCGGTCGCCGCCCTGTTCGTCGATCTGCAGGATGCCGCGCTGGATCGCGCCGATGCTGGCTGCGCTGACGTTGCCGTACTCGGTCGTGAACTGGCCCGCGTTGTCGCCGACGTACTGCAGCATCGCGCGCAGGTCTTTCAGGTCGAGCAGCAGCAGGCCGTTGTCGTCGGCGATCTTGAAGACGAGCTGCAGCACGCCTTGCTGGATCTCGTTGAGCGCCAGCATGCGGCCGAGCAGCAGCGGCCCCATGTCGCTGACGGTGGCGCGCACCGGGTGGCCCTGGGCGCCCTTGTCGGACGCGTAGACGTCCCACAGCGTCGCCGGGCACGCCGCGCTTTCGGGCAGTTCGATGCCGCGCTCCTTCAGGATCGCGGCCATCTTGTCGCCGATCTTGCCGCTCTGGGTGATGCCGGCGAGGTCGCCCTTGACGTCGGCCATGAACACCGGCACGCCGCGGCGGCTGAAGCTCTCGGCGAGCGTCTGCAGCGTCACGGTCTTGCCGGTTCCGGTGGCGCCGGTGATCAGGCCGTGCCGGTTCGCCAGCGCCGGCAGCAGGAAGCATTCGATCGTCTCTTTCGGCGAGACGACGTGCTGGGCGACAAGGATCGGTTCGGACATGCGAAGTCCCCAAGTAAAATCGAGGGCAAGTCTATCGAATCAGCACAAGAACTCAGGAAGCATCCATGGCCGGTCATTCCAAGTGGGCCAACATCCAGCATCGCAAGGGCCGCCAGGACGAGAAGCGCGGCAAGGTCTGGACCCGCATCATCCGCGAGATCGTCGTCGCCGCGCGCCAGGGCGGCGGCGACCTGGCCATGAACCCGCGGCTGCGCCTCGCGGTCGACAAGGGCAAGGCGGCCAACATGCCGGCCGACACGATCAAGAAGAACGTCGACAAGGCGACCGGCGCGCTCGAGGGCGTCAACTACGAGGAAGTGCGCTACGAGGGCTACGGCATCGGCGGCGCGGCGATCATCGTCGACTGCATGACCGACAACCGGGTGCGCACCGTCGCCGAGATCCGCCACGCGTTCAGCAAGTACGGCGGCAACCTGGGTACCGAGGGTTCGGTCGCGTTCCAGTTCAAGCACGTCGGGCAGTTCGTGTTCGCGCCCGGCACCAGTGAAGACCGGGTGATGGAAGCCGCGCTCGAAGCCGGCGCCGACGACGTGGTCACCGACGACGACGGTGCGATCGAGGTGCTGTGCGCCCCGCCGGCGTTCGAGGCGGTGAAGGCGGCGCTCGAGGCCGCCGGGCTCAAGCCCGAAATTGCCGAGGTGACGATGCGCGCCGAAAACACCGTGCCGCTCGCCGGCGAAGACGGTCAGCGCATGCAAAAGCTGCTCGACGTGATCGAAGACCTGGACGACACGCAAAGCGTGTATCACAACGCCGAAATCTCCGAGTGAGAACCGACGGAGAACGCACAGCATGAAGGTTCTGGTGATCGGCAACGGCGGGCGCGAGCACGCGCTGGCGTGGAAGCTCGCGCAGTCGCGCAAGGTGCAGGCGGTGTACGTCGCCCCGGGCAACGGCGGCACCGCGAGCGACCCGCATCTGCACAACATCGCGCTGACCGACTTCAACGCGCTGGCCGATTTCGTGCAGGCCGAGAAGGTCTCGCTGACGGTCGTCGGCCCCGAGGCGCCGCTGGCCGGCGGCATCGTCGACGTGTTCCGCGCGCGCGGCCTGCGCGTCTTCGGGCCCAGCCAGGCAGCTGCGCGGCTCGAGAGCTCGAAGGCGTACGCGAAGGAGTTCATGCGCCGCCATTCGATCCCGACGGCGGCGTACGCGACCTTCAGCGACCCGGCCGCCGCGCACGCGTACGTCGAGGCGAACGGCGCGCCCATCGTGATCAAGGCCGACGGCCTCGCGGCCGGCAAGGGCGTGGTCGTCGCGATGAGCCTGCCGCAGGCGCACGAGGCGATCGACTGGATGCTGGCCGGCGCGGACAACAAGCTCGGCGTGCAGCACAACGCCGAGGGCGCACGCGTCGTGATCGAGCAGTACCTCGAAGGCGAGGAAGCCAGCTTCATCGTGCTGTGCGACGGCAAGAACGTGATTCCGCTGGCGACCAGCCAGGATCACAAGCGCCTGCTCGACGAGGACGAAGGCCCGAACACCGGCGGCATGGGCGCGTACTCGCCGGCGCCGGTCGTCACGCCGAACGTGCATGCGCGTGCCATGCACGAGATCATCCTGCCGACGATCGCCGGCATGGCGAAGGACGGCATCACCTACACCGGCTTCCTGTACGCCGGGCTGATGATCGACGCGAGCGGCCAGCCGCGCACCGTCGAGTTCAACTGCCGCCTGGGCGACCCGGAAACGCAGCCCATCCTGATGCGGCTGCGCAGTGACCTTTTCGACGTGCTGATGCACGCGACCGACGGCACGCTGGACAAGGTCGATCTCGAATGGGACCGGCGCGTCGCGCTCGGCGTCGTGATGGCGGCGCACGGCTATCCGCTGAACCCGCGCAAGGGCGATCTGATCAGCGGCTTGCCGGCGCCATCGGCGCACGACGATGCGATGGTGTTCCATGCCGGCACGTCGATGGGCGACGCGGGCGTCGCCACTTCGGGTGGCCGCGTGCTGTGCGTGACCGCGCTCGGCGACTCGGTGCGCATGGCGCAGCAGCGTGCCTACGACGTGCTGCGCGGCATCCACTTCGATGGCGCGCAGTTCCGACGCGACATCGGACACCGCGCGATCCGCCGCTGAACGACCGCATCGTGACGACACCCCATCAAGACGTCCGGGCTTACCTGCTCGAGCTGCAGCGCCGCATCGTCGCGGCGTTCGAGGCCGAGGACGGCGGCACGTTCATCACCGATCGATGGCAACGCGAACCGGGCAGCAAGCTTGAAGGCGAAGGCCTGTCGCGCCTGATCGAGGACAGCCGCGTGCTCGAGCGCGCCGGCTGCAGCTTCTCGCACGTGAAGGGCACGATGCTGCCACCATCGGCCACGCAGCACCGGCCCGAGCTGGCCGGCGCACCGTTCGAGGCCATGGGCGTCTCGCTCGTGTTCCACCCGCGCAATCCGTATGTGCCGACCGTGCACATGAACGTGCGCATGCTGTCGGCGCAGCCCGCGGGCGGCGACGCGGTGCGCTGGTTCGGCGGCGGCATGGACCTCACGCCGTACTACGGCTTCGAAGAAGACGCGGCGCACTTCCACCGCGTGAACCGCGATGCGCTCGCGCCGTTCGGCGTCGCGCTGTACCCGCGTTTCAAGCAGTGGTGCGACGACTACTTCTTCCTGAAGCATCGCGGCGAGCCGCGCGGCATCGGCGGCGTGTTCTTCGACGACGTCACCGAGCTCGGCTTCGAGCGCGGCTTCGAGATGCTGCGCGCGGTCGGCGATGCGTTCGTGCCGGCGTACCTGCCGATCCTGCAGCGCCGCGTCGGGCTGCCGTACGGCGAGCGCGAGCGCGACTTCCAGGCCTACCGGCGCGGCCGCTACGTCGAGTTCAACCTCGTGTTCGACCGCGGCACGCTGTTCGGGCTGCAGTCGGGCGGGCGCACCGAGAGCATCCTGATGTCGATGCCGCCGCGCGCCGCCTGGCGCTACGACTGGAAACCCGAGCCGGGCACGCCGGAGGCGCGGCTGTACAGCGACTTCCTGCGGCCGCGCGACTGGGCCGACTGGACTGGCGCTGCGTGAACGACCACGACCACAAGACATTGCGGCGCATCGGCATCTTCGGTGGCAGTTTCGACCCGGTGCACAACGCGCATCTCGCGCTGGCCCGCGTCGCGCTCACCGAGCTTGCGCTCGACGAGTTGCGCTGGGTGCCGGTCGGCGAGCCGTGGCAGAAATCGCGGCGCATCACGGCCGCCGCGCATCGCGAGGCGATGGTGCGGATCGCGATCCAGGACGAGCCGCGCTTCGTGCTCGACCGCAGCGAGCTCGAACGCCGCGGCCCGAGCTACACGCTCGACACCGTGCGCGCGCTGCAGGCGGCCGAACCCGCCGCCCGCTGGTTCCTCGTGATCGGGCAGGACCAGTACGCGGGCTTTCACACCTGGCAAGGCTGGCAGGAGCTGCTCGAGCGCGTGACGATCGCCGTCGCCGAGCGACCCGACGCGAGCCCGCTCGCAGACCCGCAGGTGCGCGCGTTCGAGCACGAGGCCGTGCACCTGCCGCCGATGGACGTGTCGTCGACCGACATTCGCGAACGGCTGCGCCTGGCGCAGCCGATAGACGATCTGGTGCCGCCCGGCGTGGCGAGCTATATTGACCAACACCACCTTTACCGCGTGGGGCCGAAACGGAGCTGAATGGACATTCGAAAACTGCAGCGCGCCATCGTCGATGGGCTGGAAGACGTGAAGGGCCAGAACATCGTCGTCTTCAACACCGAGCATCTGTCGAGCCTGTTCGAACGCGTGATCATCGCGTCGGGCACCAGTAACCGGCAGACCAAATCGCTGGCGAGCAGCGTGCGCGAGGCAGTCAAGTCCGCGGGCTTCCCGGTACCGCGCCTCGAGGGCGAGGCGAACGGCGAGTGGATCATCGTCGACTGCGGCGCCGCGGTCGCCCACGTGATGCAGCCGGCGATCCGCGAGTACTACCACCTCGAGGAGATCTGGGGCGACAAGCCGGTCAAGATGAAGCTCGACGGGGCAGGGCCTGCTCGCGCGGGGTCCGAAGCCGGCCGCCCTGACGCTTCGATACCTCAGCGCAGGGTCCCGCCTGCGGCGGGATCGAAGGGCCTGCGGCGAGGGGCTTCGATCCCTCAACCCGAACGGGATGCGGACGGGAAGGGCAGTGCTTCGAAGAAGGCCTCTGCGAAGAGGGCTCCGGCGACAAAGGCTCCAGCGAAGAAGGCTCCGGCGAAGAAGGTCGTTGCCAAGACCGGCGTGACCCGCGTCGTCGGGGTCAAGAAGGCCGCCGCGAAGACCACCGCCAAGACCGTCGCGAAGAAAGCGCCCCCGAGGAAGACGGTCGCGGCGAAGAAAGCCCCGGCCGCCCGCAAGACCGCCGCACACCGTTGAGCGGCGATCCGCAATGAAGCTCTGGCTCGTCGCGGTGGGCCAGCGCCAGCCGGCGTGGGCCGACGCGGCGTATGCCGACTTCGCGAAGCGCTTCCCGCCCGAGATGCGGCTCGAGCTGAAAGCCGTGAAGGCCGAGCAGCGCAGCGGCGGCAAGAGCGCCGAACAGCTGATGGCTGCCGAGGCCTCGCGGCTCGACGCCGCGGTGCCGCGCGGTGCGCGGCGCGTCGTGCTCGACGAACACGGTGCGCGGTTGACGACGCTGCAGCTTGCGCAGCGCCTGGCCGCCTGGCAGCAGGACGGGCGCGATGTCGCACTGCTGGTCGGCGGCCCCGACGGTCTGGATGCCGCGCTCAAGGCCGGCGCCGACGAGACGCTGCGCCTCTCGGACCTGACCCTGCCGCACGCCTTCGTGCGCGTGCTGCTGGCCGAAGCGCTCTATCGCGCGTGGACCGTGAGCGTCAACCACCCGTATCACCGTGAGTAGAAAGCCGCTCGAGCGCCCATCGTTCATCTACCTCGCGTCGCAAAGCCCGCGGCGGCGCCAGCTGCTCGAGCAGATCGGCGTGCGCCACGAGCTGCTGCTGCCGCGCGCCGACGAAGATGCCGAGTCGCTCGAGGCCGAACGGCCCGGCGAGCTGCCGGCCGACTACGTCGAGCGCGTCACGCGCGCCAAGCTGCAGGCTGCGCAATCGCGTTGGCAGGCCGGCGGCCTCGGCGCAGCGCCGATCCTGTGCGCCGACACGACCGTCGCGCTCGGCCGGCGCATCCTCGGCAAGCCACGCGATGCCGACGAGGCGGGCGCGATGCTGCGCGCGCTGTCGGGCACGACGCATCGTGTGCTGACCGCGGTGGCGCTCGCATGGCGGCCGACGACGGCGGCGCGCTGGCGCATCGCCGAAGCGGTCAGCGCCTCGAGAGTCCATTTCGCGGCGATGCCCGATGCGGCGATCGCTGCCTACGTCGCGAGCGGCGAGCCGTTCGGCAAGGCCGGCGCGTATGCGATCCAGAGCGGCATCGCCGCATGGATCGAGCACATCGAAGGCAGTCACTCCGGTATCATGGGTTTGCCCCTGTACGAGACGGCACAACTGCTGAGGCAAGCGCGCGTTGCCTTCTGATGGCATCCAGGCAACGCACGCGAGAACATCACGTCGTCCATGCAAGACATCCTGATCAACTGGGCACCGCAGGAAACCCGCGTCGCGATCGTCGAGAACGGAGCGGTCCAGGAGCTGCACGTCGAACGCGCGCTCGAGCGCGGCCTGGTCGGCAACATCTACGCCGGCAAGGTCGTGCGGGTGCTGCCCGGCATGCAGTCGGCGTTCATCGACATCGGCCTGGAGCGCGCCGCGTTCCTGCATGTGGCCGATGTCCAGGTCAATGGCGTGACACCGCGCGGCGCCGCCGGCAACGCGCCGCGCAGCGAGCACACGGCCACAGCGGGCCTGCAGCCGATCGAGCGCCTCGTGTTCGAAGGCCAGACGTTGACCGTGCAGGTCATCAAGGACCCGATCGGCACGAAAGGCGCGCGACTGTCGACGCAGATTTCGATCGCCGGCCGGCTGCTCGTGTTCCTGCCGCAGGACGATCACATCGGCATCTCGCAGAAGATCGGCTCGCCCGAGCTGCGCGAGCAGTTGCGCGCGCGCATGGCCGTGCTCGCGCGCCTGCCCGAGGGCAGCCCCGGGCCGCAGGGCGGCTTCATCCTGCGCACCAACGCCGAAGACGCCACCGACGATGAGCTGTCCGACGACATCCGCTATCTGCGCAAGACCTGGGCCGCGGTGCGCGAGAAAAGCTTCAAGGCCCCGGCCGGTACGTTGCTGCACC
>Ga0207684_10001656_pt1 | contig 23679 bp, 27 predicted proteins | sample KBSK5501metaG_FD_184342 | JGI IMG/M metagenome (GOLD analysis project Ga0207684, IMG submission 184342) | Corn, switchgrass and miscanthus rhizosphere microbial communities from Kellogg Biological Station, Michigan, USA - KBS K5-50-1 metaG... | ecosystem: Host-associated > Plants > Roots >...
GAGCAGGTCACCGACACGCGGCTCGCGCAGCGGGACGCCGTCGCTGATCACGTCGCCGGACTCACAGTGGCGGCCAACGACGGTAACCGTCTGTCCGCCGCCGACCCGGTTCGCGATGGTCGCCTCGAAACGCTGACCGACGAGAGCGACCTCGAGGTTGTCGCCCATGCCGCCGTCGACCGCGACGAATGTCTTCGGGCCGTGCTTGACCGTGGTGACCCGGTAGACAGTGACGCCGCTCGAGGCGATCATGCTGCGCCCGGGCTCGATGAGGATGCGGGCGGCGGGGGGCAGATGCTCGCGGGCCGCGCCTACCAGGGCATCCAGGTATTCCTCCAGGCTCGGCGGGCTGTCGGCATAGGTATACCGGCAGCCGAGGCCGCCGCCCAGGTCATATACCGGGTATTCGCCGACGGCGGCGAGGGGGGCGACCGCGGCCGCGAGCTCGCCGGCCACCAGGATCTGCGATCCGACGTGGGTATGCAGGCCATCCATGCGCAGCCGGCCCGAAGCCTCGATCCGCGCGATTGCCTCGATGGCCGCAGCAGGATGCAGCCCGAACTTGGAGCCGGCATGCCCGGTTGCGTACGCGGCGTAGGTGGAGCTTTGCACCCCAGGAATGATCCGCACCAGGCAGCCCTGCACGCGGCCGGGCTGAACGGCGGCTTCAAGGCGGTCGATGTCGTCGAGATTGTCGACGACGACGGTGCCCACGCCGGCGCCGACCGCGAGTTCGATCTCCTCGGTGGTCTTGGCGTTGCCGTGCAGGACCAGGGCCGCCGGGTCGGCGCCAGCAGCTAGCGCCGTCACGATCTCGCCGCCGCCTGCCACATCAAGCCCGAGCCCCTCGGAGACCATCAGCCGCTGAACAGCGGTGCACGGGAACGCCTTCGAGGCGAAGACCACCTGTGAGTCAGGCCAGCGTGCGGCCAGCTCCCTTGTGTAGTCGCGGGCGCGCTGCCGCACGGCGCCCTCATGGACCACCAGGACCGGCGTACCATAGGCGGCTGCCAGCTCATCCAGGCGGCACCCGCCCACCATCAGCATGCCGTCGGCATCTAGCGCGGTGCCCGGCGGGAACAGCCCGATCAGGTCCCCGGCTGCCCTGGGTTCCCCGGCCAGCGAGCCCGCTCGTTCGGTGTCAGTCTTGGCGTCCATTCCGGCTCAGTCCCGTCTGCTATCAGCGCCCGTTTCGGGCCCCGCGTGTCCAGCCCTGATCTGCTCTGGCTCGCGCTGTAAGCAGTAAAGCGCATCCGCCAGCCCACGCCCGACCTGTCCAGCCAGCTGATCGACCGGCCATGGAATGCCACGGCGCCCTCTTCGAGAACGGCACACAGCCGGACCCGTTCGCTGATCGATGTCCGCCCGTCAGGCACATGGAAGCCGGCCCAGAAGCCAGCCAGGCCACCCGGCGGCTGGGCAGCACTCCGGGACCCGTCAGCGGCTGACAAGAGCAAGCGCCGGCGCTGAACCGGCAGATATGTGCGCCGGCAGCTGATCGATAACCCGACTGGGCGCTCGCCCGAGTCGGCAGGGAGCCTGTGCCCGGCCCTCCGTCACGATGCGTCATTGAGCGCCGCAGTATGGGTGTAGCGCTCTAGCGCTGCATTGCGGTACAATCAATTTTCGGAAGTGAGGGGAGACCGCTCGTGACTGCAAGCACGTCGTTCCGCATCAGTGAAACCGCCAAGACCCGGCTAGCGTCACGGGCCACACGCGAGGGCATGACCGCTACTGCCTTGCTTGACCAACTCATCGTCGAGGGCATCGACCAACTCGACTACCCAGGGATCATCTTCCGCGGCCCAGCGCATGACCGACGCGCCGCACTTGCCGCTGGCCCAGACGTCTGGGAGATCGTCGCCCGCCTTCAGGAGCTTGACGGCAGCGAGGAGCAGCGGATCAGCCTGCTAAGCGCCGAGTCCGACCTGCATCCGCGACCGATCCGTATCGCTTTGGACTACGCCGCTGAGCATGCCGATGAGATTCGGTCTCGGATCGACCGCAACCGGGCCATGGCCGAGCGAATCCGCCGGACGTCACAGCAGCGTGAGGCGTTGCTGGCGTGACCGCCTTCCTGATCGATGAGATGTTCCCGATGGCTACCGCGGTGGTGTTGCGCGACACCTACGGTCATGACGCCGTCCATGTCACCGAGGTCGGCCTTCGGGCGGCGGAGGACACGCAGGTGGCTGTGGTCGCCCGGAGCGAAGGGTGGGCGGGCGTGACCGAGAATGTCGCAGACTTCGCTGCCGAACGCGACGTCGTGCTGGTGTTCGTGCTGAAGAAGAACCTGCCCGCGGGTGGCGGTCAGGCCGCAGCGCTCGCCAAAGGTCTCGACCGCTGGGCGCAAGAGCATCCCGACCCCTACCTCGGCCCTCACTGGCCATCAACGTAGAGCGCTGGCGGCCGGCTTGCGCTTATGTGGAATTGGTCGGCTCCAGCTGCAGAAATTCCTTGCGCCGCCCACCAGGCGAGCCACTCGATGACCTAGCGGATGTCAGCCATGGTGAACCGCTAAGCTAAGGGCCAGGCACAGAGCATATCGGCGATTGCTTTTCGACGGCGGGGGAGCGGATCCGCTCTTGTTCGAAGCGGATCGACGGGGCATAGGCGCCCGAATCAAGGTCGGCGTATAGGCCCGACTCGGCAGGATCGAGAGGGTCAATGACCGCGGCCGACGGAGACGGCTCGGCAATCCAGTGGTCGCGGGTGCTGGTGATGGACGCCGACCCCCAGCATCCGCCGGAGACCGCCGCCGCACTGGCGCAGGTGGCGATGCGCAACGATGTGGACATCGTCGCTGGCACGCGGTATGCGAGCAGCGCGTCGTCAAGCGGCCTTGCCAGCTCCGGACGCGGCATTGTCTCCGCGTGGTCGACCCGGCTCGCCAAGAGCCTTTCCCGCACCGGCTGGCGGGGTCAGCGAGCGATGAGCGGGCTTTCGCGTTCCGGTGGGACATCCGTCAGCCTCGATCGGCTCAAGCCGGTGGTCTTCAAGATCCTGCTCGAGATCCTTGTCCGCCACTCCCAGGGCACCGGTCGCGGAGGTTGCGTACTGGCTTCGCGCCACGGTATGCGGGCAGATCCAAGGCACCCTTTCACCAGGACCCGACCCACCTTGGCGGGCTGCGTCCGACCGCGGACCAAGAACTGACAGTGGGCGGAGAAGCCCCGCTACGTCCGGGACATATCGTCCGGACAGTGTCCGGACAGAGTATGCTAGGGGTATGAACGATCAGGTCACGGCCCCGCGCAAGCGTCATCGCGTTGAAGTCAGGGTGAACCCGCAGCAGGATGCTCTCATCCGCCAGGCCGCCGACCTGGAGAACACCACGGTGACCGCATTCGTGCTGGACAGCGTCACCGCGAGGGCAGAACAGGTGGTCAGGCGCCACCGGGACCTGGTGCTGGCGAACGAGGACTTCGACCGGTTCATCGCCGAACTCGACAAGCCGGCCGCTTCTGTTCCTGAGTTGGCCGCGCTGTTCGAGCGTCACCCCAAGCTGCCCGAGACGTGAATCCTCCCGGCCTGCGACTGGAGCGCCTTGGCGCCCACCATGACGTGTCGGGATTCGCATCGGGGAACGAGGAACTCGACTCCTGGCTGCGCCGCCACGCCCTCGCCGCCCAGCAGATGGACTCCGCCAGGACATTCCTGCTTGTCCGCGGGGGCGAGGGCGCTGAGAGCAGGGTTGCCGGGTACTTCAGCTTGACGATGGGCTCAGTGCTGCGGGCAGAAGCACCACCGAAACTGGTCCGTGGCCTTCCCGCCTACCCGGTCGGCATGGTCCTGCTGGCCAGGCTGGCAGTCGACCGCAGTGAGCAGGGAAAAGGACTTGGCGCGCTGTTGCTTGCCGAAGCGCTCCGCAAGGCTGTTGCCGCCGGCGAGGCAGCCGCTGCCCGGCTCGTCGTGGTGGACGCCATCGACGATGAAGCTGCGAAGTTTTGCGCCCATCACGGGTTCATTGCCGCTCCCGGCTACCCGCTGCGGCTCTACCGGCGGATGAAAGACATCCGCGCCAGCTTGGGCTGACTCCGGCACTGGCACAGAACGCGTTCGCCGACGTCTCGAGGCAGTCCCTGATGGTGCTGCTCGGCCATATGTCTCCGAGATAAGCCCGTGCTATGGCGCCTGTTCGACGTCACTGTGTGTGCTGAGTACGAGCGTGCTCACCCTTGGCCAAGCTGCAGATCGGGCCGCTGCCCACCACGCCCAGCAGGCGCATCGCGCCGCTGCTGATTGACGGCGACTGCCAGCAGGCCCCCGCCACCAAGACCCGGCTGGCCGGCGGCTAGTGCCTGCGCGCGGTGGCACAGGAACGCCTGCCCGTATGCCAACGTCCGCGAGCACTGTCCCGGCTTCCCCGCCGACCTCAGCCACCTGGCCGTCCTCGCCGCCCAGCGCGTCGACGCCACCACGGCGAACTCCTTGGTCATGTGGCTGGAGTCGGGCGGCGACAGGCATTGACCCCATTAAGCCGGGGATACAGCAGTTCGTTGCCGGCCATGGCCGCCGACGGCAGTAGGGTCCCAAAATGTGGACATGGCGGTTTCCAGGGATGAGCTTCGCGGCGCGGCGGGGCTCGCGCGTGGAAGCGACGACCCCGCTGGGCCGCTGGGCGGCCCGCTATCTGGCGGCCGACCTGCCCGGTCTGGCAGATCCAGACCTGTCGGCCGGCGAGATGATCGCCGAGGCGGCCCAGTTCGGCGATGAGGAACAGCGGGATCACGTGGCATGGGGATGGCTGGCCGAACGCCAGCCCGCCGAGGCGGCACGGGAGGTCCTCACTGCCGCCGAGGGGATGTCGCCGCTGCTGCGCGGCGTGGCCGTCGGGGTAATCCAGCGGCTCGGCGAAGGCGCGTTGCCGGCCTGGCGGGAGCTGACGGCGGCGCCGCGCGTCGGCCGGCATGCCCGCGCGGTGCTGGCCGCCTGGGACCAAGGACCCGAACCCACCGACGCTGACTGGGATTGGCTGGCGGTGGAGGCGGCGGCCGCGGCGCCGCAGGACAAGGGCCCGGATGAGGCGCTCACCCGTGTCTGGGAGAGCATGGCGGGGACGGACCTGGACACGTGCCTCGCGGAGGTGCGGGCCACCGGTCACCCGGATGCCGCGGAACTCTGGCGGGCGGTGGCGGCGTTCGCCGCCTCCGGCGCGCCGCGCAGCATCGACCAGGTGGCCGATCTGAAGGTTTCGCTGGCCGGCTCCCGGCCGCCGATCTGGCGCCGGGTGCGGCTGCCCGTCACGGCCACACTCGGCGACCTGCACAATGTCATCCGGGTGCTGTTCGGATGGGACGGCGACCACCTGCACGTGTTTCAGGCGGGGAGGAAGCAGTACAGCGACCCGCTCATGGGCCTCGACGGAACCTGCGACGAAGAGGCGGTCCGGCTGCGCGATGCCATGGCACGCAACTCCGGCAAGATCAGCTATACCTACGACCTCGGGGCCTGCTGGGAGCACGAGATCACGCTGGAGCAGACGCTCCCGAGCGACCCGGGCCAGGACTACCCGGTCTGCGTGGCGTACAAGGGCGACTCCCCGGTGGAGTACTGGTCCGAGGACGACCCCGAAGAAACCGAGCCGTTCGACCTGGCCGAGGTCAACCACAGGCTGGCCGCGCTCGGCGGGGCGGAGAAGTGACGTGGCACCTCGGGCGGTGAACCACGGTGGCGGCGAGCTGCTGCTTGCCTCTCTCATCGGCGCTGCGCCGTGCGGCCGCCGACGCGGACCGTGCGGGCCTGGCGCCCGCCCGGCCGGCCGGAACCGGGCCAGCCAACGCTGCCAGGCATGCACTTTGGTGGGGGACCCGGTGTTCGGAGACTGGGAGGATACGGACGATGAGCGTCGTGGGCAGCTGGCGGATCGTGGAAACGGAACTGTGGGATTCCGACGCCCTGAACCTGGTGGCGCCAGCATTCATCGAGTTCGGGGAGGACGGGCTGGGCAGCTTCGGCTTCATCGCCGTCCAAGGGGAGCTGGATTGCCGTGAGGTGGTCCGGGATGGTCGGCCAGGCGTGGAGTTCTCCTGGGAGGGCAACGATGATTGCGACCCGGCCAGCGGCCGCGGTTGGGCGGTGCTGGAAGATGACGACTCGCTGCGCGGGCGCATCTTCTTCCACCTCGGCGACGATTCGAGCTTCACGGCGGTGCGCGGGGGCGAGCGGCCCAGTAGGGGTGCCGGGCTAGGCACTGGTCAAGGCGGCGATGACTGGGATTTCCGGCGGATCGGCGGACCCGGTTGAGCGCGAGACGGCGATTTATCGCTTCATCGGCGACGCGCGCGCTTGTCCTTCGTAAACGGCTTGGAGCACGCCACTGCCCAGATCGGGGAGTCCTACCATACGGGCCGCCAACAGACGCTCCTATTCTGCCGTTCTGGAGCTGGCGAGCCGGATCTCCTTGGCCATTCCGGCGCACCCCAGTTGGCCACGCCCTCCCGCTCGCTCCCGCCGCCGGCCGGAGCCGGCGATCGTTGCCTTCTTGGCTTGCCGGGCGATCCAGAGCAGCGAGAAGACCACCCCGGCCGATCAGCGGGGCTATGCCCGGGTTACAGGCCTGCCTGAGTGCCTGCGCCCGACGTCCGCCCGTCCGTCGGCGACCCAGTGCTCTCGGTGTCAGGCCAGCTCACGCGGTGTCAATGGCGCGTGAATCACCAGGATCTGGTGACGACCAATCACCGGAGGGGCGGCGAGGCTGGGGCGATCGCCCCCTCAGGGAGGACGACGTGGCGCTGAAGAAGGAGCAGATTAACCGGTCCAGGAACCGAGCATGAAGGAGCTTGCCATGAGGAAGTGGCAGCGTGTTGCCGTGGTCGCGGCCCTCGCCGCCGTCGGCCTGGGAGCCGCCGGCGCCGCGAACGCGGCGACGGCAGCGCCCGCGCACCGCACCCCGGCGGCGGCAGCGCCGCCCGACGGTGCCGGCCTAACGGGCAACGAGCGGGTGGTAGAGGCGTTCCTCCAGGACGTCATCAACGAGCACAACGGCGACCACGCCATCACCTACCTGAACCCCGGCATGCAGTGGTCCGGCGGCACCGTGGGCACGGTCACGGGCAGTGCCAACGTCGCCGGGCTGTTCGCGAGCGTGGTCGCCGCGTTCCCCGACGCGCACCTCACCATCGAGGACATCTTCGCCCAGGGCGACCAGGTCGCGGTGCGCGTGGTCGTGAGCGGCACGCAGGAAGGCGCCATCCTCGGCATCCCCGCGAGCGGGCGCTTCGTCCAGTGGGACGGCGTCGACGTCTACCGCCTCAGCGACGGCAAGATCAGCAACATCTGGGCCGGCGACGACTGGACCGCGATCCTCTACGACACGGGCACGTTCAAGGCACCCTGGATCCCCTGACACCCATCCGTGCGGGCGCGCGGCGCGCCTCTGCCCGGCGGAACCGGCCCCCGATCACCGACATCAGCTCCTCGAACAGGTCCCGCCAGCCGGCGGAGTCTACGCTGTGGCCAGCGGCCACCGCATGATCATCGGGCGTCGACACAACCCCGCATGATCACGCGGTGGCCGCGCCCGTTCACCCCGGTTACGTCGAAGATCACGAAGTGACGCTGTAGTGGAGCTTGGTGAGACGCGTTACGGCGGCTGCTCATGGACGCTTCAGGAACCTGAAATAGAACGCCGCGAACACGAGGACGATTCCGACGTTTACTGTCAGCCGCTCCCAGAAGTGGTGCCGGAAGAAAAGGATGTCCACGCTGACCACGACAGCTACTAGCGCGAGCACATAAAGCACGGCGGTTGCCTGTCTTCCCACCGTTTCCTTCTACTATGTGCGACGGTGTGGAGCAAGAGCGGCGCTGGTTTCAGTGAAAGCTTCCGCTGGTCGACTGGGCGAGGATCTGCGACTCCTTGCGGAGGCCGCCCAGCGCGGGCGGGGGCAAGGTAAAGGGTTCGTTATACTTGTAGTTATGAAGACGACGGAGCCGCAGGCCCCGGCCTCGCACGCCACGGGTGGCCGCGGGGCGCGCGGGCGGATCCTGCGGGCGGCCGGGCAGCTGTTCTACGAGCGGGGCATCCACGCCACCGGGGTCGCGGCGCTCGTCGAGGCCGCGCATGTCTCGACCCGCACCTTTTATCAGCAGTTCGAATCGAAGAACGCGCTGGTGGAGGAGTACCTGCGCCAGTTCGACGCGGACGGGGCCCTGGAGTCCGAGCGGCAGCTCAGCCGCGAGGACCTGCCCCCCGCGCAGCGCCTGCTGGCGATCTTCGACACGCTGGAGGAGGCGCTGCGAACGCCCACCGTGGTGCGCGGCTGCCCGTTCCACAACGCCGCCGTGGAGGCCGCGGGCGAGATGCCCGAGGTGGCCCGCCTGATAGAGCAGCACAAGCGGGCCTTCCGCGACCGCCTCGCCGCCGTCGCGGCCGAGGCCGGCGTCGCCGACGCGACCGCCCTCGGAGGGCAGCTCGCTGTGATCTACGAGGGAGCCACCGCGCTGGCCGCCTCATGCAACGACCCGCACGTCGCCGACGAAGCGCGCGCCGCAGCCGCCACCCTGCTCAAGGCAGCCCTCCAAAGGCCCGATGACGGCCACGGGCAGGGACCGCCGTCCGGCGCCTGACGCGCCGCCGGGGCTCCGGACCGAGAGCTCAGATAGCCCCGTTCGGCGCGCCAACGACAGCCGCCCCGGCAACCCAGCCCACCGACCAATCAGGCGACTACTTGAGCACAGGTGTCCACCGTGGTCGAGCAATACCACGCAGCCGGCGGGCGCTGGCAAAGCCATAACGCGCACTATTCAGAACCGCGCCGCGCACCGAGACCGCGCCATATCGGCTGTTCGCTGCTGCCTGATCGGGCGCAGCAGGGATTATCTGCGCTCTGCCGGTGTCGCCGCTGGCGACCGTCTGCAGACTGTCATCGCTGGACCGGGGCGGGCGGTTTGGGGTGATGCCTCAACCGGTGCCGATGGCGGTTAGAAACGCAAACAGGATGGTCGCCGTGGCGAAGGCGATATGGATGCTGATGGCCAGGACGGGCGGGCGCCGGTCACGTGGGGGGTCTTCCCCGGCCGGGACACTGGCCGTTTTGCCGGGGACTGCCGGGGCGGGTGGTGCGCGTTGGGCGGGGCTGGTGGGGGGCGGCAGAAAGACCAGCGTCATGCCCAGGCCGGCCACTGGCGGCAGGAGCGCGCAGGCGGCCCAGGCCACGGCGGTCACGCCGGTGGCCAGGTAGGCGATCCAGGCCAGCAGGCCGGTGAGGGCAAGCCCGAGGTGCGCGAAGTTCAATGCCGGCGATCGCCGGGGCTGGCCGGCTGGGGCGCGGCGCGGGCGGCCGCGGGCGATCCACCGGGCCATCATCGACAAGCCCAGGGCAACCGTGATCAGCCAGGTGCACGCGGCAATCAAGCCAAGTACGGTGCGGCTGGCCTGGCGGCCGGCCGGTGCGGGTACCGGTGGCTGGCTGGGTTGTTCGGGGACGGCGGTCACCAGGCGCTGCAGGAAACGGCTCGCCCGGCCGATGCGCGCGCGCTGGCGGGCCTTCCCGCGCGCGCCGATCGCCGCCGAGTGCAGCGCGCTGCCGACCGCGAAGTTGACCTGGGCCCTGGTCAGCCCCCGACAGGCAGGCGGGAGCGAGGTAACAGTCCGGTGCTGCCGGATGGCCTCGACACCGAACTGGATGCACGAGCCCACCGACGCCCGCCCGGCTGCAGCCTGATGGGAGCACCCGGTCACGGCCAGCCCCGTCAGCACGGCCCCAGTGGCCATGGCAGCCACGGCAGCCCGGTTGCCCCGCCCGGGTATGTGCACGCTCATGCGGCCCGGAAAGCGGGCAGCGCATCCCGGTAACGGCCATGCACCACCTCCAGCACACCGCGGACATGGTGGACTATCATTCCCGCCGCTGGCTCGGTTTCCGCTTTTAGGGTGCGCTCGGCACGCTGCACCCAGGGCTCTGCCTCCTCAACCCTTCCCTGCCAGGCCAGCGCGGCGCCGAGCATCGCGTACGCGGTGCCGGCCGTCGGCTCATCCGTCCAGCCGTGCCTGCGGGCAAGCTCGATGGCCTGCCTGCTGCGCTCAGCCGCCCGTGCAAGCGACCGGTAGGTCTCGATCACCGCCTGGTGCGCCAGGCCGCTGAATTCAAGAAAAGGCTGCCCGATGCGCCGCGCCAGCGCGACGCCCTGCTCTAGGTGCCGCTCCGCCGCCTCGAACTGGGCCGCCCACACCTCGGTGGTGCCGAGGCTGATGAGCGCCAGCCCGCGCAGCTCCTCACCCAGGCCGGGCAGCGCCGTGTCCGGCGCCTCGGCTATCGACTGCAGCCGCCGCGCCGCTTCCGCCACCGCGGGCGGGTTGCCTCGCCGCCTGGCCAGCAACAGCCTGACGATCTGGAGCAGTACCTGCCGCTGCTCATTCCCGTCGGCTCGCACCGTTGCCGAGGCTCGCGCCGCCAGCCCCAGGTACCGCTCCGCCGTTTCGAGTGACCCCTGAGCCAGCTCGTCGGCCGCTATGAGCACGGCGAGCTCGGCATACGTCGTGGCGGCCTCGGCGGGGAACCCGGCGAGGAGCTCGTGCACGGTCGCGGCCTGCCCGCTCAGCTGCAGGGTTGGCCAGTGGCCGGCGAGCAGGCGTGAGGCCAGGCTCCAGTCCTCCGCGGCTTGGGCGTGGCGGACCGCCTCGACCGGGTGCCCGTGCCCGGCACACCAGCTTGTGGCCGCCCGGTGCAGCGCGGTGACCTCACCCGAGGCGGTGCGCCGCAGCTCTAGCTGCAGCAGATCAGCGAACAGGTGGTGGTAGCGGAACCAGGACCGCGCCGCATCCAGAGCCACAACGAAAGCGTTCGTCTCCTCCAGCTCTGGCAAGATCCGCTCGCCGCCCGAACCTCCCGTCAGGGCGTCGGCCAGCGGACCGCTGACCCGCTCCAGGATCGAGGTCCGCAGCAACAGCCGGCGCGCCGCGTCGCTCTGCCGGTCCAGCACCTCGGCGAGCAGGTACTCCGCTACCGTTCGGTCGCTGCCGGAGAACTCTTCCGCGAACCGTCCCGGATCGGGGTGCCCGGCCAGTGACAGCGCCGCCAGCCGCAGCCCGGCCGCCCACCCCTCGGTCCGCTCATGCAGCAACGCCAGCGCTGGTTCGGGCAGCTCTACCCCGGCCGCGCTCACCAGCTTCCGCGCCTCATCGACGGTGAACCGCAGGTCGGGCTCGCGGATTTCGGTCAGCTGCCCTTCCAGGCGCAGCCGGTGCAGGCCCAGCCGCAGGTCACGCCGGGTAGCCAGCACGAACCGCAGCTCTTGCGGCGCGCGCAGGACCAGCAGTTCCAGTTGGTGCCGCGTCTCGCCCGAGCCCAGCTCGTGCAGGTCGTCGATTATCAGCCAGACCGGCTCCTGCAGCGGTACCAGGTCCTTCAGCAGCCGCTCAGCGATGGCCCAACCGTCCAGGTCGGGCGCCGCGGTCAGCTCGCGCACCAGCGCTGACCCTGCTGTCGTCCGGCGAAGCGCGCCGAGCACCGACAGCCAGAACCGCTGCGGATCGCGCTCGTCGCCGCCCACCGGCACCCAGGCGGCGCTCTCCGTGAGACCTGCCTCGGTAATCCACGACCGCAACAGGACTGTTTTGCCGCTGCCTGGGGGCGCTGAGACCACGGTCACCCGTTGGGAGGCGCCCAGCCGCTCGGACAGCCTTGGGCGGGAAACGATCCCTACCGCACCAGGGCGCGCGTCCTGGCTGGCCGGGACACCCGATCCCTCAGCAGGCCCCACGGCTAGATCATCGCACGACGCTGAGCGGCGAGAACCGACCCGTTCTGTTCAGTGTGACGTCATCTTCCCGGTGCCAGGCGTAGCGGACCGGACAGCGCGGGCCGGTGATCGTGGCCGGAAATCGTATGGATGATGTGATGCTCAATCATCCAGTTGAGCGCGACGGTCGAGGGCATGGACATCACCGGCCGCCAACTTACCGAGATCGCCCGGGCCGTGCATCTGACGGTCAATGACCACGAGTACAGCCTTAAGCCCGCCCTCCCGCCAAGACAACCATGCCCGTTCGGTCGTTGAGGGGAGCCTCATGATCGTCATCACCGCTCCGGCAGGCCTCATCGGGCACCAGGTGCTTGAGAATGTCCTGGGCAGCGGCGAGCCGGTCCGCGTGATCGTCCGCGACGCCGACCGCCTTCCCGCGCAGGTCCGCGACCGCGTCGAGGTCGTGCCGGGGTCGCACGGCGACGCCGATGTGGTGGACCGGGCGTTCGCGGGCGCCGACGCCGTGTTCTGGCTGGTACCGCCGGACCCGCACGCCAGCAGCGTCGAGGCCGCCTACGTGGGCTTCACCCGCCCCGCCAGTGACGCCTTCGAACGCCACCAGGCCGGGCGAGTGGTCGGGATCTCGGCCCTGGGCCGCGGCACCGCCGCGGCGCGGCACGCGGGGCTGGTGACGGCATCGCTGGCGATGGATGACCTGATCGCGAGCACCGGGGTGAGCTACCGGGCGCTGACGATGCCCTCGTTTATGGACAACCTGCTGCGCCAGGCCGACTCGATCAAGAACCGGGGCGTGTTCGGCACGCCGGTTTCCGCCGACCGTAAGCTGCCCTCCTGCGCCACCCGCGACATCGCCGCAACCGCCGCCAGGCTGTTGCTGGATGATTCCTGGAGGGGGTGGGCCACGTGGCGGTCCTGGGCCCCGAAGACCTGTCGTTCAGCGACATGGCGCGCATCATGTCCGAGGTACTCGGCCAGCCCGTGCGTTACCAGCAGATACCCGCTCAGGCCCTCAAAGACCGGCTCACCGCCGCCGGAATGTCGGACGCCATGGCCCAGGGCACCGTCGACATGATGGTCGCCAAGGACCAGGGCCTGGATAACGCCGAGCCGCGCACCCCGGAGTCGACCACCCCGACCAGTTTCCGCCAGTGGTGCCAGGAGGTCCTCAAGCCGGCGGTGCTCGCCTGACCGCGGCCGCGCGGCCGGCGCAGTTCCGGGGATTCGCCGCACTGCCGATGCGCGGCGCAAACACGCTGCCGAAACCGCCATGGACGCAAAGGAACAACACGTGACCGAGGGACATGCAGCATGCGCGCTGACCGAAGAACAGATGGTCGTCCGACCGCTCCGAGGACCAATTCCCGGTCGAAACCCGGCCAGCGGGCAGGTCATCACCCTCGTCCAGGGCGGCGGCGTGCCCGAGATCGACGCCGCCGTCCAGGCCGCGCACCGCGTCCGGTGACAGCTGGCGGTGGCGTGCCCCGGCGGAGCGCGCCGACCTGCTGCTGCGCGGCGCCGACGTGCCGGAGGCACACGCCGGCGAGCTGGCCGAGTTGGTATCACGGGAGAACGGCAAGCCGGTCGCCGAAGCCCGGCTGCACGACGTCGGCTTCCTGGTCGGGATCGTCCGGTACTTCGGGTCGCTGGCCGACAACCTGCCCAGCGAGTCCTACGACAAGGGCAGCATCTACACCTCGACCGTGCTGGAGGCCCGAGGCGTGGTCGGCGAGATCATCCCGTTCAACTGGCCGGCCATCCACGCCGGCGGCAAGATAGCCCCAGCGCTGGCCGTCGGCAACACGTCGTGCTCAAGCCGAGAGAATCGGCCAGCCTTGGCGAGGCGGTCGCGTAGTCCTGGTATTTCTTGGCGGTGAGGTAGCCGGCGCAGCCGCCTTCGCGTTCGGCCGGGAAGTACCCGAAGGTGATGGAACGGCGGCGGATGTCGGCCGCGTTATGGCCTTCCCGCCCATATACGTGGCGGTTACGATTTGTGCGTTGGTTAAGCGCTCTGGTGCTGCCGCACAGACACGAGCCGCGTCCACCTCCGGTCAGAGGCCCGTAGTCCAAGCGGGGCTGGCTGCCCAGGCGGTTGTGGGGTGCGAGGTCGAGATCATGAATATATCCAGGTCGGCAGCCCCTTGCAGGATCTTCATCAGCTACCGGCACAACGAGGACGGCATGGCGGCCGGCTGGCTGGTCGAACGGCTCGCCGGGCACTTCGGCAAAGACCAGATCTTCAAGGATGTGGACTCTATCGAGCCCGGCGACGACTTCGTTAAGGTGATCGCCGACGCGGTCGGGCGATGTGACGTGCTGCTGGCGCTGATCGGCCGGGAGTGGCTCACGATCACCGGCGATGACGGGCGGCGGCGCCTCGATAATCCCCAAGACTTCGTGCGGCTTGAGATCGAGGCGGCTTTGAAACGTGACATCCGCCTGATCCCTGTCCTGATTGAGGGAACCCCGATGCCGCCAGTCGATCAGGTGCCGCGCAGCCTGGCTGCGCTTGTTAGCCGGCAGGCCCTCCACTTCAGCGCGGCGCACGCTGAGCCCGAATTCGACCGGCTCATTAAAGCTCTCGACAGGACCCTCGCCGAAGTTCGGTCCGAGGTGCCGGCCGAGGCGGCGGCAACCGAGCCGAAGGGCGCCACGCCGACGGTTCCGGTCGGTCACGGCGCGGACACCCGCCGGAAAGATAACCCTGCGAAAGCAACCGGGAATACGACTCATACGAGCGCACCGCCGAGGAAGACTTCCGCCCTGTATACAACTTTGTCCAGGCGCTCTGCAGACGCAACAAGGAAGTTGGCCGCGAGGGCTAAGAAGTCACCCACAGGCGAACGGGTGCAGCCTCCCCCGACGGGTGACCAGCCGTCTCAGGCGAAGCTGACCAGGATCCCTATAGCAGCGGTCGACGTCCCAGCCCTTGCCGAGGCGTTGTGCCAGTGGTACCAGGACCAGCGCCTGAAGGCTGTCGCCAGGCCGGCGACTCCGAGTGGGATGATGGTGCAGTGCCGCAGCCGGGCGGTGGAACGCGTGTTCGGTATGGGCGCTGCGCTGACCGTGCTCTTGCGCCACGAGGGTGAAGACCTACTTGTCGAGATCGGGGCGGCCAAATGGATGGGGAAAAGTGTAGGCACGGGGGCCGGCTTGGTCTTCCATTGGATGTTGATCCCCGTTGGGATTGGCGCGTTGCGACAGTATAAGCTGCCGCGGCAAACCATCAATTTTCTCCGTATGGAGGCTCCCAAGTACCTCCGCAGCGCGCCTTGAGCCGCCGGCACCGGCCACGGAACGTGATGTCGACCTGGGCGGAGGCGCGCGAGGTACCCCTGCTCCTCCTCGCTCGGCCCGCCGAGCTCCATCAGCTTCGCCGGGTCGGCGACCGCCCAGTTGACGTGGATCCCGTGACGTGGATCCCGATCAACTTGGCCGGATCGGCCAGCCGCCCGATGGCCGAACTGGCAAGCGCTCCCCAGTCGCCGCCCTGTGCGACCCAGCGCTGATGGCCGAGCCGGTCCATCAGCTCGATCCACGCCTGCGCGATCTTCTCGACGCTCCAGCCGGTCACCGTCGGCTTGCCGCTCCACCCGTGGCCCGGCAGCGACGGGATCACGAGCTCGAGCGCGTCGGACGCCTCCCCGCCGTGGCTGACCGGATCCACGAGCGGATCGATCACCTTCACGAACTCGATCACCGATCCCGGCCAGCCGTGCGTCATGATGCACGGCGTCGCGCCTTGAACAGGCGAACGGACGTGCAGGAGGTGGATGTCGACCCCAGCGGCGGATGATCTGAGCCGTGACGATCTGCTCTGTGGCGTACCGCCCGTATCCGGTGTCCACGTCGACATCGACCGGCTCCAACAGGCCAATCTCGTGGTAGTGGCGAAGCATCTTCACGCTCAGATGCGTGGCCCGGGAGAAGTCGCCGATCGGCAGCGTTGAGTTCACGACCACAATCTGGGGTCTCCCCCAATGGGAGGGTCAAGGAGCGGATCCGCCCTTGACCCTCCCATTGCAGGAGAACAGAAGCTGGGCTCAACCGGCCACGAGGTCGGTCCGAGGAACAAGGGAGCCATCACCAATGACCAGCCAGCAGATCACCTCGCTGCCCCCGGTCGTTGCCGAGCACATCGCCGCGGTCAACGCCTCCGACAACGACCGCATCGTCGCCACATTCGCCCCCGACGCCTATGTGAACGATAACCGCCGCGAGATCTGGGGGATCGAGGCCATCCGCAAGTTCATGGCCAAGGAGTTCGTCGGCGATCACGTCACGATGGAGGTCAGAGAGGTCATCGACCACTACGGCGACATCATCGTCCGCGCCACATACGACGGCGACTACGATAAGACGAACCTCCCAGACGTGCTGATTATGTCCAGCTACTTCGCCCTCCGAGACGGCAAGATCGTCAGCCTGGCCGTCATCTTCAACCAGCCCTCACCGTACTGAGTGCTATCACACGCGCCACGTTCTGATCCCGCGGCGCCGCCAGCCTTGCAGGGGCACCACTGAGCATCGTGCGTGGAATGTCGAGCCGGGGTATCTCAAGGCGTCCGGTCGCCCTGACGTGCCTCATGGCGGCAAATATGGATATTCGCCGACGTGAGGTCGAGTCCGGTCGTGGCGAGGAAGCCGCCGATGAGGCCGGGCCGGTACTGCATCCGTCTGAGCCTGGTCTGAGCCTGCTCTGAGCCTGGTCTTCACCAGGGCGGTCAGCTGGCCGATGTTGCGTTTGGCGATGTTGGCCAGGGACCTCTTCGAGCGGGACCCCGCTTCGACCGGGTTGAGTTCGTGGCCCAGTGCGGGAGCTGCGCGGGCGGTAGGGCTAACTCGGCATGACCAGCGGGCGCCCATCGTCGGGCCTGAGTGGCCCCGTCGATGTTGTCGGCTTGTTCGTCGATGCCTGGAACGAACATGACATGAGCGCCCTCGGTGACCTGTTCGCCTATGATGCGGACTTCATCGATGTGTTCGGCACTTGGTTCAAGGGCCGGGCAGCGTTCGAGCAGGCGCTGGCAGAACGGCACCGCAGCGTCTTCGCGACAAGCCGCTTCACCAGGAAAGACGTCGCGGTCCGGCGGGTGCCTCCCGGACTGGCGATCGTTCACGCTGTCATCGAGCTCACCGGCGCCACCAGCCCCAACGACCAGCCCCTCGCGCCTGCACTGGGCGTGATGAGTTACGTGATGAAACGAGAAGGCACGGAGGGGTGGCGCATCCTGGCCTTCCAGAACACCGCCGTCACGCCGCCTCGCGGCCAATAACCCGCTGCAGACCCTCACGGCGAACGTTCGCGTCAGAGCCGAACACGAGCACGCCCAGCTCCCGGGACCTCGGCAACGCCAGCCGTCAGAGTCTGTAACCTCCGCCATTAAAATTGGTAGCGAAACGAAAGCAGGCCTTTCAACGGACCAGGTCAGACACCGAGGCTTATGCAGAACCCTTCACTTCCAAGATCAACAATCTTAGAAGCCGCAGGTCAGAGCGGTTGGGCAAGATCACCTCAGGGAGTTTTGCATAACGCTCCGTCTCTGGGCTGGCCTGCTCGTGCGAGGAGGTGAACGGCTGGCTTTGACTCCCAGCAGGGATAACAGATTTACGTATGGAGACCGCATCGGGTGTATGGCACGTGGACGCCGTCAGGCGGTGACCGATACCGCCACCGGTGCCGACCAGCCCGAGTGCATGCCGTGGTTGTCGTAGAGGACCGTCTGAGCGCGGAACGCGTAGGTTCCCGATTCGCAATGCCCCCCGGGCGTGTACCGGAAATACATGCCGAGTGTGTCAGTCAGCACGGTCCGCCAGCTCCCGCCCGGTATCAGTACCTGGTAGGTGTGAACGAACAGCGGCCCGGGCGCCCACCTCGCACCCACGACGACGAGGGACGTGGAGCAGGTCCCCGATGCCGGGGAGACGCCGACTGGCACGTCCACGCGCATCGTGTCACCCGACGGGGAGTCGTCGATGGCGTAGGTCCCGGCATTACCGAACTGCTGGGAGAAGGCCGCGCCGGGAGGTTCTGCCGGGCTCGTGAAGAAAAAGGCGCTGACCTTGTGGTACTGGCGGTTCGAGGTGTCGAAGGTCCAGTGCGCCGTGCCGCCCTCGGGAAGCCGAATCATGTCCGTGCCGAAGCCGGCGTCCGAGACCGCCACAGTCGGCGTCTGCGCCAGCGCCGGCGCCGGCGCACCGTCGAGTACGCCGAGGGCGGGGGAGGACAGTCACCACCGCCACAAGTTCCAACCCGATCCGACGTGGGAGCCTACGGTGCCGTTGAGCCTCGGTGGTCATGACCGCTTCCTTGGGGGCTGTACGTCAGTGCCGCTCCGGAACCATGAGTAATACGGTCGCGGTAACGGGCGAGCCGGCGCGCCGACGAGGGGCACCGGCACGCTCACCGCCTCACCAACGAACACGAGCGATGCCTGTCCATCGGCATGATCCTGGCCTTCGCCACACCATCGGCGGGCCTGCCTGACCGCCGCCCTCGCCGGCGACTGCATCCTGGTGGCCGGCTTACATGAGCACACCGGCGCCCCGCCGCAGCCAACCCGCAGAAGAGGCAGAAGAGGCGTTCGGGCGTGGTGGTTGAAGCCATAGTGGCGACCAGCTCGCGGCCATATCGGCTCAGGCGTTGCCCAGGTCCGTGCCATGGTGAGCGATGCTGTGTCCGGCGGGCGGTGCAGCCGCCGCTGCACCGGGGGTGTCGGTGACGGCTAGGTGCTGGTGACGTCGAGGACGATCTTGCCGCCGGCGTGCCGGCTTTCCAGTATCCGGTGCGCCTGGGCCGCTGCCGTGAGCGGCAGCACGTGGCTGACGACGGGCCGCAGGGCGCGCTGGTCAAGCAGCGCGGCGAGCGCCCGGGTGCGGTCCCCGTCGTCGCCGATGAGCACGCCGTGGAAGGTGATGTTGGCGTCCAGCAGCGCATCCAGGTCCAGCTGTGGGGCCGCGATCGCGGCGATCTGCCCGCCCTCGCGCAGCGCCGGGAGGGCGGCGCCGGCCAGCGTGCCGCCGACCAGGTCGGCGACGGCGTCCACCGGGCCGGCCAGGGTCAGGGTGCGCGCCGCGACCTCCTCGCGGGTGTAGTCGATGCACGCCGCGGCGCCCAGGGCGCTCATCTGCGCGTGCATGGCCCGGCGGCCAGCCCCGACCGTCACGATCCCCGCTGCGGCCGCCAGCTGGAGCAAGAACAGCCCGACACCCCCGCTGCCGCCCAGCACCAGCAGGCGGCTCCCGCCGGCCAGGCCCAGCCGGGCCAGCACCAGCTGCGCCGTTCCGGCGGCCAGCGGCGTGGCCGCCGCGTCAGCGAACGAGACCGCCGCGCTGATCGGCGCCGCCAAGCCCGCGTCGACCACGGCGAACTCGGCGTACCCACCGCCGCCGTCCGGGAAATGCGTCATCGCCATCACCCGGTCACCGGGCGCCCAGCCGCTGACCCCGGGCCCCACGCTGTCGATCACCCCGGCGACGTCATAGCCCAGGATGCACGGCACGTGCAGCCCGGCCCAGCGGCCGTCCCCCCGGTTATAGGCGTCGACCGGGTTGACCCCCGCCGCGTGCACCGCGATCCGCACCTGGCCAGGGCCGGCGACCGGATCGGCGGCCGGGCCGGCCCGCAGCTGCTCCGGGCCGCCGAACTCGCGCACCAGCACCGCTCTCATCACCAGGGTTCCTTCCAGTGGCCGGTCCGCGCCGCCCCGGCGATCCGCGGCCCGGGCCCCAAACCGGCATCATGACACATGCCCACGCTGATCATGGGCGAGCCAGCGCCCGGCCGGCCGCGGACGGCGACACACCACGCCCCTCCCGGCGACGGTGGGCCTGGACGGCGATGAGGTCGTGGCAGGGCATCTTCCCGAGCACCGCAAGGTACGCAACATCCGCAACGACCCCCGGGTCGCGCTGTCCATCGAAACCGACAAGCGCAACGCCATGGGCTTGAACGAGTACCTGGTCATCCACGGCACTGCCCGCATCACCGAGGGAGGGGCCGCGGAGCTTCTGCAGAAACTCGCTCACGCCTACCTCGGGCCCCGGTGTCCGCTTCCCGCCCATGGACAACCCGCCGCCGGGGTTCATCACCCACATCCGGGTGGATCGGATCTCCGGCGTGGGCCCCTGGGCAGCGCAGCATTAAGCACCACGGGTGGCAGGTTGCCTAGCCCGGCGCCCATCGCGGGCGAGCCTTGCGCGCCAGCCGGACGCGCCCATCGGCGGTTGGCGCACGCTGCTTGTGCTCACCTGGGTGACGTGTCGAAGCCCGCTGCTTGTCTACGTCGGTTGCCTGCCGGAGGACCACGCTAAGAAGAGTCCCTAAGGCGCAGTCCGAACCCGCGCTGCTCGCGGAGGAATCGCGCGCACCAGCCGCCGTTGGCGAGGCGGAACACATCCCTCCACGAAAACCTCAGGTCCACCGAACGGACTGCCAGCGTTCACCCTGTCCCACAGAAAGGCCGGATAGCCGGCCATCACAGCCTCCCTGGTCTTGTCAACCCGGAGGCTAGAACCAGCACAGTGAGAAGGCCAGCCCGCACGGGTACCCTCCTCGCTGCACGCAAGCCACCACCTGCCCCTCGCGGCGCAGCCGCGATCCTCGGTGGTATGTGGTTGCTCGCTATCGGTAGGCGAGGACGATCCAGACCTGGCCGGGGGCGAAGGTCATCCGCCGCCCGGACGCGGTGGTGAAGGTGGTGCCGCCGCTCGCGAAGGGCCGGGACCAGTGCGTGGTCCAGGCCTTCCCGCCGCGCAGCACCAGCGCCGTGCCCGATCCGGTGCTCTCCGCGTACGGCGGGGGCCTGCCGTATTCCAGGAACCGGGAGGTGCGCACCGTGGTGTGCTGGATCACCACGGTGGCCGGGGACAGCCGCCCGCCGTCGGTGGTCACCGCAGGCCTGCCGTCCATCGACACCAGCCAGCGGCCTTTGTTCGCCGACCAGGTGAAGCGGAACGAGGCCGCCGGGTAGGACACCGACGCCGACCGGGTGGCCGTGCCGCCCGGCGGCGGCGGGCCGAAGCGGAACCCAATGTCATGGGCCTTGCTCGCGCGGTGAGCTTGCCGCAGCAACTGCCGCGTGTGGGCGTACAGGTTGTAGGGAGCGATGCGGCTGTTGTCCCGGAAGTACCCGCTGGCGATGCCGTCGTAGAGATCCACGATCCTCGCGGTCCGGTGGATGTACGGCAGCAGCGTGGCCGTCGCGCCCGAGTAGGCGAAGGCAGGCCGGCCGAACTGGCGCAGCAACTCCAGGTCGTCCTCCCGCGCGCTGCGCACCGGGCCGATGATGCGCGGGTAGTCGGAGGAGAAGACCGCCAGGAACCGGCTCAGCCCGCCTTCGACCGGGAGCACATAGACGATGTCCGCGTGAGTCAGCCCGGTCTGCGGCCGCGCATTCACGATGTTGTCGATCTTCACCGCGAGCACCCGGTTCAGCGCGGGCACCGGCTCGCCAGTGAACGGCGACCGAAGCTGGCGCGCGTGCGACGGTGTCGGTGCCGGCGCGTGCCCGCAGGCCGCGGGCAACGCACCTACGAAGCCAGCCAACACCACCACGGCCGCCACGGTGATGACGGCATTCTGCCTGAGCCATCTCATCGCATCACCTCGGGCCGCGCACCTCACGCGGATGCGCCACCACCCCTAGGTACTACCACCCTGCCCGGCACCAAACGGGCGGGCACCCCGCTCGCGTGCTGGCTCCCGGTCAAGCTAGGCCTTACCCCGCACGGTTTACGCCACAATCACAAGACCAGTTCCGAGGACGGCATCTGGTCATCGCCGATACCACGGTCTGGCCGGGCATCCTGGTCGCCATGTGGCCACCTGCCAAGCCCGATGCCATGACATTCCTCCCGCCACGCGGAAGGGCATCCAAGCCCTCCCGGAAGCACCCCGCTCGCCTGCTGGCTCCCGGTCAAGTCCGGCCTCACCCCGCACGGCGCGAGGAGTGCGCGGGCCTCGTTGGGCCTGACCCGCTTTGCCGGACATCCTGTCCGTCAAAGCGGGGCAATCCCACGTTGTCTCCATCTAGTCGCCACATGAGTGGCACCGTGCCTGCATTCGTAACCGGTTTCCTGGGGTGTGTCCGGCCGACATGTGGCCGCGCGCTACGGACGCGGTCACTGGGATCCGAGGATGGTTATAGGAGCGACCCGCAGGTGGCCATCCGGCTACCGCGCGTTCGCAAGTCAGGAAATCTGGGGAATCGGCGCCCCGTGGGTGATGGTCGAAGGCAAGGCCGGTCCCAGGCCGGATGGCCCATTCGGTCGGGTTGTCCGACGGCTGCCGCCGTGCGCATGTGCTGGCCTGAAGTGCGCTGTGTCGGCGGAAATAGCCGCCAGATCATGTCTTGTCCTCCTCGGCTGCCGACCTGGGACTTTAATCCACGAAAGCGGGGCGGCATGGAGCTCTGGCCTTGGCGGCGTGGAGGCCAGGTGGAGATGGTTCGCAGCGCGCAGATGACCGGTGATATCCCGGGGGAGGCCAGCCCAGAGGCCCGCCTGCCTGATCCGTGCCCGGCCCCAGATCGCTGTGCGGCAAGCGCGGCCCGCAGTGACCGCATTCGCCGAACTCGCTCCATGCGGTGTTCACGGCGATTTCACAATGACTGCGCGGTACCACGTTCTGCTTGCCTCAGTACCTGGTTGCCGTCCTCCTTCCGGCGCTTGACGCGCCGCTCCTGGTGTTGGCGAGCGAGAAGGCAATGGTCGCCCCCGGCGTGGCCGCAGTCGGCCGCGCAGGCCCGCGGACCGCCGTTCTGGTCCGCGCACGCAGCCGCGGGCGGGGATTGGGCTGATCAGGAAACAACATCACACCGCTCCAGGAGACACCCGGAGGTGATGTCGGTGAGCACGGTCACGCCGCCCGCACGGGCGCCGGTCCCGGTATCGCGCGGCTACCGCAAGGGCGCGCTGCTCGCGGACTGGCTCTCCTCGACTGATCACAAGGTGATCGGCCACCTGTACCTGATCACCTCATTCTTCTTCTTCATGGCCGCCGGGCTGATGGCAATGATCATGCGCGCCCAGCTGCTCGGCCCTGACAGCCACCTGGTGTCCGACCAGCAGTACAACGAGCTGTTCACCATGCACGGCACGATCATGCTGCTGCTGTTCGCCACGCCGCTGTTCGTGGGGTTCGCCAACGAGATCATGCCACTGCAGATCGGCGCGCCGGACGTGGCGTTCCCGCGGCTCAACCTGCTCAGCTACTACCTGTTCGCCTTCGGCGGCCTGATCTTGCTGGCCAGCTTCCTCACCCCGGGCGGCGCTGCCGCGTTCGGCTGGTACGCCTACGCCCCGCTGACCAGCCCGGTGCACTCGCCGGGCATGGCCGGCGACATGTGGATCATGGGCCTGGTGCTCTCCGGGCTCGGCACGATCCTGAGCGGCGTCAACTTCGTTACCACCATCATTTGCATGCGGGCGCCGGGCATGACCATGTTCCGGATGCCGATCTTCACCTGGAACATCCTGCTCACCAGCATGATGGTGCTCATCGCGTTCCCCGTGCTCGCCGCGGCGCTGCTGGTGCTGGAGATCGACCGCAAACTCGGCTCGCAGGTATTCAGCGCGGCCAGCGGAGGCGCGCTGCTGTGGCAGCACTTGTTCTGGTTCTTCGGCCATCCCGAGGTGTACATCGTGGCAATACCGTTCTTCGGCATCGCCACCGAGATCTTGCCGGTGTTCAGCCGCAAGCCACTGTTCGGGTACAAGGGCATGGTCGCCGCCACGATCGGCATCGCCGGGCTGTCGATGACCGTATGGGCGCACCACATGTTCACCACCGGCGCGGTGCTGCTGCCGTTCTTCTCGCTCATGACATTCTTGATCGCGGTGCCGACCGGGGTGAAGTTCTTCAACTGGATCGGCACGATGTGGCGCGGCCAGCTCACTTTCGAGGCGCCGATGCTGTTCATCCTCGGCTTCATGACCACGTTCCTGCTCGGCGGGCTGACCGGGGTCATCCTG
>Ga0207684_10001658_pt1 | contig 23659 bp, 21 predicted proteins | sample KBSK5501metaG_FD_184342 | JGI IMG/M metagenome (GOLD analysis project Ga0207684, IMG submission 184342) | Corn, switchgrass and miscanthus rhizosphere microbial communities from Kellogg Biological Station, Michigan, USA - KBS K5-50-1 metaG... | ecosystem: Host-associated > Plants > Roots >...
CCGGAAGACGGAGTACGACACGTTCACCGCGAGTCGCTCGGAATGACGGCCTCGGCGTGAAGGTACGTGCTACGCTCCGCCAGCCTCGCCATATTTGCTAGCACTGTCGTCACCGGAGACGTCACCCAGATTGATCTGCCCAACGCGAAGCGCAGCGGTCTGCTCGAAGCTGCCGATGTTCTCAAGCACGTCGAAGGCTTGGCTTTCGCCTATTTTGACGATACTGACGTGGTGCGGCACCATCTGGTGCAGCGCATCATCCGCGCCTACGATGAGCACAAGGCCAGAGCGGCGGAAGGGGAGGTGTCGCTGCTCGACTCCCATGCGAATGGCAAGCCAAATGGGACGGAGTCAGCGCTCTTGAATAAGAACGGCGGAGACAAGAACAGTGGGTTGCCTTCGGAAGTAGAAACCAGCGAGTAGAGCAGGTAAGATTGAGCGGGAGGGCGCCTGGATTTGGCCCTCCTGTTTGTTTTTGGGGTCACGCCAAAAAGATTTTTGACCGCGAAGAGTGCGAAGAAGACCTTGGTGATCTTAAGAGAGTCTGTAGCCGGATTGAGCCATGCAACTTTGGCGAAGTTTGTGGCCCGGGCCAGTCGCACGGTCAAACTGCGGGGCGTCGTCAACGTGCTAGTGACGAGCAGCCGGGAATTGCGCGCGCTCAACCGTCGTTTTCGTGGGAAGGACCAGCCCACGGACGTGCTCTCATTTTTGCCCGGACCGGGTTTGGTGGAAGCTTTGGCGGGCGATATCGCGATTTCAGCGGAGATCGCGGAACAGAACGCACGCCGGCTCGGCCATTCGCCGGCGCAGGAAATCAAGATTCTTGTTCTGCACGGAGTCCTTCATCTCGCGGGATACGATCATGAATGCGACCATGGAGTAATGGCGGGCAAGGAGGCGAAATTGCGGCAGTCGTTGGGGCTGCCGGTGGGGCTCATTGAGAGGCATGGGAATGGCGGGCAGAAGAGCTTGAATCGCAAGGGCCGCGGATCGGCGATGCTGGCAAAGACCGCGGGCGGGGGCGCCCGCGCCACGCGAAAGCCACCGACACAGGCACGGATACGATGAATTACGCCATCGGAGCTGCGCTGCTCGTGATGCTTTGCTTGCTGACGCTGGTTTCCTACCTGGACCGCGTCTACACGGAGATCGGCAAATTCCTTTCGCGGGAGTTCCAGGACAACATTGCCACGTTCGAGCAAAAAATCGAGCCCAAGCTCGGAGTAGGCCGGGCGCGCGCCGCGCTGTCCATGGCGGTGCTGACGCACATCATGACCGCTGCCATCGCCATGCTGGTGGGTTTCGCCGTGTTCCGCGACCGCGCCTGGAGCGTGTACGAAATCCTGCAGGCTACACTCAGTCTCGTTCTCATCGTCATCCTGTTCAACCGCTTTCTACCCTTTCTTTTCTTTTCCCGGACCAACGGCGAATGGCTGGCGCGCTGGGTGCTGCTGCTGAAAATATTGATTTACGTCGCCCTGCCGGTAACTGTGGTGCTGGGATTTTTACAGTCGGTCACTGCGCTGACCAAAGAGCACTCAGACGAAGCGCCCGAAACCCAGGCGGAAGCGGTGGATGCTCTCATCGAAGCGGGCCAGGAGGAAGGCATTCTGCACGAAAGCAATCGCGACCTGATCCAGTCGGTCGTCGAATTTGGCGAGAAAACCGTACGTGAGGCAATGAAGCCGCGTCCGGAAATCGTGGCTGTCCCTACCAACACAACGGTCGAGCAGTTCATCGAGCTGCTCAAAAACAAGCCCTTCTCCCGGGTGCCGGTTTTTGAGGGCACGATTCACAACATCGTGGGTATTGTGTACGCGCAGGATGTGCTGCAAGTGCCGGATACGGAAGCCCGCTTCCGTACGGTAGACACGCTGATGCGCCGCGATGTTTATTTTGTGCCCGAGAGCAAGTTGGGCAGCGATCTGCTCCGTGAAATGCAGAAAAATAATGTCCGCATGGCCGTCGTGGTTGATGAATATGGAGGAGTGGCGGGACTGGTCACCATCGAAGATCTGGTGGAAGAAATCGTTGGAGAAATCCGCGATGAACACGAGAAGATGGAGGTCATCCGCGAGACCGATCATTCCTACATCGTGCCCGGTAACATGGATGTGGACCGCCTTGGCGAAATGTTCGGCATACGGCCTGAAGGGAAAGAATCGGCCACGGTGGCAGGACTGGTGAGCGAACTGGCGGGACGCATTCCGCATCGCGGCGAAGTGGTGGAAGAAGAGGGTCTTCGTTTCGAGGTTCTGGATGCCACCGAACGGCGGGTGGAGCGGGTAAGGATTTCACTAGCCAAGCCGACGCAGATGAAGCTGATATAGTGTGATTGTGTGGCGCGGACGCCCTCGCTCGCGTTGGTCGCTGCAAAGCTAAGACTGCGGAGCTTTCGCCCGGTTCGGACGTTCGGGGGTTGCTGTCTCCCCGCATTCATTTCTCATGCCCTTTCATTCCGGATTCGTCTGCATCCTGGGCCGGCCCAACGCCGGCAAATCCACTCTGCTCAATGCGCTGGTAGGCCAGAAGGTCGCCATTATCAGTCCCAAGCCGCAGACTACGCGCAACCGCATCCTGGGAATCCTGCACGTGCCCAAACAAAAGGGAAGGCCGGGCGGCCAGGTCGTTCTCATTGACACGCCAGGAGTTCATAGGCCCGACACTTCGCTTGGCTGGAAGATGATGGCGGAAGTGCGGGAAGCGTTGGACGGCTGCGAACTGGTTCTGCTGATCGTGGACGTGACGCGAAAATTCGCGCAGGCTGACCACTTCGTGCTCGAGATGGTGAAGAAGTCCAACCCGCTGGTGTTCCTTTTGCTCAATAAGATTGATCTCCTGCGTGGCACGAAGGAGAGGTTGCTGCCAGTCATCGATGAATACCGGAAACTCCACGACTTCCGGGAAATCATCCCTCTTTCCGCTCGTAAACGCGAAGGCCTCGATGTGCTCCTGGAAAAAGTGATTCGATTCCTGCCTGAAGGCCCACCCTATTTTGCTGAGGACCAGATCACCGACCAACCCGTCCGCTTTATGGTGGCCGAAGTCATCCGGGAACAAGTCTTGCTCGAGACCAGTGAGGAGGTTCCGTACGCGACCACGGTGGTGATCGAGCAGTTTGAAGAAAAGGCCAGACTGACTCGCGTCGCGGCGGTGATCTTTTGTGAACGGGACGGGCAGAAGGGGATCCTGGTTGGCAAGGGGGGGCAGATGCTGAAGAAGATTGGCACGGCGGCCCGGTTGCAAATCGAGACGATGCTGGGTAAGAGAGTGTTTCTGGAACTGTTCGTGAAAGTTCGGGGAAACTGGCGGGAGTCCCACGAGTTCGTCGAGGAGCTGGATTGGCGCCGCCAGGTTGAGAGTTTGACGGGGAGCGGCAAGCTATGAACCCTCGTCACTTTGCTCGACAGCCGCGATCACTGTAGAATCCCGGAGCGCGTCAAGACCGGACAGAAGGCAGGACATGACCGACAATCCCCAGATCCACAATTTTGAAACCGGAAAATCGAGCCTGAAGCTGAAAGTAACGCTCGCAGCGGATCGGGATGCGGTAGATCCAGTCGTGCAGAGCGTGATGGAACTCGTGCGGCAGATCCATTGCGAGTCGGATAAGCATGACGCCATCGAGTTGGCGCTAACCGAAGCGTTGGCCAATGCCGTGGTACATGGCGCCAAGGGCGACCCCTCGAAGATCGTTGAATGCGACGTGGTTGCTAACCAGGATCAGAGTATACTGATCGTGGTTCGCGACCCGGGTAAGGGATTTGATCCAGGAGAAATTCCCAATCCCTTGCGTGGCGAAAGCGTTTATTCCGATCACGGCCGTGGAATTTTCCTGATCAATCAGCTGATGGATGAGGTGAAGTTCTTGAAGAACGGCAGTGAAATCCACATGATCAAGCGGTAGAGCTTAACCCGCCAAACCCGACCCACCGGCTATTCCTTCACCGCGATTCCCAGCGTTTTCATCTTCCGATACAAATGACTGCGTTCCAGACCCAGCACTTCCGCGGTGCGGCTGATGTTGCCGTGATTGTCGTCGAGCTTTTTCAAAATATAGTCGCGTTCGTAAGCCGCACGGGCCTGGTGTAAGGTGGAAAATTCGGTCCCGGTGGAGCGGCGGCTGCCATCACGGTGCACCAGCGGCGGCAGATGCTTGCGGTCGAAGCGAGTGGTGGTGGGATTCATGATGACAATCCGTTCGATCACGTTGCGCAACTCGCGCACATTGCCGGGCCAGGAGTAGCGCATCAAGGTCTCGATGGCATCGTCGGTGATTTCGCGCGGCCGGCGGCCGTAAGTCGCGGAAAAATCCTTCAGAAAGTGCCTCGCCAGCAGGGGGATGTCCTCCTGGCGCTCACGCAGCGGTGGGACGGAGAAAGGGATCACGTTGAGGCGATAGAACAAATCTTCGCGAAAGTTGCCTCGGGAGATTTCTTCGTCCAGATCCTTGTTGGTGGACGCAATGAGGCGGGCATCCACCGTGACCGGTTCGTCACTTCCCACCGGTGTGAATCGCTGCTCGTCGAGAGTGCGCAAGACCTTGGACTGAGTCTTCAGGCTCATATCGCCGATTTCATCCAGGAACAGCGTCCCCCCGTTGGCCCGGTGAAATTTACCTTCCTTGTCGGCGGTCGCGGCGGGGAACGATCCTTTGTGATGACCGAACAGTTCGCTCTCGATCAAGTCCTCGGGGATGGCGGCGCAGTTCAATTCCACAAACATCTCGTTCTTGCGTAAGCTTTGGGCATGGATGGCATGGGCGACCAATTCCTTCCCCGTGCCCGACTCGCCGTAAATCAGAACCCGGCCGTTGGTCGGGGCCATGAGTTGGATTTGCTGGCGTAACGCCTTCATCGGAATGCTTCCCCCCACGATCACGCTGCGGGGGGCGAGCTGTCTCTTGAGTTCCCGGTTTTCCTGGCGCATCAGTTTGGCATCGATTGCATGCTTTACCAGGATGAGCGTCTTGTCGATGGATAGCGGTTTCTCGAGGAAATCGTAGGCACCTAGCTTGGTGGCCCGTACTGCAGTCTCAATGGTGCCATGGCCGGAGATCATGATGACCTCGGGGGCGTTTTCCAAATCCCTGATCTTCTGCAGAGTATCGAGGCCGTCCATTCCGGGGAGCCAGACGTCGAGCAGCACCACGTCAAACGCGCGCTTGCGCAGACTCTCGAGGCAGGCTTCGCCGCTCTCCGCGGCCGCAGCCTTGTAGCCTTCATCCTCCAGCACGCCTTTGAGCGATTGCCGGATGCCGGATTCGTCGTCCACGATGAGAATGCTATGCATGCTGGCGAATGGTGGGAGCGGGAATCATTTCGACGGCCACAGGCAATTCCACCACGAACCGCGTGCCCACCGGCTGATTTTCCTCAACTCGAATGGAGCCGTGGTGGTCTTCAATGATGCGGCTGACGATGGCCAGTCCCAATCCAGTTCCGCGTTGCTTGGTGGAAAAGTATGGCAAGAAGAGCCGTTCTTTCAACTCCTGGGTAACGCCGTGGCCGGTATCGGCGACGGTGATTTCGATAGCATCCCGGCTGGCCACCAGCGACGTGGAGATCTGAATCTCACGCACTAGCGCACCTTGCATGGCCTCGGCGGCATTGTCCACAAGATTGGCCAGGGCGCGCTTGATGGCTTCAGAATCGGCCATGACCTTGGGAAGATCGATAGCCAGGAATGTCTGCACATGAATGCTGTCCAGCCGTCCGTTGAACATCGCCAGCGTATTTTCCACGATGGAGTTGATGTTCGCGGGAGCGGGCTGCGCCGTGGGAAAACGTGCTAGAGTCGAAAATTCATCCACCAGCGTACGCAATGTTTCCACCGCTCCGCCGATGGTTTCAGAGCAGCTATGGAGAACTTCCAGCGAAGCGGCGTCAGGAGGAGAACCGCGATCGAGATGCCGGCGGATGCGCTCGGCGGAAAGCGCAATGGGCGTCAACGGGTTCTTGATTTCGTGGGCGACCCGCCGCGCCACTTCACGCCAGGCGGTTTGCTTCTGGGCCTTGAGTAGGTCAGACAAGTCTTCGAACACTAGAACATAGCCAAGCCTCTGCCCCTCGTGCTGGAGGGTCGCCACCGTGACCGCGGCGTTGAACGGGGAAGGATGCAGAGCCATTTCGAGTTGGGTGGTGGTCGTGCCCATGCGGTCGGCGCGACGCAACAGCGGTTCCAGGTCTTCCAGAACCTCCTGGGGAAATACGTCGCGCAAGGCGGCGCCGATGGCCACGTTCGGGTTTGCAGATTCGCCCCCGGAAGCGTTGAACATACGAAGCAAGGCGTGGTTTACGTGGGTAATTCGCCGGCCCGCGTCCAGCGAGAGCACGCCCGTGGGAATGCTTTCCAGAATGGTTTCAATGTGCCGGCGTCGCTGTTCCAGCGCGATGTTGGCGGCGCCCAGGTCGTGGCTGGAGGCGTCAATCTGGCGGCGGCTGGTTTCCAATTCTTCCGCCATACGGTTGAAAGAGCGTACCAGATCGCCGATTTCATCCGCGGCACTCACCTCCACCCGGTAGTCCAGGCGTCCGCGCGAAATTTCTTGCGTCGCCTCGGCCAGCGCCACTACCGGGCGGGTCACAAGTTTAGACAGATAGAGAGCCAGCCAGGTGGTAGAAAACAGCACTAGCACGGTCAGCAGAAGCAATAGCCCCATGTAGGTACGGCGAATCAATTTGCGTTCACGGCTGAGTTCGAGATAACGCCGCTGACTGGCGTCCAGCGACTTTACCGTTTCAGAGAGTTTCTGCGGCAAAGGCATGCCCACCAGGATCAAGCCGCGGTTGTTCACGCTGGCTCCGCCCACAATGTAGTCGGTCTGTTCCCAGTTCAGATGCACGATGGTATCGGTGGTCACCCGCTCCAGCGGAATCCTCGCTTTCAGAAGCGGCCAGGAGGCGGGCGCCGCGAAACTCGCCTGAGCGTTTCCATCCTCGATTGCCACCGCAAATCCGCCCTGCAAGGTGGGCTCATGCCGGCGAAATTCGCTCATGACTGTTGAAAAACTATGGCCGGCAAAGGCCCGTTGGGTCTCGGGCAACGCTGCAATAGACTCAGCCTCGGCCCGCGCATTCTGGGCTAGATACCGGGAGAGCAGGGAGGCCATGGCTGCGGTGTCTTCGCGCACTTCCTCAACCGGACGGGAAAACCACTTGTCGATCGAGCGATTCATCAAGCCATAAGCAAACCAGAACATCATGATGACCGGCAAGAACGAGAGCAGCAACCCTCCCACCACCAGCCGGGTGCGGAATTTGGATCCCAGAACCCCCAGTCTACGTTCGGCAAACAGCTTCAGCAGATTGCGCGCCAACACGAACGTGAGCGCGACGAAAAGCAGAAAAATCACTGCGGAGAGCGCCGCAAAGAACAAGAGTTGCTGGTTTGTGTCAGGATTGAGAAAGGGGAGATCGAAGGAAGACTGGGAGAGCAGGATACCAAACAGCACAAAGATCCCGACCGCCAGCAGGACGATCATTTTCTTCCGGCTGGGCGCTTCCTTATTGCGAGTTGAATTAGGAGTAGACACGTTCCTGATCGGCCTGGTTGAAGCTCAAACAGTTATAGATGAATAATCGGGCGTAAGTGGTTCATTATAAGCCTGAAGTGGATCGTGCGAGGGACGGACCCTGGGCATAACTTTCGCTAAGGGACACATCTGTTAACAGGGTCGATTGCTCTAATTAAGGAGTTTGGCACCAGAAACGGGCGGGGAGTTCCAAAACTGAGCAGACCTCTGGGGGGTTTCGCGGTTACTCTTCGGGGTCATGAGTAGCGAACTATTTCGGGCGATTTGCATAAAGGTTTTCCCATGAAAAGGATCCGCAGAAAATAGACTCTCTCAATCAACACGGCTCTTGTGATCCGAAGAAACTCCGGAGCGTCCGACCGATAGGAAGCAGACGAAACTGTTCTAGGCAGAAGTGGCAGCTTGGATGCCGTGGAGCTTACGTTCCCGTCTTTCGTCCTTGTTGCCCAGACCAGGTTGCTATGTCGTTTCGCAGAACGTCCAGTCCCCGGAAAGCATCCTCGATGGCTTGATTTTCTTCTGGCGTTCCGCCATGGTCCAGATCGATCTCGCGCTTCCTCTGATGTAACGAACCTTCTGCTGCCCGAATGCGTTCTTCGATCTTCGACCAATCAGTTTCAAGCACAGCGGCTTTGTAGACATCCTGCCATTTGTATACAGTCATGATGAACCTCCATTAGGGGTGCAGGTGCTGAACGGCTAAACGGCTGCGTTCAATTCGTCTCACTCTTCTTTTTCCACACGTAGAAATTTTCTTTGTCCGCCAGTGTCTCAATTTCCAGTCCATGCGAGGTTGAGGCGCGATGTACAGCGGAACGAAGGTTGGCCAATCCAATCCCGCCTACAGCAGCAAGCGGAATCTCCATTGCCGAACCCGGGGACAGCGTCTTTAACTCTTGAAGAATCCCAACCACGAGATCGTAGTGCTTCCCGCGTCGGCTTTTGTCCAGAGCATCGACCTTCACTTGCCGGTATTTCAAATCCGGCGGTTTGCCCTCGGCTTTTGGACGTCGTGTCATTGCCCTATTTCCTTTTAGCAATATAATAGCAAAACTATACGTATACGACAAATCTGTGTTATTATGTGCGCTAGCGTACCGTTGGCTACTTCGCTTCTGTGCCATGCGGATTCATGCCTGCGCATAGGGCGCAGAATCTGCTTCAGTATTTCCACCTTTTTTTAGTGGCCGGGATAGGCTCTAGGCATGGAACCGAAGCTGCCAACGCAGGGACGACCGAAGAAGCGGATGTGCCATGATTCAAGGCGACGACAGATGTCGTGGAAAGAGCTGTTCCCGCGCGTCACAATCGTCAATGACCCGAAGAAATTGGCTGAGCTGAACGCAGAACTGGAGAGCGGCAAGCTTGGACTCTCGCAGACCGAAAAGCAACCCTAAACACTAAGAGGACCTGTGATCTATACGCGACTTGGTTAAAGACCGTTAACTATCCGTTTTAATCGGCTTCGTTGCCTTCTGTGTCTGTTTTAAGCCATGGCTCAGCCATGCTATTCACATTTTTGAGTTGGACTCCTACTTTGCCGCCGTGCGTCAGACGGTTACTGAGGGTGGCGCTCGTCGCCGAACCCGTCCCTGTAGGTGATGCCCCGTACACGTAGAGGGTCATGCGCGGCGTGCCGAGTAGAAGCATGGGGCTTTCGCGATCGGCGGGCTTCGCCTGACGGAAAAGATGTGTGGCCTTTGTCCGGGAGCCAATATATCCGCCCCCCTCTCGAATCCCGGTGGTGGTGTCGGCAGGACCTCACTAAGCGGGTACGTTGCCAGCCAAGAGTGTATCCAGGCTTTCGCGTTGTAAGCTGCCGTTCTCGAAGTCTGTCATGGCGATTTGAGCTTCAGGCGCTCTCTGTTTGAGCGAACCGGATCACCGCCTGGGCGAGGCAGACGTAGGCCCTCAACTGCCTTACCGGTGTGTTGGCCATGGTTTTATGATTCTTTCAGTTTGTTTCCCCGCCTCCATCAGTTGCTCGACCTGTTGACCGAGTCTCGTGGTTTGTTGCCTGAAGCACTGATGATCCCAGAACATCTCTCATTCGGCTCTCGATGCGGGCGCTTTCAATCTGCTCAGGGTTACCTTCTCTTGGCTCCATCCGATTGGGAATTGTTTGTCCGAAACAGAAAAGCGTTGTTGGATGAACTGAGGAAATCGGGCTAAGAGAAACTCCTACAGAATGTCGGTTGGGAAGAAGGGCAAAGAACCGATCGACAGCTATCACTTCCCGAGAAAGCAGCACGACTTCTACAGCTTGCTAAACCAGAACATGATTGGAACATCGAACATCCCGTTCAAATACGACGATGGCAAGTTGAGGCGGATAGACGAGCTTCGGCACGAAATCATTCACAGCAAGTACGGAATCGGCAACTTACTCCGCGTCTCCGATGTTGAGAAAAGCCAAACTTTCTCGAGCAGACAGGGATGTACCTCGTCCCTATCGTCAAGAAACGATATTTCAGAGATGACGTAGATTTGACGACATGCTGAAAATTTCGGGGCGCGCATCACGCCGCTCCTGATCGGGTTAGAATCCCCGCGACGAAACTAAAGTACCCTTTTTGCGGGTGCCGCTATTGTCCTAAATTTGTCCTGCACTCCTGCGATTCCCCTGATTTGTAGCGATTCGCACGGGATGTTGAATCAGTAAGTTACTGAAGATACACATTGGTCTTACGTACCAAAGTTACTGGTGCCGTAATCCATATGGGTTGACAATTTCTGTCAACGCGATAGGCTGCAACTTCTCCCCTCGAAAAAGCAGCTGCAAGTTCGCGCAGCGATCGTAAACCGCATTCGTCTGACGCGCAGATAGGAGACCGAGGTATGTCGCAACGGCTGGGTGATCTTCTGGTCAAAGAGAAGGTCATTACCACAGAGCAGTTGGTGCAGGCGACGAAGGTCCAGAAAGAGAGCAACTGCCGCCTGGGCTCGGCTTTGGTAAAGCTGGGCTTCCTCACGGATGAGGACGTCACCAACTTTCTCTCGCGGCAGTATGGCGTTCCCGCCATCAATCTTTCTTACTTTGAAATTGACCCCTCGGTGGTCAAGTTGATTCCGTTCGAAACCGCCAAGCGCTATCAGATCTTGCCTCTCAGCCGGGTGGGGGCTTCGCTGACCATCGCCATGGTGGATCCGACCAACGTCTTTGCCATGGACGATATCAAGTTCATGACCGGTTTCAACATCGAGCCGGTCGTGGCGTCCGAGAGCTCGATCCTGGAAAGCATCGAGAAGGCGTACGGTACCACGCAGCAAGAAGACCTCGAGCAGGTCATGCAATCCATGACCGAGGTCAACGACGCCGACGTCGAACTGCAATCGGAAGAAACCGAGATGGAGCTGGCTGACCTGGAACGGGCGGCGGACGAGGCTCCGATCGTCAAGCTCGTCAACCTGGTGTTGACCGATGCGGTGAAGCGCGGGGCGAGCGACATTCACATGGAACCGTACGAAAAGGAATTCCGCGTGCGCTTCCGTATTGACGGTATCTTGCAGAGCATCATGTCACCGCCGCTCAAGTTGAAAGATGCCATCACCTCCCGCGTAAAGATCATGGCCAAGCTGGACATCAGCGAAAAGCGTCTGCCGCAGGACGGCCGCATCATGCTGAAGATGAACCTGGGCGGGCGCAAGAAGCAGCTCGATTTCCGGGTCAGCACGCTGCCCACGCTGTGGGGCGAAAAAATCGTCATGCGGTTGCTGGACAAAGAAAACCTGCGTCTTGACATGACCAAGCTCGGCTTCGAGCAGGAATCCCTGACCAAGTTCGAGAAAGCCATCCTGAAGCCCTACGGCATGGTGCTGGTGACCGGTCCCACGGGATCGGGTAAAACCAACACCCTATACTCCTCCATCGCGCGCCTGAACACACCCGATACCAACATCATGACGGCGGAAGATCCGGTTGAGTTTCAGCTGGCTGGAGTGAACCAAGTGCAGATGAAGGAGCAGATTGGGTTAAACTTCGCGGCCGCGCTGCGCGCATTCTTGCGGCAGGATCCGAACATCATTCTAGTGGGCGAAATCCGCGACTTTGAAACCGCGGAAATTGCCATCAAAGCCGCGTTGACCGGTCACTTGGTGCTGTCCACGCTCCATACCAATGGTGCGCCGGAGACGATTACGCGCTTGATGAACATGGGAATTGAACCCTTCCTGGTGGCGACCTCGGTTCACCTGATTTGCGCGCAGCGGTTGGTACGCCGCATTTGCCGCGATTGCGCCGAGGTGATTGACATGCCGGGGCAGGCGCTGATCGAAGAAGGCTACACCCCCGAAGAAGCCAAGACTGTGAAGATTCAAAAAGGCAAGGGCTGCGGCCCCTGCAACAACACCGGATACAAGGGCCGCACCGGCTTGTACGAAGTGATGGAAGTCGATGACGAGATTAAAGAGCTGGTTCTGGTGGGCGCCTCCGCGCTGGAATTGAAGAAAAAAGCGATTGAGCGGGGCATGATCACGCTGCGCCGTAGCGGGCTGATCAAGGTTGCAGCGGGCATGACCACTCTGGAAGAAGTGGCACGCGAAACCATTCACTGAGTTTGAGAAGGAAAGGGAAAACTATGTCGCTTTCGTTAAGTGATCTGTTGAAACGGCTGCTCGAGATGGGGGGAAGCGACCTCCACATCACCACCAATTCACCGCCGCAGATTCGCGTTCATGGACACCTGGTGCCCCTCGATCTGCCACAAATGACTCCGGCGGAGACCAAGCAGCTGGCCTATAGCGTGATGACCGACTCGCAGAAGCATCGCTTCGAAGAAAACCTCGAACTCGACTTCTCGTTCGGGTTGAAGGGCCTGGCCCGGTTCCGCGCCAATACCTTCAACCAGCGCGGCGCCACCTCGGCTGTGTTCCGTCTGATTCCCTTCGAGATCAAGTCATTCAACCAGTTGGGACTGCCCGCCATCGTCAGCAAGCTGTGCGACAAGCCCCGCGGACTGGTGCTGGTGACGGGTCCGACCGGATCGGGCAAGTCCACTACGCTGGCGGCCATGATTGACAAGATCAATACCGAGCGGCACGACCACATCCTCACCATCGAGGATCCCATCGAGTTCGTGCACATGAACAAGAATTGCGTGGTGAACCAGCGCGAGTTGCACGCTGACACCAAGAGTTTTGCCGACGCTCTGCGCGCCGCCCTCCGCGAGGACCCGGATGTGGTGCTGATCGGCGAAATGCGCGATCTGGAGACCATTGAATCGGCGCTGCGTATCGCCGAGACGGGTCACCTCACGTTCGGAACTCTGCACACCAACTCGGCATCTTCGACGATTAACCGAATTATTGACGTGTTTCCAGCCCACCAGCAGCCCCAGATCCGGGCGCAGTTGTCGCTGGTGTTGGAAGGCATCATGTGCCAAAGCCTGCTGCCCAAAGCCGACAACAAGGGACGCGCCATGTGCATGGAGATCATGGTTCCGAATGCGGCCATCCGCAACCTGATCCGTGAAGACAAGATCCACCAAATTTACTCGTCCATGCAATCCGGCCAGGACAAGTTCGGGATGCAGACGTTTAACCAGGCGCTAGCCACCGCGTATTTCCAGAAGCAGATCACCCTGGAAGTGGCGATGGCACGGTCCAGCAATACCGACGAGTTACAGGAAATGATCAACCGTGGGGCGGGTCTCAATCGCAACCAGACTGCAGCCATGGCCAAGGGTGCCGCACCTGGCAAGCGCTAGCGGCGAGGTTGAACGGTACGACAGCAAGTAAGTAAGTGGCGATTCGGGACGCTGGAGGAATGCGGGCCCGAAAAAAAATGAATTGTAAGTGAGGAGAGAGTTACCATGCCAGTTTTTACGTTCTCTGGAAAGAATGAGTCTGGTCAGAAAATCAGTGGCGAGCGGACTGCAGTCAACAAACAGGTGCTGACCACCCAGTTGCGGCGCGAGCGCATCACGCCGGGCGCCATCCGGGAAAAGGGCAAAGAGTTTGTTATGCCCACTTTCGGTAGTGGCAAAGTCAAGACCAAAGACATCGCCATTTTCTTCCGCCAGTTCTCGGTCATGATCGACGCTGGTCTTCCTCTGGTGCAGTGTCTGGAGATTCTGGCCGCAAACCAGGAGAACCCGGCCTTCCAGAAGACCCTAACCGGCGTGCGCACCACGGTGGAAGGCGGCGCCACGCTGGCGAACGCCATGAAGGGTTATCCCAAGGTCTTCGACGATCTCACCACCAACATGATTGAAGCCGGCGAAACCGGCGGCATTCTGGACATCATCCTACAGCGGTTGGCCATTTACATCGAGAAAGCCGTCAAGTTGCGGGCCGCGGTTAAGTCCGCCCTAATCTACCCTGTGTCCGTCGTCAGCCTGGCGTTCCTGATCGTAGGCGCCCTGCTGAAGTGGGTAGTTCCAATCTTTTCCAACTTGTTCATCGGCCTCGGCGTCGCCCTGCCGTTACCCACCCGTATCGTGATGGGGCTGAGCGCGTTTGTCGGCCAATTCTGGTGGTTTTTCATCATTGGTATGGTAGGCCTCGTGTTCGGCATAAAGCAGATTCGCAAAAACCCCAAAGGCAGGTACTACCTCGATTACACCTTGCTGAAGTTGCCGATCCTGGGTGTGCTTCTGCGCAAGATCGCGGTGGCGCGCTTTACCCGGACCCTGGGAACCCTGATCACGTCGGGCGTGCCCATCCTGGAAGGTCTGAGCATTACTGCCAAGACCTCGGGCAACGCCGTGCTGGAAGAGGCGCTCATGAGGGTGCGCAAGGCGATCGAGGAAGGCCGGACAATCGTCGATCCGCTGCGGGAATCGGGAGTATTCCCCAACATGGTGACGCAGATGATCGGCGTGGGCGAGGCCACAGGCGCCATGGATGCCATGTTGCAAAAAATTGCCGACTTCTACGAAGACGAAGTCGACTCAGCCACCAAGGACATGCTGGCCATGCTGGAGCCGGTCATCATCGGTCTGTTGGGCATTATGATCGGCGGCATCGTCATTTCGCTTTACATGCCGCTGTTCTCGATGATCGCCAAACTGGCGGGCTAAACGGCAGAGGTTCGGAGCGCAGTCGCATGGGCGTCACGCGGTCGATGCTACCGCCTAGGGCTTAGAAAAGCTTCTCACCCGAAGGGCCTTTGGCGCAGTCGGCGGAACAGGCCCTGGGCGAAAGCAATGTTCGGGATTTGGATCTCGCATGCAATCCATGTTCGATGAACGGCTTTGGCTGGCCTGGCTGGCCAAGGTTCGAATCATCATTCTGACACTCTTATTCGGAATCGAGCTGGCCATTGCCCGGCTCACGCCCAACCCGCTTCCGCTGCGGCTGTTCATCAATGTCGTCCTGCTGTGGTACACGATCTCGATCTTCTATCTGCTCTTATTGTCTTTCTGGGAGGAGTGCCGCATTCAGGCGCTTTTGCAGGTCGTCACCGATCTGGTGCTGGTCACGCTGGTGGTCTATGCCACGGGCGGCGTGGACAGTTCCCTGAATTTCCTTTACCCGCTGATCATTATTGTTGCCTGCATATTGCTGCCGCGGGTCTGGGCGTACCTGACCGGAGCCCTGGCCTTCATACTGTACGTGACCGTTTTGGAGCTGACGTACTTCGAAGTCATTCCCTCGTATTCCATCACGCACCCCGGGCTGGGGGCGCTGCAAGCCATTATCTTCGTCAATCTTTTCGGCTATCTTGCGGTAGCCTACCTGGCAGGATTGCTGGCGGCCAAGCTGCGGCAAGTCGACGTAAAGCTGAAGCACACCAGTGGGGCGTTGGCGGATCTCCAGGCCCTGCACGAAAATATTATTCAGTCCATCAGTGGGGGGCTGATCACCACCGGGCTCGACGGATATGTCACCCTGGCGAACACCGCAGCCCAAAAGTTGTTTGAGCGACCGGAAGCCGATTTTCTGGGGCAGCCGGTAGACCAGCTCTTCCTCGACCCCTTGCCCATGATTGGTTCGGAACGGGCACACGGAGAAGTGCGCTCCGTAGCCTCGAATGGTTTCTGTAAGACGCTTCGGGTCATGGCGACCGCACTCGCGGTCCCCGGCCGGAAAACGATGGGCTACGTCTATACCTTCGATGATTTGACGGAAATCCGGCGCCTGGAGCGGGATTTGCGTATTCAAGACCGCCTGGCGGCAGTGGGACGGCTGGCCGCGGCGATCGCGCACGAAATCCGCAATCCCCTGACTTCGATTGCCGGCTCGGTGAGCATGCTATCCGGCATTGCCGACCTGAGCGACGAGCACCGCCAGTTGCTGCAGATTGTGATGCGTGAGTCGGAGCGGCTGAATGGCATCATTACAGACTTTCTCGCCTACTCCCGGGGGAAGCAATACCAATTCTCCAACGTTGATCTCTTGCCGTTGCTCGAAGACACGCTTACTCTGCTGGAGCATCGGCTAGTAGCGCAGAACACTGGCATCCGGATCGAACGGCGCTACAGCGTCCCCCACGCCTTCACCGTGGCCGACGGAGACAAGATCAAACAGGTGTTCTGGAATTTTTGTGAAAATGCCGTTCGCGCCATGGGTTCGGGAGGGGTTCTCAGAGTCTCGCTGGAGCAGATCGGCGAAGACTGGCAAATCAACTTCGCCGATACCGGCCTAGGCATGAGCCGTCAGTTGGTAGAGAAAATTTTCGAGCCCTTTCAGTCACAGTTCGAGGGTGGAACCGGTCTGGGTTTGGCCATCGTCTACCAGATTGTGCAGGCCCATGAAGGCAAGGTTTGGGCCCGTTCAAAATTGGGAGAGGGTAGCGTTTTCGTTCTCCGCCTGCGCTGCATGCCGGTCGCCGAGAAGTTTGCCGCCCTGCAGCCTACCGCGGCACCACAACTCTCTTCCGGGTTAAGGGAGAACATCGCGGCCGCAGCCGGGATCGGAGGTCGCGCGCATGGGTAACATCTTGGTTTGTGATGACGAGCGCTCCATCTGCGAGATGCTGGATATTGCCTTGCGCCGCGACGGCCACAAGGTCGAAACCGTAAAGTCCGGGGAGGACGCAAAGAAAAAACTGGACAGCGCCCTTTATGACGTGGTCGTGACCGATATCAAGATGCCGAATACCGATGGCATTGAAGTGCTGCGCTACGCTCATCAGGTCTCGCCCGACTCTGCGGTCATTCTTATCACCGCCGTAGACGACTATGAGGCTGCGGTTCAAGCCGTGAAGGCGGGCGGGGCCACCGATTACATCCGCAAGTCGCCCGGCCTGGTGGACGAAATCAAGCTCGCCATCAACCGTGCATTGGAAAAGATGACGCTGAGCCGGCAGAACTTTGCCTTCAAGCGCGATGCTGCCACGCGGAATTCACTGGGCAACATCGTGGGTGTAAGTTGCGCGATGGAGACGCTGAAGCAGACCATTCGCACGGTCGCGTCCACCCAGAGCACAATCCTGATCTACGGTGAGAGCGGCACTGGCAAAGAGCTGGTCGCACGCGCGGTCCACGTCTGTTCGCCCCGCGCCAGCGAGCCCTTCGTTTCCATTAATTGCGGCGCCTTCCCGGAAACCCTGCTCGAAAGTGAATTGTTTGGCTATGTGAAAGGCGCGTTCACCGGCGCCAACCAGAACAAGCGCGGCTTGTTCGAAGTGGCTGACCAGGGGACCATTTTCCTCGATGAGATCAGTGAGATGACGCTGACCATGCAGGTTAAACTGCTGCGCGTGCTGCAGGAGCGCAGCGTACGTCCAGTGGGAGGGACTACCGAGATTCCCATCGATGTGCGAGTCATAGCCGCCACCAACCGCGATCTCGACCGGCAGGTGGCGGAAAATACTTTTCGCGAGGACCTCTATTACCGGCTAAGCGTGATCCCAGTTTCCGTGCCCCCCTTGCGCGAGCGTCGCGAGGACGTGCCCCTCCTGGTCAACCATTTTCTGAAGAAATACGCCCCCGCAGCCGGCAAAAGCATTCTAAGAGTAAATGGGGATTCGCTGGGCGCTCTGTGCGGCTACGACTGGCCGGGCAATGTTCGGCAGCTGGAAAACACCATCGAGCGGGCGGTTGCGCTGGAGACGGAAGAAGAACTCCGCATCGAACTTCCTGTCGAACGGTCCAAAGGGCGGGCTGCGGCGGCCGGCGTGGGTATGGCGGGAGGAACGGGTGCCTTGGCCGCTGGCTCCGTGCTACCGGAAGGTGTCGATATGGAGAAATACGTTGCTGACATCGAGCGCTCGCTGCTCCTGGCGGCATTGGCTCAGTCGAACGGAGTGCAGACCCGTGCGGCCGATGTGCTGAAGATTTCTTACCGGTCGTTCCGGCATTTGGTGAAGAAGTATGGGCTGTAACTGAGAGCTTTCTTGCCGGCTATCCAGGAGCGCTACCAGCTAGTCTCGCGTCTCTGACGTCTTTTTGTAGTTCAACGACTCCGTGCTCGCCGACTCGGCGTTCAAGCGCATCGGTGACAATTGGGACAAAGACGCGTGGCGGGCGGAAAAGTGGTTTCAATGAGAACAACGCCTGGGCCGCGCAGTTAACGCCCATGGAAGGATGATCTGGGCAAATTCGAATTTCTGGTTCGGATCGGAAAAGATGGCGTCGCCCAAGATGCCTGGATGACCCACCCAACCGCCGTGGCCAACGGTATAATGCGGGAACTCGGCGTCTCCAACCCAAGAAAGGAACAACTGTTTCCCTTGCTGCCTCACGATTGCTATGGGGTCATCTTCGATCTGCACCCGGCAACCTTTGACACCGCGGCCAGGTAGGCCAGTGAGTCTGGGCGACACTGGTGGGTGGGTTTCCGCGATGGCTTGCTTGTATAAAACGAATGCCAGGCGTGTCCGAGTACAACCTGCTACCACAGTCCGAACCTGTGCTATTTGCTCACCTGAAATTCCCGGATTGTTTCGACGAAACTAGGAGCCGCTTTTTCCTTTCAACTGCTGCTTCCATCCCAGAATCCTGGCCTTGTTGGCCTCGGCTTCGGCTTCCGGAATCATCCCCTTTTTCTGGTAGAGGACGGAAAGGCTGGTATAGGCCAGCACGTCATCAGGATCGAGTTCCGCAATCCGCTTCGCGACCGTGATGGCTTCATCCAGGCGATCAAGATTTTGCAGAGTGCGGGCCATACCGTGCATGGCTTCGGTAAAAACAGGGTCGGCGGCAAGGGACAGTTGATATTCGGCCAGTGCGCGCTCCTGCTCGCCCTCCGCCACCAGGTCGAGCGCGGCATAATAGTGGTCTTCAGCCTTCTGGCGGGCGTTCTCATCGGCCATGAAACAAAAATCCTCAGCGAAAACGGATTTTAGCAGGTCGCGACGGAGAACAGAGAACTGAAGCAGTCGTCTGTCTTCAGTCGTCAGGGTCTCTAATCAAGAGTACCGACCGAGCCCCGGGAATGACTGACGACTGAAGACTGACGACCGACGACTGTACTGGCGTTATACTTGGGAGGAGCGATGCGCTACATTCTCCGATTTCTCTGGAATGCAACTCGCGGACATCGCCTCACCCCATGGCGCAGTCCCTATCTTCTTTGGCGGGTCGAGACTTACTGCGGCGTAAAGATGCAGCAAATCGGTTTTCTGGAGTTCTGGGAATTTACCTGGCGGGAGCGTAGCAACCTGTGGCGGTTCCTAAAATGGACGGCTGAGATCGAACGCTACGTCCGTCCCCGTGTGAAGAGATCCTAGAACGGTGATCAGTGCTCATTGGTCAGCGGTGTGCGGCCAGCAATGGGTCGCGGTACTGGCCCTCGACCACTGACCATCGATTGCTGATTTTTCTACTCTCCGCTGCTGGCGGCTGCCGTGCCTTGCAGCGCAATGAATACCTCGCTGCCTTTACCGGTTCCGACGATTTTGGCCGCAGAACCGCGATCGGCGGCGATCTCCAGGTAGCCCATGCTGCCCAAGATTCCGAAGACCTCACCGGGTAAACCCTCGGAGTAATTCGAGTGGATTTCGGTGATCTCGTGCCGGCCAACGGAGATTTTGAAGGGAGCCGGGTCGACCCCAAAAAGCAGGGGAGCGTCCTGAGGAGTGATGTTCGTCACCAGATTGCCGAAGCGGTCTACCTTCAGCACTACTCCGCGCAGTGTGCTTCCGTCCACCGATTTCGGCTTGGGTGGGTTGAAGCGCACAAAGTCGGTAATCTCGTCGCCGAATTTTTCCGGGTCGACACCCTTGGCGAGCCAGGCTGCCACGGGCGCAAAAATATCGCGCGCATGGAAGGTATTGCTCACTGGTTGCAAGGAATAGTGTTCGGCGGTCACGTGGCGGATATGCACCCGCTCCTCCCGGCTGTAGACCATGGAGAGCACGCCGTTGTCGGGTGCGACAAAATGATGTCGGTCGCTGGTTACCAGGATGGGCCGGCGTGCGCTTCCCACTCCCGGGTCAACCACCACCAAGTGCACCGTTCCCGAGGGAAAATACGAATAGGATTGGGCAATCGTCAACGCGCCATCGAGTACATCGAACGCCTGCACTGAATGGCAAATGTCCACAATCTCAACATCCGGAAAGATATTGAGGATGACACCTTTGACCGTCCCCACGAAGTGATCGTTGAGTCCAAAGTCGGTAGTCAGGGTGATGATGGACCGATTCGCCAATTTTTCCTCGCTCCAGGACAGTGTTTTCCCTGGAATGCCGAAAGTAACCTGTGGTCACTGATGGAGTCAAGGCACGGAAGTAACGGAGAGCAGTCTTCAGTCGGCAGTCTTCGGTCGTCAGCTATCACAATTGGGCTAGGCTGACAGCTTTGACTGAAGGCCACTGACGACCGACGACGGATGACTGCTATTGGATTTGAATATCTCCCGATCCCGTTTCCACATCCACGGGCACGCCCCCGCCGCCAACACGGCCGCGTATCTCCTTGCGTCCGACGGAGCCCTGCACCGTGTGCGGCTGGTCCACTGAGATGGAACCGGAACTGGTGTGGGCGGCCAGGTCGAACGCCGCATTGGACGGGATCTTGAGCTGTACCGTGCCCGAACCAGTGTGCAGACTCCAGGCGCCGGTTGGGCTACCCTCGGCTTCAATCGTGCCGCTGCCGGCCTTGGCATCCAGGGAGCCGCGCACTCCGCGCAGTTCCATGCCCCCGGAACCTGTGTCCACCCGCACGGAACCAGGCGCAGTCTGTTGCAACCTGATGTGTCCACTGCCAGTATCGGCTTCAAACCCACCCGCAATTTCGTCGGCCCGGATGGATCCGCTGCCGGTTTTTGCATGTACGTTGCCCTTCACCCGATCAATCTCGATATCGCCGGATCCGGTCTCGGCATGCACCCGATCGCCGATCCCGGAAATCTTCAAACCTCCGGAGCCGGCGCTGACTTCGAGTGGACCTCGAATCCCCTCCACCGTCTGATTGCCAGAACCGCTCTCGACTCGCAACTCGGTCTCAGCCGGCACACTCACCTCGTAGCTGATGGAGATGTTGTGACGCAATTCCGGGTCGTCGATATGGCCGATGCGGATGTCATTGCCGCTCTGCTGGATGGGAGGGTTCGCTTCCAGTCGCTTTATCTTTTCCTCGGCATTTCCTCCGAACCATTCCGTAGCTCTGATGTGCCCCGTCACCCGCACCTGACTTGAATTGCCGGTGCGCACTTCGACGTTGCCCGAGCCCGTGGTTAAGTCCATGTGCACCGGCCCGGTCACCTGCAAAGTACGCTGAAATGAGCCCTCGGAAGCGGCTGCCGCCGGCAAGACCTGAAAGCAGACCATAGTTGCGAGTGCACAAGCATTCAGGATCGAAAGAAGAGTCTTTGGTGATTTCATAGTTTCTCCCGTCATTCGCTACCCTACATCCCGAGAACGGGCTCGATCCGTCAGCTTTACTGCAGTACTACCTGGTCGCCTTCTTTCAGTCCGCTGAGGAGCTCGGTCTTGGCTCCGTTGGAGATACCGATATTGACCGCGATTTTCTTCTTGCCCTCCTTGGCGCTGGAATCGGGCACTTCAACGGACGCCTTCTTGTCCTTGTCGTAAATAATTGCACCCTCGGGAATCTGCAGTACGCTCTTGTGCTCTTCCAGAATGATTTCAGCGTTGGCAGTCATCTCAGCCCTCAACTCACCGCCAGGATTGTTGATGGATACGCGCACTTCGAAGGTAGTGACGTTATCCTTCTCGACGCCCATGGGCGAGATCTTGGTGACTACGCCGTTGAAGGTCTTGTCCTTGAAAGACTCCACCTTGATCCGCGCCGGCTGGCCTAGGTAGACCCTACCAATGTCGCTCTCGTCCACCTTTCCCTTCACATACACCTGGCTGGTATCTCCCAGGGTCATGACCAGGGTTGCCGAGGAACCCAGAACCAAAATTGAGCTGACGGCGTCGCCCATTTCCACATCACGCGACAAAACAATTCCGTCAATGGGCGATTCAATGTCGGTATAGCTCAACTGTTCTTCGAGCTGTTTGAGGTTGGCGCGGTCCTTCCCAAGTTGTCCGTGAGACTGTGCAATCTTTGCCTTCAGGACCGTCACCTGTGCTTTCGACACGTTCTGCTTATTCAATGCTAGTTCATAGTTCTTCTGGGCATCTTCCAGAGCAGAAGTAGAGACCACGCCTTCCTTAGCCATCCCGATAGCGCGCTCGTACGCTCGTTTCAGCAGGGGCACGTCGGGCCCTTCGGCGTCCACCTTGGCACGTTCATAGTCGGCTTCGGAACTGTTCAGACTTGCTTCGGCGGCCTCCACGGCGGCCCGGGATTGCTCGACCTGCGCCTGGATCTCTACTTTATCCAGCTGGGCCAACAATTGGCCCTTCTTGACTTTATCGCCATAGTCCACCAGCAACTTCTTCACGATTCCGCTAGCCTTGGACTTCACTTCAACCTTGGTGATGGGGGTGACTTTGCCGGTCGCCACTACGCTCTTGGCGAGATCGCCTTTTTCCACTTTCTGAAGCTTCGTGGGGTCGATCTTGGTGCCGCCGCGTGCCGCCACGATGACCCCGCCGGCGATCAGCAGGACAAGCACCAACCCAATACTCCCATAGATCCACCGTTTACGTCGCTTCTTGCCGCCGCCGTTGCCGTTCACGTCTGCCTCCTAAAAAATAGCGCCCGCGTCGATGGTAGTTACGGACCCTACTTGCCGTTTGTTCCAACAATTCCGCCGCCCGACCCAAATCCGGCTCTCCCCGGCGAACCGAGACATCGTGAGTTAGACCCGCCAAGTCGCGAAATGGAAGCAGGAAACCTTAGGGCCTGATAGAGGATCCGGACTGGGGCGAGGAAGCACTAACCTGAGTTTATAGGAGCTTAGCGACCGAAGTCATGTTGTAGCTCTTTGGAATGTTAGAATTAGCCCTCCATGATTGCCTACGTGCTGCTGCGGGTGTTTCTGCTCCTGCTGCTGGTGGCAGCCAACGCTTTTTTCGCTGCCGCAGAGTTTTCCCTGGTCAGCGTGCGCGATACCCGCATTCAGCAGCTAATCGACGCCCGGCGCATCGGAGCCCGCATCGTTCAAAAGCTTCATCGGAATCTGGACGAAGTGGTCAACGGCGTCCAGTTAGGTGTAACCATCGTCAGCCTGACGCTCGGCTGGGTGGGCGAGCCTCTGCTGGCTCAGATGATGCTGGGGCCGGTTCAGGACCTTCCGCACGCTTCGGTTTATGCTCACGGTATTGCCATCGTCGTTTCCTTCGTTCTAATCACCTTCCTGCACGTCATCCTGGGCGAACTGGTGCCCAAGTCACTGGCCCTGCAACGCGCCGAACAGGTGGCGCTTGCAGTCGCGGCTCCCATGGATGTGTTCCTTACCTTGACTCGTCCGCTGCTTTTCGTGATGAGCCGGTCTGCCGGTTGGGTCCTGCGCATGTTCGGTTCCCGTCGGATTCGGCAGGGGCCGGTACACTCGCCCGACGAACTCAAGCTCATCGTTACCGCCAGCCGCCAGGTCGGGGAGATCCCGCTCTTCCAGGAAGAGATGATTCATAAGGCGCTGGAGCTGGACAACGTTACTGTCCGCGAGGTCATGGTGCCGCGCCCGGATATTTTCTCCCTCCCCGGCGACCTTACGCTCTCCGACGCCCTGGGGCGCGTGGTTGAAGAGCAACACTCTCGCATTCCCGTATACGATCCGCAGCGCGGTCCGGAGCACATTATTGGCGTACTCTACGCCAAAGACCTGATGCGCTGGACGCGTCTCCGGCTTACCGCCACTCCCGATCAACCGGTGGCC
>Ga0207684_10001659_pt1 | contig 23658 bp, 19 predicted proteins | sample KBSK5501metaG_FD_184342 | JGI IMG/M metagenome (GOLD analysis project Ga0207684, IMG submission 184342) | Corn, switchgrass and miscanthus rhizosphere microbial communities from Kellogg Biological Station, Michigan, USA - KBS K5-50-1 metaG... | ecosystem: Host-associated > Plants > Roots >...
TTTTCGAAAGGACAGTGTCAATCAGACCAGGTCCTTGATGACTAAACCCATTGTGATCATTGCGCCAACAGGTCGATGTTAAGAGTATATTGAGAGACGAGATGGGTTTGCGCCAGGGAAGTTTGATTCCTTCTTCTAACCATTTTGTGTGCTGAATGGTCATCGAAGCAGAGACCATAGCAAAGGCTTCGTACGTTGCGAACAGGCCATGCCGTCCGGTGAGCAGATAGCCTTCGAGCCAGCCATGACAGAGATGTTCGCTCAGTACCTCCATTACACGTCCATCTGGAGAAATATGATCGTCAATCGGAATAATTTGTTCCACCCAGGTGCGATTCTCAACCTGGAAGACTGCCCCCAGGCGATTTGAATTGGTCTCATCAGGACAGAAGAGACGGAAATTCTGCTGCTCTGCGTTTCTCGTAAATATATCGCGCATCAAATCGCCGAGCTGGCGAGTTGATTCACAGTGCTCCGTCGCGGGTTTCTTCACATCAATCGCATAGTCTGTAAACAGGGGGATATCCAGATCCACCAGCAGCTTTCCACCATTTGCATGAGGATTGGCGCCCATGCGACGATCCCCCTGGGGTGCAAGGGCGGCAAGTTCAGGAATAAATCGACCAGTCTCGTCGAATAAATCTTCAGGTCGGTAACTGTGCAACCAGTCCTCAAGGATTTTCAGGTGCTCAGAGTTTGTTTTGACATCTGCTACTGGTACCTGGTGAGCACGGAAGGTGCCTTCAATGGGTAGGCCGTCTACTTCTTTAGGACATGTCCATCCTTTGGGGGTGCGGAGGATAATAGCAGGCCAGGGAGGTCGCTTTGTGAAGCCATGCCTGCGGGCATCTTCTTGATACGAACGAATTTTTGCATAGCAGGTATCTACTGTCTCGGCGAAAGCCTTGTGCATTTGCAGCGGATCATCGCCTTCAACGAAATGGACATCATAGCCGTAGCTCGAGATCTGTTTCAGGACCAAGTCGTCGTCTTGACGTCCCAAGACTGTTGGACCAGAGATCTTATACCCATTCAGATGCAAAATAGGGAGAACGGCACCGTCGCGAACCGGGTAAAAAAATGAAATGCCCTTCCAGGCTCCTTCGAGCGGCGCAGTCTCCGCTTCACCATCGCCGACAACAGCAATGACGATCAAATCTGGATTGTCGAAAGCTGCGCCAAGGGCATGGGAAAGGACATAGCCCAGTTCGCCTCCTTCATGGATCGAGCCAGGGGTGGTAACACTCACATGACTAGGAATACCACCGGGAGTGGAGAACTGGCGGAACAGGCGTCTCAACCCTTCAGTGTCCTTTGTAATCTCAGGATAAATCTCCGTGTAGGTTCCTTCGAGGTATACATTGGCAACGATTGCAGGTCCACCATGACCGGGTCCAGTAAGATAGATCATGTTGACATCCTGCTCCTTGATAAGGCGATTTAAGTGGACATAAATGAAGCTGAGGCCTGGTGAGGTGCCCCAGTGCCCAAGTAAGCGGGGCTTAATATGTTCGGGACGTAAAGGGTCCCTTAGCAGTGGATTGTCTAGTAAATAGATCTGACCGATCGTTAAATAATTGGCGGCGTTCCAATACTTGTGCATCAAGTCGAGGCGCGCCTGGTCAACTTTTGCCATTTCATCCTCCGGAGAAGAATTTGATTAACGCCAGGAAATTTTCGGAATTCAAATGTGTCAGTCTTAGCCACATACTATAATAGTAGTTATTTGTGGTGATTTTTTCAATGACGTGAAAGGATAAGTTGTGCTAGAGATCCTGAATTACCTGGTGTATGGACTGTATCACGAGATCGGGGCGGTCATTTTGGATAAAGTGATTGCTATTGTTGGCGATAATCAGTTTTCCTTTGGAACTGCGCTTCGAGAGATCAGTTTGCAAGCTCATCCAGGCGTTTCGAAGTTGTTCTGCCGTCCATGATGGACCTGGTTTAAAGATACTTCGTGCCAGTACGATCAATGGCACATCCGGAAAGCGTTCTTTTACAGAGTCTACTTGTGCCTGGATTGCGAGCAAATCATCGTAGGTCATTCCTTTTGCTGGGAATGATTGCCTGGCCTCTCTGGTAAATTCGGGACCGAGAGCCGCTGCAAGTTGTTTCGCCTGCTCAGGGTGCGTTGAATCAACAAGCACCATTCCTGCTACATCTTGAGGGTACTGGCTGGCATACATTTGCATGAAAAGGCCACCTACAGAATGACCGATGAGTACGTATGGGCCTGGGATGTGTCCATTAAGTAACAGCAAATGTAGTTCTTTTGCTATTTGTTGAGCGCTTATCTTGATTGAGGGCGGTCGTTGGTCACTTTGTCCAATGTTCGCACGGTCATAGGCACATGTTTGTGTGAACTGAGAAACCTCGGGTTGAACGTGATCCCATGTACTAACATCTTCACCTAACCCTGCTTCAAATAAGACTGTTGGGGTTCCCTGTCCCATACATTGCACGTAAAGCTGGTATCCTCCAACATCGACACGCATCGACCTGATAGACCGTGGATTCACCGTTGGGCTTTGAATTTTTGTGGGCTGAGTGGAAGGCTGAGAGGTTGCAGATGGGGTATTGCTGCTGCAAGAGCTTATGAGAAGTCCAGCAACCACAATGATACTTAGGGAGAGAAGGTGCTGATAAGGCTTGAAGAGCTGCATTGGCTGATCTCCATGCTTAGAACAGGGAAAATGTTTCCTGTAGCGTGTGGCTACGTGGATGCATCTTGTGTATAAATACGTTGTGATGTAGAGTAACATCACTTCTGGAAGCTTTAAAATACTTGACATTCAGGGCGGCACGGCTTAGGATGATACTGAGCACAGGACTTTGAATGAGTAAGGCTGGCTCATTTTCGCGTTTGTGCATCGTCTGCTCACGTAAGCAGATTTTATTTTTCAGGTTATTTAAGGAAGCCAAGAGAGGAGTCCACCGTGCCTGACAAGATTCACACTAAATTCCTTCTGAACGAAGATGAAATGCCACGTTCCTGGTATAACATTGCGGCAGACCTACCGAGACCACCGGAGCCAGTACTGCACCCTGGCACTAAACAGCCTGTCACTCCGGATGACCTGTCTCCGTTGTTCCCGATGGCGTTGATTATGCAGGAAGTAAGTACAGAACGCTATATTGAGATCCCGGAGCCGATTCGCCAGGTCTATACACAGTGGCGACCTAGCCCACTTTTCCGCGCACGCAGATTGGAGAAGGCGTTAGATACGCCTGCACGTATTTATTACAAGTATGAGGGTGTCAGCCCGGTAGGAAGCCACAAGCCAAATACCGCAGTGGCCCAGGCTTTCTATAACAAGGAAGAAGGTGTCAAGAAACTCTCGACCGAGACAGGAGCCGGGCAGTGGGGATCAGCTTTAGCGATGGCAGGCGCATTTTTCAACATGGAAATCGAAATTTTCATGGTGAAGATCAGTTACCAACAAAAACCCTACCGGCGCAACCTGATGGAAACGTATGGCGCGACAGTGCATGCCAGCCCAACTAATTTGACAGACTCAGGGCGCAGCATTCTGGCGCTAGACCCTGAGAATATGGGGAGCCTGGGTATTGCAATTAGCGAGGCGGTTGAAGTTGCTGCCAAGAGCGGTGGTACGACCAAGTACTCGCTAGGTAGCGTGCTTAACCATGTCTTGATGCACCAGACGATTATTGGCGAGGAAGCATTACTGCAGATGGAACGTGCAAACGACTACCCGGATGTGGTCGTTGGATGCGTAGGCGGCGGAAGTAATTATGCAGGAATTTCCTTCCCCTTCATCGGCGAAGCTCTTAAAAAGGGTTTGAAGACGCGCTTCCTGGCTGCTGAGCCAATGGCCTGCCCGAGTCTGACCAAGGGTATCTATGCGTACGACTTTGGGGATACAATCGGCATGACGCCGCTGGTGAAAATGCATACGCTGGGCCATGATTTCATGCCACCAGGTATCCATGCTGGTGGGTTGCGCTATCATGGTATGTCGCCGCTGATCTCGCTGCTTCATGACGAAGGCATTATCGAGGCTCAGGCTTATTACCAGAACTCAGTGTTTGAGGCGGCTGTGCAATTTGCACGTGCTGAGGGTATCGTTCCTGCGCCGGAGGCCGGGCATGCTGTGCGTGCAGTGATCAACGAAGCGTTGAAGGCTAAGGAAGCCGGAGAAGAGCGAGTAATTCTCACCAACCTGTGCGGGCACGGCCACTTTGATATGTCTGCGTACGATGCCTACTTTGCCGGGAAGCTGCAAGATTATGAGTACCCGGCGGAGGCCGTAGCGGAGGCGCAGAAGAGGATGCCACAGGTAGTGTAGAACGCACCTGGCCCCACTCCGATGGCGACCGCAAGGGTACGCCCAACTATACACGAGTCGATGAAGCCATTCCCTGGTGTATAGTTGGGCGTACCTTTATCATCTTTTTTGAATATAGCGTTTGCCCCAAAACACCAAAAGACGTATAATCTGTCACGGTGAGGTAAAGGCTTTGGCCTCTACCCCTTGCTTGATTGACGCGACAGAAGGATTGAAAATAGACAATGCTCATTACGCTTCCGTTGATGCTTTTTATTTTGATGGCGGAACTTTCGGTGGGGGCTTTTGCTGTGCTCTTTCTGCTTGATTGGCGCAACATGGTCAAACGGAATTTCCTGGTCACCTATGCGATCATCTATGTGTTCTTAACGGGTCTGACGGTTTTATTTCAGTTGAATTTTTCAGCGCAGGAACTGCTCAATACCTTTACGATGCTCGATAAGTCCTGGACGGGCTACTTGACTGCATCTCTGCTGCTGTTTCTGGTGCTGATGGTTCCTTATACTATCTTGCTATTGATGGATAAAAAAGCCGGGGTGGATGGGAAATTTAAGAAGGAAGAAGAGGAAGTTGAAGGAACTCGGTGGTCGGCTGTACGCTTGTTACGTCTCCTCTTTGGGAGTTTGGATGTTCTGGTGGGGGTGGCAACGCTTTTCGTGTTGGGGATGATTTTTCGGCCCCTGGCCACATCGGGGCCAGCAGGTGCATTTGTAGTTGGTAGTTTCTTTGCTTCAGCGCTGGCTCTGGGTGGGGTGATGACTGCGATGTGGCTTGGACACTGGTATCTTGTGACGCCCGCTCTTTCTGAGAAGCCGCTGCGGTTTGCAACTACGCTTGTGTTGATTGGTGTGCTGGCACAGTTGGTTTTTACTTTTACCGGTGGACTTAGTACGGCAGCGCAATCACAGTCCAGCAACCTGGTGGCGCCTGCAGTTACTGCTACTACGACTACTGCGGTTTCGGCGGCAACACCAGTACCCAATTCGCAGGTCAAACCTTCGAATGCGACGGTGGTAACGCCTCTGAGTTTAGATGTGATTAGTTGGCTGCGTCTTCTGGTAGCTTTTGTGCTGCCTCTAGCGCTTCTTGGTTTTATTTTGAAGTTAATTCATGACCGTTCGTTCCAGTCGGCTACGGGGATGTTATACCTGGTGGTTGTGTTGACGTTGGCAGGTGAGGCGATGTCGAGAGGGTTGTTTTTGGCAAGTTTATCATGAAAACGTAAAACAGCCAGCCTTCGCACAAGGAGCGTCGCTCCTTGTGCGAAGGCTGGCTGTTCTCTATTACATTTGCCCTCCAGCAAGGCGGGCTTTTTCGCGTTCTTTAAGTTCGCGGCGCAAGATTTTGCCTGAGGGAACTTTTGGAATCGCGTCGATGAACTCGATCATGTAGACCTTTTTGTAGCCTGCTAGTTTGCCGTTGACAAAGTCAAGAATTTCTTCAGGGGTGGCACTATGGCCCTGACGAATAACGACAAAGCCCTTTGGCAGTTCGCCAGCCTCGTCATCGGGAACGCCGATAACAGCAGAGTCCATGACGGCAGGGTGTTCCATGAGCAAAGACTCTATTTCGGCGGGAGCGATACCGAAACCTTTGTATTTGATCATTTCTTTCTTGCGGTCGACTATGTAGGTGTAACCGTCATTGTCGACATGCCCGATATCGCCAGTGTAGAGCCAGCCGTTGCGCAGGGCGCGAGCTGTTTCTTCAGGAGCTTTCCAGTAGCCTTGCATGATCTGCGGGCCACGTAGAATGATCTCACCGTCTTCTCCGTGAGGCAATTCACGTTCCCCGGTTTCAAGATCGACAATCTTTTGTTCAGTGTTATGGACAGGCATACCGACGCTATCGAGGCGAAATAGAGCGGGATCGCCTGGTTGTGAATGAGTGAGCGGGGAAGCTTCGGTAAGGCCGTAACCTTGAACGACATTGATACCTGTCTTTTCTTGCAGTTTGCGGGCAGGTTCCATTGGGAGAGGCGCAGCGCCAGAGAAAACATATTTGACGGTCTTCAATCTGCTAAGATCCACCGGGGCATTCGCCAGAGCAAGTACAATCGGTGGCACGGCGAAGTAATACGTTACGTGATGCTTCTCACATAATTCCAGGGACTGTAGCAGGTCAAAGCGCTCCATCATAACCTGAGTTCCACCGCAGGCGAGAAAACTGCCGGTGAGCATCACACCATAGATGTGATAAAAGGGTAAGAAGATAAGAGCTACATCGGTAATGTCAACTCGAAGAGCCGTTGTGAATTGAAGGTTGTTAGAGGTCAGGTTACGGTGCGTCAGCAACGTTCCTTTAGGGAAGCCTGTAGTGCCGGATGAATATGGCAGAGCCAGCAGGTCATCTCCGCTGATTTCGTCATGTACTGGTTGTTTTGGCGAAGACTCGCGTAACAGTCTGGCAAATGGTATGGCTTCGGGCATACCCTCTGGAACCTTGTCACCGGTGACAATGATGTGCCGTAGATTTGGCAGCGATTTCTGGGTCATCACAAGCTGGAGTAGTGGTAGCAGTTCGCGTTGGATGAGGATAGCTTTGGCTTCGGAGTTTTCGAGCTGATAGGCTATCTCGCGTTCTTTGTATGCAGGATTCATCGGGCTAACCACTACACCAATGGAGCCTGCGGCAATAAAGGTGATTGTATATTCAGGTCGGTTGAGAGTGAACAGGCAGAGACGATCGCCTTTTGTTAATCCCAGGTTGAGCAGTCCGTTGGCGATACCATTAACCATTGAGACAACCTCACGGTAGGTCAGGATGAGGTCGTGGTAGATAATTGCCGGACGGTCGGGATTGCGGTACGCGGCCATGCGCAACAGGTGATCGTAAGGGATATCAGGAAAATCTACAGGTGGACGAAATAATTCGGGCGCTATCATTTTTTCAGACATATTTGGGATCCTTTCTTGCTCAACAGTGAGCCTTTCAGAAGAGTAGGCCAAGTATGAGGCATACGTGGATTTGTTCTGGGAGACCACGCTTTTTTATGTGATGTAGCATACCCCAGATGGGGATTAAGGTCAAGTATCTGGAGATTGGTGGAACTGAGGCGTTGCCCTTTGCACTACCGAATAAATGCTACAATGGGACAAGGAATAATAACAACCAGGGAGGTTTTTAATGAGTATGCGTATAAGAGAGACCGATGCTGACTGGTCTGGGAGTGGACTGTGGCCAACATTTCAAGCACCGGCTCACCTGGATGTTTACGACATACGCAATGCTTCACAAGAAGTACAACTCAGTGTAACGACGATGACGGGTGTCATCAACCGTGAACAGCCAAAGGTCTATCTACTCAGGAGTGATGACGCTGCTTTCTGGCTCAATCAAGCTTTTGCTCAGATACCTCATGACATTTCACCTGTAGTGGGCAATGATGTTCTCGATGCGCTCCTGAACAGTTATGGTAGTTACATCAAAGGTTTGATTATTTATGATCCCAATTTTGTGGATAGCATCAATATTGCTACGATGCTGGCTGGTCAGCGTGACAGTATTGTTGTTTCCCCAGCTCAGGCGGATGCTCTTCAAGGACCTCCACAGCAATTGCCTGTAGTGGCGGACCTGCGCATCTATCAGTGGAAAAGTCGTGTACAAGTCTATAGTTGGGCAGAACAAAACCTGCTTAAAAACGCTGCGTCAAACCTTGTTGCCGGGTTTGATCCTAAGATTTCGGGCGCATTGCGGTCATTCCTGGTCGCGACTCGCACGTTCATTTACTGGCTTGATGCGCGGAATTTCCTTCCCGATATCCGGAATGGATGGATATCAGAACGAGGGCTGATGCAGCGTATTTTTAGCGCCTTTCCAGCCGGGACGATTCATCTTGGTTGGTTTGTGGACGAGCCTCAAGGTGTGAGTTTGACTTCGAAGGCAGCCATGCCTGTGCTGGCCTCGGATTACTTCGAGAATCTAGAAGTCTGGTCGAGTGTTCAAAATGTACAAGGCGTAAGCCCGGCCCCTACATTTCATGTGGGAAGTGCTCCAGCTGGGGTACCAAAGGCGTATGTTTCATTTACGATGAGTGATGGCGATAATTTGCAATACAATCAGCATCGAATGGCCCGGTTGTGGGGGGACCCTGTTCGAGGTACCTTGCCTATTGGTTGGACGATCTCACCAGCACTGGTTCGGGTTGCCCCATCATTAGCTACGTATTATATGAATACTGCTTCAGCGAATGATCAACTGATAGCGGGACCGAGCGGCGCAGGGTATATGTTTCCCTCGGATTGGCCTCAAGAACAAATGCCCCCTTTTCTGAGACTTACAGGTGAGTTGATGCAAGCGATGAATCTGAGCATCATAGAAGTGTTGGATACAGGGTCAGGTCAGGCTTTTGTTAATCAAGGGTTGCAAGCAGAATATGTGGATGTGTTAGCTCCTTTTGGTGTGCGAGGAATATTGAGTGGATCTGGACAGACGCAGTCAAGTTGGAGAATTGTATCCGGCGTACCCGTGTTACAAAATCTGGGACTAGGTGATAGTGTTAATAAGACGGTTAACCTGGTCAGAAATGCTTCTGCGCGGTATTTGAATGTGTATATCATGGCGTGGTCGATGACGCCTTCGGATCTTAAACAGGTGATACAGCAACTTGGCAATGAGTATGAGTTTGTCAAGCCGGCGACGTTGCTTGAGATGATCAAATAAAGCTTTTCATTCCGCAGGAAATAACTTACAATAAAGCAATAGAGGGCCGATCAATCGGCGCTGGGCGCGATAAATCGGCCCCTACAGGTGTCCGGTTGATTGTCTTAAAAGACATAATCAAGGAGGGTTAAGCATGAACATCGCACAGGGATTGGCACATGCCAAAAAGGTTGCAGGAACCCGTCAAGCAGTTGCTTGTGGAGAAACACGCTATACCTGGGAAGAGTTTGACCTTCGCACCGATGCACTTGCTCGCGGGCTGGCAGCGCTTGGTGTAGTGCGTGGTGATCGTGTAGCTGTTCTGATGCTCAATTGTCATCGCTATCTCGAACTGTATTATGCCTGTACACGCATGGGCGCGGTGATTGTTCCTCTCAACATTCGCCTGGCACGGCCTGAGATTGTGTTCATTCTCAATGATAGCGAGTCTGAGCTGCTCATCGTGGACAAAACGTTTGCTCCCTACGCCACTGGTCGGGATACGATCCCAACCGTCGAGAATATTGTCTTTTGTGGTGATGAGACGCCCGAAGGCATGTTCAATTATGATGATGTCGTGAGCAAGGGTTCGCATATGCAAGAGAGCGTCGACCAGGCAATGGAAGATGATGATCTTGCCGGGTTATTTTATACGGGAGGCACGACAGGGCGCGCCAAAGGTGTGATGCTCTCGCATAAAAATGTGATGGCCAATGCAATCAACGCCCTTATCACTATAGGCTTCACGGGACAGGACCGGTGGCTGCATGCCGCGCCCATGTTTCATCTTGCTGACCTTTGCGCGACCTTCGGGCTAAGTATGCTTGGTGCGTGCCATATCTTCATTCCCATGTTTAATCCTGAGCATGTGCTGAAGGTTATTCAAAACGAAAAAGTGACTATCACAGTGCTTGTGCCTACAATGGTTAATACGGTGCTCAATCATCCCGATGTAGATAAGTACGATCTCTCCAGTCTCCGCCGTCTCATATATGGGGCCTCGCCGATGCCGGTAGAATTGCTCAAGCAGGGCTTGCAAAAGTGGGGACAGATTTTCATGCAGGGTTATGGCATGACCGAAACGGCACCCTTACTGACAATGCTAGATCCGGCAGATCACATCCTGGATGGCACACCTGAACAGGTGCGTCGACTTTCTTCGTGCGGTAAGGAAATACTCGGTGTAGAGGTGCGTGTGGTCAATACACATGGCGAAGATGTCCATCCCGGTGAAATTGGAGAGATCATTGCGCTCGGTCAAAATGTCATGTTGGGTTACTGGCGCATGCCGGAAGCGACCGCTGCTGCCATAGTTGATGGCTGGATGCACACGGGCGACCTGGCAACAATTGATGAGGAGAATTTCATTTACATCGTTGATCGTGCCAAAGATATGATTATCTCCGGGGGCGAAAATATTTACTCGGTAGAGGTGGAGAATGCCCTGTATACGCATCCTGCGGTGCTTGAAGCAGCGGTGATTGGTATTCCCGATGATGTGTGGGGTGAGGCGGTGCATGCAGTCGTTGTTTGTAAAACTGGTATGCAAGTGAGCAGCGAAGAGTTAATCGCGCATTCACGTACACTAATTGCCGGTTACAAGGTTCCTCGCAGTATTGAGTTCACACAAGATGCTCTTCCCAAGAGTGGTGCGGGTAAGATTCTCAAGCGAGACCTGCGCGATAAGTATTGGGCGGGAAAAAGTAGAAACGTGAATTAGGAGATCAAGCTTCCCATCTAAGCAATACGACGAAACGTCTTTGCTGGATCAATCATGCTATCATCCCAAAAGCGGCCTATCCATCCTGTGACAAGAACTGATGGCACGTGGATGTTCCGGCGGATATATGCTGGTCTCTTATTTCTGCCTCACCAACGGAATTTGCAAATTGGTCGGCCTGTTTTCAGGCTTGTCAAACGCACGACCGTCCACGTTTTTACTCCCATTAAACAGCATGTCGTTGTAGATGTAAATGAGGTCATAGTCGATGTACGTTTGTCCTTCTACAAGACTAAACAACGGAAAGGCTTTTCCTTTTACGTCTTGCATGACATTGACTTCCCACGTGGTGAGACCAGTGCCTGGAAATCTGTTCGCGACATCGGCAAAGCCTTGATGCAGTGGTGTCACCTCATACGCTTCATCTGCAATGTAGTCCAGGTTGTATGCGCCTTGTGCAATCGGGTGCTCTCCCTGCCAGGCGTTATGCCCTTGAATCACAATGTTCACCAACGGCACTTTCCCATTGGCATCGGCATAATTCAGAACGGTACAGGCAAATCTGTCACCAGGGGAATAGGTAAAAACGCGTGAACAATAAAACGGTTGGATTTCCCCTGTGGCTGACTTATTGGTGCTTGGGCGCAGCTCGGTGGTGATGCTGACCCACTGGCCACCTTGAATCACCTGTGTGATTTGGTCGGGTGTCATAGAGCATTCTCCTTTTCTTGTGGCACATCTCTTGTCTTTTTCCTCTCATGCACGCGTTTTTTCTGAACGCTCATGAGAGAGTAGTACACATACAATGAGACTCATCGTGAAAGCAAGTGTGACAGGTTTTCGTACTACACTTCGAATATCCGAAATGTGTCACTTGCAAGAAGTCTCTTGATCGCCAGGACCAAACGGTCTGGGGCGGCAAACGATGGGTGGCTCTGAAAGATGGCTGCTACCCGTTCCAGCTGTCCGAGTTCACGTCCATGAGCAAGCAAACCCGCATCTGGCTGAAAAGCACTCACTCCTAGCGGATGTGTTGCAAGCAATGTGGCGAGTCTTCGTTTCTCGGTTGAGGATCTTTGATCCAGGTGTCGAACACAGTTGCACTCCTTTGCCTCACCAACCAGACGACAATGCGGTTCCATAAATCTCTGTAGTCGTGCTCGCGCTCGCGAGACGCGCTTGCGGAAAGCCGTTTCGCTGATCGTGAGAATGGAAGCACCCTGAGCACTACTCACCTCAAAGACTTCGCCCAGGATATAGGCGAGTCGATGCTCTCGGTCAAGGCAAAGCAGCATGCCGAGCGTGCAACGGAGCTGGATCTCCTGGACGAGCAATCCTTGCTCCACTCCATCTTGACTCTCAAGAACAGGATTGGCTTGAGCACGTTCAGCTTCGACCGCTTCAAGGACGTCACCGATAAACGCGAACGAGAGTGGGGTTGTTTCAGCTCGATGTCGCCGTGTGGTGAACAAATGGTTCTTCGCGATCTGATAGACCCAGGTCGTAAAAGCACTTTCCTGCCGAAACTGACGCAAACGGGTAATCACCTTTAGTAAAATCTCCTGCGTGGCATCCTCAGCATCAGAAGGGTGCCACAACATGCGTAAGGCCAGGTTGTAAATACGATCTTGAAGAGCTCGTACGACTGCTTCGAGCGCTTCTTCATCCCCCTCACGTGCCTGTTCTACTAACTGGTCTAATCTGGGCTCTCTACTCATGATTTCCTTCCCTCCTTTTTCTGCTCCTTGTTTGCTCACCATGTTCTCTCATTCTATCCTTCCAGGAGGAATTTTATGGTGGTCCCAACTGTACGGTTAACCTAAGCGACAGGGGAGCCCCCGTCGCTTAGGTTAACCATTATATCAGGTACTGGACATGATACCTCTTCTCAGCATCTGAGAAATCTCCACCCACTCCTTTCTGTGGTCAGCCTTGCTTGTGAATACTGGGAAATCGTGATAGAGTATCGAGTAATAAAGAGCCCGTCGCCCACTGTGAGGTCCCCTCACGCTGGAAGATGGGTTATTCCTTACTTGATCATTTGGTGCTCTAAAGAAATCATCAGGAGACATATTCGATGCCCGAAGCGACCCCAGAGTTCAAGCAGCAATTGCAAATAGCCTTTGATTCGATAGAGGAAGGGCAGATTTCCACTTTTCAACGCACTTTTACAGAAGGGGATGTTGCGCTTTTTTGTGGGGTGACTGGTGATTAGCAGCCTGCCAGTTTAACAGATGTGACATGTCCATTGGTGCCGGAATGTTGGCACTGCTAGAAAGCATCCTTTCAAGAACGCAAGCAAGGCAAACTGGCCTACTCTGCATAGGATACCACAAAAGAGCGTAGAGACGCGTTCCTACGCTCTTGTATCCTACTCTCGCGAAAAATATATCAATGAATTTCAATGTTATCCATTGCGTGTCTGTACGTTAAGTTATATAGGGAGAACATTTGTTTCCAGGCTCTAAGGAGCCTGGATTTCTTTATATACATAATGAAAACAAGGTAGGAGCATTGCGCCAAGCAGCAGGGATTATAGCAGAAGTATTTTTTAAGGAGTGAACAAGACGATGTATTTACAAACCATGCTAGAGTTATCGCATTTGACTGATAATATCATGTTTGAATGGATGATGTGTGATCTCATGTCCTTAGTGGGATACAAAGGAATAGACCCGCAAAACCCTGGTTCAGCCGATAATGGAAAAGATGCTATATATTTTGAGAATGACAATATGATTGTCTTTGCTTTCAGTATTCAGAAAACATGGAGAAGAAAGTTTAACAGCGATTTTGCTAGCGCACTAAGGCATAATTCCGACATGAAGACCTTTGTGTTTGGAAGCAATCAACGATTGTCAACGCAAGCTAAGGATGCAATAAAGGCACAAAAAGAAGTATTAGGTATAAAAGTAGACTTTTATGATGCCGGACGCATCAAGGTTTTATTGGATAACCACTACAAGAAGCTACGTCAAATTTATTTAGGCATTCAAGATAACACCACAATTCGGAGAAAAATCATAAACGTTTTATTTGACCCTGATAATGAGGTCAAAATGCCAGAGAGTTTTAAAATGTTCATCGTAGCCGCACCTACTGATATGCTTGGCCTTTTTACTCTTATAAAGGATGAAGACCTGACAGCGATATGTGAAACAGAAGATGAGCTTGCTGCTTTCAATACAGCCTTAAATGTCGTAATGCACTATCGGAGATTAGCCAGTGCCATTGATAGACATATTTTTGATACCATCATGAATGACTACCAGATCAAGAGTGGTATGCCAGGCTACTATCAAAAAATTCTTGTATACTGTAACGCACGGTTACGAGCAGAGGATAAACAAAAGGTTGAAAACCATGTCACGACTGCGGGCTATCTATCACCAACTACCGAATTTTGTGAGCAAATATATGAGCGTTTACTGGAAAATCAGAAGCTAAAGACGTTCTTAGAAGAACTAGAGTCAATCCACCAAGAGTGTATGAAAATTAGGGAAAGCATTCTTACGTTACCAGGGTTTCGGTTTGAAAACTAACAAGTCGAAAAATGTTAGTTGCAGGCAGACGATGAAATGATATAATAGTTCTGCTATGACAGTAGATACCACACCAATTGAGATTAGTAACAAAGTACTGGATCCAAAAAGCTGGACACAACCACACGTAAACGTAGTCAATCGATGGGTGGCTGACCCGATTGTTGTGTCAGCCAGTGCTGTTCAAACTCAACGGGAGTGAGGTAGCCCAAGGAGGAATGAATGCGCTTATGCATGTAGACCTCATCAAGAAACCGTCCCAGTTGCCTGACCGCATCAGTGTAATCCTCATACTCGGACAATTCAACTTCCTCCTCTTTGATTGTGCGCATGAGCCGCTCGGCATAACCATTTTGCCAGGCCGCTCCGACCTCGGCCATACTGATCTGCGCTCCTGCATCTCGCAAGCGGGTGGTATAAGCGTAGGCTGCATATTGGACCCCTTGATCAGAGTGATGGATCTCTGGCGTATGAGCGACGAGCGCTCGCTCTAAGGCGCGTAAGGTCAAGCTTTGATCGAGACTGCGTCCCACATGCCATCCTCTGATGCAGCGCAAGACATCCATGAGCGCCGCCAGGTAGACAAACTCCACCCGCAGCCGAATGTACGTGATATCAGACACCCAGACCTGTTCTGGACGCACGATCTCTAGCTGCTCGACTAGATTCGGAGAGCGCGGGAAGCCATGCTCGCTGTTGGTCGTCCGGCGTTTCTTCGCATACGTGTGGCCTTGTATCCCAGTTCTCGCATCAAGCGCTGGACGTGTTTGCGGTTGACCTGGAAGCCCTCTCGTTGCAACTGGGCTGTCAAGCGCCGTGACCCGTATCTGGGCCACGTACCAGCAAGCCGTTGCAACGCCACTTGCAGCTCCTGATCGTCTGATGCCTGGATCGGTAGTAGTAGGTGCTACGCGGCGTCTCCCCGACCCGGCAAATGACTTGTACCGGGTAGCTCTCTGCTAACTGCCGCATCACTTCACGCCTCTCGAGAGATGCGCCTCCAAGAGACTGGATGCTTTTGTTGACACCTCCAATTCCAGGGTCAAACGCCTTACCAGCCGCTCCAGTTCCGCGACGCGCACCAGTACAGGGTTGTTCTGGTCTTCTCGCTCAAAGACCGTGGCTGCTCGTTCCAGAGACTGGGCCTTCCATCTGGAGAGCATCTCTGGCTTCAACTGGTAATGTTGACACGCTTCACTGGCACTTCTGACTCCGGTTATCACCTCTAAGACTACCTGTGCTTTGAACTCTGACGTAAAGCTCCGATGTTTCGTCATGTTCGTGTTCCCTCCTCTTGGACACAGTATACGTGCTCACGTTGCTTTTCCTCTGTGTCCAAGATTCCGGATCCACTACACTCCTGAGTGAGATATCGCTTTGATCAGCTTCTATCTTACCTCAAAAGGGGTTCATGCCAGGTTCCCTCTCCCAAATTGTATAAAGTCGAGCTAAGTTGGTTCCTTAAATTTGCCACACCTGAATATTACTAGCGACTACTTCGGTTGGGTTTGGATTTGGTAAAGCGATAATACCTATCTGCCCAGAAGTAGTAGTGCTATCACTGACGCTAGTTACAAACTGTTTATTTATATATAGATAAAGGTTGCTACCATCGGCAAGCACTGCTACCAGATTCGGTTGATTAAGTCCGGTGTTGATAACTGATGAGTGTCCAGTTTGCAATGACTCACCTTTCTGACCTTTAATGCCTTTATAGAGAAAGAGATTATAAGATCCATCCTCTCCAAAATAAAAGTAATAGAATATAATGTTCGTAAAATCCTCACGGAAGACAATTCCACCATAATCACCCTTGACAATATTTATCTGTGCTTGATAAATAAAATTACTAAAATCGATGCTTTGCTCGATACACCACGCAAAATACGTACTCGGCACGCTCACGTGATAAGCTCCATTAGAGAAAGAACATTCAGTATCAACAGACCAATTGTTATTATCCTGACTATGTAACGGATCCGTGAAAGTGGAATTGCTCTTCGTAGTCCGTGTGTAAAGGTCTTGTGGTGACGTAGTGGGGTTTACGATAGTAGGTGTTTGAGTTGTAGTAGTGACGAGGGTGGATGTAGGTATTTGAGTTGCTGTGAGGGATGGTGTGAGCGAAGTAGAACCTGTACTTCTTAACAGGAAGATACCGCTAATGATGGCTGCGAGTATCGTAGCAGCAGCGCCAATGAAGGCTGCGAGAATTTCTGGCTTTAATTTGAAAGGCTCTTTTTTTGGTTGCAACTCCCATACCTCATTCTTTACTCAAAGTCAGCTACATTTACAGTATAGTGCGCTTATGGAAAATGAGCATGAGAAGAAAGTCGAATAGTCGAATAGTCGAATAGTGCAAGTCAATCATATCTTAAAATGAACCGCTAGGGCGGAATTTCAAAACCCCTCCCCTGCATCTGAGAAATCTCCAACCTGCTACGATCTGTAGTTAGCCTCGCTTGTGAGTAGTGTGAAATAGTGATAGAGTATCCAATAATATAGAGTCAGACGCCCAGGGAGATGTCCCTCAAGCTGGAAAATGGATAATTCCTTACTTGATTATTTTGGTGCTCTTAAGGAATCATCACATGAACCCGGTTCTCTGTGAATGCTCCGGCAAAGGGCGACGCTGGCATCTAACTAACTCGCCAACGACGTTGCGCGGTCGGTCAACCGAAGATGATTTGCCAGCAATATCGGGAACTAACCCGACAGGGAGACATATTCGATGCCCGAAGCGACGCCAGAGTTCAAGCAGCAATTGCAAATAGCCTTTGATTCGATAGAGGAAGGGCAGATTTTCACTTTTCAACGCACCTTTACAGAAGGGGATGTTGCGCTCTTTTGCGGGGTGACCGGAGATTATAACCCTTACCATATTGATGAGACATTTATTCAAAGCAGTTGGTTCGGACGCAGGATTATTCCAGGTCTGCTTACGAGTAGTATGATTACCCACATTGGTGGCATGATTGGCTTCCTGGCTGCCGAAATGCATTTTAACTACGTAGCTCCGGTCTATATCGGTGATACGATCACCTGTACGGTGACTTTCGCAGAGAAGGACGAGGAGAAGCGCCTGTTTCGTGCTGTAGCCAGTTCGGTGAACCAGGATGGTGTTGAGGTGCTCCAGTCGAGGTTTAGCGGGTTTCCGGCTAAGGTCAGGTTGGCGAGGTAACGATACAGGCACTGGGAGGAACAGTCATGCAGGTTGATCGAATTGACCATCTTGTACTTACAGTGCGTGACGTTGAGGTGACGTGCGACTTCTATGCGCGTGTGCTGGGGATGCGAGTGGTAACGTTTGGTGATGGTCGTAAGGCGCTGCAATTCGGAGAGCAGAAGATCAATTTGCATGAATTTGGGAAAGAATTTGAACTGAAGGCTTTGAAACCTACACCCGGGTCGGGAGATATTTGTTTTATCACACGGCTTCCGCTAAAGGAAGTTATAGAGCATATGCGGTCACAGGGGATTAAGATTGTGGAAGGCCCAGTGAAAAGGATGGGAGCTATGGGGCAGATTGAATCTGTGTATGTACGTGACCCGGATGGGAATTTGGTAGAGGTGGGAAATTATTTGAATATCGAATAAGATAAATGATTCTCCACAATTGCAAATCTACTCTTAATCGGATGATAAGGCCGTTCTCGGCATGACTTATGCTATATAATGGGAGAAATATTAAAAGGAGGTCAGCTATGAGACGTCTAGTAGAATTTGACTTGGGGGATGGCAAAAGCATCTGGATAGAAGCAAATGAGCCAGAATCAGAGGTCGGTACTGAACGTGCGGGCCGCCTTGGTGAAATGCTTCAGAAGGTCAAGGCTAAAGTCCCCTTTGATGGGGTACTGAACACTGCATGCTTTGCAACTGAAAAAGTCATCACTAAACTACAGGCTTAAGTAAGCAGCCAGATGAGGTTGAAATGGAGTTTGGCTTCAATTTAAATGCAGATGTCGGTGTATATATATTGGTTCTGTGAGTGCGGAGACTAACTACAAAGTGACGATGAAATGGACGCGGAATCCGTAGGAGGATACATAATGAAAGGCGCAGAAGATCTTTAGTGCTAACACACAGGGATTATTATGACTGATCAACTTGAAGCTTCAATCGCCCGTATCTTTTTGAATGATGAGGATATACCTGTTGGAGCTGGTTTCCTAGTATCTGAAAAATATGTGCTGACATGTGCCCATGTAGTAGCTCAAGCACTAGGCATCTCGTCCAGTAGCTCAGATAAGCCTGGTGGTAATATTCGTCTAGACTTTCCTAGAGTCGAATCAGGAAAGTTTTTCTCTGCTCATGTGGTTCATTGGTGTCCCGAACAGACTAAATCTACTTTCGCTCAGAAAGAGGAGGACATCGCTGTTCTGGAACTGGAGGAGAAACCACCTGTCACTGCTCAATCTGTCGGCGTAGAAACAACTGACGATTTACGGGACCATCCATTTCGGGCTTATGGTTTTCCTGATGAGCACAACGAGGGTGAATGGACATATGGTGTTTTGAAAGACAAGTTGGCTAATGGCATGCTACAGATTGAAGGTGTCAAGGAGACAGGTTATCGTGTGATGCGAGGCTTCAGTGGTACACCGGTATGGGATGAACAGTTAAAGGGTGTAGTCGGGATGGTCGTTGCATCCGATAAACGAGCGAGTACTAAAGTTGCTCAGATGATTCCTATCACACAGTTGATCAAAGTCTGGCCCCAACTGGGCCCAAGTCCATACCGAGGTTTATCTGCTTTTCAGGAGCACGATGCTCCGTTCTTCTTTGGACGAGAAGCTGCTGTAGGACAATTGGTGGAAGCTGTACGCAGAATGCCTCTTGTCGCGGTGATAGGGTCCTCGGGTAGTGGCAAGTCCTCTGTGGTGTTCGCTGGCCTCGTTCCCCAAATTCGACTCCAGAGAGGCTGGCTCATCGCCTCGTTCCATCCCGGCGATGATCCCTTCTGGTCCCTGGCTGCCGCACTCGAACCCCTCTTAGATCCCCAGATGAGTGAAACTGATCGGCTGAATGCAATCGACAAACTGGCTGGGCTTCTCCAGCAAAAAGACATTGTCTTGCATGATGTGGTGGAACGTATCTTACAGAAACACTCTAGTACTCATTTGATTATAATTGCCGATCAGTTTGAGGAATTGTACTCTCTTTGCCTTGAGGTAGATCAGCGTCAGCAATTTCAAGATCGGTTACTGTCAGCAGCCCAAGTAGCATCTCATCCACTTACTCCCGCCTTCAATATAGTTGTAGTTTTTACACTACGAGCAGACTTTTTCGAACATGCTCTAGCCTATCGTCCATTTGCTGATGCGTTGCAGAATGCCGATTTAAAGCTTGGTCCTATGACCTATCAGGAATTACAAGATGCAATTAAAAAGCCAGCACAGAAACTCAATGTAAAGATTGAAGATGGACTGACTGAACGTATTTTAGACGCAGTAATCCAGGAACCTGGAAACCTGCCATTATTGGAGTTCACGCTGACCTTGTTATGGGAGAAACAACGTGAGGGCAAACTCACCCATGCTGATTACGACGAAATTGGTGGCGTAGAACAGGCATTGGTTGCATATGCGGAGAAAGTCTATGCTGGACTAAGCGAGGAAGAGAAAAAGCGAGCACAGCAAATCTTTATTAAATTAGTGCTTCCTGGCGAAGGGACAGCAGATATTCGCCGGCGGGCATCACGCGATGATTTGGGGGAAGAGAAGTGGGATCTTGTTGTGCGTCTCGCCACTGCCCACCTGGTTGTAACAGGACGAGATGAGGCAACTGGTAAAGAAACGGTCGAGGTCGTACACGAGGCTTTGATTAGGAGATGGGAGCGCTTGCGTAAGTGGATAGATAGTGATCGCAAATTCCTTACCTGGCGAGAGGAGTTGCGGAGAAGGTTGCCTCGATGGGAGAATAGCGGCCGTAACAATGATGAATTATTGCGCGGAGTAATCCTTGCGGAGTCCCAAGATTGGATAACACAGCGCCCAGTTGACATCAGCCCAATAATAAAGGAATTTATTCAAGCCAGCCAGCAGAGTGTAACTGAAGCTATTATCAATGAATCTCCCATAGTAAGTGAGGCTCTTACTATTAAATTTCGCATTGGGAAACTCAACGACTATCTTCTCTGGTTCCTTTTGGTATTGGAAGTAATATTGTTGATCCAATTCTTCTTATCACTCATCGGAGCAGCCCAAAATAACTTGTTCGTTGGTTTCCTGTATGCCTTGTCTGTAATCCCGCTCTTCCCGTTTAACAGCATCGTGCCCAGCACCAAGTTGGGAACTGGTGGGGCAGCCATTGAGTGGTCGACACTTATCGCGATGGCTGTCTACTTTTTGCTCTTCTATGCGCTGAGACGTTTTCTGCGTATTCTCATTTCTAGTCCAGAAGAGCCAGTGGAGTGAGGTTTTCAATATTCCCAAGGAGAGAAGAATCCGTCCTATTGTGTTGTGCGAGAATCATTTTACAAGGGTATTTGGGGAATCACCGAACTTGTGCATATCGTGAAATCATAGTAGAGTATCGAGTAATAAAGAGTCTGCTATCATGGATGAAGTCACCACTTACTCTGGAAGATGAGCGGATCCTTTTATAATTGACTCAGCATCCTTATTTAAGCATTGCATGTACCTTGGCAGCCTTTTCAAGTGGGATGATTGAGGTTGTGAGTCGAGGTTTCAACGAGCCCTATGGCTGAGTAGGTGCTCCAGCAAGGGGCGACGCAAGCGTTTCCACCCAACTCTACACCACTCCCGCCACTACGCTACAGGGATTATTCGGACTTTCCGTTTTTTTAGTAGAGTCACGTCTGAGGTGGTATACTTTTTGAAGAGCTTCTCTGCTCATAATGTTCCTACCTATTTTTAAAGGAGATGCACGATGGACATCGATGTCAGGACCCAGCAAGGTGTGGTGCGAGGAAGAATGGTAGAAGGAGTAGCTACGTTTAAGGGAATCCCCTACGCGGCGCCGCCTTTCGGTGCCAATCGTTTTCAGCCACCTCAGCCAGCCGAGCGATGGGATAGGGTGCGTGAAGCGCTCAGTTATGGCCCGACGGCACCCAAGCCGCCGTATTTTCCACCTTTCGATGTACTTCTCCCAGAGCCGGTCATACCAGGTGAGGACTGTTTAAACCTCAATATCTGGACCCCTGATCCCGCGCGGGCCGGGCTGCCGGTTATGGTCTGGATCCATGGAGGTGCATTCTCGAACGGGTCAGGCGCTATACCACAGTATGATGGTAGTCGCTTCGCTCGCGATGGAGTAGTATGCGTCACGATCAATTATCGGCTTGGAACTGATGGGTTCCTCTATTTGGATGATGGTATCGCTAACCTGGGTCTGCTCGACCAGGTCGCAGCACTCGCATGGGTACAGGAGAACATCGCTGCCTTTGGCGGCGACCCGAATAACGTCACTATCTTCGGCGAGTCGGCTGGTGCCTTTAGCGTCTCCACGTTATTGTCTATGCCTCACGCCAGGGGCCTGTTCCGCCGGGTAATAGCGGAGAGCGGTGCAGGTCATCATGTAATCTCATCTGCGACCGCACTGCGTGTATACCAATATCTTGCCGAGAAACTGGGTGTGGAAGCAACCCGCGAGGCTTTTGCTGCGATACCCATTGACCGCCTGCTTCAAGCACAGGTGGAACTAGGCGCTGATGTTTTCAGGAACCCCGACCCGCAGCGTTGGGGTGAGCTGGCGGCAAATCTGATGCCATTCGAGCCAGTGATAGATGGGAATGCTCTTGCCGCACGACCGATCGATAGCATTGTTGGCGGGGCAGGTGCGGGAGTGGATGTCATGATCGGTACCAACGCTGAGGAGCAGCGATTGTTCATGGTACCTAATGGCGCCATCAATTATATTAACGAGGATTTTCTCGCCGGGACAGTAGCGGCATATGGACTCCCGGTTGCTGAGACGATTGCCACCTATCGTGCAATACGTCCTGATGCCAGCACTGGCGAACTGCTCGCGGCCGTTGTCACGGACTGGTTTTACCGTATCCCAGCAATCCGCCTGGCTGAGGCCCATACACAGGGTAGTGGTGCTACCTATATGTACGAGTTCGCCTGGAGGTCGCCGAAGTTTGATGGGAAACTCGGTGCTTGCCATGCTCTGGAGATCCCATTTGTTTTCGATACCCTCGACAAAGAGGGATACGAGCCGCTCATGGGGGACGGTGCACCGCAGCAGCTTGCTGACGCGATGCATGCTGCCTGGGTTGCCTTTGCGAGCGATGGTGATCCAGGCTGGCCACGCTACGATCTGGAACAGAGGACGACGATGCGATTCGATACGATACAGCAGTTGGTGGGAGATCCTCGATCAGAGGAGCGGCTGTTGTGGGAGGGGTTGCGATAGGAGAAGATGGTCGGGAGCATTAAGATATCTGCCGCTTTGTCAGGCGATGGTCCATTGAGATGAATAATGTGCGCATGTCTTTGAGCAGCAAGGACAACTTGTGTGTCTGTTGCATTTTCTGGTCTCTTAAGCCTCTGCTTATGTATTTTCTAGCTTAGAACGGATGCCTGAGTTGCCTGTATATAGGCGACAAGCGCAGCATGGTCTCGTTCGGTCTGATCCGCATAGGTCTCGGCGAAAGCAGCAATAGCCTGGTCGAAAATATCTTTTTGGCCCAGGTAGCCGCTGATCATTGCAGGATCACCGGAACGGGCATGAGCACGAGCGAGCGCCCACCCACAGAATTTACAATACTCGATGAAGCCACCTTCAATCAGGGTTGAGATGTCCACGGACAACTTCATATCTCGCAATTGGCGTATGTAAAAGTCGATGGAGCCTAACCTTGTCCAGCCCAGAAAGATACCGCTAGACGCCTGCATCAGCCGTTGCCCGTTGATAACGCGTTCTCCATGATTTGCGTAAGTGCTCGGGCCAAGGTAGCGTTCGTAGACCGATGCTCGTGCCTCCTTGATTTGCAGGAAAAGCGGATCGTTGCTGTCACTTCCAAGTAGTAAGGCGACATAACAACGCGTGCCGACACTTCCAACGCCGACGACTTTGTATGCTACATCCACGTAGCGGTATTTGCTAAGCAGCACATGCCGGTCCTCCCGCAACGTTGTTCGATATGCTTCAACCAATGCACTCAGCATATGGATAAGTTCGTCGTCATCGAGACGCGTTATCAGTGGGGGATCAGGTTTTATCAAGATTTGCCCATTTACTTCCTGCGTGAGCTTGGGTAAAAGTTCCACATGCGTACGCCGCACAGCCCGCTTGCGCTGTTTATTGATCCACCACTGAAACGAGCTGCTCACAGTCTCCAGCGAAGAAGCATAATCAATCCGCGAGTACCATACTTCCAGGTGCCGCATTTCGCTGTACTCCCACATGCGCTGGCGATAGGATGCTATGCAACTTAAGACTGCCTGCCTGTTGAGGTCGCGAGGAAAGCCATTATTCCTTC
>Ga0207684_10001661_pt1 | contig 23650 bp, 30 predicted proteins | sample KBSK5501metaG_FD_184342 | JGI IMG/M metagenome (GOLD analysis project Ga0207684, IMG submission 184342) | Corn, switchgrass and miscanthus rhizosphere microbial communities from Kellogg Biological Station, Michigan, USA - KBS K5-50-1 metaG... | ecosystem: Host-associated > Plants > Roots >...
CACGGCGCGACGACCGACGCCCTCTCACGGCCTCCAACGACCGGGGGGGAACGGCCTATCGCGCCATCTCGACCTGTCGACACGGCAAGCATACACAACTTTGAACATACAAGGGGGTATGGCGGGATAGAGGCCCTAGCGGAGCGAGTGAGCGACCAGGTCGAGGTTGTACTCCCAGTCGTGTTTGAGGGCGCGCAGGGGCCAAACGGCATAGGCGGGGGCATGGCTGGATAGCAGGAGCCTAAAGGCCTTTCGGAAACAGATCAGCGCCTCGCCTGTCTTCCCCGCCTGGGAAGCGAACTCGTTACCTAAAGCGGTATAGACCTCGCCCTCCAGAAGCGGATGATCCAGGCTGCGAGCGCGGCGAGCGACCGATTCGAGCAACCCGACGCGATCCTCGTTCTTCCCCGCCAACCGGCTGTAGATCGAGTAGATCACGCGAAAGTTTCCGTCGACGGCAATCGCGGCGAGATCATTCCCAGGTGGGCGGGCGATCTCGAGATGCGCGCGCGCTCGATCGAGATACGACGCGGCCTGTTGCTCTGCGCCACGAGCGCGGAACATCGAGGCGCAGTCGAGCGCGATCTGGGCGGCAAACAGACTCAGGCGGGCGATACTCATGGGATCGGATGTACGGCGATAGATGGCTAACGCACGCTGGGCGTGTTCGAGGGCTTTCGGAAAATCAGACCGCCATCGCTCCATCAAGGCGGCATTCCACTCGGTACTGGCGATCAACGCGACGCCGGGCAAGAGGGCGCCGAGACGCCGCGCCTCCTGAATGCGCTCGACCGCCACGTCGAAATGGCCACGGTTGAAATGCTGTGCAGCGGAGGCGTTCAGCATGCGCAGTTCGGTGAACCGCACAGAGGGCAGGGCACGGCTTGGCCGGGCATGAAAAAACGTCCGCCACGCCTCGATCGCAAGGTCACTATACGAGACGGCGACGCTGTACAACTCGGCACGATGATATCTGACGGACTGCTCAAAAGCGACACGGGAGGCGGTGATGAGGTCGCTCTGGTCAAGGGCGTCCTCCAGCGCGTCGTTGAGCAGCGCATCGGCGATGGGGTCACCGGCGATTTCCGTGGCAGGCGGGTGAGGTGAGGGGCGATCAGGATGCATGAGGAACCCTCGTGATTTGTAGGACAGTGTACGGGGGCCAGATGGTTTGAGGGGAATTGCTGGTGAGTGTAGCATATAGATGGCAGAAATCAAGGTAATATCTCACACTACGGTAGCGCGAGCACTGGAATACACGACAAGAGCCGGCGGCTGTAACTCCGCCGGCCCGGAATCTCTCTGACCATGATACGCGTCTACACATCAGCCAGAGACCTACGGACATCCACCACCCGAGACGCCACAGATCACCCCGGGCGGTTCAGCCAAAGCCATCGCGCTGATCGAATGAGCTGGCTCGTGTGAGACAGCTGTGGAGACATCGGAGGCGCCCTGCGCGAAGGCGGCGCGCGCGGGAGCGGACGACACTACGAGGCCGGTAAGGGTCATGACGATGATCAGACACACCGCCAGAACCAGTTGCGCGATGTAGCGCGGCAGATGTATAGTGCCCAGCACGGGGTTTCCTCCTTGCCTGGCGACAGGCAACGTGGATTGGCCTGCGCGTGTTGGCGCACGCGTAGACCAGCAAACAACTCCCGATCCTGCTGCGAGGCCGAACCTTTTTCACCATTGGGGCGGCCTCGTCGTTTAGGCTCCTCTGGCTCCTTTCGCTCGCTTCGACTCTCTCTCAGCGCGTGTGCTAGTCCCATTGACGCACACCGTCCCTCGCGCATTCGGGCCAGATTCGTACGCGTACGACATGGTACGCGTACGAATCTGGCCGCTTCTGTCGGTGGTGGGCAGGGGAGATGTGGGGCGGGAGCGAGCTTTTATTGCGCTACAATCCTGCTCGCTCGCACCCATTGCGAAAATGTGTCTCATTGGCTATACTACTCATCACATACCAGTCACTGTATAAGGGGCGTATTTATGGGCGATCCCCTGCTCGCGCTCATGAAACGGATCCGTGAAGCGCATGGCATGTCGCAGGTCCAGGTGGCCGCGTGTATGGGTATCGCCGAGGATACGTACCGCCACATCGAAAAGGGACGGCGCCCACTGCCCACCATCCGCCAGGGCGCGCTCGCCAGGTGGATGCGGTCATTTCTCGACTGTGTGAACGCTACGCCAAACGAGCAACGGCGCGTGAAGGAATTGACGTCGCGCGTGATCTTGGAGGAGTTGAGCTATCTGCTCGAGGATGACTTGCCCGAGGATAACCCGCCCGAGGATAACCCGCCCGAGGATGACTTGCCCGAGCAAGGAGGAGATGACTTACGCTGACGCCTCTGGTTTTCCTCTTGGCAGCGATGCGCCACACGGTGTACCATCTGTGCCATCCTCAGGAGGAAAGAGTCAAGGACTAGACGTTCAACGTGACCGTTCAACGTGACCGTTCAACGTGACCAAGGCGAGGAATCGCGCGCCTCAATTGAGGAAAGCTGGTGAACTATGGCCAAGGTATCCTTCTGGACACACGAGTTTCTCGAAGAGGTTGTCGAGGCGCTCGATGTGTCGCTGGGACGTGTTTCGGTCGATGAGCTACGGTCGGACCCCAAGGCGGCCAAGCAATGGCGCGAGGCGCAGGCATGGCGCGAGGAGGCGGAGCGTGTCGTAGAGCGTCCCTCCTCAGACGACATCGCGAGCAGCCTTCCCCCGTTCCCACTGACTGGGGAAGAGTTGCGATCGTTGCAGCGCGCGGTTGATCGCGCCGCGAAAGATCACCCAAAAGATCTCAAAGCGGAAGGCGCTGATCTCAAAGCCGAGCGCATGATGAACGTCGCCCGCGCGCAATCGCCATTGACGGCCCATGGGCGGCTGTTGCAAACCCTTGAGCGCGTGCGATTTTCGTCATGGGTGTTGGCTGCGCTTCTCGTCGCCATTTTCGTGCTGAATATCGTGGAGTGGCTTTTCTTTCCTGACGCCGAGCTTCGCCTGGTCCTTGGCGTCGGGGCCCTCTTGTCGGCGCTCGCTATCGCGCTGTGGTGGACGCATCACCGGCATATCACCCACCACATGGACTTCGTCAGCGGGATGCGCGCGCACGTTTGATCAATCTCGGCTCATCAATCTCAGCGCCTCGCTTACTCGGTTTCCAGGCCAGTGCGGGTACCTTCCAGGCGGCAGCGCACGAGATGCAGGAAGCCTGCCTCAATGGCGGACTCCGCGCCGCTTCCGGTGGCGATCGCGCCGTTGAGGGTGATCTTGTCGAAACAGCGACCCGTCTCGGGATCATACATTGGCGCGCAGGCGGGATTATTGCCGTCGAGCCAGGCGCAGCAGGTGAGCGCAAGATCACGATAGCGCGCGTTTCCCGTCGCATTGTAGAGCGCCTCCAGCCCCTCGGCCAGCGAGGAGACATCGAAGACGCACTGGTGATCGTCGCCGGTTGGATAGAAATGCGTGAAGCCGCCGCGGATCACCGGCGCGACGAGATTCGTGACGGTCTGCTCGCAGGCGGCGATGTAATCATCGCGCCCCAGCAGCTTGCCGGCGCGCGCGACAGCCTCAAGTTGGTGGTAGTCGTACATCCAGACCGCATCCTGGCCACAGGCCCTGCGAAAGTACCTGGGACCACCCATGATGATCGTCTCGCACAGATCCTCGATCCAGACGCGCAGCCCGCTATCGTCTGGGCGCGTTTCGAACACGTCCATCACAGCCAGCGCGTAATTGGCGTTGGTCGAGAGGTACGGCGTCACCGGGAAGACCGTGCTGTAGAAGCGGCGCAAGGCGTCGCGGTCTTTGAGGATACGCCAGGCGAGCGCGAAGGCGCGCAGCGAACGCGCCGTCCACGGCGCGCCACCGGGATACGAGGTCGCGCCGCTCTCATTGCGCGCCCCCTCATCATCGAGGATGAAGTTGAGGATGCGATGATCGTCGGGGCGCTGCATGTAGATCAGGAAGCGCAGCCACTCCATGGCGAGATCGCGCGCGGGAAGTGATCCCGTCAACTCATAGACACGCAGCCCCAGCACAGCGGCGCGGGCGACATCGTCGACACAGGCGATGCCCTCGATACCCTGGTCGCGCGCGACGATCGTCTCCAGCGCCGGGGCCATCTCGCGCAATGCGGAGCGTCTGCGCCGTCCGGCTGGCTCCGCATAGACATAGACGTAGGCGGTGGGCCGCTTTGTCCCTGGCAGATAGCCAGTGAGCCGGCGCAGATGTCGCAGGACGCCGGGGAATCGCTCGAGTTCGGCGAGTGGCGGTGTGGAAGCAGGGATGATCGCGCTGATCACATCGCTGCCAGCGGGCGGATAAGAGGGCGCACTCGCCATTGGGCGTCTCCTGTTCTGGACAAGCAGACACGTCCGATCGAGTCCGATTGGGCGGCGTGGTTGTTGCCCGGAGTCCTTCCTAGTTGGCCAACTCGTCACAGCGCTCACTATTTGGCGGACATTCGACGCGCTCCTTGCGCCACTGCTGTCTACTGCTGCTGTATACCACATTTCGTCATGGATATAGGAAACACGGGTATTACCATAGCGCTGAGTGCGCGGATGACGCGAAGCGCAAAGGTTGGCTATCTGGAATCACAGCCAGTGGACGCGCTTGAAGTAGAGCCAGAGGCCGAGGCTGACGACGGCCATCAGGGCAAGCGCGTAGAAATAGCCAAACTCCCAGTGCAGTTCGGGGATGTTGACGAAGTTCATACCGTAGATGCCCGTGATCACCGCAGCTGACATCAGAATGATCGAGACCGCCGTCAGTGTGCGCACAATCACGTTCAAGTCATTGGAGGCGATGGCCAGGCTGGCGTCCATCGTGCTGGTGAGCTGGTCACGGTAGAGATCAAGCGTGTCGCTTACGCGCGCGATGTGGTCGTAGACATCGCGGAAGTAGACGAGCGTGTGCTCGTTAAAGACGGGACTATCGCGGTTCGTCAGCACGTTGAGCACATCGCGCTCCGGTGAGATGATGCGCCGCAGTTCCAGGAACGTGCGCTTGAGTGAGAGCAGGTTGTAGGTGTAGCCGCGCGCGCGTGTCTGCCCGGCGAAGATGCGGTCGTCCAGGTCCTCGGCGCGTTCGACGAGGGAGTCAATCACGGGGAAATACTGGTCAACGATGCTATCCAGCAGCGAGTAGAGCAGGATGCCCGTCCCCCATTCCGCCTGCTGGGTGTTGCGCTTCCAGCGGCGTTCCGCCTCATCCAGCGCGGGGATCGGGTCGTCGTGGACGGTCAGGAGATAGTGCTTGCCAACGAAGACGCGCAACTCCTGCGTCTTGACGCTCCCAACACCGTCGACGAGCGCGCTGGCGGCGGTCGCAGGCGCCGCGCCATCCACAGCGCCAGCCACAGCGCCATCCACTGCCCCGTCCGCCGCGCCACCGCTTTGTGTGAGCGCGTAGAAGACGAGGAAGAAGAAGGTGTCGTACTCTTCGATCTTGGGGCGCTGGTGCCCGGTCAGGGCATCCTCGACGGCCAGCGGGTGCAGCTGCAGCCGCTCGGCGAGCTGCGCCATCTCCTCGGCGCTGGGACGCGAGAGGTCGAGCCAGACGTCGACGGTGTCGTCGCTGGCGGCGTGGCGCAGCCCCTCAGGATCCTCAATGTCGAAAAACGTCCGCGTGGCGGTGTCGCAGGCGACGGCTTTGCGCGCCGAGGGCAGGTGCTTGAGGAGCGCGCTCGCGGGCTGCTTTTCCTCCACCACAGGGGTCACAGGGCTCTCGCCCGTCCCAGCCTCGGTTGTCTCCGCATCACCCGTTTTCGCCCGATCCATCGCGTCCATGGTATCGCTCCGTTTCCGCTGTCACTTTCAGTATAGCAACGCACGCCCATCTCCGTCGCGCCCGTACCGTCGCAAGTGGACCAGAAATGGACTGGCGCTCGTTTGTACCTATCTGAACGAAGAATCGCCGCGCATACTCTCTATCTATACGCTACTCTCTATACGCTACTCTCTATACGGTCTAGATGCTGTCTATGGAGGGGATCGTCAGTATGGCACGTGTGCTCAGCGCGACGCGCTACGTGGTGCTCCTGGGCGTCATCGCCTGCGCGCTCGGCGCGCTGCTGTGCTTCATCGGCGCCCTCGCGCAGCTCGCGCTCGTGGCGACCCAAGCCCTCACCGGTCTGGACACCGTCAGCGAGATCAAGGCGCTCACCGTCAACGAGATCTTCCTGGCCGACGTCAGCCTGATCGCGACGGCGCTCTTTTTGGTGGCGGTGGGGCTCTACGAGCTCTTCATCAGCAAGATTGACTTTCCCGTTGGTGTCACGGTCACATCATTGGATGACCTGAAGGACAAGCTGCTGGGCGTGATCGTCGTGGCGCTGGCGGTCACCTTTCTCGCGCAGATCACCACCTGGGATGGCAAGACCGATCTGCTCTCCTACGGTCTCTCGATCGCGCTGGTGATCCTGGCGCTGGGCGCGTTCACCTTTTTCCGCCGCAACAAGGCTGGCGACATGCAAGGGAACGGGCCTGAGAGCAACGGCGAGGCAAACACGGGCGCCGCGCAAGAGGACCGAGGAAGACGGCTATCCACCGGCTGTGGATAATCCTGTGGATAAGTTGTACCTGTGTGACGACTCCCCACGCTACAGCCGGGGGCTTCTCAGTTCACCCGGCAGCCCATCGGCCCCCGTCCCTGAAGGCGGCGCCCCCGCCCGCAAAATGTTCTTGGCGGCATTCACGTCGCGGTCTTCTACCAAGCCGCAGTAAGGACAGATATGCGTTCGGACGCTCAGACTCTTCTGCACGTATTCGCCGCACCTGCTGCATTTTTGCGTCGTGAAGCGCGCGGGGACTCGGATCATTCAATGTCTATCTCCTTTGGCGCGCCCCGTTTGTTGAGCAACATCAAAGACTCTCGATAGCTCTGAAGTGTTGCGAGATGCTCATTGTCGGGAACGGCGTGCTTTGCTTTCGCGCTGAGCGCCTCCTGAAACAAAATGGCAATCTCTGCGCGGTCACGTTTGATACGCAACCAAGGCATAACCATCTGTAAGAAGCTGGACGCTTGTAGTGAGCTAGCGCGCCAGCGAAAGATTGGCTTCCCTTTGGCAGTGTAGGTCTCCGGTTGCAGTGACTTACGTCCACCCACCGTCGATTGTATCCAATCAATGAGATCCTTGTCCGTATTTGTAACAGAAATTTCCATCCAATAGAAATATCGCCCGTTCCGCATCTTGCGCAAGATGAAGACGCTGCCCTCGCCATCAAATAAACCAGCGAGATAGGCCAATGTCTCTTTGTCCATCAGCGCGGATCCTCACATATAATGACAAGGTAGTTGTGCCTTGTCATTATATTGAACCGGCTCACCAGCAGTCAAGCCGCCACATGATCTGGCGTGCCAGCACGTCGCTTCGCCTCAACGCAAAGGGGCTCAGCCTTATCTTCAAGGATAGCGAGGAACGCGCTCCAACTGGCGTCATGGATGCTCTTGGCAAGATGGTGATTGCGCACCATCCCCGCGACGTTCAAGTCTTCGACACACATACGGCTATACCGCTCGGCATAGTGCTTGGCCGTCTTGAAGTGGAAGTCACGGCGCTGGCGACCAATCTTCAGGTGCTTGCACGCGACCTCTCGGTTCGCCTTCCGGCGGCGGTGACTGCCCTTCGTACGACGGCATACCGTGCGTTGCGCCTGTGCCAGGCGTTTCTGTCCTGCGCGATGGTGGCGCGGATTCTCGATCATGCCGCCCTCAGAGTCCGCCAGAAAGACCTTCAAGCCCACATCAAGGCCAATGGCCGGATGCGCACACTCCACCTGCCCAGGCGGCTGCCCAGGATGCACGATGCCCTGCTCATCCTGTGTCGCTGTTTCACAGACGATGAGCGCATACCAGTGCCCATCCGCGCGCAAGACGAGATGTGCAGTGGTGGGTGCGCCCAAGAGCGGGCGATGCAGCTTGATCTTGAGCGCCTTGCCCAGCTTGGCGGGCACATGCAGATGCTTCCCGTCTTCGTCTAGAGGCTGTTAAAGACTTGAGTACAGGTGGATCAGCTGATGGAGCATGAGGCAGGCGAAGGCCAGGAAGTGCAGCCCCAGCAGGACAGAGGGCCAGCAGGACGGAGGGCAGGCGCTCGCCATCGCGGGCGAGGCGGCGGTAGCGGGCGGTCCAGGCGAAACTACGCTCGACGACCCCTCTTTTGGGGAGCAAGACGACACCGCGCTTCGCCTGTGGGGTCTTGACGAGGATCACCTCCATCCCGTGCTCAGCGGCGCTGGCGGCAGGCTGCGGGCCAGTGGAGCCCGAATCGACGAAGGCGATCTCCACCTGCTCACCCGTCACCGCTTGCCCCTGCGCCGCCAACGTCTCGACCAACGTCTCGACCGCGAGAGGCGCCTGGGAGCCCTGGCGGCGGTTGGCGCCACTCTAGCCGGCGCGACTCCCGCTCTCGGGGGGCGAGTGCAGCACCCGCGCATCCAGCATCACCGCCGTGGGCTGCGGCTTGCGGCCTTTGAGCGCCCGCAGCAGCAGGCGCGCCTCCTGGACCACCTAGACCAGCGCCTCAAAACTGCCGGCCGCCAGCCAGCGACGGACCGGCGGACTCGACCACGGCCCAGGGCGGGAAGTCGCTGGGCAGCTAGCGCCACGGCGCGCCGGTGTGCGCCAGAGAGCGCACGGCGTTGAAGACCGCGCGCAAGTCGTACTTGCGTGGCACGGCGGTGGGGGCGAGCAAGGTCAGGGAGGGCACGGCGACGGCCCATTCCTCGTCGCTCACATCGCTGGGGTCGGAGGTAGAAGTCGGCATACTCGCATGCTACCACCTCCACCTCAAGTCTTTAACAGTCTTTAACAGCCTCTAGCCATTATCGCATTCACTGGACGCTCTGGGGCAGAGCGGAACAGTTCGCCGAAGCTCCGCAAAACAGCAAGTTATAGGTTCAAATCCCACCGCTGGCTCCTCGTTTCACTCTCGTTCCCATGCAACTTCGTACGGGTATACTCGCTTGTTAGTGCTGGTATCCTCTGTCTCGCCAACCATGGTATACTCCCGAACTCGCTCTCCCAGTGGCCGATGATGCGCTGGCCACTGGGAGAGCAGGGGCAGTGACCATCGATGGCACGCGCAGTCGTTCTCGCCGACGGGTCCCTAGTCTATCGCAACGAGGAGTAGAGATTTCCGGCTCACGGGTGGGCGACGATCAGCAGGACGATTACCGCGTAGAGGAGGAGGCCGAGCACGGTGACCCAGTAGTGCGGATGGCGCTGCTGGGTTTGCACGTCACGCTGCAGCGGTGGCAGCACACGCAGCAAGATCGGTAGCACCGAGACCGCAAGGCCGACCGTGACCAGGACCGCAGCCCACCCTCCCCAGCCTTCACGGATGGCCTCCAGCGAGCCGAAGATTGTCGCGGCGAGCACGAGCAGGAGCAGCACGCGTAAGCGTGGATCCACGCCCGCCTCTTGCGGCGCGCCCTTGTCGGAGGCGAAGAAGCGTATCTGGAACAGCAGGACACCGGCGACGGCCGTCTCAACGGCGATCACGGACTGGAAGTACTGTACGGGGACGTCCATGGTCACCCCTCCCAGGACGAGCAATGGTCGATGCCAGGTCGAGACATGTGCCACCTATGCTCGCTCAGAAGTGAGCGCCTTCGCAAGGCCAGCGTCTGCATTCAGACGTGCAGTGCGCCCACAATGTCATCCGCATGCGCGACCACGGTGGAGAGATGCCCTGTATCGGGATAGAATGTCGCCTGACAGCGCGGTAATGCTTGCGCTAACTGTCTGGCTGGCGCTATGGGCATGATGCGATCCTGCTCACCATGCCACAAGAAGACGCGCTCGAACGTGATCTCCTCTACCCGAAACGGCCAGCGCTTCCCCAGCAGAAGCGCCTCCTCGACATTGGCTTGGATGCCCTGTCGGTAGCTTTCGACGGCTGTCTCGGCATACGCACGCCGGACCGGAGGGATGCGAAGGATGCCCTGGTCTCCTATGCCCAGCCGCTTGGCATTGCGCAGGAGCCGCTGCTCAGTTTCTTCGACGCCAGCGCGCGCCGCTTGCGCCATCGTGCGACGCACCAATGCCCGGAAGAGGCGTGGCGGCAGTCGATCGAGGAGCTTATAGGCGAACCGCATTCCGCGCGAGCTGGCGCGCATGATGTACTCAACCGGCGCGACAGCTGAGATCAGGCCGCACGCCGTCAGGCGCTCAGGGATCTTGTAAGCGCACGCCAATGCGAAAGGACCGCCACCAGAGAGTCCAGAGATGGCGAAGCGTTCGATCCCGAGTTGGTTCGCCGCCTCCGCAACATCGTTGGGCCAATCGAGTAGGTGGAACCCAGGCTTGGGATCCGAGTGTCCGATACCAGGGCGGTCGAACACGATGAGGCGAACGCCATGAAGGATCGCCTGCTCACCGAGCAGCAACACCTCAATTCGGGAGGAAGGATCGCCATGACAATGGATGAGTGGCGTCCCCTCCGATGGGCCGACTTCGAGATAAGCCAGCTTCCGTCCATCGCGCAACTGGATGGTGGCCTCCACTGGAGACGGTGTCCCGGTTGGCAGCATGTGTTCCCTCTCCATTACCTAGCGCACACAAAGCCTGGAGCACGGCTAGCGTACGAAGACGCGCACAAACACCGTGATGGTAAGAGCAAGCTCCAGCAGCCAGGCAAGTACGATGGCGATAGTCGCTATCCGGGCTGGGGTCGAGCGCGCCAGTCCACCGCTCTCTATCTCCTGCTGCGCTTGCGCGCGACACTCCGCCAGTACCCCCGATGGGGTGAGACGCAGCACCAACGCAATGCCGAGCGGGATCAAAATGAGGTCATCCAAGTAGCCAATGATCGGAATGAAGTCTGGAATCAGATCCAACGGGCTGAGCGCATAGCCGACAACTGCGAGCGCAAGGGCCTTGGTGTACCACGGTACCCGTGGGTGGCGCGCCGCCAGATAGAGCGCATAGGTCTCGCGTTTGAGTCGCCGAGCGCGTTGCCTCCATACTTCAAGCGTCATTTCTCATCCTTTGGCATGTTCGCGCTCTGCGCTGCATCTGCTCCATCCATAACGCCCTCACGGCGATAGACGGCGGCCGCGAAGGCGGCGAGGTCGGTTCGACAGGCCTCGACTGCTTGCGTTGCATGTGCTGCCCCTGGCGCTCCAAAGAAGTCGCGCGCTTGGATCTGCGCCAACCAGCGGTCGAGTTTCCCTAATTCCTGCTCATTCTCTTCGAGTTCAGCATAGGTCTCTTTTCCCGCTCGTGACTCGCGCGCCAACTCGTCAAGCAGCGCCTGGCAGCGTTCGCACACCTCGGCGTACTCCTGGTCGCGCTCGTCGTGGAAGCGCCCAACGAGATCATGCCCAAGCGCCTGCGCCTGAAAGAGCAACCCCGTCCCCCCGTGGCGTTCAACCTGCGCCAGCTCGTCGCGCAAGAGCCGCTCATGGACTTCCTGAGCAGGAAGGACCCAGACGCCATTCTGCAGGCTCACCGCGCCAGCGGCGCGCAGATGTCGCCAGAGCTGCACACGTGCGCTGGAGGGATGGGCAGGCAGTTGGGCAACAAAGAGCAGCCAGACGAGTTCAGTCATAGTGCCGCGTGCCTCTAGACCATGGATTGGCGCAACAGGTGTTGCATCCATATAATGCCACAGATAAGAGGGGAATCGCAACACTTGTTGCATTGGCGCGCCTCTATGGACCGGCAAGCGACAGTAGTGTGGCCTAGATATTCGGCTATTTATGCTGCGGTGTCCGCAGAGACTACTCCCAAGGGCGAGTTGTAGTACGACACATACGCCGATTGGCGTAGTCTCCTATCTCCATCTAGCGGATGCCGATTAACTAAGCCCCCACGTACACTTGCAGCGTGGGAACGAACCCACACGAGTCGCTCACCAGAACGAGGTACCACATGTCTTCCTCATCTCAGTCAAGCAACGTCCAAGAAACACCTTCGTCGTTCACCCCACGCTACCCCTCCTGGCAGCGTGGGCTGCTGGCGGCCTGTATCATTCTGGCCCCACTGAGCATCACCCTCTACCTCGTCGCCTGGACAGGCAGTGGACGCGATCCCTTCGCCGCAGCCGCGGTGGCCGGAGCGACGCGCAACACGCTCCGCCTTATCGGCGCCGTCGCTGCCTCGTTCTTCCTGCCGCTGGGCTATCTGGCGATGTCGCTGCTCGGCACACGCCGGGCTCCGAACCTGGCCTTCATCTGCGCCGCCCTCTCGTTGATTGGCTGGATCCCCTGGGCGGCGCTGATCGTCCTCGACGACCTGGCGATCACGATTGACCAGACGGGGAATACGCCGCAACTGACCGCGCTCTGGACACATCTGAATGACGACCCCTATATGACGGCGTTCCTGCTGATCTACGTCATAGGGCATCTGCTCAGCGCTGTACTCATCGGCTACATGCTCGGTCGTCTGCGCGTCATCCCAGTGTGGACGGCATGGGCTTTCGCTCTGAGTAGTTTGGCCACCATCCTCATCTTCCCCATCCACAATGACGTCGTCCAGGAGACGCTGAAGTACCTGGTCTGCGCCCTACTCTTCATCGGCGCCATTCCCGCCGCCTACGCCATGCTCACGGTGGGCCCGGTCGGCCAGAAGTAGCGGTCTGCAACGACGTCCATCACCAGAGGAGTCGGTAGACAGCTGGCGCATTGGGTGACGAGACAGACGCGCCGCAACGCCGAGCGTGACGTATAACCAGAAGAGGACGACCACGCTCATGACAACATGCAGGGCATTCTCGTGAAGCAAAGACAAGGATTGACATCGTTCCACGGGCGAGTAACGCCAGCGCTGCTAATTGATATTGGCCTGGCGCTGCTCGTCACTGTGGCCAATATCATCGCCATCAGCGTGGCGAGCGAACCGGACTCACGCCCACCCAATGCGCTTGCCTATGCGCTGGGGGTGGCGATCGGCGCTGCCGCCCTGGCGCGTCGACGCTGGTCGCTCGGTGTGTTGCTCGCCTCTACCATCCTGCTCCTGCTCTACTACAGCCTCAACTTCCCAGGCATTCCGCCGGCCATAGCGCTCTCGGTTGCACTCTACACTGCGGTGGAGGCGGGATATCTGCGCCGGGGAGTGGCAATTGCCGTCTTCTTTCTCAGCGCCGGGCTCTTCGTTGTGGTGGTGCGCAAACATCAGCCTGGCCTCTTCGAGGTCGCGCAAATGGCGCAGCAGGCCGCGCTCTTTGCCGTGGTGATCCTCCTGGGCGAGGTCGTGCGCAACCGGCGCCGCTATCAGGACGAGGTCCAAGAGCGTCTGCGGCGTACTGCAGCGGACCAGCAACGGGAGGCGGCGCGACAGGTGGCGGAAGAACGGCTCCGCATTGCGCGCGAGCTGCATGACGTGATGGCGCACACCATCACGGCGATCACTGTGCAGGCCAGCCTAGCGCTCGAGGCTCTCGATGATGCGCCGACGCAGGCGCGTACAGCCGTGAGCGCGATTCGGACGGCGAGTCGTGAGGCGATGGCCGAGATCCACGCCACGGTAGGGCTGCTGCGCCAAGATGAGGATGGCGTAGCTCCCCGATCTCCAACGCCATCACTCGACCAACTTGACGGGCTCAAGAGAGAGGTGCGGCGCGCTGGGATACAGGTCGAGCTAACGACCTCAGGCGAGGTACGACCGCTGAGTGCGACGGTCAGCGCCACCGCCTACCGCATCGTACAGGAGTCGTTGACGAATGTCGTGCGCCACGCGCAGGCGCATTCCGTCACGGTCGCCTTGCGCTATGAAATGGGCGGACTCGGTATCTCCGTCGCCGACGATGGCATTGGCGCACAGACCGAAGCTCAGGCGGACAGCGAGTCGATGGCGCAGGTCGGGCATGGGCTTAGAGGCATGCAGGAGCGCGTCGTCACGCTCGGTGGAACGCTGGGCGCGGGTCCACAGCCAGGCGGCGGATTCCTGGTCGAGGCGTGGCTACCTACCGGGGAACTGCGCCGCGACGGCGAACAACCTGGTGCGTCGGAAGGAGCGCCGTCATGACCATCCGGGTGCTTTTGGCCGAGGATCAGGCATTAGTACGCGCCGGATTCCGCGGGCTGCTCGATCGCAGTGACGATATCGAGGTCGTCGGCGAAGCCGCCAATGGATCTGACGCGCTCATGATGACGCGTACGATCCATCCCGACATCGTCCTCATGGATATCCGCATGCCGATCCTCGACGGATTGGAGGCGACCAGACAGATCATGGCAGACGAGCGGCTGGCATCGGTGCGGGTGATCATGCTGACCACGTTCGACCTCGATGAATATGTCTTCGAGGCGCTCCGGCTAGGGGCCAGTGGATTTCTGCTCAAGGACATCGAGCCAGACGAGCTGCGCCAAGCGGTGCGCGTGGTCGCCGCTGGCGAGGCGCTCCTCTCCCCGCGCGTGACACGTCGGCTGATCACACAATTCGTGGCGCAATCCCCTGCGCAGCCGCACAACCTGCGTCGGTTGGATGTGCTGACGGAGCGGGAACGCGAGGTCATGAAGTTGGTCGGGTTGGGATTGTCTAACGAGGAGATCGGGCGGCGTTTGGCGATGAGTCCCGCGACCGCTAAGACGCATGTCAGCCGCGCCATGCTCAAGCTCGACGCGCGCGACCGCGCCCAGTTAGTTGTCTTGGCCTATCAGACTGGACTCGTCACGGCACAGTCGCAATGATGTACTCGTAGTCTACATTCTTCATTCCGTGCAAATCTGCAGGATCGCTGTCGAACGTTTAGCCTCCGGCAGGTACACTGAAGTCATTGCTGAGCTCGGTGATGCGAAACTGGGCACAGATTGGTCTGCCGGAAAAACCGCTAGCATACGAGATGAATGCAACGGAACAGAACGGGACAGTTGTATGCGCTTAAGCCGGAGAATTCGCGGCGAGGAACAGCAGCCAGATCAGGCCATACGTCAGGTGTGTACGGCCGCGGATCGGATCCTCACCGCAGCGAGAAGAGCACCCGCGGACGCATCGGCTGCCCCAGTAGGTGCCCCAGTGACCGCCGACACACGGCGACAGTCGGCGGCATCAGACGACAGAGAGAGCGGGGCAGAGCGGTATTTGGCGATGGCGTGCGACACCACCCGACACGCCGGATGGGGTCTCCAAAATCGCAGGTCATGTCGTGCGCTGTCTTATAGACCGCCAGCGCCCACTGAGCTCTCAGGTCGATTTGCGCTTCCATGCCGCATCTTGCGCGGATGGGGCTGCCCCTGCTCCACGTAATACTTCAGCTCCTCAGCTGTCTGCCGCCCCAGTCGATTCATCTGTAGCTTCAGCAGGGGAGCAAGGAGGAGACCGGGAACGGTCCGTAGATCGACCACCGCCTGCGCTTCAACTTGACACTGTGACTCATCAAGCGGACGTACCTGCCAGGTATTCTCAGCATGGCGTACGATCCAGGTGAGCCCAGCGGTCGCTTCATAGGTAAAGCGCATTGCTTCCTCATCGTAGGACGTGAATTGCTCACGGATGTCCTTGAAGCCACGGACACCAGTGGCGCAGACCCGCGCGCCAACGTCCGCTCCCACGGGTGGAAGCGCTTCAGGCGCGGCATAGGATGTCGGAATCGAGCTCGCCCACTCGCCGATAGCGGCAAACTGATGGGCAATGACGCGCCATACAGCGGTCGCGGGAGCATTGATGGTCGTGTGACTCTTGATCTGCATGCGCATAGCGGTTCTCCTTTCCCTGGGATTCGGCTCGTCTGGCTACAGGGGCAACACTTCTGGTGTCGGCAGGCGAGCTCCACCCTGTAGCTCGATCGGCATCTGCACCTCGATCACCAGCTCATCAAGACTTTCACCTAGGGGCAGCTGCACTCCAATCTCCCGGTAGGGGCCAGCGAGGCAGTATCCGTTCGCCTCGATCCAGCGCCCAATCCTTCCCAGCGCAGCAAAGATCAGATCTGGCCCACCGACCTGGACGGTTGTCGCCATCGTCGCGACGGCCGGCAGTTCGACCAGTCGCATCGCATACTGCTCGGAGAGCGGAACGGTCTGGTCAACTGGACGTGTGAGCAGATAGCCCAACGCGACATCGTTGTGGCGCAGGCGGAACTCCTCGGTGTAGACCACACCGACGAGCGGGCCGAGGGAGCGCGGATCGAGCCGCTTTGGCGCGACCGTTTGGACCAAGCTGAGCAGTTCCGCCATCGCCGCAGGAGACGGAATGGTGGTTCGTACGGCCAGAAACGGGGAGGCTGGAACGGAGCGAATCACCACATCGAGCGTCTCATCCGACAACTGGTTCTGCTGCAGTCGCGCCTCAATCCGGCGGAAGCGCAGCAGCTCCTCCTGGATAGTGCGCTCGACTCCAGCGCGCTTTGCCAGCAGCATGACGTGAATATCCGCATCGGTGATGGCAGCGCGGAGCATTTGCGCGATCTCATCCAGGGAGAACCCGAGCTCCTTGAGCGCGAGAATGCGGTTCAGCCGTGTCAACTGCTGCGCGCTGTAGTAGCGATAGCCACTGGCAGGATCGGTCCATGCCGGGGTAAGCAGCCCCTGCTGGTCATAGAACTGCAGCAAGCGCCGCGAAACATGCGCCACCTGCGAAAACTCACCGATGCGGAACATGGTCCATCCCCTTCACTTCTGCCGACCATCCCGAGTATGCACTGTGACGTAACGTGCGAGTCAAGAGATGGAGATGTGTCAGCGTAAGTCCCACACTTGAGCGCTCTCTTACACCCGTGGCCCCACGCCAGCGCATGAGGCAGGAGGGTCGGCCTCGACTTCCCGTACCGGTGTGCGATACTGCGACAGCGAACGTCTGGCATCGGTGCGAGGGCGTATAGGAGAGTGGTCATCTGTATGGCAGTGCAGTACACCTTTTCTGCTCCGGTGTGGGTGTATCCTGGCGCGGGTGGCTGGCGCTTCGTCACCCTCCCACAGGACGTTGCAGACGATATTCGCTCGCTGTTTCACGGCGTCGAGCGCGGCTGGGGATCCTTTCCAGTGGACGTGACCCTCGGTTCCACGCGCTGGCAGACGTCGATATTCCCTGACAAAGCCTCGTCATCGTTTGTCTTGCCACTCAAGGCTGAGGTACGACGGAAAGAACAGATCGGCGAAGGCGATGTGGTCTCTGTTCGGCTTGAGTTGGACCCTTGAGACTGAAGCAGTTCTATTGAGTCGCTGCGGTGAACGGCATTCAGCTGAGATCACCCGAGGTTATCGAGCGCCGTCTCCAAATGATCTCAGCCTGTGGCAGCAATAGTGGCAGCAATGCGATGGAACGCAACGAGACGGTATGGAACTGTACATGAGTGAAAGTGCGGGAAGATCCGAGCCATGGGACTGTATAGGACAGTATGAGACGAACCACCCGGAACTCATGAGCCCATGATCTGACGACCATTCTGACGCCCAAACACACGACCGACCCCGACATCCAGCGACACTTGACGACATTGCGGCCCGAGAACTACTCTGCTCAACGGCACGTTCCGACACGCCCTGAACCAGCGTCTTCCGTTTTGTAAACCGCGGGTTGCCCTGCCCTCTCAACCACTCGCAACTCGTCGTGACCTATGCACGTTCCTCAGACCGACTCCTCACGGCCGAATGTTGTAGTTTGATCTGAACACATTGCTCGGGTCATACTGCCGTTTAATCTTGATCAGCCTCGTAAGGGTCGCCTCTGGGTAGACATCCACGATGGGGTGCTCTTCTTCTGAGCTGACGAAGCCGACGTAGGCGCTGTCGTCATCTTGATACAGCTGTCTGGCAAGCTCATCCACCCACGCTTGACGCTTAGGCCTGTCGTGTGGGCCTTCGTAAAACGAGGCCACATTGGCCATGATCGGCGCTGTGCGATGCGCAAACGCTGCGGCTTCTGGTTCCACACGGGCCATGGCGCCACCCAGTACTCGAAGTTGCACGACGCGCAACGAAGCGTCCGACGCATTCAGGTGCGTGATAATGGTGTTCGCAAGGTGAGCATCAACGGTCTTCATGAACAGGTTGCGGGAGGTTGCGGTGGGGTGGTACGACTCGTCTTCTGGGAAAAAGATCTCCTTGTAGCGCATTGGCTTCGTCATGTCGATAATTGGCGTCGCCAAGGCACGGAAAGGCGCGATCGCCCGATCGCCCTGCTGTGGGTCGCCGGCGTACATCATGAGGGCCATAACCACCAACTTGCCGTGGTATTCAGGAGCCAAGAAAGGCCAGTCCATGGCCGTCATGACGTTGACAATGGTCGATAGCTCATCCGGCGCAGCAGCTGCCAACTCGATAAATCCCGCGATGACCTCAGGTGTTGCTGGCAGGATAAGGACGCCGCCAAAAACATCGCCAAGGGGATGAAGCCGATACTGAAAGCGACTCACGACGCCGAAATTGCCACCGCCACCCCGGATCGCCCAAAACAGGTCAGGATGACGATGATCATCAATGGTGAGCACGTGTCCATCTGCGGTGATAATTTCGGCGGCTAGTACGTTGTCAATGGCCATGCCAAACTTGCGCACAAGGAAGCCAACGCCGCCGCCCAGCGTGATGCCGCCAATGCCAACAGAGCCGGTATCGCCAAAGCCCATCACTAAGTTATGCCGGTCGGTGGCCTCAGTGACTTCAATGGCAGTGAGGCCCGTCTGAGTCCAAGCGGTGTTCGCAGTGGTGTCGATATCCAATTGCTTCATTGCCGTGAGATCGAGCACTATGCCACCATCGACTATCGAGTAGCCACCTAAACTGTGAGCGCCGCTGCGAACGGAAAGCTCCATACCGCTGGTCGTGGCAAAACGCACGAGCTTCACGATCTCGTCGGTCGTCCGGGGACGCACAATAGCCGCAGGATGCTTGTCGAAGCCTCCATAAAATAGTGTTCTGGCTCTATCGTACTCGTCATCACTTGGAGCAATGACCTGACCGCGAAACATCTCTTGTAATGTTGCTACTACCATGCGACGCTCCTTGCCATGCTAATGACGCGCTGGTGGGGCTGCACTTTGCCGCCTTTGACGGTTTCGTGCTCCACCACATCCTTCACACCGTGAGTCCTAAACAGCCTCTCACTGAGCCATGATGCGCCTGGTCATGTTGGCGCGCCTGTAGCAGGCAGGTGGCGCTGGTTTCGGTAATAGTTGGGATACTGTTCTGCATCATAGGCGTCCATTTCTTGCTGGGTAATGGCGGCGACTTGTAGGCACATTTCCTCGAAGGCGATAAACTTCTGCGGATAGCTGCGCTGCCGTTGTCCCTCAAGCCACCACGGAATGAGCTTCTCATGAGCAATTCGGTAGTGCATGAAATAGAGATCCCATACTGACTGGCGCGGCACATAGCCTGACCACACGAGTCGCGCCAGATCGTTCAAGAAGTCAACAAGGTAATAGATCTGCTCTTGGGTGTCTTCTGTCTCGCCTGCCTCGAAGGCGTCGAGACTGTCGTAGGGCGCTACCCTGATCAGACTTAAAGAACCCTTGAACACCTCGTCGCTCTTGAATTGGTCGAGCATGTGCAAGAAGACTTGCGCCTGCGCTGCGCGCCGCTGCAGCACGTTTTGCCACAGCGTCAAGCAGACCGCGCTCACAGCGATAAGTAAGGAGATGAAGGGAATCCATCCACTGGCCATAGCGTCGCCTCCTGCTAGCGCTCGCTCGTGTATAGTCGCTGGCGAGCAATATCCTTGCTGTGCTTTTCGGTGCAGCGCCAAGCATAGGACAAAGAAGGTCTTCTTCGGTCATGGGGATGAAGTGAGAGCAGCATGCGTCAGACCCCTCGTCCATACGAGTCAGGATGATGACCGGGATCTGCCGCGCGAGCTGTGGCTGATGGTCGACGAAGCCGGGCACGAGGGCGTGCTGGGCATAGAGGCGCTCGCGCTCCGCGCCCTCGGCTACCGTGGCGCGCGCCGCAAAGGTGTCCGCGCCTATTTCCACCGTCACATTCGGGTGCGCCAGGAGATTGCCATACCACGCGGGATGCGTCGTCGCGCCGCCCGCGGAGGCGATGACGACGAACCGGTCGCCATCGCGCGAGTAGCCCAGCGGTGTGGTCCGCGGCTGGCCGCTTCTGGCCCCGATGGTGGTCAGCAAGAGCACAGGACCGGGGAAGTCGGTCTGGCCGGCCTGGGCGCGAAACTGCGCGATGATGTGGTGGTTGTACGCGTTGGGGTCGCTCATGGACGCACCTCGCTAGGTCTGGACAAGATGTCGGAGAGGCTCTTGCTCCTTGGCGCCACAGCGGAACGTGCCGAAGGATCATGCCCTCATACGCTGGAGTTGGCGCGCGTTGGCGATGGTTTGTGAGCGCGGTCATCGCCACTGAGCAGGGTCATTGATGAGCTCCTACTCAGTCGGCTACTCGATCCAGCCATAGTCTTTTGCAGTGGCTCGGACGCGCCGGCAGCTGGATCAGCCCGCGAAGCGCCAGCGCATGGCGCCACCCAGCCCGACACCGAACGCCACGCTGGGCGTGACGACGTAGAGGTTCCACGGCGGCGGCCCGGCGCTCGGCGCGCTGTAAGGCGCCGTGAAGGCTCCGTTCTCTACCCGCGCTGGCCACCCGCTGGCCACATAGCGCTCCGCGAGGCGCTGGAGCGTGGCGTCGTCGGTCACCTGTGTCGCGGTGCCTTCGAGGACGAGGTCCAGGTCAGGGAGCGACACCGACAGGACGCAGTTTGGATTCTCCGCTAGATTCTGGCTCTTGCGTGTTCCTGCGCCGCTCACGAAGTAGAAGGTGCCGTCGAGCCACAACGCGCCCACTCCCGCGACATGCGGCCGGCCATCAGGACGCACCGTTGCCAGCCAGATCGTTTTGTTGGCGGAACCGTCTTGCAAGTGATCCAACAGGTCGAGCGCGCGCGACCAGGGGATCGGCTCTGCGCCGTAGATGTCAAGGTTCGTCTGCTGCATAACGTCGCTCCGATCGTTGCTCCGACGCTCGCTATGGCGTGAGGTCCAGCGCCGCTTTACCATGCTCCAAATCGACAGGCACCGAGTTCTGATGGTGCACGATCAGCCACTCGCCGTTGATCTTCCGGAAGCAAGCGGTCCAGCGCAGCCAGTAGCCGGTCTTCTGCCCATTGGTCAGGGTTCCACTCATCCTGTTGAGGCTGTGGGTGAATGCCACGTCATCGCCCACGGTGATGGAGAGGTCGCGCAGTTCATAGCCAATCGGGCCTTGGTAGACGAAGAAGACCTCTTCCCACAGTTTCCTCAAGGCATCTGCTCCCAGGTACCGCAGCGGGGCACGATGTCGAATGTCACGACCTCCGGCGCGTAGAGCGACATGACGCCCTCGATGTTCTTGTCACGAAGCAACATGATCCATTCGTCCAGGCGTCGTTGGATTGCCGCTTCATCGTCTTGCCTATGTTCTTCGACCGCCATCGTTTCCTCCTTCCTCTTGCCGGTTATGAACCGCACGGTAGCGTGGTAATTGATCATCTCTGAAGAGGTTTCTCCAAGGTAACGCATCACCAGAGCTCACGTTTCGCGCCCTGATGCTCAGGTTTCCCTCAGCATTGGCCGACATCCGCCGATATTTCACCGGTATGATGCCCGCTGCGGGAGGTACTTGAGCTCTGGCTGGTTCTCAGCTCCACGTCCTAGGGAGAGGTGTACTCCCATGAGCTGCTCTTCCTTCACCCAGAGACTATCATGAGAATGGACTTGTGAGAAGGACCACTTCTTGTGATCCTGCTCATACCATTTATCACCAAAGCGCGATAGAACTCTCACCGGAGGTATTATGCCCAAACGAGCTATCCAAACCAGCCGACCAGAGATACTGTTGGATGGGCGGTTGTCGATGCCGCTCTACAAACAGCTCTATGAGCGCTTCCGCAGAGGGATTCTCACCGGGCAACTGGAACGAGGCGTACGTCTGCCTTCGACACGGCACCTGGCGAACGAACTAGGGATTTCGCGGACGACTGCGGTGTTGGCCTATGAACGTTTATTGCTGGAAGGCTACCTGCAGAGCCGGGTGGGGCGGGGAACAGTAGTGGCGCATGATCTGCCGATTCCGCCTGTGCTCGATCAGCCAGCGCTGACAGAGCTGACAGAAACACCGGCAGACGCACCGCAACCATCTGGTCTCCGCCTGGCTTCACAGGTCCACCTGTTGCAGGAGGCGCTCGCTCCCCTGCACTTTGAGGGGAGTCCTCGTGGTGCCTATCAGGGCGGGGAACCGGCAGTTGAGCAGTTTCCCTACGAGACGTGGGCGCGCTTGATTGCCCGTCGCGCGCGGCAATCGCTGCGGGAGGCCGCGCATTACCAGGCCCCTGCTGGCTACTTTCCCTTGCGCGAGGCCATTGCCACCCATCTCAACCTGACACGCGGGGTGCGCTGTACGCCCGAGCAAGTGATCCTCACAACTGGCTCGCAGGGGGCAATTGATTTGGCGGTCCGCACCTTGCTCAATCCTGGAGAGGAGGTCTGGCTGGAGAATCCCGGCTACTTTGGGGCGCGTGGCGCGATGCTGGCCGCAGGAGCGCGCCTTATCCCGGTTGCGGTCAATGAGCAGGGACTCGATGTGGATAGTGGGAGGCAGCGTTGTCCTTCCCCGCGCCTAATCTGGACCACGCCCTCGCATCAGTTTCCCACTGGCGTGACCATGAGTCTTCCGCGCCGGATGAACCTGCTGGAGTGCGCCAGACGGGCTGAGGCGTGGATACTGGAGGATGACTACGATAGCGAGTATCGCTGGAGTGGGCGTCCGCTGGAGGCGCTCCAGGGGCTGGACGACACGGGAAGAGTGCTCTATATCGGCACCTTTAGTAAAGTGCTCTTCCCCGCGCTGCGCCTGGGCTACCTTGTGGCCCCGACCAGGCTGCTGGACCCGCTGCTGGCCACGCGCTACTTTCGGGATATCCACCTTCCCGTCCTGGAGCAGATGGCGCTGTGCGACTTTCTGCACGAGGGCCATTATGGGCGCTACCTACGTCAGACGCTGCGCTATTACCGGCAGCGGCGCGAACTCTTGCTGACTGCTTTGCGCGCTCACCTGCGCGGACTGCTCGAGATATACGCCCCTGAGGCTGGCTTGCGCCTGGTTGGCTGGCTGCCCCCTGACATCGATGACCGCCGCGCCGCGGAGCTGGCAGCAACGGCAGGCGTCGAGGTCGCTCCGCTCTCCAGGTACAGCCTGGAAGCGTTGCCCAGGGGAGGACTTCTCCTGAGCTTTGCCAGCAGCGACCAGGAAGAACTACTCCTCGGGGTGAAACGGCTGGCGGTAGCGCTCAAGGAACTGTGAGTGGTTCTGGGTGTCGATTGCAGACAACGCCGTTTCATGCGCCTCGAAAACGCGCGTTTGCTGAGCCGCACTGCTCTGCTTGACCAGCACCAAGAGTAGGGCGAGACAGAATAAACAGTAAGGGCAGTGGTTGACACCAAGCCCCATGGCAGTGCCTGCCGCAGGTATGCATGAAAATGGAGCATACTCATTGAGCGAGGCAGGTCGCAGTCAGGTCGCAGTCAGGTCGCAGTCAGGTCGCAGTCAGGTCGCAGTCAAAGTGGCGCCTGGTCAGAGCCCGTCACCAAGCTGACCTGGGTGTGCCTAGAGGCTGTTAGGGACTTGAGGTTGAGGAGTGGTAGACGTGATCATGTCAAGCACGCCGATCCCCTGTAAGCCCTCCCCCTCTGATGTCAGCGACGAGGACTGGTCCTTTGTCGCCCCCTATCTGACCTTGTTGCCCCAAGACGCTGGACAGCGCAAAGATGACC
>Ga0207684_10001664_pt1 | contig 23629 bp, 24 predicted proteins | sample KBSK5501metaG_FD_184342 | JGI IMG/M metagenome (GOLD analysis project Ga0207684, IMG submission 184342) | Corn, switchgrass and miscanthus rhizosphere microbial communities from Kellogg Biological Station, Michigan, USA - KBS K5-50-1 metaG... | ecosystem: Host-associated > Plants > Roots >...
GGCTGTACTACTGACTCCTCCAACAGGCGATCTTTGAGGCGAATGACCAAAGGGTAGCGCCGGTGCACCACCGCCCGTCCGCGCGAGAGCAACAGTCGCGCTTTCTTTGGCGTACAAGGCATCAGTGGCTTCTTGTGTTTGTCCAGGACAAAAACCATACTTCGTTTCCCCTTTCGGGGCCCTTTACAGGGCCGTGTGACGCGTCTGAGGCGGCCTTCTCAGACATCTCCCCTCGCCAATGTTGGGTCGGCTTGTTCTGCTCTGCGCACCGCCCGGACTCCTGACGGGCTTTTAACGCAAGAGCGGCAGAGCGGCGCACTGAGGAAGCATGTGCCGGTGCCATGACCGATCCAACGGAGCACCCGCACCTGGCTGCCTGGGCCATTGGGTGCTGAGGCTGGACACTACGAGCCAGCTTTCGCAAGCTCATCCCCTTGAAGGGGATAGAGTTCGTGACTAGAAAACAGGATGCATTGAACGCCATGAACTAGGCTGCATCTGGATTACAGCAGGCTCCCAGCCCGGCTCACCAAATAAAATAGAATCGTTCCACTTCGGATTCTTACGGCAATAGTGGTAGCGGATCTTCCATGCCCGGTCAGTCTTCTGCTTTTCATGAAATGCGGTATCCAGACCAAGTTGAAAGCTGAGTAGTTGTGCATAATACGGCTGCAGGGTGTACTCCATTGTATCGGTATCTAGCTCATGGTCCGCAAAAGACATTTGGAGATCAAAACAGTAAGGGTAATCCATTACTTCGGGGTCACGATCCTCCTCTTCTGCCCGGTGGAGAAGGATGAGCAATCCAAGCATCTCAAATTGAAAGTATGGTTCACCCGAAAAAGAATGTTGGCGAAACGGAGGCAGTGAGAAGAGGTTGCGTATATCAGTTGCGAGTTGTTGCAGAGATTGGTTTGTCTTGATACAGATTTGAAACGACATACAGGACTCCTTCTGGAGATGCGAAGGTTGTTGTACCCCTCTCGTTGAATGTATCTTCATCTTACGCTGCTTGAGGAATGGGTGTCAAGCGACTTTTAGGGGTATAATTGTGCTTGCTGCGATCATTCGATGCTTGCCAGGGCTTTTCGAAAGTCAAAGCTTGACAAGTAAGAGGCGAAGCGCCTCGAGCGGGTGAGCTTGATAGCAACGCATGTGATTGGGAACATGGGGGACGTGCCAGAAATCCAGCAGAGCCAGCACGGTGTTCTTGAGAGCAGCCAGGACTTGGGGAGCACAGCCAGAGCGAACTTGAGAGTGATCTTCCCCCAGGGTCACATCGCGGCGATAATGCAGCCGATTCTCTCTCCCCCAATGACCTCTGTTGAGCCCTAGGAGGCGCTCAGGAGAGGCCTGCTTGGGTGAGAGACTGGTCAGGCCATAGACGACCGTGGTATGCCACATGCCTTTCTTGAGCACGGTGCGTTCCAGCCGAAAGCCTTGTCCCACCTCGGCCCAGTCCCGAGCCAGAAACTCATTCAACTCGGTCGTGGCTAGCAGTGTACGTTTCTCCAGACGCCCATGCCCTTTGTTGCAGGCGCTGGCCGTTTGCCAGCAGCGGCGATCGGCCTCAGGATCATCCAGGAACAAGGCCAGATCTTCACGCAAGGTGGCTTGAGTGTTCTTGGCAAGCAGCAGATAGTCGCCCCCGGCACGCGTCACTTGCCGGCACCAGTTCTTCTGCGTATGCATGGCATCGGCACTGTAGATGCGTCCCTTGATCAGTTCCGGTGTCACCAAGCGAGGGGCGGCACTGAGTTCATGCTCCTGGGTGGCGACAGCACGTTGAGCCAGCACGGTTCCCGTCTTGACCTCATAGAGCGAGAGCAGATGCACCGACGGTTGTGTAGCTGCCTCATGCGAGAGCGTCCCGCGCAGCGTTTTGCCATCCATGGCGATGTGCGCACGGTGGTCATGTCCAGCCTGGGTAGCTAAGCGGCTGGGTTCCTCCTCACAGCCCCGCCTGGCTTCTGCCCGCGTCAGGCACTCCTGCATCACCCGCGTGACTTCTTGTTCATCCAGGCGCTCCAGCACATAGGTCTAGGTCGAGGCCGCTGGCCATCTCGTCCGCTGCAGGTGCAATCCTTCCTTCAACCACGTCCCGCGCAGTCGTACCCATGGCGAGACTCCGCTCAGTTTCGGCTCTCCCATCAGTTTGGCCAACACCATCAACGTCAAGATCAAGGCCACTGGGGAGCGAATCCCGCGTTTACAGCGCCCATCCGTGATCTTCTCAAAGGCCGCATACACCGAATGGGCATCGCCGTCTTCCAGGCTGGTTGGTAATTCCTTCTCCCGAGCTAGTGTGATATAGTCCAGCTAGGCCCCCTCGCGTTCTGGCTGTGTTTCGAATTTCTGCCAGTAGAGCTAGGTCGCCCTTTCTTTGATATCTCCTAGGACTTTCGAAATGCCCTGGATGCTTGCTTCTCTTCTTGCATCTACAACTTCTGCCTGCTATACTGGCAATGCGACATTTGGGGAAGATGGTAGTAGCACAAGATAAGAATCGAGTATGGTAGTCAGGAGAAATAGAGCGGTCGTCAGGAACCCGCCCCCTGGAGGGGGCAGGCTTGCTCGCAGGAGTGAGCCTCACTCTTGACCAGTCTCAGCCACCAGTCTCGCGAAAGCCGAGGCTGACGGGGCTTCGTTCGGAGCGATGTATAGGCACGTCCGGATGCTTCACCAGTCCGGACCGCTGCGGAGCAGCATTAAACAGGTTGACGGGGTAAAGCCAGTGTGCTGCTCAGGTGAAACCGCTCAGGAACGTTGACGAGGTGAGCATCACCCGGCGCGTGCCGGAGGCTCGTAAGAGCACAACCAAAGGAGTCCAACATGTCAAAGGTCTTTGTGGTAGACATCACGAAACAGACCTTGAACCCGGTGCATCCAGGGCGTGCTCGCCTGCTCTTGAAGCAAGGCCAGGCAGCCGTCTATCGGCGTTGTCCGTTCACGATCATGCTCAAACGTGCCGTGGAGCAGCCCGCGCTCCAAGCGTTGCGCATCAAAGTCGATCCGGGGAGCAAGACCACCGGCATCGCCCTCGTGAACGATGCCAGTGGGGAAGTGGTATGGGCCGCTGAGTTAACACATCGGGGTGAGCAGATCAAGCGCGACCTGGACAAGCGTCGAGCGGCGAGGCGTAACAGAAGACAGCGCAAGACCAGATACCGAGCGCCAAGATTTCAGAATCGGTGCAAACGGAATGGCACCCTGCCACCTTCCCTCGAGAGTCGCATCTGCAACGTGGTCACGTGGATGTGCCGTCTGATGCGGCTCTGTCCGATCACAGCCATCAGCCAGGAACTGGTGCGCTTCGATACCCAGGCCTTAGAGCACCCTGATATCGAAGGTGTGGAGTATCAGCACGGGCAGCTTTCAGGCTACGAGGTCAGGGAGTACATCCTGTTCAAGTGGAACCATCGGTGCGCCTACTGTGACGCCCGCGAGGTGCCCTTAGAACTCGATCATGTGCACCCACGCAGCAAGCACGGCACGGGTCGCGTGAGCAATCTCGTGGCGGCCTGCTCTGCTTGCAATCAGCGCAAGAACAACCAGGATGTGCGCGAGTTCTTGCATGACGATCCTGCTCGCCTCGCCCACATGCTGGCACACATGAAAGCGCCCTTGTGGGATGCAGCGGCGGTCAACGCCACGCGCTGGGCCCTCTACGAGCGGCTCAAGGCGTTGGGGCTCCCAGTGGAATGTGGCAGCGGCGGCTTGACGAAGTACAACCGCGCGATGCGCGGGCTTGGCAAGGCCCATTGGCTCGATGCGGCCAACGTAGGCAGGAGCACGCCCGCGTCTCTCATCATCAAGGACATCGTTCCTTGGCACATTACAGCGACTGGGCATGGCAGCCGACAGATGTGCCGCATGGACAAGAACGGATTCCCTCGCACCGGCCCCAAGCAGCACAAGCGTGTCCAGGGGTTCCAGACGGGCGACCTCGTGCGCGCCGTGGTGACGAGCGGGACCAAGCAGGGAACCTACGTGGGCAAAGTGGCCGTGCGTACTCGTGGCAGCTTCAACATCACCACGGCCCAGGGCGTGGTCACCGATATTCATCATCGCTTTTGTGTGCTCATCGCGCGTAGCGATGGCTATACCTATCAGCAGCGAAAGGAGGCGACACTTCCTCCCACAGCCTAAAGGCATATGGGTGCCCGTGCCGTGTTTTTTATGGTTGCCGCACGCAGAGCTTCTCTTCCAGCTCCGCCGCCCGGACAGGCGGAGCCAATTATCAATGGCAGTCCACTTCTTCAGCATTGGTTAACGCACTACTGGCAAAAATTACACCTTCCAACCCAGGAATTGAGTCGGCTGGCTATCACCCAGGATCGTCGTGAATATATGCGCTGGACGGGGAAGCGGCTCAATATCATGGTACTCGGTTGCTATTGCTATCTGCCCACACCCACGACATACCGTATCCGTTCTCATAAGCTCAGACCAGCACAGGCACGCGCTGGTTCTCATACGAACAACGCCGTGCAACCAGACCCACCTGGTCACCGGCACCTGATTTTCATAGAGCCTGATATGCAGCCAAAATCAATTGAAGTTACGGTTGCACATGAGCTCATTCATCTTACAGACCGGGTGAATGGAACGCCACGCCGCCATCGACATCATGGCCACGATTCTATTGCTATCGACGAAGCTGCTGTGACCGGTTACCCGGTAGATGAGCTGCGACAGTTGCTCCACGAGGAGAGCACACGACGCGAACGCTTGCGACGCGAACGACGACCCTTTCGCTATTTCTACGAATGCCCCAATTGCGGCAAAGAGTATCCCCGCGCACGCCGTTACTCCCAATCCGTCTCATGCAGCAGTTGCGATAAGAGCTATAATCCGGAGTTCCGGCTGATGCTGCCTGACGGCTCCCCGTGCTGAAGCAGCGGGGGTTCTGAGCGGCACTTCCACGCTTCCAGGCGCCCTCGACGAGCGAGGAGCGCTGGCTCTTGTGTCGTTTCGCTCAGACTTTGAGGCCGACGGGCTCCGGCTCTGGGGATACCAAAGCTTCGGGGCAAGGTCTGCCCCTCATTCGCCCGTTGGACGACCCGTTCGTGTGCGGCCCGCAGGCGCGCCTCCGCACCTTCCCAGGGAATGACAGCCCGGGCACACGACGGGATGAGATGATCTTGATCCAAGGTCGAGGCCAGAAAGGCGGAATACAGGTCCCGCTGGACGGGACCGACTCCACAGGCGCACTGATGCCAGCGCTGCGAAAGGGGCTTTTTCACGCATCTGCCGCAGCCATGACAGAACTGGCTCAACTTGCTTCGGCCTGTGGGAACCTCGATCAGGGTGCCGCCCGTCCTCGCAACGGTGCGCTTCAACTGTTCTACAAACATCCCTGGTGCGCGAAGACCCACACTCTTTCCATACTGTTTCTGCCACGCTTTATAGGAAATGTGTTCGAGGATGATGGTGGTGCCGACCGCGATGATCTCATGCACCTTTTTGCCGTGCAGGCTCTTGCGGTGGGCTGCCAGCTTCCGCTCTTGCTCCGCTTTGCGCCGGCGGGTGCGCTCGTAGCCCTTGCTCGTTTTCCAGTGCAGCCGCTGTTTGCCAGCCTTCTTGACGCGACCCTGGCAGTCGTAGTTGTCCGGGTTGGCCGCTCGCCTCTGCCGATCCATCTTCCGCTGCAACCGGCGGATCGCCCGCGCATCGGGAGTCAGTTCCTCACAGAAGACCGCCAGGCTGGCTCCGCCCTCTCGCGGAACCAGCGCGATGGAAGATGGCCCCAGGTCTGCCCCGATCGTGTCAGTCCCCACGGAGTGTTTCGGTTTGTAGAAAGGAATCCCTTCCAGCGCCAGTTGCACGACGTAGCGATTCCCCTGAGAATCGGCCCCCTGCGCGTGTGGACTGCTCGCCTTGCGCTGGATCAGGCGGGCATACTTGATGCGGTGGCCCAGGCCATATGTGATCACTGGGTCGTGCCAATCAATCAGGGCAGGGAGGCGGTCGTCTTTCCACACAAGAAAGCCCTGGTTGCCCTCCTCTGGTTGTTGCAGCTCAAAACGCAGTCCCGTATCGTTGCGCTTGTTCTCGATGCTGGAGAGACCGCGTCCTCGGCTTTTGAAGCGCACGCGGCGGGCCTGGCCCAGGCAGACGCGGTTGAGGGCGTGGTAGGCGCGACTGGAAAGCCGTTGCGCGAGGACCGCCTCCAGGTGGGCAGCCACCCAGCTCACCCGCAGGGCTTTGCTTGCCTCGTGCAAGGCGTACTCCGAAAAGCCATACTGCTCCCGCAGATGCGCAAAAGCTGCCTTGCGTTCCAGTTTCTGCGCATGTGGGATGGCACGAGCAGCCTGCCAGGCAGGGTCAGCCCGCATCGCGCGCAGCCGCTTCAGTCCCAGCGAGAGGATCGCGTTATAGAACTGCCGCCCCGCTTCCAGATGGGCGCGCAGACGGGCGGCCTGACCAGTGTTCACCTGCACAGGTAACTCAAGCAGAAAGGTAGGCGTGCGTGTGCTCGCTTCCTTCTCTCGATCGCTCGCAGACTGGTTCTTTTTGCGCATAGTCCGCTCTCTTGCAGATGTTCTTGATTAGAACGTATATTCGAAGCATATCACCATTCCGGCGTGCTGTCAAGCCCTCCGAGAGCGGCTTCTCTTGGGACCTACCCCTCTCCTCCACCTAAAAAGGAACGACTTTTCATCAGCCTTTATGAATCACAGGGGCTTTCAAGTCCGACTTTCTGTAACTAGAAAACCAGCTATCGTTTCCTCAGCCCACGCTCACTACCGGCATCCTGATCACTGATTCTTGCAAGGGGATTCTGGTCGGCAACCGATCCAGAAGTTCATTTATATCGGCTATTTGTCGCTGAAGCCACTTGTTGAGATCCTGGCGTTCCACTATCTGGCGCGCCAATGCCGCTCTAATGCTTCTTTCATCTGATGGCAACGTCAGAGCTGTGTAGAGCGCCTGCGCAGTCTCAGTCACATCTGTTGGAGAGATGGGAATGGAGGCCTTACCCATTTGCTGAAACGCGCCAGCAGTTTGAGAAAGAACCACCACACCATCGCACAGATTCACAATCGGCCCCTCTTTGGCAACCAGGTTCATGCCGTCGATGATTGGATTCACCAACAGTACGTCATAATACTGCATCGCAGCGAGCGCTTGCGTACGATCATTGCCAGTGAAAGCCTGTATCGGTATCCACGCATCTGTACCATAACGCTGGTTAATTTCCTCAACGATTTTCATTACTTCTGCATTGTACCTTTTATATTCAGGCATGCTCTGGCGTGAAGGAACAAGGAATGCTAAAAATTTAACCTTACCATGAAGCTCTGGATGCTCATCGAGCAATTGCGCGTACGCCTGAAAACCCCGCACGATATTTTTTGTCGGTTCAATGCGATCCACCCGCATAATCGTCTTTTCAGCCAAGAGCGGGAGGATCTTTTCCACCGCGCGTTTTCCCGCTCGGCTTTGGACGATGCGACGTTCCTCGGTGACTGAAATGGAAATGGGGTAAGCGCGAGCCTGGGTGCGATGACCTTGCCACCAGACAGCTCCCTCCTCGAAATCAACGACAGCACCGTCAAGCAGTGTACGCGCCCCCTCCAGGAAGTTGTGTGCATCGCGCTCTGTCTGGAAACCAATGATGTCATTTCCAGCAAGTCCGTTATAAATTGCTTGAGCAATTTTGCTCGGCAAAAATTGCCAGCACCGGATATCAGGCCATGGGATATGGATAAACTGCTGCATGATAATGCTGGGATGGTGTTGGCGAATCATCGCGGGAGCCAGGTAGAGATGATAATCATGCAACATGACGACCGGCGTTGTATCCTGGCGTTCGATCTCAACATTCACAGCATCCGCAATTGCGCGGTTCGCAACATAATAGCCATTTTCCCAGGCATCTTGAAGCTTACTCGCGGAAGTGGTACCAGCAGTAGGATCGTAGAGGTAATGCTGTAAAAACCAGAGTAGTGTGTTACAGATCTGCTCGTAGTGCTTACGATAAACCGACTTCGCTATCGCAACATAGCGAAGTTGCATCTTCTGGCCACGCGATGGAGGCTGGAGTAATCCATCATTATTTTGTTGGGCTTCTCTAACGGCTATGCGGTCACCCTCTGTCATAGCCATGGCGACCCAGGTGACCTCAAGGCGATTCGCTGCGCCAATCAGCGCTGTAACCATACCACCTGAACCTCTACGCTGCTTCAATGTCTTATTATGGCTGATATGATATTCGACGGGGCCGCGATTCGAAGCAATAATGAGTCGGTTAGCATGGATGAATTGCATCTGTGGCAATGTATGTACCATTGGTGATGTGGGCATGGATCGATCCTTTCTACAGTCCTCACCATCCTCATCTTTGAGGCCGTACCTTGACCAGTCAAAAATTCCTTTCCGGCCTAAGTGGCCTGGAAGATACCGATACTCTGTTCTGAAACAAGAACAAACAGATCAGCACATAATGATGCACAATTAGACTTCCTCAGGTATAGTACCACATAATTGGGCATCTATGGGCTAAGTGTCCTAGCTTACTATTACCAATAGGTCACAAAATGTATTGTTTGTCTCTGATATAGTATGGTATACAGCAGTGAAAGGCCTTACTCATGATACGCATTGATAACCGCTCTCAGACTCAACTTCGCCCCGTGCGCATGACTGTTGATTACCTGGACTATGCCGAGGGATCGGTATTGATCGAGGCAGGAAACACGCGGGTACTGTGTGCCGCCAGCATTGAAGAGAAAGTGCCTCCTTTTCTGGAAGGCAAAGGCCAGGGCTGGGTAACTGCCGAGTATAATATGTTACCTCGCGCAACCCATACGCGTAGTTCGCGTGAACGAGACGGTCGCGTGAGTGGAAGAACACAGGAGATCCAGCGCTTAATCGGCCGTTCTTTACGAGCAGTTGTTGATTTGGGCGCACTTGGACCTCGCACCATCACGCTTGACTGCGATGTGTTACAGGCCGATGGCGGTACTCGCACGGCATCCATCACCGGTGCGTACGTAGCCCTGCACCGGGCATGTTCGCTGCTCCTCAAAAGAGGAGAACTGGCCGTATTCCCCGTACGAACAGCCGTAGCAGCGGTGAGTGTTGGCGTCGTCGGTGGTGACATCATGCTCGATTTATGCTTTGCAGAAGATTCGCGTGCAGATGTCGACTTCAATGTAGTAATGACTGCCGCACACGATTTTATCGAAGTACAGGGAACCGGCGAAGGTGGCGTTTTTAGCCGTGCGACAATGGACTCTCTGGTGGACCTCGCTGAGCAGGGCATCAGCGAACTCCTGGAAATTCAGAAGCGGTATGTGTAAAAGGACGGGCGACCCTGCATTTTCCGCCCAGGATATTCCGGTACCAAAGTACCGCCAACATTCTACACACACCATTCCAAACGTTTAAAATAATTGAAACGCACAGACATGATTGAATCTACCCGAATGACCTACTACCCTTGCCGATAGCCGGGGCTTCTGTTAGAATCCTCCCGGATATCCGAAAAGTAAACGACCTGCCGGACCAGCCGCAGAGTCGAGAGGAGCGCAAATTGAAAGTGAAGACAGACCGAAATTGGTTCTGGCGCATAATCGATTTTATCAACCCACTACGTGATCCTAGCCTGACTGTGGCTGTCGTGCTCACCTTCATTGAAGAAGCCGGACAGCACGACCCATGGTACTGGATTATTGTTGTTGCGCTTGTCAACTGGGTGGCTGTAAGGGGAATAGTCTGGTTGGTAGTCAATTTCACCTTTGCCAGTGTCTTCTTTTGGCGGCGCGCCTGGTGGGCCATTCGACATCCTCGCCTTGCCTGGCGCATTATGGATGCTGTCGGGCATGAAGAAATCGTGATTGGCGGCTTTTCATCTCTTACAGAAGGCATGATGTTGCCGGACGGGTCCACTCTTCTGAGTATGAGCCCCGTCCTGGGAGCAAGCGGTATTCATGTCATTGGCGAGTTACCCGCTGGAACCGAAATACCCATGTTGAGTATGCCCAACGGCCAGATAGCTCCCGACCTGGCTGCGCTTGCAGGTAACTCTGGTTTCTATCCCAGCACTCATTCTGGTGCACTCCCTGGCATCGCAAATCAAAATACGATGGGCTTCCCTCAAGTTGGAGGGAATGCATTTGCTGGCCAGCAGCCCTACACTGCTTTCCCTCACGGCTTCCCCCAGCGTTCTTCCCAGGAAGAAGACAGCCTGCGCCAACAACTAGCTACCATTACACAGCTGATGGACGATTGGATGCAATTTACTGAGGAGAAGTGGCGCACAGTCAGTGATAGCCAGCTTGGCTGGAAACCTCTCCGTGGGCGATGGGGAAATTGGGATGACATTTTCCAGGATGCCTTTGCCGCTAAAACTTCCGATCCCATGGCAAAAGCAGCGCAAACAGCCGGAGAAGCAACCGCCAGGCGCTATGATTTCTCAAAAGAGAAAGGTTCTGCTGCCTCTGCAGTAGCCTGTTTCTTGCGCGATATGATGACTCTGCGTCAAGGCTTAGAAATGATAGAACCCTCGATGGATAATACTCCTGAGACACCTTCTATACAGCCAGTGGTCCACCCAACACAAACACCATATTCCACCAATATGAATACTCTGCGTAGTGGTTTTGGTAACTCCGCCACTGCCCGCAACTCGCTCATACGCCACCCATCGCCAATCTACGTGGATGCAGACGCCCAAAAGTAAGAAATGCTACCTATGTACACAACTTCACAATATAATGTCAGTGTACGCCCTGAACTGGAGAGTTTGGCCGAATATCTGCCTGGAGAATCTCTCGAAGCGTTCAGCATACGCACTGGTATACCCATTCATTGCATAATTAAATTAAACAGCAATGAAAGCCCTTATGGTCCGGTGCCATCGGTCATCAAAGCCTTAGGCGAATGCGAACACTATAACAATTATCCCGATAGCGATGCGACTGTTCTGCGTTTTGCCCTTTCAGCTTATACAGGGCTTGAAGGATCTCATATTGTCTTAAGCCACGGCAGTAATGAATTGATCAATCTGCTCTGGCATATTTTTCTGTCAGTAGGCGACAACATCATTTGCTGCACCCCCACCTTCTTACTCTACACATCCATCACCTCATTTTGTGGTGCTTCAGTCATCGAAGTACCTCGCACAACTAGATATGAGATCGATGTTGAACATATTTTGGCTGCTCTCACACCTTCCACAAAGCTGATTGTAATCTGCTCGCCCAATAATCCAACCGGCAATCCTATTGCTGAATCAGACGTAATGGCTTTGCTGGAATCGGGACGTATCGTCGTAATAGATGAGGCCTACGTAGAGTTTTCCCAGCGACCAGGGGGATTTGCTCACCTCGTGCCACACTATCCTAACCTTGTCGTTTTACGTTCCTTCAGTAAATGGGCGGGATTGGCAGGTCTTCGCATCGGATACGGCTTATTCCCCGTATGGATTGCAAACTACATGCTCCGCGCACAGTGTCCTTTCGAAGTCAACGTCGCGGGCCACATTGCCGCAATTCAGACACTTGCGCACCTGGAATGTGTGCTTGCCAATGTGCAACGCATTGTGCAAGAGCGGGAACGACTCTTTGACATATTGAACAGCCAATCCTATCTCACACCCTATCCTTCGCAAGGTAACTTCATTTTCGCGCGCCTAAACGATGTAGATGTGAAGATCGAACAAGTACGCGCTGTTGTTGAAGAACATGGCATTCTGTTGCGCTACTTCCAAAAACCCACAATGCATAACTTCCTACGCGTAACTGTTGGCTTACCCGAACACACAGATAAACTGGTCGAGGCGTTAGCAAGGGTGACACTCCGCAGCCGCTAAAGCGGCGCAGCTTCTTCCGGCACTGCTACTTAGTCGGTTGTTCGAGTGGATGTAGCGTGGCTACGACTCGTTGAACAACCGGAGTGGGTGAGCAATACCTGATACAGTGTTCGCTGTCCCGAACACTGTATCCTGCGCGGTGCCCTGCGCGTTCCTTGCTCCATGCCTGGCGTGGTTGGTAGAGAGCCTTCCTTCACCTTTGGCGACTTGGGAGCCTGAAACACCTCCCACTTTCGTGGGCCTCTCTGTTGCCAGAGGAGCTTGAGGCTTTTCCTGAGAGAAGGTCTGGTGATACCGAGCAAGGAGGCGTTTGCCGATGAAAATGCTGGCATTTCTGTCGGCATTGCCGCGCATCCGGCAGACTGAACAGAACACCAGTGGAGCACCAGGGGTGTATCCTTCGGCTGGTTGTCCTGCATCATAACGAGCAACCGGGGCGCCGCAACGGGCACAGTCCCTGCTCGTATTTCTCGGGCTGACTCGACAGGTGAGTATTCCCTCGTTCCACGCTTTATATTTCGTGTAGTTGAAGGTTTTCCCCCTCAACCAGTACGAGCGTTTTGCGTTGCCCCTCCTGCTGTACTTACCCTTGTGCGGCTTGAAGTGTCCAAGATGCTCGAACACCAGCACACTCGCCTGATGCTGCTGCGCGAACTCTACGATGCGGTGACTCACCTGATGGGCGCTGTCCTCATCAAGTGCGCGTATTTTGGCCCACAATGCCGCATTGTCTTGCTCCCCCTCAGCGAGCGTGCCTGTCTTGCATCGGTTGCGTGCTATCCGTCCTAACTGTCTCGCGCCTTCGGCCGTGGAGTTGCTTTCCTCCCTCAATGAAGCAGGTCGCAACCACCGTGCCTTCGACCGTGAGAATGGTGCATACGGCTAAGTGTCTGGTCATATTCAAGTCAATGGAACACATACGTGTCTCAGCATTGCTTGCGACTTGCTGTTCCACTTTGCCAGGTGCGGAGAACTTCTTCTGGAGAGCGGTGTGCAAGTTCCACTGCTGTCCGTCCTGCACCAACGTTGGGCTTGCTATGTTCCATCCATCGGGGATGACACGCCCTTGAATGCGGCATTTTATCCACGCCCAACTTCCCCCTGTCCAGAGCTTGAGCAGGATGCTCTGTGCTGTGCGCTCTTTCCATTGTCCAGCATACAGCGTGACGCTGCGGTTCCACCTGCGCGGGGGCGACTTCCGGGCGAATGCTGAACTTTTTGCCACGCGCTCTTGCCCTCTCCTTCTGCTTGCGCCACTTCTCTAGTTGGGTGTAAAACGAGTGTGCAGAGCCAAGTGCAGCGTGAATAGCGGCGCGACGGAACATGGCAGGTATACCAGCTGAGAGAGCGCCAGAGAGCGGCATTACTGGACGAGGGTTGGCTTTGGTAGTATGGGTGAGCTTTTCCAGGGCTGTGAGCGCTTCTTGGTTGGAGAGGTTGAGAACGTGCTCATGCAGGGTGATGACCTCGAAATAGAAGGCGGCAACTTGATTGAAGAGGTCTTGTGTTGCAGCAAAATAGGAGGAGTGAGCAGGCTGATAGCTCAGTGCTTGTCGGATGGTTGTTGTCGCCTTCGCCATGAGACTGCTCGCTCCTTTTTTTTACAGTTCTCTCACCTTTTCTTTTTGTGCAAGGGGAAAGCGGTGATTTGACGCTCCTCTCTTGCCATACTTTTCTCCACATCCAACGGGTTTTTGGCTCAAGCCGCGGACAAACCCGCCTATCTACACGAGCTAAAGCCTTGATAGATTGCGGTGGGTTTTTTCTCTGTCAAATCAACTTAAGGGACTCTCGAAAATTAAATTGTCCCAGAGATGATATAGCCCGAGAGATTGTTGATTGTCAGATAACATGGTTTATGGTAACTTTTAGGGCATATCACCTGCTCCCCCTCAGACCATCTTTACTCCTAGGTGGTTGTCAGATCCGAAATCAGGACCGATTCTGACCGCATGAGCCAGTATACTGGGCAAATAAGATCATTCTTTGGAGGAAAGACTCATGTCTGGAGCAAACGATTTCGATTTTCTTCTTGGCTCTTGGAATATTCGCAACAGGCGGCGTACGAACCCATACAGCCCCAATCAAGACGGTGTGTGGGAAGAATTTGCGGCCAGCCATACAGGCGCAAAATATCTCGAGGGAAAAGTCATCATCGAGCAGTATGAAGGCACGTTTCCCAGTGGGGAGAAAAGGCTAGGACTCACCATTCGCACCTTTGATCAGCAGAAGCAGCAATGGTCGATTCGGTGGCTCGACAATCGAAATCCACCGGATTTCAGGCCGCTGGTAGGAAAATTTGAAGATGGCGTTGGACTATTTTCTCAGGTGATAGAAACCCCAGATGGTCAACCGCTGCATGTGCGGTTTACTTGGGATGAGATTACGGCGAATACGGCGCGCTGGCAGCAGGCTTTTTCGTTTGATGGGGGGTTGCATTGGGAGACGAATTGGGTGATGGAGTTCACAAGAGTGCGGTAGCCATCACGGTTGTGGCGAGGCCCTTGGGGCCTTGCATTTCAATGAAAGGAGCGAGATGTATGTCAGATACGAGTGCTGATACGCGTGTTGGGTTGGGCGCGAGCGCGAGACAAGCGCTGGCGCAAGCCATGGAAACGTGCTGCCCCGTCATAGAGCTGCGCCAATATGTGATGAAACCAGGTCGCCGCGAAGATCTCATTGCCTTGTTCGAGGAGCATTTCATTGAGGGGCAAGAAACATACGGCATGCGGATCATCGGCCAGTTCCGCAATCGCAACCATCCTGACCAGTTCGTCTGGATGCGCGGTTTTGCCGACATGGAGGCGCGGCGGAAAGCCTTGGAGGGCTTTTACGGTGGCCCGATCTGGAAAGAGCATCGCACTGTGGCCAACGACACGATGATCGATTCGTCAAATGTGTTGTTGCTCAAACCTGCTCGCGCCGCATCAGGCCTTCGGCTCGATCCGGCCGATCGCCCAACGATGGATGCGAAAGGCCCGGCGGGAGGGATCATCATCGCGACGATCTACTCTTTCGATGCGCCGGTTGACGCGAAATTTGTCGATTTCTTCGAAACCGACATCGCACCCGCGCTTCGCGGCGCTGGCGCGACGCTTTTGGGACATTTCGTCACCGAGCCGAGCGAAAACACCTTTCCGCAGCTGCCGGTGCGCGAAGGCGAGCACGTCTTCGTCTGGCTCGCCTCGTTCGCCGCCGACGTGGCGTATGCGGCGCATCAAATCGTTTTGACAAAGAGCCAGGCGTGGATCAAATCGCTTGTCCCCGCTTTGAAGGTTTGGCTGTCAAAGCCGGCAGAGGTGTTGGAATTGGCACCGAGCAGGCGTTCGCTCTTGCGCCATCGCTCGGCTCAGGAAAGTGCCGACGCCGCGCCGCAGTGACATTGGGAACGCTTCACACTTTGTCTGATAGAGGTAAGGTTAGGTTACCGGAGGCGTGTGATGAGGAAGCGTTTCGGGAAGTGACGCATGCTGCGATTGTAGTCGCTCAACAAAAAAACGCAGCACGGAACCAGTCTCATTCGATGCGATTGTCCCGTATTGCCCTAGAGATGAGAGACTGTAGCCCAAAGAGCTCTGAGAGGCAGAAGAATGGAACTGATCGAAGAAGTGAAAGAGTTACTGATAGAGACGGAAAAAGTGCTCAAAGGCAGTGCGCGCCGCTTGTTTATGGCACGGACAGTACATGCATTGGGAGAAAGAGGAAAGCCGCCTGGCAGAACAGGAGTTAGGATGGAATCGTGGGACCATCCGGAAAGGTCAGCGCGAATTGGAGAGCGGGATCATCTGTCTCGATGCATATTCTTTGCGAGGCCGCAAGCGCAGTGAAGAGCATCTGCCCAACTTGCTCAAGGATAACACCGCCATCGTGGATGGGCAGAGTCAAGCAGACCCGCAGTGCAGGCACGAATCGTCTCTACACGCGCCTGACGGCAACAGAAGTGCGCCGCCAGTTGATCGCGCACTATGGCTATCGTGATGACGCATTGCCCACTGCGGAGACGATCGCCACCAAGCTGAACGAGCTGGGATAGTATCCAAAAAAGGTGGCCAAGAGTCAACCCCAAAAAAACTCCCCGAAACCGATGCTATCTTCGCCCAGGTGAAGCAGATCAACGAGGAGGCAGATGCCGATGAGCAGACCGTACGGATCTCGATAGATGCCCGCGTCCACGGTCAAGGTTGGTCCTTTCGCACGAGGAGGCAAGAGCCGCCTCTCAACCAAGGCCGCCGACCATGACTTTGAGGCGGAAGCCACGGTGACCCCTGTGAGCATTTTCTTGCCCGCCTTCGATGAGATCTTTTTCTATGGTGTGATCTCGAAAGTGACCAGTGATTGTCTGGTGGATCGTTTGGTTGATTGGTGGGAAACAGTGAGAGAGCGCTTTTCCCAGATCAAGACGATCGTCATTCATGCAGATAATGGACCGGAGAGCCACAGTCGGCGCACGGAAGTCTCATGCAGCGTCTGCTGGAGTTTGCTCAGCGGTATCAGATCACCGTACGTCTCGCGTATTATCCACCCTATCATAGCAAATACAATCCGGTCGAACGCTGTTTGGGGCATTTTAGAACAGCACTGGAATGGGGCTTTGCTTGATTCAGTCGAGGCAGTGATCCAGTATGCCAAAACCATGAGCCTTCAAAGGGAAACATCCCGTGGTCGAATTGGTGACGACTACGTATCAGACCGGCGTGAAACTGACCAAGGAGGCTATGGATGCCGTAGAAACCCAACTTCAGCGATTACCCTCTCTGGGAAAGTGGTTCGTGGATATCAACTGTTCTCCGCCAGCTATTCGGGATGATTAATTATTCTTGAGTCCCTAAGATCACTATCTTGGGGCAACCTTGCCCATACTCTTCTCTACGATGTACAATTTGGGAGTGCAGAGGACCGCAGCCTCACACAAACTCTATTTTTTCATGCGGCGGAGAGCCAAAGGGACATAACATCCCTCAATATGGAGGATTTTTTCATGCCAGTCAACATAAACGAGTTAACCGCAATCGAAGACATAGTAGCACGCGAGATACTCGACTCTCGCGGGAACCCCACCATCGAAGTAGAAGTATTACTCATGGGTGGCGAAACCGGAGTTGCAGCAGTTCCCTCCGGCGCCTCAACTGGAGTACACGAAGCAGTAGAACTGAGAGATGGAGACAAGAGTCGCTATAGCGGTAAAGGAGTTTTAAACGCCGTTATCAACGTTAGTGAAACCATCCGCGAAGCCATAGTCGGCATCGAAGCCACCGAGCAAATAACGATAGACGAATTAATGATCGAACTGGATGGCACACCAAATAAAGGTTCGCTGGGTGCAAACGCCATACTCGGCGTCTCACTAGCAATAGCAAAAGCAGCGGCCAATGCCCTGGAGCAACCACTTTATCGTTATCTTGGAGGCGTATCAGCTCGCACGCTACCGGTCCCAATGATGAATATTTTGAACGGGGGTAAGCATGCTGACAACTCGACCGACATGCAAGAATACATGATTCTGCCTATTGGCGCTTCCAGCTTTCGCGAAGCCCTGCGCACGGGTGCCGAAGTATACCAGAGTCTCAAGAAAGTACTGCATGGTAAAAAACTCAACACCAATGTCGGCGATGAAGGCGGCTTCGCTCCCTCACTCAGTTCCAACCGTGAGGCGCTCGAGATTATAGTAGCCGCTATTGAGTCGGCGGGCTATAGACCCGGAGTAGATATTTTCCTCGGCATGGACCCTGCTTCCAGTGAGTTCTACGAAAACGGCAAATACGTGCTGGCACGCGAGGGACGCACGCTCACCTCAAGCGAGATGGTCGATCTCTACGAGCAGTGGATAAACGAGTATCCCATTGTCAGTATTGAAGACGGACTGGCTGAAGATGATTGGGATGGTTGGAAATTTTTGCGCCAGCGCCTGGGTAACCGTATACAACTCGTGGGAGATGACCTGTTCGTTACTAATACAGCGCGTCTTAAGCGCGGCATCGAGGAACAGTCTGCCAATTCTATCTTAATCAAACTTAACCAGATCGGCACGTTAACCGAGACGCTGGAAGCCATCGAGATGGCCAAACGTGCCTCTTTTACCGCTGTCGTCTCGCATCGTTCCGGCGAAACCGAGGATACAACTATTGCCGACCTGGTAGTTGCCACCAATGCCGGACAGATCAAGACTGGAGCACCTGCGCGTAGCGAACGCGTTGCCAAGTACAACCGCCTGCTCGCCATCGAAGACGAGCTTGGCGAAAAAACAGCTCGCTACGCTGGTTTCAGTGCTTTTTATAATGTGCCTTCGCTGTATGGCAGGCAGTAGGGTTCATATTGTTCAGCAAACGGGCTGGGCGAAGAGAGGCAGTATGTTGAGACAAACTTCTGAAAATGAGAAGAGCACGCAAGAACGGCGTAAAGCGCATGTAATCCACTACAACCTTAGCTACATTGTCCAGGGTGCCGAGCTCGGAACAGATGGCGCAATCGTACTACTTCACGAGCTCATGGGTGGAGCATTTACCTGGAGAGACATTCTGCCCCGGCTGGCACCTGCAAACCGGGTGATTTATGCCATTGATATGCTCGGCTATGGCCAATCCGATCATCCCTGGCAAGCAGACACCTCCATCTGGGGACATGCAGATTGCCTGAATTTTTTGTTCGAGCAGCTCAACCTTACCAATATTGTGCTGGTGGGACACGGCATCGGAGGGGGCGTAGCCCAGGTACTGGCAACGCGCCTGAGCCGGGATCGAGTCGCCGCGTTGGTGCTGATTGACACCATCGCCTACGAATACACATTTGCCCCAGACTGGCCATTACCAGACATGAAAAAGCAGCAAGAACCCGACCGGCCAAAAGAGACGGAGCTTGAAGATTTGGTCCACGAATTGCAAGAAACGCTCCCTCATGGCTCACAAAACCCCGATCGTTTCAAGCAAGCCATGAACGACTGGATTACGCCCTGGGAAAGCGAACTGGGCAAAGAAGTCCTTTTCCAGCACATTCGCTTATTGCTGCCACATTACTCCAATGCGGTGGCTTCTGATTTGAAGGTTATGGGGAAACCTACGTTGATTATTTGGGGCGAAAATGATGCGCAGATGCCTTTAAAAATGGCCCAACGCCTGCATCATGACATTCCCGAATCTCGTCTCGTAATCATTCCTGGTGCCGGACACCTGGTCCTATTTGACGCACCTGATGATGTAGCCGGCGCTATCAGGGATTTTGTGGGGAGATTGTGACGACTCCCCGCGGCACAAGCCGGGGGCTTCTGGAATGACGCGGCCGTGTCGTCCCACGGCTTTTTGCAAGATATTCAAGGAAGCGTTATGATCTCGATCGAGCATGAGCCCGCACTGCTCACACTCGTACACGCGTACCGATAGCGGCATGTCTTGTGTGTGCCCGCAGCCCGAACAGGTTCGCGAGGTGTGCGCCGGGGGAACTTTCAACACCATACGGCCAGCTTCTTCCGCTTTACTGCATAGGGTTTGAAAGAACGCAGACCACGACGCATCTGCGATGCTTTTCGCCAGCTTGCCGTTCTTTACCAGATTGCGCACCACCAATGCCTCCACCGCAATCAGGCCGTACTGATTGACGAGCCGACGCGTGTGCTGCTGCACAAAGTTCTCGCGGCGGTGCCGGATGCGTTCATGGACCAGGCTCACCTCCCGTTTGCGGCGACGGCGTTGCTGCATCTCTTTCTTGGTTTTCGCGAGCCTGCGATTGGCTTTTGCCAGCGCGTGCTCTTCCTGGCGAAAGAACCGCGGATTGTCAATCTGCCGCCCGTCGGAGAGGTAGGCGAAGGTCTTGAGTCCCACATCGATGCCAACGTGCTCAGGCGAGGCTGGCAACACAACAGGTTCCACCTCGTCGCAGCAGATCGAGACGTACCACTTGCCAGTGGAACTTCTTCTGACGATGGCCGTCTTGGGCGTGCCTTTGAGGGGACGATGCCGCACCAGTTTCACATGGCCGATTTTGGAGAGCACCAACTTGCCGTCCTGCGAGAACGCAAAACAGCCTTGCTTGCCGGGGGAAGCATACTGAGGAATGTCAGGCTATCATAGCGGAACCTGGAACGATAGCGGGGATAACCGATGCGCTCACCTGGGGCGCATCCCCGAAAATACGCCTGGAAAGCCAGGTCCACCCGCTTGACCACGTTCTGAAGTACCTGGGCGTTGACTTCTGCCAGCTCTGGACGCACTGCCTTGCACGCAGGCAGCTCCGCGCACTGCTGAGCGAACCCAAGCGAGACGCCCGCCATGCGGTAGGCGTCCCTTCGCTCTTGCAGTGCCGCGTTATAGCTCTCACAACAGAGGGTCAGCCACCTGTTGAGCGTAGTCTGCTGCTTCTTGGTCGGATAGATGCGGTACTGAAAGGTCTTTTTCATGTCACAAACACCCTTCTTTTCGGCAGCGTGAAAAGCGGAAACTGACCTCCTCTCTTACAAGAAACCCCTGCTTCACTACCACATCTGAAGATGGGAATCCTCACGGCCGGACTTTGGGTAGAGTATTCATGCAGTGTGAATATTGTTGTTAGTTTGTCACGAAGCTAATTTGATACGCCCCTCATTATCTGGGGAAGAATTGATCCTGGAACCTTTCCTTGTGGGAGAAACAGCCCTCAAACTGGCCTGATTCTCTTGCTGAAACGCCTCACAACAGTGATTGTATTCTTCCGCGAGAAGAATGTAGGTGTCGTACATCTGCTCAAGCACTTCTAACGAACTTCCTTGCTGCTCTGCCATGACCAGTTCATACCATTGTTGCTGCATAGTTTTTTGGGCTCGTTCAAGCTCAGTCAATGTCATCAAAGTACTCCCAGTTCTTCCATATTTCGGCGGGAGAGGGGAGGGTGAGAGTGATGTGGGGCACCCCGCACCCCGGCAAAGGGCGTTGCCCTCTGCACCCCTGCTGAAAAGTTACAGCATTTATGAGGCTTTACGATGTTGTTTCTGTTCATTGTATTCATGGCTGAGCTGCGTTATCAGCGCTTTCGCATCCTGATAACGCATCGTCTCTGGATGTTCAGGTTCAGGCTTACCTAAGTGCTGGCACAACTTGCGAATACTGGTCAACTGTTGATCCGTAGCAGTGGCATCAGCAGGGCCTTCTTCCGCAGTTGTACCATTTGCCTTGTCGTTACTTCCTACCGCTGCGGATCGCATAGAAGCGAGAGGTTTTTGTCCATTACCGTCAGTTGCAGGCATACTCCGATCGACCGGAGCGTCCACAATCCGGTGCTCTTCGTTCAATTCGGGGGCGAACTGCGTGCCAAATCCCAAAGCAGCGAGGGCACGACCTATGGCCCCGGTTTCTGCTTTCTCTGCGTACTCGCTGAATGATGCTGCCTTCTCACTCTTATAACCAGTTGCACTGCCGCCCTTGCCATCCTTTACGGTGGCCTTAAACATTGCATAGCCCTTGGCACGTTTGATCATCTTCTCAGAGCGCCGAGTCTCAGCATTCCAAACGTAGACTTCTTCTTGAGTGTCACGATCCAGATCCAACGTGATCAACTCAGTGAAGATTTCTCCTTCCGGGCAGACCTCTCTGAACCAGACGAGTCTCCATTGAACAGGGAGATACTCCTGTGCTCCTTGTTTTGACTTGAGCTCAATGAGGTGCTCTCTTGGGTTAAATGTGGGTATCTGCTCTTTACTCGCCATTATCGTGTTCCTTTCCGATCCGATAGTCTATACTCTTGTTATACTTCTTGCTATTACATGAATAGCAAAGAGGCTGCATATTTGAGATGTCAGATGTACCACCCCTCGTGATGGGAATCACATGGTCGGCAGTCAGTTTGATCTCAGGTTCTCGTCTGCCACCACAAAGACAGGTAGAGTCGTATTGCAATTTGAGATCTCTCCATTGCTGCGGAGTATATGACCCACCTGCTTGAGTTTTACGGGTACGTCGCCTTGAAAAGTGAGCCTTATCAATGGCAATGTAGATTTCTGGATGAGTCTTTCGATGAAGTTTTCTCCTCTCACGAATCTCCTGTTGTCTCTCTTGATAGTCGATTCTTTTCTGTTCTTTGACTTGTTCCGCAAGTTTTTGATAGTGATTCCTGCGATACTGCTTGAGATGTTCTCCATGGGCTTTCTGATACTGCTTGCGAAGTTCCAGAATCTCCAAGGCATGCTCTCGATAATAGGTCTTTTTCTGATTGCGGATTTCCTCGACATGCTCTTTATAGTAATCTCGGCTCTGCATGTTCAGCGTATCAGCATGTTCCTGATAATACTGCTTATGGTAATCAGGTCGAGAGTCTCGCCATGCTGCGTGATTGGCCAAGATCCGTTCTCTATTCTTTTGATAGTGCGCTTTGTTGCTCGTACTCGAACATGCCCGGCATGCTGCATGTAATCCCCCTGCACCGATCTTGTGCTTGCTAAACGAACCAACACACCTACTCTCTTTACACTTCGTGCACCGCTTACCCTCGCACTGACAACCTTCGAAAACATGCTCTATCATGTTATACTTATCCATCCAAGTTTTAGAAATTTTGTTCTAACAGTATACCCGACGTAACACATTCTGTCAACTTTGGCTATCTATGTATTCTTTTTTTGAGGGCAAAAGGAGGTAATGATCGGAATACCCACGTCATCCATCATGTTGTATGATATATACTACTCAATGAATGAATACCTGGATGCATTCAGATATGTAAGGAAGTATGAGCATAGCCGGGAACAAGCAGGAAAAAATCCATGAGTGCCACAATTATTTACAATGAAATACAGACGGCCCTCAAGCGAGGCGAACGCTTCGCTATAGCCACGGTCATCAAAACTGCCGGCGCTGCTCCATGCGGTGTCGGAAGCAAAATGTTAGTTCGCGCCGATGGCACAACCAGCGGCAGCTTTGCAGGGCCCAAAACTGACGGTCGAGTAGCGCAGGAAGCACTGCAGGTCATACATGACGGCCAATCCCACCTTACACATATCCACCTGGACGCCGACCAGGGCGAAGCAGTAGGCAGTTGTGGAGCGACCCTCGAAGTTTTCTTTGAAGTCCTGCATCCAGAGCCTCGATTGATCATCGCAGGCGCAGGATACGTGGCACAGGCGCTGGCACGACTGGCGTCCGCGCTTGATTTTCGTATCGTGGTCGTGGATGACCGGCGGGACCTGGCCGACCCGGTTGTCTTCGAAGAGAAAGTGCAACTCACCTTTGGGGATATCCCGCAGACGATACACGAACTGGAGCCTGACGAGTCGAGCTGGATCGTGATCGTCACCCGCGGTCACCATCTCGATAAGGATGCACTCCAAGCTGCGCTAGGAACCAATGCAGCATATGTAGGCATGATTGGCAGTCCGAGCAAGGTGAAGCGTATCTTTAAAGACCTGCTGAAAGAAGGTATTTCGCGCGAGCGATTAGAGCAGGTACACGCACCTATCGGCTTAGACCTGGGAGCCGAGACCCCCGATGAAATCGCCCTGAGTATCGCTGCCGAGATGGTGATGATCCGCAAGAAGGGCAGCGGCGCGGCGCTCAATACGCTACACCATGTGCTGGACGAAGAGGTTACGGTTGAGAGCCGGTAGACGCACATAGGCTCAAGACGCTTCGCGTTGCCTCTCTTCCCCACAATAGTTGCCAAAACCTTAACCAGAGCTTGCACCAGTCAAGATTCTGTCGTTAACCTACGTCCGTTGAAGTTTCTGCGCTAGCCCAAAGGCCCAACTGGACGGGAGGCTCAACTACGGTGAGCCTGTTTTTCTGCTTCCATTCGTTATGTCGCTGCAGGAGCAAGGTTTTGACCTCGCCCTTGTTTTTGCAGGCAGCCAATTCT
>Ga0207684_10001665_pt1 | contig 23622 bp, 20 predicted proteins | sample KBSK5501metaG_FD_184342 | JGI IMG/M metagenome (GOLD analysis project Ga0207684, IMG submission 184342) | Corn, switchgrass and miscanthus rhizosphere microbial communities from Kellogg Biological Station, Michigan, USA - KBS K5-50-1 metaG... | ecosystem: Host-associated > Plants > Roots >...
GCCGTTTTAGGTTAATCAGATCGAGTGTCCGAAGAGCTTCGTCGGCAAGGTCGTTATGAAGAAAGACTTCGGCCAAATCCATGATCGCGGCCGAGGAATTTTTTACCTGGGGTAATAGCTGAATGCTATCCGATTTTCTTCCAAGGGCCAACAGGCTAGCAGCTTTCAGCGGAATTCCTGACACCGGGAATCGATCCGGCGGAATTGTTTCAAGTGTGGAGAGGGCCTGGGCAAATTCTCCTTTTCGCACATAGAGGTCCGCCAGATCGAGTTTCAGGTCGGTATTGTTCGGAGTGAGGTCTATGGCTTGTTGGTATTGGCTGATGGCTTCGTCTTCCTTATTTTGCGCAGCCAGCGCGTTCGCCAAATGAGTGCGTGCGACAACGGATTTCGGATTGAGTTGCACCACACGCCCAAACAGGACTTCAGCTTCTGCGTAGCGTTGCTGCTCGCCACGAATCATGCCCAACAGCGTGAGAGCCTGCTCATCATTGGGATTTGACGAAAGCACGGACCAGACCGAACTCTCGGCGGCTGCCAGATCGCCACGCTTGAATTGAGCTTGGGCGCTTACTGTAGAGCTTGCCTTTGCTGATGACTTCTGAGCCGCAGGGTTCTGGGCCCAGGCGCTGATGGCTGCACACAAGCCAAGCAGTATTAGAACCGGTGGCAGCGAACGGCTCTTCACAGATCTAGCCTACCACGCTGTACGGCGCGCACCGCCACGGCATGTTGGGCAAATCTTTTTGATCCTACGTAGAATAGTCGGCGTTGATACGAACGTAATCAGCAGTCAGATCCGTCGTGAGGAACTTGGTACTTGCAAGTCCGCGCTGAAGGGTAATACGAACATCACAAACGGGCTTTGCCAGATGCTGGTGTGCTCTTCTCTCATCGAACCGGCAACTTGCACCATTACGACATACCAATTGTGAACCAATAAAAATACTCACCTTGTCCGAATTAATTGGTACCCCGGAAGATCCCACGGCCGCCAAGATGCGTCCCCAGTTCGGATCAGCTCCGGCCCAGGCCGTCTTTACTAATAAGGAGTGAGCGACAGCTCGAGCTACTTGCAGCGCCTCTTTTTGACTACTGGCCTGCTCGATTGAAAGGCGGATCACATGCTGCACTCCTTCGCCGTCCGAGACAATCTGCTGCGCCAAAGACTGGCACACTTCGCTAAGCGCGTCGGCGAACAGCTTGCGTGTGGATTCTTGGTTTAGGCGAACACCACTATTGCCGGAAGCCAGCAGCAGTACAGTGTCGTTTGTGGACGTATCACCATCCACGGAAATGCAGTTGAAGGTGTGTTCGCATGCACCTCGCAGAAGCTGCCTCAACTCAGCAGGGGTGGCCGCGACATCCGTGAACAGATATACAAGCATAGTCGCGAGTTGCGGATGAATCATGCCGGAACCCTTCGCGACACCCAATACGGTGACAGTTCCTTTCCTTGACCGGAAGCGAACCGAAGCCAACTTGGGCCGCGTATCGGTCGTCATGATGGCGCGGGTGAACAGATCGACATGCTTCTTGGTCGCGCCTCGTTCCGATATCAGTGTGGCTAGAGCAGCAAGAATTTTCTCAGTGGGCAGAGGAACACCGATGATGCCGGTTGATGAGGGAAACACTTCTTCGGACGGCAGACCCAGCAATCGTCCGGCTGCGCGGCAAATTTGCCGGCAAGCCAGATAGGCGTGATTTCCAGTGGCGCAGTTGGCATTTCCGGAGTTGACGATCACCGCCCGTATGCGCCCGTGGCTCGTGGCCAAAATGGCGCGCCCAATCTCCACTGGGGCAGCAACCACTCGGTTCTGTGTGAAAACCGCAGCGGCAGTGGTTCCGCAAGCGGCCTCGACTAACCCTAGATCAAGCCGCTCGCTTGCCTTGATTCCGGCGCGCGCAGCGGAATAACTGAATCCTCGCGGCAAATAAAGTTTGCTTGGGGAACGGCGAGGCAGGGTCATGCCTGGAGCTTCACCAACCAGCTTGTCGGTGGCTCAGGCAGAATGGCAAATTTAGGGATTTCACCACGAACCATGGCCACTTCGTCACAGCAATGAAGGCGCGGGCAACTAAAGCAATCTTTATGGATTTTGTCGGGCAGATCCTCGCGCTGTGCCATGGCGAATCCCATTCTTGCGAAGAACTCCGGGATCCGCGTGAAGAGACAAATACAGCTAACTCCATGTTTTTTCGCTTGCGTCAGCAGGGCTTTCACCAGACGTTTACCGCCGGCGCAACCTTGATATAAGGGACTGACGGTAATCGAGCGAATTTCCGCTAAATGCGTTCCGTACAGATGAAGCGCGCCGCAGCCGATGATCTCATCGCCTTCTTCCAAAACCACAAAGTCGCGGACGTTTTCGCAAATCTCGGCCAAGGAGCGCGGCAGCAGTGTGCCGTCCGCGGAATAAGCTGCGATCAAATCATAGATTCGCTGCGCATCAGGCAGGATAGCTTCACGCGTGCGCATGCGCTTCCTCGCGTATGAAGTTGATCCGGCGCTTTGCATCTTCAATTGCGCGCTGTACTTGTGCTGGAGCCGTACCGCCGGGAACGTCATGAAGGGCAAGCACCGATGCGAGGTCGAGGCAGGAATAGAAATCCTCATCGAACAAGGGGTTGAGCTGGCGCAGTTCTTGCACTGATAAATCCTGAAGCTCGCAACCTTTCTCGAGGCACAATTGCACTGCCTTGCCGATTTGCTCGTGGGCCAGGCGAAAAGGGACCCCGCGCTGCACCAGGTACGTGGCCGCGGCCCACGCATTCATGAATCCGGACCGCGCAGCTTCCTGCATACGATCCAGATTGAATTCCACTGTTTTCATCCAATTCGTAACCAGAGGAATCAGGGCAAGCACGGTTTCAGCGGCGTCGAATAGCGGCTCCTGAGTTTCTTGAACGTCCTTGTTATATGCCAGTGGCAGGCCCTTCAGAGTAACGGCTAACGCGGTTGCGGTGCCGATAATGCGGGCAGCTTTGCCACGGGTGAGTTCCAGCAAGTCTGGATTCTTCTTTTGCGGCATGGCACTGCTGCCGGTGGAGTAGGCTTCGGGCAAGCACACGAAATCAAACTCCTGCGAGGAAAATAGAATCATTTCCTCGGCCCAGCGGCTCAGATGCAGTCCAATCATTGAAAGCGCATTCACGAATTCCAGAACAAAATCGCGATCACTGGTCGCATCGATGCTGTTGAATGTTGGCGCATCAAAACCCAGATCAATCGCCATGCCGCGACGATCCAGCGGCAGGGTGGTTCCTGCAACCGCGCCTGAGCCGAGCGGGCAGAAGTTAAGTCGTTTCCGGCAGTCTGCAAGCCGGTCAGCATCCCTGATAAACATCTCCGCGTAAGCCAGCAACCAATGCGCCATCAAAACCGGCTCAGCGCGTTGCAAATGGGTGTAGGCAGGCATGGCCGTGTTTCCAGAACGCTCGGCACGGTCGACCAACAGAGCGAGAAATTCCGCCAACTCCGCCCGCAACTGGTCAATGCAGACCCGGATATACAGCCGAAGATCAGTGGCAATTTGCTCATTGCGGCTCCGTCCGCTGTGAAGTTTGTACCCCGTGTCGCCGATAAGGTTGACCAGGTTCTTCTCTACGAAGTGGTGAACATCCTCAGCTTCAGAGTCTTCAAGAAACGCTGGAGAGCCGGCCGCCTGCTCTGCGATCCGTTCCAATCCTTGGAGAATTGAAATGAGCTCGCTGGAAGACACGATGCCTGCATTCGCAAGCGCCCGAGCGTGTGCGCTGCTCGCGGCCAACTCGTGAGTTAACAATCGCCGGTCAAAATCAAAGGATCGCTGCCAGCGCTCAAAACCAGGGTCAAGCGGCTGGCGGAAGCGGCCGGACCACATCTTCATCTTGCAATCTCCAGACGCGCACGGGCACGCGAGCGAGCGGGCAGGCCGAGGATGCGAATGAAACCTTCGGCATCCTTCTGCTCATAATTCTCACCCATCGTGAATCCCGCCAGATCGGTACGGTATAACGAGTATTCGGATTCGCGTCCCACCACTGCGACGTTCCCCTTATACAAAGAAAGTTTCACCGAGCCCGTAATATCTTTTTGCGTGGTTTCCACAAATGCATCGAGCGCTTCCCGCAGTGGCGTAAACCACAGGCCGAAGTAAACCAGTTCGGCATACTTCAAACCAACGTGCTGCTTGAAGTGGGCGACATCACGCTCCAGGCACAAAGCCTCGAGTTCGCGATGAGCCGCAATTAGCAGAGTTCCTCCAGGAGTCTCGTAGCATCCGCGTGATTTGATTCCTACGAAGCGATTTTCCACGAGGTCAACACGTCCGACTGCATTGCGAGCGCCAATCTCGTTCAACAACTCGACTAGAGACACGGGATCAAGCTTCGTGCCATTGACCGAGATCGGAATTCCCTTCTCAAAGCCAACCGCCACCTGTTCGGCATGATCAGGGGCTTCTTGTGGGGAACGGGTCAGTTGCCACGTGCTGTCTAGCGGCGCGTTCCCCGCGTCTTCCAATTCCCCACCCTCATGGCTGATGTGCCACAGATTTCGGTCGCGACTGTGAATCTTCTCCCGGCTGGCGGCAACCGGAATGCCGTGCTGCTCTGCGTAGTCCAGGCAATCTTCACGTGACTTCAGAGTCCACTCCCGCCAAGGTGCAATGACTTTGAGCTCGGGGGCAAGCGACTGATACGCCAGCTCGAATCTGACTTGGTCGTTGCCCTTGCCGGTACATCCATGAGCAACGGCGGTCGCGCCTTCGCGGTTCGCAACTTCCACCTGGTGTTTGGCGATTACGGGACGCGCCAACGATGTGCCCAACAAATATTTGTGTTCGTACACGGCGCCCGCTTGCAAGGCACGAAACACGTATTCGGTCAGGAACTCTTCGCGGAGATCCGCAACCACCACTTTGCTGGCCCCGGTGGCATATGCTTTTTCAACCACAGCTTCAAGGTCATCGCCCTGACCGACGTCACCAACCATCGCGATCACATCATAGGAATAATTTTCCTTCAGCCACGGAATGATGATGGATGTGTCTAAGCCTCCGGAGTATGCAAGGACAACTTTTTCAGGCATGGGCGCTCCTAATTTGTAAACGGCTCATCTCACCGCCGAGCAACAACATGAGAATCGCTTTCTGCACGTGCAGACGATTCTCTGCTTGCTCGAAAACAACCGACTGCTCGGAGTCGATGACCGCATCGGTGATCTCCTGGCCGCGATGGGCAGGGAGACAGTGCATAAAAATAGCGTGCGATGCAGCGCTCGACACCAACTCTTCATTCACCTGATAAGGCTGAAAGATTTTGCACCGCTCCCCGGCCTCGTGCTCCCGACCCATACTCGCCCAGGTGTCCGTGTAAACCGCGTCTGCCCCCGCCACGGCTTCATAGGGGTCGCAGCAGACTTCGATTGTGGCCCCAGTTTGCTGACCGATAGAACGTGCGTCGGCCACGATCTGGGCGTCGGGCTCATAACCCGAGGGAGCGGCGACGCGGATATGTGAACCCAAGCTCGCACAAGTAAGCAACAAAGAGTGGGCGACGTTGTTTCCGTCCCCGACATAGGCGAGGCAAATCTTTTTCAAATCACCAAATCGCTCTTGCAGCGTGAAGTAATCCGTTAATCCCTGACAGGGATGCTCCAGGTCGCTAAGTGCATTAATGACCGGAACGGAGGCGTGCTCCGCCATGCCTTCAATAGTTTGTTGGTCGAAAGTGCGCAATACAATCGCGTTAACCCAGCGCTCGAGATTATGCGCGATGTCGCTAAGTTTTTCTCGCGCATCGATTCGTTCGTGCGTCTGGTCCATAAAAAATGTCGTTCCGCCCAGGCTGGCCATGCCCGCTTCAAACGTAAGACGCGTACGCAGAGAGGGCTTCTCAAAGAACATGGCCATCTGCTTACCGGCCAAGGCACCACGAAATTCGGCCGGCAGGGATTTCATCAATCCAGCCAGGTGCAGAACAGCTTCCACCTCTGCTGGATTCAGATCGCGCGTGGAAACCAGATCACGGGACCAGAATCCTTTACTCTCTGGTACAGACGCGATTTGTGAAGTATTGAATGCCTGACTGTTCACCGCAGGCTCCTTTTTGTAGTTTTGCCAGCGCGCATCGGCGGTCGCTTTGCAGCGCTGGCACTCAAGGCCGAATCCAGTGCTCGTACTACTTCATCGACATGCTTTTTCTGAATGACGTAAGGCGGCAGGAATCGCAGCACCGTTTCTTGCGTCCGATTAATCAGGATTCCCTTTTGCAGCAGTTGTTGAACCGCGGCCTTGGCAGTGTCCGCGGAATCCAATTCCATGCCGAGCATGAGTCCCATACCACGTATTTCTTGAATGGACGTATGCCGGGTGCGCATGTCTTCAAGACCGGCGCGGAAGTAGTCGCCCACTTCCTGTATGTGATCCAGCAATCCGTCGAGGGTACGCAGAAATTCGATTGCTACGGCGCATGCCAGTGGTCCTCCACCGAACGTCGTGCCGTGCATGCCGGGATGCATTCCGCCGGCTACCCGGTTTGTGGTGAGCAGCGCCCCCAGCGGCAATCCCGCTGCCAGCGGTTTGGCTACCGTGAGGATGTCTGGCTGAATGCCGTAATGCTGGTAGGCGAAGTAGCGTCCGGTACGGCCTAAGCCGCATTGAATTTCATCGAGGATCAGGAGCGCACCGGTGCGGTCCGCCAATTCGCGCGCGACTTGAAGGAACTCAGGAGTGAGCGGGCGGATGCCACCTTCGCCCTGAATCGTCTCCAGACAAATGGCACAGACGCTGCCATCGAATTGGCGCTTGAGATCTTCAACGTCATTGAACGCAACAAAACCGACTCCAGGCACCAGTGGCGTAAAAGGGTGACGATACTTTTCCTGGCCGGTTGTCGCGAGAGAACCGAAAGTGCGTCCGTGAAATGAATTCTCGAGAGCGAGAAGGCGCCATTTTGCCTTGTGGCCATTGTTGTTCTGTGTGCGGGCGTAGGCGCGAGCCAGCTTCAGCGCGCCTTCCCAAGCCTCGGTTCCACTGTTGCAGAAAAATGCGCGGTCCAGGCCAGAGATTTTGGTCAAGCGTTTCGCGAGCTCTGCCTGGTATTCGTGAAAGAAAAGATTGGAGACATGAATCAGCCGGCCCGCTTGCTTTTTAAGAGTGGCGCTGATGGCAGGATGCGAATGGCCCAACGCGTTCACACCAATGCCACTCAGAAAATCCAGGTAGCGATTTCCCCGCGAGTCCCACAAATACAATCCGCGGCCCTTTTCGAAGAGAACCTTCTGACGATCGTAGGTCGGCAGCAACCATTTTTCTTCGGAACGGATGACGGTCGCGAGGTTCATCAAGCTGTCACCTCGGTTCCGTATTCAAGTTTGGTGAAATAAAACTGCGGCAGAATTTCCGCCTGAGCAGCGGGCAGAATGCGTACGCGTCCTACTCCCTTCTTCAACGCGTGGCTGCAAGCTTCTAGCTTGGGCAGCATTCCACCGGCTACTATGGAATGTTCGACTAAAGCGGCTACCTCGCGAATGTTCAACCAGGGAATCACTACACCCTCGGCATTCCTCACGCCCGCTACATCGGTGAGGAAAATCAGCGCGTCGGCATCGCACGCCACGGCGCAGGCGGAAGCCATCTGATCGGCATTGATGTTGTAGTACTCTCCATCGGAACCTAGCGCTACGGATGACATCACGGGGATACCGCCCGCGCTCCAGATGGCTTCGATCCAGCGTGGCTCTGCCCAGGAAATCTCCCCCACAAATCCGAGGTCGTATCCTTCGGTCTGCTTCTTGCGGGCTCGGAAGGCCATGCCGTCCCCCCCGCACAGACCAACGGCCGGGTGTCCTGCTGCGGCAATTCCCGCTACCAGACTTTTATTGACGATGCCTGCCAATACCATCAGCGCCACGTCACGAGTCTCGGCGTCAGTGATACGGAGCCCGTTTACGAAATCGCTTTCCTTGCCCAACAGCTTCAGCGTGCGGGTAAGCGCGGTTCCTCCGCCATGCACTACCGCAATACGGTGCCCGTCGCGCGCCAGTTCCACGACGGCGTGAGCGCATTTGTGGAGGGTGGATTTATCTTCGAGGGCCGCACCGCCGATCTTGATCACGATCTTCACTGCAAGCCTTCCTCTTCTTTCCATCCACACATCAGGTTCATGTTCTGCACTGCCTGACCTGCCGCGCCTTTCAGCAGGTTATCCAGGCAAGAAACCAGCACGAGGCGGCACCCGTCTTCGGCAAGGCAGAAGCCGAGATCGCAATAATTCGTATGCAGAGAAAACTGGATTTCCGGGAGTTGCGGCGTGGCGAAGACACGGACCCAGCGCTTGCCAGAATAAAAACCACGGAAGCAGGACTCGATTTCGACGGGTTTCATCTCACGATTCAAGTGCACATAGAGGGTGGAGAGAATTCCCCGCGGGATAGGAAGCAAATGGGGAGTAAAAATCAATTCAGATGTATTCAGGTCTAACTGTTCGAGAATTTCTCCCACGTGCCGGTGGCCGAATACAGAGTACGCAGAGAGGTTATCGGCTACTGAAACAAAATGCGTGCGTGCATTTGGCTCCTTGCCCGCGCCGGAAACTCCTGATTTCGAATCTGAGATAATTCCTTTTTTCCGATCTACGATGCCCGCCGCGAGCAAAGGAGCCAACGCCAGGATGACGGAGGTCGCGTAACACCCGGGATTGGCAACCAACGCTGCATTCGGAATGCGATCGCCATTTAGTTCTGGAAGTCCGTAGACAGCTTTCTCGGTGAGTTCGGCCGCCGTCACTGCATCTTCATCGCGGAAGCCGTAGATGGCACGGTGCTGAGCCTGTTTCAAGCGCCAGGCGCCGCTTAGGTCAATTACGCGAAGTCCTCCAGCGAGAGCCTCAGGAACGAGCGAGCGCGAGGCCTCGTGCGGAGTGGCGAGAAACAAGAGTTCTGTTTCGTGTTGCTGCAGCGCTGTCCATGAGAAGGGCTGTAGCCTAGGGCATCCGTTCCCGGCAAAAGACGGCGGCATCCCCGCTGACTTTTCTCCGTTCGTCTCGCTCTGGCGGCGAAGCAGCAAAGGCGTGTCCACTCGCGGATGGTGTAGAAGGAGGCGCGCCAATTCGCTGCCGGAATAGCCGGTGGCGCCTATCACTGCGGTTTTGAGTTTGGCCGGCATCAGGCAAGCATCTCGTGAGTGCGTGATGCAAGGCGGCTGGCGGCCCGCTTGTCCGGACAAACGATCAGGATGGTGTCATCACCGGCGATGGTGCCCACAGCTTCCGGCCAGTCCTCGCCATCCAGAGCCGCAGCGACGGGCTGAGCGCTGCCGACCGTGGTTTTGATCACCAGCAGATTCTGAGCGGGCCGCACTTCGAGCACAAACTCCCGCACCAATCGTGAGACTGGCGGCAAGGCAGATTCTGATGCCGTCTCTCCCTGCGGCTGAGCATAGCCTGTGGCAGTCTTCACTAAACCCAGATCGCGGATGTCTCGAGACAAGGTTGCCTGTCCGACTCGGAGGCCGCGGCGGCTCAAAGCGCGCTGCAGCTCTTCCTGGTTCGCGACTGGGCCACGCTCCAGCAAATCCAGGATGACCTTCTGTCTCAAGGGCTTGCTCATAGTGAATGTATATTCATCTGCATGAATAATTATTCATATTGTTAAGGGAATGGGAGTTGGTGTCAAGCAGAAAATAAACGGACCTTGGCCGGCGAGGTCTTTAGAGCGAACTTGTCGTTCACTCTGGTCAGTTCATGATGGGCAAACTCAGTGGTTTCGCGAAGCAGTGTTCAAGTTTTTGAAGGCGTTCCAATGCAACCTCCAGATTGGAGAGGCGGCAAGGCTCCAGTGTCACAACCAGCGCTGATCCCATGCTTCCGCTGGCTGATTGTTGCAGTACGGAATGCGCGGACACTCCGCTTTCCGAAAGAACACGACTCACAGCATCTGAGATATCTGCGTCTTTTGGCGCGCGCAGCCGCAAGTAGCGCGGCGATTCCAGGTCGTGGTTGAGTGGGTAAGCCTTCAGCTCTCGTGGGTTGGGCGATCCCAGAAACGATTCTGGGCGGGATATCGATACCAGATCCGAAACGACAGCGACCGATGTAGGTCCGCCTCCCGCACCGCGGCCGGAGAAAACAGTCTCGCCGCCGTGGACCCCGGCGGTGATCAGCACATTCTGATTGTCTTTAACCTGCGCGAGCGGCGACGCAAGCGGCACCAGGGCGGGTTGCACTGCTGCGTAAAGTTGTGTACCGCGTAATTCAGCAAGTGAGACTTGCCGAATGGCGCATCCGAATTTTCTGGCGCACTCGAAATCGACGGCCTCGACGCCCTCGATGGAACGGGAATAAACATCCTGCGGACGCAGTTGAGCGCCGAGACCAACTCGCGCCAGGATCGCCAATTTGCAACTCGCATCAAAACCGCCGAGATCATGCGAAGGATCTGCTTCGGCGTATCCCATTTCCCGTGCTCGTGCGAGCGCTGTGGTAAAACTGACAACTTCGTTCTGCATCTGGCTCAGGATGTAATTGCACGTGCCATTGAGAACGCCAGTCAGCCGGAAAAGCTTTTCGCCTGCTAATCCCTGCTCAAGACCACAAAGTACGGGGACGCCACCGGCGACGGACGCTCCGTATAACAACCTTTGATTCGCGTTTCGCGCGAGCTCGAGCAGTTCGTCTCCTTCAGTGGCGATCAAATGCTTGTTGGCGGTGACCACGGACTTCCCTGCACACAGTGCTTGCCGTACCCAATCTCCCGCCGGTCGTACGCCGCCAACTAGTTCGACAATGACGTCTACGTCGCTGGCCAGGATCTCGTCGAAATTGTCAGTCCAACGCAGCTGGCTCGGTACCCACGGAACCCGTTTCCGATCCACATTGCGGTTGTAAATATGCGTGAGGCGAAGCTGAAGAGAAGGACTGCAACATAGCAATTCGGTTACGGCTTTCCCGACGGTGCCAAAACCGAGAATTGCCACTTTACAAATCGAGGGAAGAGGCTCGAGACGCGCACGACTGCGGGGTCGCTTTGCAGATTCGTCGATAAGCGTTTCACGCAGACTTAGACCCATGATTCACCTGCCTGGCACAATGCGTGCGAAGAGTCATCCAACAGCTGGACTTTTTCCGGCGGGAAGAACAAGCGATGGAGGCGCTGCACCGCTTCTTCGGCTTTCGACTCATCGACCAGAAAACTGATGTTTCGTTCCGAGGCGCCCTGACAAATCATTCGAACGTCGATATCAGAAATGGCACGGAATACTCGGCTGGCAATCTCCGGCCGCCGCCGGATCTTCTCACCTACCAGGCAAACCAGTGCCTGGTGATTTTTCCATCGCACTTTTGCCAAGCCTTGCAATTCTTCCGCGATCGCAGGCAGGGCTGCGGTCGTACTCACCAACACTGACAAACTGCCTCGGGATGCGGACAACAGATCGAGACTGTAGTGATGCCGCTCGAACACATCGCAAACTTCGCGAACCAGTTCTGGAGCCAGCCAGCGCAGCGGTTCGACATCCACCGATGCGACACCGCACTTCACACTGATCGCTTTTACTTCGATGCCGTCGCTCGTGTGGGCAAGAATCTCGGTTCCACTACACTCGGGATTGCGTGAATTGCGGACCCAGACGGGGATATCGTGGCACATCGCCGGCAGCAGCGTCGCGGGATGTAAAACCTTGGCCCCGAAATACGCCAGCTCAGCAGCTTCATCGAAGCTCAGCTTCTCGATGAGACGGGCATCAACGCATAGATCAGGGTCCGTGGTCATGACGCCATCAACGTCGGTCCAGATTTCGATTCGCTGCGCCCCCAGTGCGGCTCCTACGATTGCAGCACTGAAATCCGATCCGCCGCGGCCAAGAGTCGTGGGGATGCCGTCGCGTGTGGAGCCGACAAATCCGCCGAGCACTGGAACACGCCCCGTTTGCAACAGGGGAAGTAGTACAGATTCCACACGTTGATTGGTTTCTTCCCACAGTGGGGTGGCGCGAGTATGAGCTGCGTCGGTGATGATGCACTGCCTCGCATCCACCCAGGCAGCTTCGAGGCCACTAGCCAGAAACGCCAAACTTAGAAGCTTGCTGGAAAGAAACTCGCCTAAACCGAGAAAGTGATCTTGCACCCGAGGAGCGAACTGTCCATCTGCCGCAATGCTGTCGATCAAGGTATGTAAAAGTTGGAATGCACGCTCCAGTTGGGAGCACAAGCTCTTGTGTTCGTCTGCACTCAAAAGTTCAGCAGCAACCTCTGCGTGTCGCTGGCGCAGGCGTTCAAGAATCTCTTTGGCGGATTCGCGTTTCCCTTCCGCGGCAGATTTTCCTGCAGTTACGAGTTGATCGGTGACCTCGGCCAAGGCGCTGACCACCACGATGGGTCGATATCGTCGCTGTCGTCTTACCAGTTGACTGACCCGGCGGATGGCCGCTGCATCTTCGACCGAGGTGCCGCCAAATTTCATCACAACAAAGTCGGATCGCCAATTCACGGCTTCCTTATTTCGCGCAGGCAAGTCGCTCATCTGGGTCGTTCCTTTCATGTTCACTAGAATTTGGCGCAATAAAAAAACCCACCTGCCATTTGCTTCTGGCGGTGGGTCTTATTACCTGTTCAGAACTTGATGTTTCTCAGCTCACCAGGCACCCTCCCCCAGAAGACACGTAATTCGCGTCGATGTGCGCATCGATGTAATTCGCATGGCCTTCCGGGAAGTGATAGTCATTTCCGACGAGGTGCCTCGAAATTAGTTCTGTTGCTCCCTGCCGTATCTGGTTGCGGGAGGCTCCGGTTTGAGTCCTTCCTCGAAAAACTCGACCAGTCGATCAATCAGCCGGCGGCGGCCGCCAATGACGTGCAAGCCGCTTTCGTGCTGGTGTTCTTCGAGAATCTTATTAAGGCTGCTTTCCAGCTCCTTCATAACCATACTCCTCTAGCTGGATTTCTCAGAGTACAGCGCTTCCGGCTACCCTGAGATTACTTTTATACCTTAGCAATTCTCGACGCAAATCCAAAATCGGAAATTGCGATTGAGCCCATCGACAAATGAGATAGGGTCGATCTCATTTCGAAGCGGCGGCCAGTTGCCGAACGGTAGTGATGAAAGTGCTGGCAGCGCGGGTGGGTGTGCGATCTCGCCGGTACGCGAGGCCAAGCTCCCGCCAGAGCTCCTCGTCCTTCAGCGCAATGAGTTTGACACGGCCCGCGAGTACCTGGTCTCGGGCGAAGCTTGCGCTTATGAGCGACACACCCAGCCCGGCGGCGACAAAGCTCTTGATCATCCCCACGCTGGGCAGCTCCATTCTTACTTGAAGCTGGGCGGCATAAGGACGGAAAAGTTTATCCATCAATCGCCGCGAGTATCCGGTCTTTGGAAGCAACAGAGGCTGCTTGGCAATCTCGCTGACGGGCACAACGTCATGTTTCGCCAATGGATTCTGCGGGCTCACCATCAACATGAGTTGATCGCGAAAGATCGGAAACGCTTTCAGGCTGGCAGATTTGACTGGCAAGGTCACAATGCCCACATCAATCGTGCCGTTTTCCAGCTTCTCTACGATCTTGTAACTGAAATTTCGGTAAATGCTGATTTGCACGCCAGGATGCAGATTGCAATATTTTGCAAAAACGTCTGGCAAGACATACAAACAAGTTGCTTCGTTAGCTCCGACTACGACCGTGCCTCGCGGGGTCGCGCCCTGATCGGCCACGGCGAGCAGCGATTCGTCACGCATTTGCAGCAACCGCTCGGCATATGCGAACAGCACTCTTCCCGCGGGAGTCAGAGTGACATCTTTTCCGGAGCGGTCCAGCAGACGGTCTCCGTATTCCTGCTCAAGCTGGCGTATCTGTGCGCTTACCGCGGACTGCGAACGAAATACTTTCTGTCCAGCGCGGGAGAAGCTGCCCAGCTTGGCTACTTCCAGGAACGTGACTAGCTGATCGAAGTCCATGAACGTCGCACGATTATAGCGGAGTGTGTGAGTCGAACCGGGCAGATGTCACATAAGTACAGGCTCTTCGGACAGTACGGTCTGCGGCACTTCCAGCGGCGCGGCAGTTTTCGGTCGTTTAAGCCTGGCGAGGATAGCGGCCCAGGTTTCGGCAATCGTGCACGGCGGCTGCACAGGTTCAACACGCAGGAAAGAGAGAGGACGACCGGTATTCAATACGTGGGCAGCCCGTGGACTGTCCGTAAGACGCAAATGTTTACGCAGAACGCGACGCAACCATAACTCTTCTCTGACCTCAATCGGAGCCAGGCGGACGGATTGCTGGTTATAGTCGTGTCCCCCGATCGAATCGGGCAACAGATAAGTAAGACCACCTGTCATCCCCGCTCCCAAATTTGTGCCTGCTGGCCCGAGGATCACAGTTACGCCTGCAGTCATATACTCACAACCGTGTTGACCGATGCCCTCCACTACCGCTAACGCGCCGCTATTGCGAACCGCGAAGCGCTCTCCCGCACGCCCAGCAATGTATAACTCTCCACTGGTCGCGCCATACAGAACAGTGTTGCCCGCCAGCACGTCGCCGCGCAACGATGCATCCGGTCCGGCGGTGATGGCGACCGTACCTCCACATAGGCCTTTGCCCACGTAATCGTTGGCTTCGCCCAGCAACCGGAAATTCAATCCCGCGATCAGAAATGCGGCGAAGCTCTGCCCCGCGCTGCCAATGAACTCGTGATTAACAGTAGTTCCCGAAGATCCATGACGTCGTAACATTTCTCCGCTCAAATGGGCGCCGATGGCGCGATCCGCGTTCGTGATCCGGAAATCGTGTGGCCGCGTTGTCAGGATATCGAGTTCATCCACGGTACGATTCACGTTGACATGTAACCGGCTGTCATCTTCCCGAGGGCATGCTCGCTGAGCAGAGTTTGGAACGGGGTCGAGCAGGTTGGACAGCGACCGCACAGTGTCCGGACTACGTGGCTTTAATCTCCGGACGTCGCCGACGATTTCGTCGATGGAATGTGCGCCCATGCCTGAGAGAAGTTCCCGTACTTCGGCGGCTATTCCGCGGAAATAGGTCTCGACCATCTCTGGCTTTCCCGCAAAACGAGCGCGTAATTTTTCATCCTGGGTCGCGATACCGACTGGGCAGGTGTTGAGATGACACTGCCGCGCCATCACGCATCCGATGGCGAGCAAAGCCGCAGTACCGAAACCGAATTCGTCCGCGCCCAACAATGCACCAATGATGACGTCGCGTGCGAACTTGAAACCTCCGTCCACCCGCAAACGTACGCGAGCACGCAGGCCGGTGCGCACCAAAGCGCAATGAGCGTCACGCAATCCGACTTCCCAGGGCAGACCCGTATTTTTAATGGAGGTGATCGGCGACGCGCCCGTTCCTCCATCGTAGCCGCTGATGGTGATGACGTCCGCGCCCGCTTTGGCCACGCCAGTGGCGATGATTCCAACCCCGGCGCTCGAGACCAATTTCACGCCGATTCGCGCGTGCGGATTGACCGCGCGCAGATCGTAGATCAGTTGCGCGAGATCTTCGATGCTGTAGATGTCATGGTGCGGAGGAGGAGAGATCAGGCTCATGTTCGGCACAGCGTGCCTGAGTCGCGCGATATACACCGACACCTTGCTCGCCGGAAGTTGACCGCCCTCCCCCGGCTTCGCTCCTTGAGCGATCTTGATTTCCAATTCATCCGCGTGGACCAGATACTCCGCGGTTACGCCAAATCGCGCGGAAGCCACCTGCTTGACGCGGTTATTCGCCTCGCCGCCGTCGCGGTAAATTTCCGGATCTTCTCCGCCCTCTCCAGTATTGCTGCGACCGCCAAGCCGATTCATGGCAATGGCGAGCGTGCGATGTGTCTCCGGTGAAACTGCTCCTAGCGACATGGCTTGGGTGCTGAATCGGCTGAGCACCGACGCTTCGGATTCAACCTGGTCCAGGGATGAAGCGGGCCCGGAAGCAATTTCCAGTAGATCGCGGACGGCCACTGGCTCCCTCTCGCCGTGAAGCTCACTGAATGCACGGTAGTTTTCTTCACTAGGTGACTTGATGTAGCGGTGCATTCGCTTCACGAGTTCAGGAGAACTGGAATGCAGCTCACCGTTGTGGCGAAAGCGATATAAGCCCGTATCGCGTAACGCGAGTCCTTCGCTGGCGAATGCTGCGTTATGGCGGTCGAGGCAATCCTGCAGTAGATCGCTTAAGCCCTTGCCACCCAGCGTGCTGCTTACGTCTTCGAAGAACTCAGCGCACAGATCAGCGTCGAGGCCTATGGTTTCGAAAAGCTGACTATTGCGGTAGCTGGCAAGCGTTGAAATTCCCATCCGGGCGATTACTTTGCGGAGGCCTTTTTCAACGGACGCCCGATACCTGCTCGCACCGTCGGGTCTTAGGTTCACAGCCTGTTCTAGAGCGAGATAAGGACAGACTGCGCTAGTGCCGGCCGCAACCAAGAGCGCAATGTGATGAGTGTCGATGACTTGGCCGGTTTCAATTACGAGCGGGATCCGCCACGCACCAGCTTGCAGCATAGATTTCCAGACCGCAGCTAAGGCCAGTAGCGCTGGCAGAGCACTATGCTGCGCGTCTACACCACGATCGGTGAGTACAATCAAATTCGCGTTCGCACAATTGGTTGATTGCGCCTCTGCCTGGATGCGGCTTAATGCTGCCTCCGCGCCCTCGAGCCCCAAGGCGATCGGGAAAGTGAAATCAATTCGGCGAACCTGTCCGAGCCGCTGCTCCAACTCCGCCAATTGGCCGCCGTCCAGCAGAGGGGAGTTGAGCACCACACTATCGCCGAGAAAAACTTTCAGCGACATCACATGGCTTTCACGCAAAGAATCAATGGGAGGATTGGTGACCTGTGCGAATCGCTGTTTGCAGTAATCCCAGAGCGGGCGCCGCATACTGGAGAGCGAAGCGGGCGGCGTGTCGTCGCCCATGCTCCAGACCGCTTCCTGACCCTGTTCCACTAAAGGTTGGAACAGTAGACGAAACTGATCTTCGCTCCAGCCAAGAGCAGCCATTGCTTTCTTTGGCTCGGGTGTAGGTTGGAGAAATGCCGTAGCAGTCGGGCCCACCTCCATTGCGACAGGGCATGAGACTGGCCGTATTGTGGAAAGTTGCAACGATTCGTGTGGACGGAGAAATTCTCCAGTAACGGAATTTACCAGCAGGATTTCGCCCGGCCCCAGACGCTGTCGCTCCACGACTTGCTTGCCGTGCAGATCGGCAATCCCGACTTCTGAACCAACCACTAGCAAGCCGTCCGACGTCAACGTGTAGCGCAGAGGCCGTAATCCATTGCGATCAAGTTTGGCGCCGACTGTGAAACCGTCTGTGAAAATTAGAGCCGCGGGACCATCCCATGCTTCCTGTTTCCGAGCATGATCCTCGAGAAATTGCTGAAGCGGCACCGACATGTTAGGAGCGTTTTCCCACGCAGGCGGAACCATGCACAGCATTGCTTCCGCCGGGCTGTAGCCTCGACGCAAGAAAACTTCCAGCCCGTTATCGAAGCTGGCAGAGTCGCTCACGCCCTCTTCGAGCAAACGAAGTTCTGACCGAAGGCCGAGACTTTGTAGCAATCCCGGTTGACGGGCACGAAGCCAGCGTCGATTGCCACTGATGGTATTGATTTCACCGTTGTGGGCGACGAATCTAAAAGGTTGCGCCAGCGACCAACTGGGTTGCGTGTTGGTCGAATAGCGCTGATGAAAGATCGCAAAGCGGCTTTCAAATTCCGGATCCGCCAAATCAGGATAGAAAGCAGGAAGTTGATCCGGTGTGAGGAGTCCCTTATAGACAACCGTCCGCGAAGACAGCGAACAGAAGTAGGTTCCGCGTGGAGCGTCGGCCTCCACTTCTTTGCGGAGCCGAAACAGCGTGTCTTCGAACTGCGCACTTTCTTGCAAAGGAGTGAAGAAGCATTGTCGTATCAGCGGAAGCGTTTCGGTGGCGCGAGGGCCGACAATGGACAAATCGGTAGGGACAGTTCGCCAACCCACGCATTGCAGCCCCAGCTTTCTTGCATGCGCTTCGATGAGATCACGCGCCGGCCCCTCTCCGAACCGGGGTAGAAAAATCATTCCGAGTCCAAACTGCGTCGGCAGTTCTGTCCCAGCTCGCCGGGCGCAGTTTCGGATGAACTTCTCGGGAATTGAAGTCAGCAGACCTGCACCGTCACCGCTACGACCATCCGCATCTACACCTCCACGGTGCGCCAGGCGTTTTAATGCCTCCAGAGCGCGCTCCACGATTTCGTGCGAGGCCTTGCCGCCGAGTTTAGTGACGAAACCCACTCCACAGGCGTCGTGGTCCATCGGGATGAGATGGTTTTCCATCTATCATGTCTATCGCTCAAACAGGCAGGAAAGTACAATCGAGAATTTCGATGACCGTGATGGATTTTTCGGAGAAGGCCTGGCGCCATCAAAACGAAACGCCAGGGGTTAATTCTCTTCGCAAGTAACAGTAGCTTCGATTTGAATCAGCGGCGAGACAACAGAAGCGTCGGCTGCGTGCAAGCCGCATTCGGTCTTGCGGAAACCGGCCCAGCGTCCTGCGCGCAAATCTTCCCCGGGCTGGATTGCGCGCGTGCAATGGGTGCATCCAATGCTGGGATAATTGCGATCGTGCAGCGGGTTATATGGTATGTCGTGCTTGTGGATGTAACTCCAGACCATTTCGGCAGTCCAGTCTGCAATGGGATTGATCTTGACCAACTGAAACTTCGAATCCCATTCCAGCTTGTGAGCGTGGGCTCGCGTGGCGGTCTGATCTCTGCGGATCGCAGTGATCCAGGCGCGTAACTCCGCCAACTTCTTCTTCAATGGCTCAACTTTTCTCAGGCTGCAGCACTGGTCGGGATTCCGGCCCCACAACTCCGGGCCATGAATGCCTTCCTGCTCTTCGGGAGTTAATGTTGAATAGATCCTCTCTACTTTGATCGCATAGCGCTTCTCGACCCGATCAATCAGGTCGTAAGTTTCGGGAAAGAGGAACTCGGTGTCCAGCGTGAAAATTGTGAGCGGAAGGTGGGATCGGGAGGCGATATCAATCAGCACCATTCCCTCAGGACCAAATCCGGATGCCATGGCCACATCCTGCCGGAAGGTGGTGGCCGCCCAGCGGAGTGCTGCCTCCGGCCGCCATGATTCCGCTGATAATTGAACGTGCTCTAAATGGTCTTTCACTCTGGTCGCCCCGAATTTTCCGTATTTCCCTGGCTGTGCGCCAAGGATTCCGACTGTGCAACAAGCGGAAGAAACTCATCGATCGTGCTGCGAGTGGAAAACTGCTCTTGCAAAGAAGCATGTTCCGCAAGTCGTACCACCTCACCTACAACCAGCAACGTAGGTGGAGACAATCGAGGGGCGGAACGCAACTCTTCGATGGTCGTCTTGAAAACTCTTTCCTCTGGACGCGTAGCTTGCGAAATAATGGCGCACGGCGTTGAGCCTTTGACGCCCGCTGCAACCAGTTGGCGTGCCGTAGCCGCATAGGCATAGCCCGGCATGTAGACGACGACAGTTGCTGTTGGGGAAATAGAAGCTGGCCAGTCACTGGTGTTGGCAGCGCTCGAATGATGATTCGTAATGAAGATCAACGACGACGAAAGCCGGCGATGAGTCAGAGGAATTTGCGCTGCGGCAGCAGCGCCGAGAGCGGCCGTTACTCCGGGGATAACTTCGACCTCAACGTTTGCATTGCGCAGCGCTTCAATCTCTTCCCCGCCCCGCCCGAATATAAGTGGGTCTCCACCCTTTAAACGCACTACCTGCAAGTCTAAAAGCCCATAATTAACCAGCAGTGTGTTGATCTCAGCTTGAGTGGCGCTTTTCCGTCCGCAACGTTTTCCGACGTTGTGAAGCTGCGCCGTGGGAGGCACAAGTGAAAGAATTTCGGGTCCGACTAGGTCATCGTGTAGCACCACGTCGGCCGCTTTCAAAACCCTGAGCGCTTTTAACGTAAGCAGTTCGGGATCGCCCGGTCCTGCTCCCACTAGATAGACTTTACCTGCCATAACTTTTCTCCCTTGGTTGACTCTCTCTTTCAGCGAAGGCATCGCGGCTGGCCAGTTCGTGCAGCAGTTGGCGACGACTCTCCGGATCGATACCGCTGGCAAATAGTCTTTCTCTGATCTGTCCCAATTCTTCCACCCATCCCGCGTATTCCGGTCCGAACTGCGCCTCGAGTTCACGACGAATCCGTTGCGCCAGCGCGGGACTCTGCCCCTCGGTCGAGATCGCGACCTGAAGTTGTCCTCTACGAACCACCGCGCCGTAGTAGAAATCGCAGTGCTTGGGATCATCCACGGCATTGCACAAAATGTTCCGCTGCTGAGCTTCACGGAAGACAGTTCCGTTCACGGCGCTGGACGAAGTCGCCGCAATCACCAAGACTGTTCCGTCCAAGTCCGCGGCCTCGAAACTCCGGGCTTCCCAGGTAATCACTCCAGCGCTTGCCCATTCCTCCACCGCAGCGTTCGCCTGAGGCGCAATCACTCGGACATTCGCACCGGAATCAAGCAGGCTACGAATCTTGGACTGCGCCACATTGCCTGCCCCAACCACCAGGCATTTGCGGCCCTCGAGTTTGAGAAATAGAGGAAACAAACTCATCACTAGCCCTCCACCGCGTGCGGCACTCTTCCGGGAGAGGGATCGCGCATCGCGGCGGCGATCACTTCCCCTGCCAAGGATTCCCGCAAGTTCTCGTCACTGTGCCGCGCAAAGAACTGGCGCAGGTTTTCTCCCGGCCGACGTTCATCGAGATAACGGCGCAGCAGGCGCTCGATTGCATCCGGCACTTCATTGGCCAGGCAGCGATATCCGATGGGACGAGCAATACCCTGATTGAGGCCGACCGCGCCGCCGACGCAGAAGTAGTAGGCATCCTGCAAACGGCCGTCCACCTTGATCTTCTTACCTTCGATTCCGATATCGGCGATCCAGTGCTGACCACAACTGTTGGGGCATCCGGTAACGTGAAGTTTCAGGTGCTGCTCGAATCCGGGCAGTCTTTCTTCCAGTTCTTCCACCAGCCAGCGCGAAAAACTTTTGGTCTCTGTGATGGCGAGCTTGCAGAATTCGGAACCGCTGCAGGCAATCGCGCCGCGCCAGAATGGAGAACCTCCAACGCGCAGTCCGACGGAATCCAGTTCGATCGCCAGTGCTTCCACATTGCGATGGGGCACGTTAATGATCAGCAGGTTCTGCATGTTGGTTGTCCGGAGCTCGCCACTGGCAAAGCGTTCAGCCAGATCGGCTGCGGCACGCATCTGCTGTGCCGTGATCCGACCGCGCAATACTGCCGCGCCCAGGTAGCAGAACTCAGACTGTTTCTGGGGATGAACTCCAACGTGATCCCGATAAATGTCGTTGGGTGGAGTCTCCGAGACCGCAGGATCCAGGCGGAAACCTATTCGCTGCTCCAGTTCCGCTTGAAAACTCTCCGGAGTCCACCCATGTTTCAGGAATAAAAACTTGAGTCTCGCCCGTTCACGGTTTTCGCGGAGCTTCTCGCTATCACGGAAGATCTCAGCAACGCCTTTAAGGACAGGTATCGCCTGCTTCCAGCCCACGAATGCGTTTAAACGCAAGCCGAGGTGCGGATCGGTGGACAATCCTCCGCCCACACGAAGCGAGAAACCGATTTCCGAGTCTGCGCCACTGGTGCGGCGAATCGCAGTCAGGCCAACATCGTTAATCTCGGGGTAAGCGCACCACACGCTGCATCCGGTAATGCAGATCTTGAACTTCCGCGGTAAGTTGTAGAAATCGCCATTGCCAACGAAGAATTGATTGGCTTCGAGCGCCAATTGCGAGGTGTCGCAAATCTCGTCGGCATCCACTCCGGCGAGCGGGCAGCCGGTAATGTTGCGAGTGTCGTCACCGCATGAACCCTTGGTGGTCAGCCCGGCGCTCCACAATTGATCCAGCAATTCGGACAGAGCTTCGATCGTCACCCAATGGAGTTGAATGTTTTGCCTTACGGTAAGATCGGCGGAGCCACGCGCGTAGCGTTCAGTGACTGAGGCGATGGTTCGAAGCTGGTGGGAAGTAAGTAAGCCGCTGGGAATGCGAATGCGGACCATGAAGTACGGCAGTGCCCTGCCCTCACCACCTTGTCCACCGACGACGCCAGCGCCGTCTCCCTGGGTGTAAACACCCCACCAGCGGAAGTACGTCCCGATCCACTCTGGCGGAATCGAAGTGAAACCTTCGCGCGAAAAACGGCGAATTTCGTCGAGGCCTTCCCAGGGATTCTTCTCCCTCTTGAGTCGCTCGACGCGTTGCGCTTTCGTTTCTGTAACTGAATTTGGCATAAAAAAACCCACCGCCAGCGATTCGCACTGGCGGTGGGTCGATAAGTGCTGAGTTTAAGAAATTCTTAGGTCAGCAGCCTCCCTGCGCCAGTGGACACACGCATACAACAACAAGTACAGAACCGGCAGCAAGCGTAGGAAGCCGACATCATCGTTTTCATAGTAGAGATTAGACGGGGAGCTGTCAAGATTGCTGGTGTGAACTTTGCATCGAAACTTTGAATCTTGTCCATCGAAAAAACGCGGGCGTAGGTCCGTAACCACAACCTCCCGAATGAAATTTGAGCTGTTGTTCGAATGACGATCTTTGAAAAGTAATCGGCGCCCGAATACAGGCTCCAGTTCGCGGATGCCGAGCACCAACTGGCGCCGCGGCGACGGAGAGAGCTATGGCAGTCGTCAAAATCTGGACCCCCTCCGTGATTTGGGATCGGGGTCAACAGTTTTTCATGAGTAGTCCCGTGTTCGGGGCTGGGGTTTCTGGGCGCTGGAGTGGGAGTATCTTACGCAGTAGGGGATAAAGCCCCAGCCAGTGGCAAATGGTGCCTTTGCCTTACTAGCGAAAGGTTAGCCCGTAAACCGGCAAATCAGAAGATTTATCTTCGAGGTTGTGATCAAGCCTCCATTGACAGTGATTGGATCTGTCGTAACCTCCGTTTACTGGGTTCTGTACGGATGGTGGGGCGAGAAGCGGTTAATGGCAAAGGAACAACGTAAGCTAACACAGGAGGTTCAGGAGCGGTTCTGGTTTCTATTCGGAGAGCGCGGCGGCCAGATCGTCGCTAACAAGGACACCGGACAGCTTTCCAAGTTAAAGTCTACCGTCGTCACGGTTGCGGTTGACGGTCTGCTTTTTCGCTTTGTCCATTGGCGTGAGAACCGTCAGGTGCATGTCGCTTCAGAGCGTCTACCCGACGAATGGCACGAACTCTCAGCGATACTCGACGTAATGGAGCCAGACAAAGTTCGTCGCTATTCAGTCATTTTCTTTCAGGACGCGACCCGGTTGCTGAGGGACCATATGGATCGCATCAAAGAAGCCTTTTCGCCGGACCGCTACCCTCAGGTAAAACAACAGCTTGAGCACGCCTATCGCTATGAGATGGCGGTCACGCGCCAAGTACAAAACGAGATCAACCGAGGATTAGGCACACTCTAGCACCCAACAACGGGCAAGGGATCGGAGACTCGCCCGCTCACTCGCGCGCCCCGCGCCGCCGTACCAAACCCAACCCCAAATTGCAGAGGGTGTCCGGATTTTGACGGCTCCAATAGCTCTCCGCGGCGGCGCGTTGACGGGATAGTGTGTATGCGCTGCTGAAGTGTACACA